>VAPC010745828.1_pt1 | contig 119616 bp, 113 predicted proteins | sample 3395121 | NCBI WGS metagenome assembly VAPC01 (sample SAMN08290434, study PRJNA428436) | hydrothermal vent metagenome | isolation source: Deep-sea hydrothermal vent chimney | place: Indian Ocean: Southwest Indian Ridge | depth 1711 m m
ATGATACGAGCTCGGTCTGGACAAAGCGATTCGCAAGGTTCTTTACTGCAGCAATGTTCACTCGATACGGATGGGCACTTCGTATATTCCTGAATCTTGATGATGTTGTCATAATTCAGCTTGAAGGCCCATCCACCCTTTCAAATCGTGTAATGCCAATCTACTGAATAAGAGAATCAGTTTCTATTATGGTGTACCAAATAACTGAGTTATGCCATTCCAACTATCCTGTAATAGCTGAAGTAATCCTTCTATGACATCTTGTGCCCACCCTGTGGCTTGGAGAATGACTGCAATTACAATAGAAACTGTTACTACAGCAAGACCAAGGAGAAGACTTTCTTCTACTAATGGTCCACCTTTTTCATTTCGAATCAAACCTGCATCCTCTGTCATAGAGTTCTGTTTGCTTTCAACCTTTTAAAGCCCCCAAACGAATCAGGTTCATTGAGATTCATTTCCGATTACATCTAGTGGATGACCATTCGACCACAATCGTGCACTTAGTATATCTAAGTCTGATCGATATTGCTCGTTAGTCATCATATCCATTATATTTCTGAGAGCTGGTTCATGACTCTCAATCCCATAATCCCTTGCATATATCAAAAATGCTCCATCATGAGCCCAATCGCGTTGTCCCTCTTTGAAATCATAAACAACATTCAGTCCCGAGAATTGTAAAAGACCGTCCACTTTTTTTCTCCTAGTTTCAACTATTTCTTTTACCCTACGTTTAGACTCTCCTGGTTTTGGTCTTTCAAGAGTAACTATCAAGTCCATCATTGCGAGATTAGAATCTTGGATTCCATGACTAAGTTTCCACCTAGAAATAAGACTGGATGATGAGTCACTGTGGCAAGTCTGTAGAGAACGTAGACCAGCTGCAATCGCTTGAAAAAGAGCATTACTATGTTCAGCTGTTTGTATCTCTCCAAGAATGAGATAATCTGGTGATCTATGTAGACTCTTGATGATTTCACTACTTTTATCCGATTTTCCCAACTGCTCATCCACAGGGTCTACTCTAAACCGAACTTGATGATGGTTCTTTTGATTTCTACTTTCCACAGCATCTTCAATGTAAATCTTCCTCCACCAGCGAGGTGTTGTCATATCCAGTGCATTCAGAAGCGTGGTCTTTCCAGTGCCTGGTCCTCCCGTTATGGTAATATTGAACCGACATGTAACTGATAGAAGTAGGATTGCAGCCACCTCGGGAGTGATTGTGTTATTATCAATTAAATCAGTAATTGAAAACGGGCGGTTACGTGCACGCCGAATCTCAAGATGTAGCCCATCTGGACTGAGTGGAGGGATGCTAACGGAGAAACGTAGAGATGCTCCGAGAACCTGTAAATCCATCTTCAACGAAGGATTGCTTCTATCTAAGTGAAGATTGCTCTCTGCACGGATTAATGTGATAATCTTGGGCACATCACTCTCAATAAAAGTGAAATTAGTGTCACATCTACCTAATTTCTGATGGTCAAAATATACATTAGCACCGGGATAATCAAGGTATAATTCCTCCACTAAATCATCTAGTAAGATCGGTATGAGAGATCCAAAAACACTTCTGCGTTGGGCAATGATTTCGGAAAGAGTAGTCCTTGTGGTTTGGTTTATTTCAGGAATGAGTTTCAGAATGTGTTTAGAAATAATGTCAGTAATCATCTCAAGTCGCTGAGTTATTCCCTTTCTTACTGAAAACATACCACTACTATTCTCGAATTGTGTTGTAGTATCACTCAACTCTTCGACCAAAGAATACTCCAGGGAAGTCCTCACAATAGGAATGGAATGATGCTGTATCTGGTTCCTTGATTTCTTAAACAGAGTCAGATAAGGTCCGACTTTGTAAATCTCAAGAATATCGCCCAAATCTCTGAACAGTGGACAATTTATCCCTATGAACACAGTTTCCCATCCGTCAACATACCATGGAGGGTATGTTTGCTGCAATTCCTTATGCTCATTGAAATGAAGCAAACCTCGTTCTGCTTCAATCAATACTGTTCGAATGTTCTCCGTTGAAGAATTCTCACTCTGTCCTAATTTGCGACAACCAACATCCATCCTTTCAGGACAAGCTTCACATCTTCCAACAGAACATCGAATTAAACGAGTTTCTGAATCCATTTAGTCAATCACCTTAGTTGGATTTCTAACTATCATTCAGAGGGTTCAAAGATAATCTCATAGTAAAAAGAGATTCATTGCACACTCTCTTGAGATAGCTCGATTATCTTCTTCATCATACCAAAGTGGTCGCGGATACTATACTCTGCAACCTTTGTTGCATTCGATGCGAGTTTTTGAGTAAGAACTGCACGTTTTTCGTGGTGAATTGCTATTATCCGATCACTGGCATAAGCTACTGAAACTGTGAATATGAAGGGATTTCGACCTCCTCGCTTAGAGGCAGGTATCATATCAAGAACCTCCAATACCTTGTTTCTAAGAGCATTCTCGTATTCTTTAACTTCCCATCCTCTTGAATGAACCTTGCTGACTACCTTTGGATTATTCATTAGCATAGAGATTACCCTTGGGACATAATCATCTGGCTTCCGAATTTGAGGTGAATATCCAGTCAATGATTTTAGCCTGAGTGCTTCTCTCACGATGGCCCTTACATTGACACGGTGTCCGATTTTCTCAAACACATTTGCTATCTCATCAAGGGTTATTGGAGCTTCATCTTTGAACTCCCTGACAGCCATCAAAAGACAGACTGCAATCAACAATATGTTGTTACTTACTCTCTGAGGAAATTCTGACACCACCTTCTTGTAGAGATATGCTGTACGATCTCGAACTTGATCATTAAGCATAAGAAGTTTGGATACATGATTTAGAGTCCTGAGAGCTCTATACTTAGCCTCATTCTTTCCGATTCTAATTCTGGTACTATAGATTGTTTTCAGCCGTTTGAATTTCTTCTGCATTCTTCCGGATAATGCATGTCCTTGAGAATCTTGAAAGTATTTATCCTTGTGAAATCCAATGTAACTACCAAGTCCATCTACGATATGCATCCGATTTCCTAGTGACACATAGACACTTGCTCCAGGAGAGTTCGCATGTGGTCGATGCCCCATTTGGTAAGTTGGCAAAACAAATTCTCTTGAGAGTACCAAACCACATTCCGCACATACAATGTGTCCTTGACTTGTGACCAAGAAACCACTGCAATCTGGACATAATTTCGAATTTGATGAACGAGATTCACATGATCCATTAGTCAAAAGCCACACCCATTAAACAGATGTGCAATCACTCCTAACTGAGTTTCAGATACCTAGTATCCACTCACAGGGAATACTAATTCGTCAGAATGAATTCCTGCCAAGATTGAACAGACTTTATTGGCTTGGTCAGAAAGAGAGATTGCCGAAAGTAATCTCAACTCACATGATCGCCAAGAAAAACTTGTCAGAGCTGAAAGTATTACTTTGGCTTGGAGTGGCTTTTGCGACAGAAAGAACTAATCTTAGCCCGCCTACAGAACCAATAATATCCAGATTATCATTTACTATTTTTTTGAAAACATTACCCTCAACGTAGAGCTTGGCCTGATCTCCCTTTGTAATAGGTTTGGAATCAATCAAGATACTAATCGAATCATTTGGGCTTAACATGTCACAAAGCGCATCTGGTAATTCTAATGAGAGTGTAGCACCATCACTTTTTGAAGACACATTCAACAACTTTAGCCTTTGAGTTTCAGTTTCCTTAATAGAGTCAATGACAGCATCCTTGAGTCGAATTACCAATTGAAATCACACTCCATTTAGTTAGAGTCTTTGACTGATGGCAAGCCGGGGTGAATTAAACCTACCGTTGAAACCAGGTGCTGTTTTTTAGGAAGGGTAATGACAGGTTTCTGGTGTAGATCAGTGAAACGAAGGATACGAGCACTAATCCCAATATCGTTATTGCTCATTACATGTTTAGCAGTGCCTGTTTCTGCATTCTACTTTGATTTTCAGTATTTTGAAACTGACAAATTAGTATACGAAGTTGGCGAAACAATAAACATGGTTGCCAAATTAATTGCAGACTTTAGCAATCAGGGTTGGAGTTACATTTCATTTGCCGTGGTGACAGACTTAGGTCCAGCGTTCGTAGATGAATATTTCATACCTCCCTCACCTGACGTTCGCCACTTGAACTCATCATACACAATTTTACCTGAACATACAGCTCCTAATGCCACTGGAGTCCAAGCGTTTGTTCTTTTCAATATCGAGATATTCGATACTGTTTCACAGGGAGCAGGGGACAATATCGAAATCACTATAGTCAGAGGACATCTTGATGTGATTCCACAAACACCTCTAATAGTTCAGTCTGAGATTGACACGACGCTTTCGTTCAAGGTTGAAAGCATACATAACAGCAGCGTAGTTTACGCTGACGAAATATTGTCTTTACAAGCGGAGGATTTGAATTCTCAGACAGTTCTTGATACAAATTTGTCAACAACTACTGAAGGATTAATTTCGTTAAATTGGAATGATTCTCTAGGTCCGCCAGGATCATACAATCTAACACTGTTAAGTAACGGAAATGATGATTTTCTACCCTTTTCGGAATCATTTCAAGTAACTGTACTCCATGCTTTGTCAAATTTATCCATTGTTTCTTCACCAACATTCATCCATTGTCAATCACCCGATGGGAGTCATATTGAACAAGCTGATATTATTGTTGAACATATTGATCTCAATCTCAATTCTATCAATGATAGTACAATTATTTGGGAAACAAGTTTTGGAAATGGTTCGATGACAAATCAAGGTAATGGACAATATTCTACAACTATTCCTTTTGAGACTAGTCCAGGAACCCATTTGGTTAATATCACCGCATCAAATCCTCAATTTCAGATAATTAGGGAAACAACCGCTATCAATGTTCTTCCTAATTCCTTACAATTCTCTCCGTTGCAACCTTCTTGGAATGTCACAAGAGGTCAAAATGTTACTATTGAGTATCTAATTGAATTTGAACTCGATTGGAATCAATCGGTACAAGTTCAGTTCATTGATGGAGAAAATGAGTTCTCACTAGAATCAGAGATTTATCATGGAATATCAAGTAATCTTGTAATTTCAACATCATCTAATTATTCCATTGGCCCTCATACTGTGAATGTTTCAACTAATAGTGAATATTATTCATTCCAAAATATGTCTCAGTTTATTTTAGACGTTATAGGAATAATGAATCTAAATATATCAATCAACTCAGCATTCTATAGAGAATCACTGAACTTCACCCTCACACTCCTCGATGATAACACTGAAACGATTGATTTTATTGACATTTTCATATTTTACGACAATGATGTCATACCTTTCACAGTCATCAATTACGTCAATTCAAATATTGTACATTCTATTTCACTGCCTCTGTGGCTTTCTCATGGTCTTCACAATATCTCATTTCGAGTGGAAAGTGACTACTTTCATAATATCTACCAAACATTGGTTGTCCAAGTCTGGATGAGAACAGATATTTCAATCGTGATTGTGATGAGTAACGGGGGAGATTAAGATGTGGTCATAGCTTGAAGAAGCTCATCAGGTTCAATCATGAGCCCTCCTCCAATTTTTCGTAGTGGTATAATCTCAACTGACCCTTTTACAGCTCGTTCAACTTCTCTTGATAATTGTCCAAGGTTCAGTTCGGGAACCAGAATCTGATTAACAGTTTCAGCGAACTTTCTAACTGCTTCTTCAGGAAACGGCCAAAGTGTTCTCAACCTCATAGATCTTAGTCTTGACCCCGAACTGGTTGCTATAAGCTCTTCAACTGATCTAGATGTTGAACCGAATGATACAATTCCCCACTCAGCTGTATCATGTCCTGAAAAGAGATAGTCCTCGATATATTCCTGTGCATCACAAATCTTCTTAGATAATCTTCTGATAAGTAAATCATGAACTTTTGGGTCTGCAGTTTTTCGAAAACCTTGATTGTTATGAGTGGACCCCGTCACAAGTAGATCATGACCATCTCCGAATCTAGGCATCAATGCATGACCCTCATCGTCAACATCTCCATACGGTTGATTTCCTGTGATAGTAAATTGCCTTTTCACAGTGACATCATTAGAACGGTCAACTACAACTTTCTCACGTGAATGTGCGACAATTTCATCAGAGAGAAGAATCACTGGATGTCTAAGCTTCTCGGAGAGTGCAAAGGCTTTGATTGTCAACTCGTATGTTTCCTGTGCAGAATTCGGTGCGAGAACCACACTTTCATAATCACCATGTGATCCCCATCGTGCTTGCATGAAATCACCCTGAGCCGCTTTGGTTGCTTGTCCAGTACTAGGACCAGCCCGTTGGACATTTACAATAACACAAGGAGTTTCTGTCATTACTGCATACCCAAGATTTTCCTGCATGAGACTAAAACCGGGGCCTGAGGTTGCTGTCATAGACAGTTTTCCTCCCCAAGAGCTACCGATAACAGCAGAAACTGCAGCAATCTCATCCTCCATCTGAAGGAATACTCCATCAACTTTAGGGAGTTCATGCGACATAATTTCTGCTATTTCAGAAGCTGGAGTGATTGGATAACCTGCAAAAAATCTACATCCTGTGGCAATAGCGGCTTCAGCACATGCCTGATTTCCTTGCCAAAATTCGATAGACATCGTCATGATTCAGGTCTCCGGACTGGCGTTGGCAACTCTGTTCAAGATAAGTATACTCTTTTGACAGTGTCTTGTAAACATCATAATTGCCATCCATATGCCGATACTCTTTTATCAAATATAACTCGGATGGGTTGCGCAGCGACCGTGGTCTAGTCTGGTTAGGACTGAAGCTTCCCAAGCTTCCAAGCCGGGTTCAAATCCCGGCGGTCGCACCAATACTTTTCGTTAGATTTAAGGGAAGATAGACAATTATAATATTGGCGAGTGATGATTGCTATGACCCCAATGAGTCAGAAATGACGATGATATGGATCTTGAGTTAGGAGCTCGCCATTACTTTCGACCACCCCCCCTTTGATTATCCGTTTAAGCGTACACTCCGAAAATCCTTTTAAGGTGCGTAAACAGAGCTGTTTCTCGACTGTCATGCCTCACGACTATGTTGAAGATGAACTCAGTAGACGTAGCGTATTCAAATCAGAACAGTTCTTATCTATCGACTATGTACCAGAGAGTCTTCCTCACAGACAAAATGAAATCAGGACTCTTGTTCAGAGCTTTAAGACTTTAATCAGCTCCCCAGGTCAAACAAGCCACAAATTCATCATTGAAGGTCCTGTGGGAACTGGAAAGACTGCGGTTGTAAAACGCTTCTCTGAACAGATGATTCAAGCTGCAAAGAGGCGTAATATCAGGCTTCACAGTATTCACATTAACTGTCGTGTTAACAAGACAGCATACCTTGTATTCCTTCGAGCGTTAAGAGAATTCGTACCAAAATTTCCCAGACGTGGACATTCCCCTGATGAGCTTCTTCAAATGCTAGTTGAAGTCCTCGATGAAGAGGATCGATACCTCTTATTGATTCTTGACGAACTTGATTATTTCATTAAACAAAGAGGCGCTGACATACTCTATGACCTAACTAGGATAATGGATGATAGGTTGAATGCAACACAGCGTCTCTCAATCATCGGAATAGGTCGTGAAATTCCCCTTGATGAAAAAATTCTTGATGCTAGCACACTCAGTACACTCCAACGTAATGTTCTACGATTTTCAAGGTACGATCATGATGCACTTTCAGACATTCTACGAGACCGTGTAGATATGGCCTTTGAGAAAAAGACTGTTATGGATGAAACAATCCAAGTTATCTGTGATATTGCATCTGGGTACGGTGATGCACGCTATGCGATTGAGCTCCTATGGCGTGCCGGAAAAAGTGCTGATAGTGACCAAGCAAATGTTGTAATACCCGATTATGCACGTCGTGCTAAAGCTGACACTCATCCTGAGCTTAGAAAGGAGATTTTTGCATCACTGCCTATGCAACATCAATTTTTGTTGTTGGCAGTAGCAAGGCAACTTAGGGATATTCGTAGTGCGTATGTCACAATGGGCGAAGTTGAAGAAATGTATCGCTCAATATGTGAAGAATATTATGAAGAACCACGAGCACATACCCAGATTTGGGAATGGGTCCAAGATCTTCACTCTCATGGGATAATAGATGCAAAGAAATCAAGCACAGGTCAGAGAGGTCAGACTACTCTAATCGGGTTCTCTGATGTTCCAGCTGAGATGTTAGAACAGTTCCTATCAGGGTTACTCGATACTTCCAAGGAGGCTATGAGAAAATAGATGGACGATGAAAGCTCATCTAAAGTTGCCATTGAGGATATATTCTCATCAAGAGGTAGAATCAAGATACTCAAGACACTAGCTGGAGCTGATCATAGTGAGCTACCTATCTCTGAGCTCTGTAGAAAAGTGAACCTCAATCATAGTTCAACAAAATCACATCTTAAAGTGTTGATCAGATCTGGCTTAATTGAAGAGAAGACATATGGATCAAGAATCAAAATCTACCGATACAAGATCGAAGACCTAAGAGCACGGTCTCTCCGGAGTCTGTTCAATTTATGGGACTCATAATGGGGGTTTCGTGATATGACGGACTATTTGGCGCGTCTGTTCTATCTTGGTGACCTATATTATGGTTCACAATACCAACTTGGTTTCGATACTGTTCAAGGAAAACTAATTGATGCTTTAAACAGTTGGACCGGTGAAACACATTCACCCCAGACAGTTCAGCTTTCAGGAAGAACCGACCGAGGCGTTCATAGCATTGGACAACTAGTAATGCTGACTACGAATAAACCAATTGATGTTGATAAGTTCAACAAACACCTTCCAGAAGATATTCAATTATGGGCGTCTGTAAAAGCTCCCGTTGACTTCAAACCCCGATACAGTGTATTAATGCGCCATTATAGATACTATCTAACTGAATTTTGGAATGATGTTGATTCTACGCTGGTCAAGAAAGCTATTAACATTCTGATTGGTTCTAATGATTTCAGTCACCTATCAAAACCAGACGCAGAGCGTAACACTCTAACCACGATTCTAAATATATCCCTCCAAGATGCTCATGAAGTATTCTTTCTAGATTTCTTCGGAACTCGTTTTCTTTGGAAACTAGTACGGAAGATTGTTACTCTACTTACTGATGTAGGAAGAGGAAAAATCGGACTTGATGTAATCAATGACATACTTTCTGGACGCATTAGAATTCCAAGTGGAATCCGACCAGCTCCCCCAGAGAACCTAATTCTGATTGAAACCGCAATTCCGTTCAAACTAAAGATCAGTAAATACGCTATTCGGAGGATTATGGCTCATCTACACGAAAGATTCGAGTACCATAAGCATTCAACAAAGACCCTAAGAAATGTCATCGATTTCTTTTCCGAACCAAGGCTGACTTTTCGACCCTCAACCAAGCGGCGAAATTCTTCAGAACCTTAGGATTAATCTCGATAATCTTTTGAATGGTGTCTAGATGGGTCTGTTGAACACGTCTTTTTGATACTCCTGTAAGAGAAGCAAGAGAAGATCGGACTTTAGATTGTTTGTCCCGCTTTCTGTTACCCTGCCAAACAAGTAAGGGCCATGTCGGCTGAGAATATACAACTCTTCGAAAAGGGGTTTTAGTCCTGCTCATTGCTACTCCTGTTGCAAAGAAATCATAGACATAAGCAAGAAGTTTCCAATTCTGGTTTCTCATGATTCTACCTAGCGATACATCAGCAAGAGAAAGTCCTTCAAATCCATCGTTCAGCTCTTTTGGGGTTAGAAGATGAAGATGAAGATTTTCTTCAAGCCATAAGATCAGCGAGTCGTGGGGAAGTTCTGATTCAGATAGTATTCTCCTTGCCATCTTAGAATCATTTGTAGCAAATAGATGCCTCAAAGTTTCTTCTGTCCCTCTTCGAATATCTCTAGATGTTGTAATAGTTTGCGATGATGAACCACCTCGTACCTGTGACTCCAAGTCCGAAACTGCTGCTCTAAGGTCTCCTTCTGCATTCTCGATAATCTCTTCAAGAATATCTTCAGACACATTTTCTTGGTTCTCTGATAGAATATACCTCAATACAGTTGTCATATCATCGCTTTCAATTAATCCAAAATTGAAGACTTGGCACACCTTCAATAAGTCTTTGAGTCGGGGACTATTAGGATCATTTGCGGTCATTACAATTGGATGTACGGCATCTCTGATTACTTTCAGGATTGCACCTACTCCCCCTCTGTCGCTAGTACCTGAAAGACCATCGACCTCATCTAGGAGTATGATCCTATCTCGTCCATCTAGAGTCATTTGGGACGCAGCTCGCCACACTAAAGTTTCGATACTATCCTTATTCCTCTTATCGCTGGAATTAAACTCAACTAATTCCATATCCAAATCATTTGAGATTGCGCCTACTGATGCAGTTTTTCCTGTTCCAGGAGGACCAATTAGAATGGCTGCGCTCTTACTTGGTTTTCCTAACATCCATGAATCAATCCAAGCCTTTAATGCCTTGATTGTTTCGGGATTTCCTACCAGCTCACTGAGACTTTTAGGACGATGCTTCTCAGACCAAGGTAGATTATCACTCAACAGAATCACTACCAGTTCCAATACGTGCCAGAAGTGATGCCAACTGAATTTCTCCATTTGCACCCTCACCCACACGAAACTCAATCTCTGCTGTATGTTCCAAAATGACCATCCTTTTGTGAGGTTCAAGACCGAGACTATCAACTTCACGATGCATCTGTTTCACTAGGTCAATAGGTGAAACACCTTGTCGGTAAATAAGATCTCTAAGACTATCGAGAGAATCGACATATCGACCCTTATGTGCATCAATCAGCATCTGTCGTACACTCTCAGGATTTGCTCTCCCTGAAATTGAATACACAACTTCATCTGTCACTTTTTCCCCTGTAGATGATGCAGCCTGAAGGAGGTTTAGTGCCGCTCTCATATCACCTTCCGTAAGATATAGAATAGCCTTGATACCTGTTGGTGCAAGATCAACATTCTCTTTCTTTGCAACAAACTTGAGCCTACCTGAAATATCATCTTCACTTAGTCTTGAGAAACGGAAAATAGCACATCTTGATTGAATTGGAGGAATAATCCTACTCGAATAGTTACAGATTAACACCATTCTACATGAGGCTGCGTACGATTCCATGGTTCGTCGAAGAGCATGCTGTGCGTCCGATGTAAGATGATCAGCTTCATCAAGAACTAGTATCTTGAACGGTGCGTTTCCTGAAGGCATTGTTCGTGCAAAATTCTTAATTTGATTTCTCACAACGTCTATTCCTCTTTCATCACTGGCGTTAAGTTCCATGAAGTTTCGCTCAAAGGAATCACCAAAGAAGTCTCTCGCCATTGCCATTGCCGCTGTTGTTTTACTAGTCCCTGGTGGTCCTGTAAAAAGACAGTGTGGCACCACCTTATTCTCAACGAATTTCTTTAAGCTGTCAATCACTGATTCTTGACCAATGATTCCACTCAATGAAGGTGGTCGGTATTTTTCAGTCCATAAATCCAGATCCATTGAAGTTCCTTCCATATCCTGTAGATGTTTCAGTTTTACAGCCAGAATCTGCTTCGACTCTTTCATGACACCTTAAAAGATTCTCTGACCAATCCGATATAATCTAAATGCAGATTTAATCACTATGCCTCGTTATCAAAGAGCAAGGGCTTTATCTCCGATAACATAGAATAAAGTGTGGGAAGTCATGAAGCTGTGCAGTGAAGCAAAAGATGTGATGAAGCAATTTGATATGCTATTTCTCAATGAGATTCGGGAATGTATTTTCCAGAAATCTCTCCCTGAGATAAATGTGAATGGGAAGAAATTAGGTCCCTTTAATAAAGATGACAGAGCAAATCTGCCTAATTGGGTGATTGAGCGACTTCTAAATCGCGGAATAGTTGATCTTTCTCCAGAAGATGCGTATGACTCTGTAAGACGTCTTCAGAACCTATATCGTGAAGAAGAGAAACAACCACACAAATTGCAGACGTTTCAACCATTTCTTTACACAGCTTTTGGGAGGAAGTTAATTCGTCTACAAAGTGATAGGACATCTATAGACCCACGAAAATATGAAGAAATCGAGAAACTACAGCGCATGGTTCCATTTCTGGTCGAAACCAGATTATCGAAGATTCTCCGTGTTGCGAAATCAGGGGGGTATCAAGAAAAACGAAAACTGATGGCTTATGAAGAGCGTTGGCTGTGTGAGGAACTAATCGATCTCTTGTCTGGATGGCGCCAAAACATCTTGAAATAGGCTGTGAGTATTAGTGTCCTTAAATACAAATCCCGAAGAACTAAAAATCGAATACAGAAAGAATGTCATCGAGGTTGAGAAAGATGTCTGGTTATGATGAACAGGAAAGGTTTGAAGAGTTTCTAAGAACCTACAAAGACGAACATGGAATCTCTACCTATTGGACTCGAGTTCAACAGATGTCTATTAATGATGAAATTTCAATAACTGTAGATTTTCAGGATCTATCAAGCTTCGATAATGTGTTCATAGCCCTCGCAGCTGAAGACCCAAAAAGATTCCTCGAAATGGTCAACGGTGCTTTGCTTTCTGTGCTAAGAGTCGAAGATCCCGATTATATCAATAGTCTTGCTGATATTAGTGTCATAAAAACCCGTTTCACTGGGTATCCAGATCACGTCCCGCTTCGTACAATTCGTTCGCGTCATATTGGAAAGTTGATTCACATCAGCGGAATTATGATGCGTGCCAGTGAAGTCAAACCTCTACTAGTAAAAGCTATTTTTCTGTGTCGAATTTGTCATGCAGAAATCCCTCAAGATCAAGATGAAGGAAAGTATACTGAACCTGCGCTATGTCCGGTTTGTACAAAAAAGACTCCGATACGACTAATCCCTCAGAAATCACAATTCAAGGACTGGCAGAAGGTCAGAATACAAGAATCACCAGAAGAACTACCTCCTGGGCAGATGCCCCGATCAGTCGATGTCATTTTAGAAGGTGATATCGTTGACATATCCAGACCTGGAGATTTGGTTAAAGTCACTGGAGTATTACAGACATCTCCTGATTTCTCAAGAAGAGGTGGTAGGTTAGCCACATTCAACATATTCATCGAGGCAAACGGTGTTGAGATATCTGAAAAAGAGCATGAACAGATTCAGATATCAGAAGAAGATGTGAAACGTATCGAAGAATTGTCTCAACATCCACAAGTTTACGAAAGAATTCATGCATCTATCGCACCCTCAATCCAAGGACATGAAGATATCAAAGAATCTATTGCCCTTCTAATCTTTGGTGGAGTACCAAAGCTACTATCTGATGGAACTCGTTTAAGGGGTAAATCAAACATATTGATGATTGGAGATCCTGGAACAGGTAAGAGCCAGATACTCAAGTTCGTATCCGTACTTGCCACTCGAGGACTGTATACATCAGGAAAAGGAACAACCGCTGCTGGACTTACTGCAGCAGTTGTTCATGACACAGATTCTAGCGCAATGACCCTTGAGGCTGGAGCTTTAGTCTTAGCAGATCAAGGAATAGCTTGTATTGACGAGTTTGATAAGATGGACCCCAATGACCGGACTGCTATACATGAAGCAATGGAACAACATACAGTCAGTATTGCAAAAGCAGGTATTGTAGCTACACTCAATGCAAGAACCTCAATTCTCGCAGCTGCAAATCCAACCTTGGGTCGTTATGAAGATTCGCTTACTCTTCAAGAAAACATAAGACTGCCATTTACAATCTTATCACGATTTGACCTGATTTGGATCATGGTCGATACTGTGAATGTTGAACAAGACCGTGAACTAGCAAAATTTATTCTAGACATGCACCAGATGAAGAAACCTCCGGATCAAAGTGGCATATCACCTATCTCCCCCGACTTTCTGAAGAAATACATTGGATATGCAAATCTTAACGTATCTCCCCAACTTACTCCGGAAGCAGCAGAGGTCATTGAGAATTTCTATGTCGACCTAAGAAAAAGCGCTGAGGGCGGAGGAGCAATTCCTATCACTGCTCGGCAACTTGAATCACTTGTTAGACTTGCGGAGGCAAGAGCCAGAATGGCACTTCGATCTAAAGTCAACAAAGAAGATGCCCGAGCGGCAGTTCGCTTGATGGAAGAATCATTGCGGATGGTAGCAATGGATAGAATAACTGGTAGAATTGACATCGATCGTCAAGTGTCCAAAATGAGCGCTGAACAGAGAAGCTCGTCTGATATCATCATCAAAGCACTACGAGATATGGAGGCCGAGGGAACTTCAACAGCGAACATAGATGCTTTGATACAGAGAACTGTTTCAATGGGTCTATCACGTGAAAGAGCTGAAAAGGTCATTGAGAAACTACTCAACGACGGGATACTATATAGTCCACGAGAGGGTAAAATCAGACACTCCCAGAGCTAAACACGACACTAGTAATAATCTCGGTGGAGATGGGTAAAATTCGATTGGAAGAGTTGCAAATCAATAAGAAAATAATCGCACATCTTCAGACACATGGGATTTCAGAGCTCTTTGAACCACAGGAGATGGCGTTTAAAACGGGGGTTCTCAGTGGAAAAAACCTTGTATTAGCAATCCCCACAAGCTCTGGAAAAACGTTAGTCGCAGAAATCTGCATGCTCAAAGCTATTCTTGATGGACGCGGAAAGGCACTATATCTTGTGCCATTAAAATCACTTGCACGTGAAAAGTATACTGAATTCAAAAAGTACGAGGAACTAGGAATAACCACCGCTATGTCTGTAGGGGATTACGATTCACCTGGAAGAAACCTGAAAGATGCTGACATTGTTGTAGTGACAACCGAACGAGCCGATTCTCTAGTCCGCCATAAGACTGAGTGGATTAACAATGTAGGGATTGTTGTTGCTGATGAGGTTCATCTCATCAATGACATAAAACGAGGACCGACCCTTGAGATGGTGTTAGCTAAACTAATGCAAATCGTCGAAAATATACAAATTATTGCTCTGAGTGCTACAATCTCGAATGCAGATCAAATTGCTGAATGGCTCAAAGCTGAAATGGTGAAAAGTACTTGGAGACCGGTACCCCTGAGTGAAGGAGTCTATCTAGATGGTAAAATCGATTTCTTCCAAAATGGAAGAATTAAATCTAGAGATATCAAAAGAGAACGAAAGATGGAATTAGCCGATATTACCTGTGATACCCTTGACGATCATGGACAGGTTCTCATTTTCGTATCCAGCCGTCGTTCAACCGTTGCAGTAGCGAAGAAACTTGCATCATCTTTACGTCGCTACATCACAGAAGATGCAATACATCTCTTAGCAAAAGGAGCTAAGAAAATCGCTTCATCTCCATCAGCACCTGAAGCCTCCAAAACTTTAGCTCGATTAGTGGCCAATGGTGCAGCATTCCATCATGCAGGTCTTGATAACAAAGAACGTGCGCTTGTGGAGGATTATTTCAAAGCCAACTTATTGAAGGTAATTGTTGCAACACCAACCCTTGCTGCAGGGGTGAACTTACCAGCAAGACGGGTCATCATTCGGGATTATCGTCGGTTCGACCAAGATCAGGGTAGTTACGCCATACCGGTTTTGGAATACAAACAAATGGCAGGTCGTGCTGGACGACCCAAATACGATGACTATGGAGAAGCAGTACTTTTTGCACGAACTGAACCTGAACATGATTTTCTAATTGACAATTATACATTATCTGAACCCGAGGAAATCACCTCTAAACTTGCATCGCCACGTGCGGTCAGGTCTCATCTACTAGCCTCAATTGCTTCGGAGATGACGCAAAATCGTGAGGAAATAGACTCGCTGATCGCTGGTACATTCTTCTCGCATCAAAATGGGCAACTGGAAATGGATCATCATATCTCAAGCGCCTTAGGGTTCCTAGAGAGTGGTGGTCTCATTAAAACCTCATCGTCGAATATGTTTTCAGCTACACCTCTAGGCAAGAGAGCATCCCGACTCTATATTGATCCCTACACTGCAATTCTTCTTCGAGATATATTAACAGAAACAAACAAACACAGTACGTTAGGTTTCTTGCATCTCATTTGCTATACGCCTGATCAACCAGTTACATATGTGACCCAAGCGGAAACTGAGGAATACTCTACTCTACTTTATAATCAACTCAACGAGCTCATGGTTGAACCACCGGTGGAAGAAGAAGGACCTCGTGCATATTCAGACTTTTTGGCACAGCTCAAGACAGCATCCCTTCTTCATGACTGGATTTCCGAAAAGACTGATAATAACATAACAGAGCAATATAACGTCGGAATGGGTGATGTACACAGATTTGTACGATCTGCAGAATGGCTGACATACGCCGCATCGGAGATTGCACGAATAGTTGACGCCCCCACTCATATTGCACCACTCCACAATTTAAAATCCAGGCTTCGTTATGGAGTGCGAACCAATATCCTTGAACTTGTGAGTCTTAGAGGCGTTGGTCGTATTAGAGGTCGAATGCTTCACAATCACGGTTTTACAAACCTTGCCGACTTGTATAAGGTTCCCATAAACGAATTGGCGAGAATACCTACCATAGGCTCTTCGATTGCAGAATCCATCAAGAAACAGTTGGGCATCGATGTAAAAACTAGAACTCGAATAGAGGAAGAACATCAAATAGAAGATGATGCTGATTCTGTACAGACATTGTTAGAAGATTTTGGAGACTAACGATGTTAAAATAAAGGAGAATCTTGAACAACTCTCTCAATCAGTTCTTCTGTGTATTGTGTGCATGTTTCGCTCTCAGTGTGGCTATCATCAAACACTGAAACTTCTAATCCTGACAATTCTTGAAGGAGGTTCAGAGAGCACATACCCATTACTTCAAGATTATACCCACCTTCCAAAAAACAGGTTATTTTTCCATCTGTGTACGATTTAGCCAGTTGGTTCAATCGTGAGTTCATCATCGCAAAACCTGAGGTTGTGAGACCAAGTGAAGTCAACGGGTCTCTGAAATGTCCATCATATCCTACTGAAACAAGTATGAATTCGGGTTTATATGACTCAAAGAGGGGATCCAGCACACCGTCAAATACGAGTTCATAGGAAACATCCCCTGCACCCGGGTACATTGCAAGATTGACAGTATACCCCTTTCCAACACCCTCGCCGATTTCATCTGGAAATCCTGAACCTGGGAAGAGTGATCTTCCATCTTGATGTAGTCCCACATATAGTACATTGCTAGATGAATAGAATGTACTCTGTGTACCATTTCCATGATGTGCATCATAATCAACTATCATGATCCGTTGCATATTATACTCGTTCAATAGATGTTCTGTAGCTACTGCTATATTGTTGATAAAACAAAATCCAAAGGCTCGTTTGTATTCAGCGTGATGTCCCGGAGGTCTACATAATACAAATGCATTGTTCGAATCGCTATGCATAATTCTATCTACAGCCTCAATTCCACCTCCTGCAGCTAGAAGTGCTGCATCATAGGTGTGTGCATTGACTGCTGTATCCATTGTATAGAAGCCACCCCCTTTCTCTGATTTCTCTCTTATGCCTTCCAAGTAAGTTTCATCATGAATTGGATATATCTTATCCAACGAAGCTTTCTGGGGTGTTAGGAGATTCACCTGTAGACTTTCTAAAAGACCTGCGGTTGTAAAGGACTTCATAGCACTTCTCAACCGGTCTGGATTTTCCGGATGTCCTGGAGACATTACATGTTCAACAAATTCATCATGATATACCAAATCGGTCATTGACTATCTATTGCGAGGAAGATACTGATAAGTCTAAAGTCGTACTCAATTAATCCTCAGACGTAATTGGAACACGTGTTCTAAGAGTGGCAATGTTTATCTTTAGTTTGAGTTACGGCAATTAATCACGGGTCGGTAGTCTAGCTTGGTATGATTCTTGCTTGGGGCGACTGAGGAAGTCAAACCTCAAGTCACAGAATGCAAGAGACCGGGAGTTCAAGTCTCCCCCGGCCCACCATCACTTATTGAATATTCCACAATATGTCATAAACTGGTCCAGTGGGCATCAAGGTGCTTTTCATCATGTTGAAACCTGAAATGGTCATAGTTCCTATTGTTTCGTTAGCAATCTCTTCAAGATTATCAACAATCTTTCCAGAATCTTTGACATGTCGTACTCGCGCTATTGTTGCATGAGGAGTATATTTTCTTCTCTCAGGCAGATAACCAATGTCATTCAGCAACGAATCAATTTCAAGCTTCAAATCTTGAACTTGTTGTCCATTATTGGTCACGCCAATCCAAACAACTCTCGGTCTTCGATTGTTAGGGAAAGCTCCCACTCCAGCAATTACTATTTCAAAAGGTTCAATCTCAATCTTTTCGAGTTGATCCCTGATTTGATTGATTCTTGTGATTGGAGTATCACCGAAGAATCGTAATGTGAAATGAATGTTATTAATCTCCACAAGTTTCATTTTAGCAGCTTGTGGGTCTAGCCTTTGCTGGACTTGTGACACGCGGGACAATAACGTTTGATCATCGATATCGATGCTTAGAAAAGCTCTGACAAGGTTATTCACACTTACCATCTCAACAAGTTACAATACATATACATCAATATTATCATAACGATTAATGGTTCTAAGGGAATTCTTAAAGGACAATCACAAAACGAAGTCGTGGTGACAATCAATAAGTTGACGAAGCGTAAGAAATCTAGCGTAGATATTCCATCACACACTCGAGAAACCACCAAGAAGAAATCATTGAAACGTGGAATTGAGGTTCCAGAGGCTAATCTTATCGTATTGAAGGCTATCGGATTTCCTTTCAGACTGAGAGGAGACCCCAAACCTACAGGTCTTGAAATTGATAATGTGAAATTATTCTCAGATTACGCTCGTGAGCAATGGATGGGAAGTTCAGTTCATTTAGGTGCGTATTTGTTTGATCGATATATTATGCCGGATTATGCATTTGAAATAGTGGAAGTACATCCTGAACAATCTGTGATTACAAAGAATACACAGATTCAGCTTAACTCTCTCTCTGATTCTGAAACCCTCTCTCCACACCATTTGACTACGCTTGAAGATGTGATCGGACACGAACCCATGAAACGAAAATGTAGATTGATACTGGAATATCTCCGCCATCCTGCTCAGTTTGGTGAATGGGCTCCACGAGCAATACTTTTCCACGGTCCACCGGGGACAGGTAAAACACTAACAGCAAGAGCTGTGGCTAGTGAGGCTGATGCAAGAATCTTTCTTGCAAGAGCATCAGATCTTATTGGTGTTCATGTAGGTGATGGAGGAAGACGAATAACATCCCTGTTTAATGATGCTCGAAAGCATGCTCCAAGCATAATCTTCATTGATGAGCTAGATGCTATCGGTCTTGCTCGTTCTTTTCAATCAATACGTGGTGACGTTTCCGAAGTTGTGACCGCATTGTTGGGAGAGTTAGACCAGACCTCTGAGGAATCTGGAGTCGTAGTTATTGGTGCAACTAATGCACTACCCTTGATAGATCCAGCAATTCAGAATCGTTTCGATACTGTATTTGAGTTCTCGTTACCAACACCAAAAGAACGGTTGGAAATCTTGCAACTATACACCAAACGTTTACCTCTTAAACTAGAAGCTGATTTACAAGATATTGTTGATAGAACCGAAGGTTTGTCTGGTCGAGATCTCCGAGACCGGATTCTGAAAGAATCTTTGCATCTAGCGATATCCGAAGGTTCTTCGTCAATATCAAAGGATATTGTTCGTCGTGTATTGAACACGATCAAAACCAAGGACACACCTGATTATACAGTCTAATCAGAGATGAAAATAAATGAAGTTAATAATCGTGACTGGAATGCCGGGTGCAGGAAAAAGTGGATTTGCTTCAGCATTTCATAATGCTGGAATTCCGATAATTGTAATGGGTGATGTGATTCGAGAAGAAACAAAAAAACGAGGTCTTGATCCAAACCCAGAGAACACTAAGAATGTTATGCTGGAATTGAGAGAGAAAGATGGTCCTGGAGCTGTTGCATCATTCTGTGTAGACGAATTGAAGGGATTAACAACAGACGCAGTAGTTATCGATGGGTGCAAGAGCATAGCGGAAATTGATGTCTTTGATGACTATGCTGATGAAGTTGTCATTGTCTGTGTTCACACATCCCCAAGAGAAAGATACACCCGTCTTAGAGAACGCAATCGTGATGACGCTCCGCCGAGTTGGGAAATATTTAGAGAGCGTGATATTCGAGAGATATCTGTAGGTGTAGGAGGCGTGATAGCACTAAGTGACATAATGGTCATCAATAATGGCACACTCAAAGAATTTCAACATCAATCAGCGGAGCTCGTCAAGAGGATGTTCTAAGATGGATATTCTCATTAGATGTACAGTAAATCCAACGGAAGATGCTCTCAAAGTAAAGAGAGCTCTTGAAAATATCATCGGACTCCAAACATTCACTTCCGAGAATCACGGTGAGATAACAGAACTTGTTCTCATTGATTCGAAGCAAGAATCACTGAATCTTGTGCGTCAAACGATTCACGAATTAAGAATTATCAATGCAGCTCGTAAGCGATTATTGTCGAATTGGAACAACACATCGACACAGATTCACTTTGACAAACAAGCCGCATTAGTTGGAAAATTAAGAATTATTGATGACAGTACCGATTTACCACCTTTAGGAACCATCGAGATTGGTCTTATTTTCGAGGAAGAATCACAATTTGAGGAATTCCTTCACTGGTTCACACCTCCAACCAAAAAAGGCCGGATTATCAATTAGAACCCCACAGTCAGTATTTCTCTGACAAGTCCGGTGTGCACTTTGATACGAAGCATTTGACCAACTACAAGACCACTATTTCTCACCAGATTCTGAATGTTCATCTTGCTACTTCCACAAATACACAGGCTTTCATTACGCCTACGGAGAATTGAATCAATATTTCCCAAAAGGCTCTCAACAAGGTGAACAGCATGGGCACCTCTTGTTGAACTAGCTCTTCCATATGGTGGATCAGTTACAATACAATCACACTCCCGGATTGGAATATTCCGAACATCTCCCTGAATGAAAGTATGATTGTTTCCAATTTCGGCTAGGTTTTCTACGCCTCCACTGAGTAAACGCCAATTCAAATCAATACCTACAGTCTTAGCACCTAACAGTGAAGCCTCGCACAGAATCCCTCCCCCCCCACAGAACGGGTCGAGTATTATCTCGCCAGGCATAACACCAGCAAGATTACACATCACTCTGGCGAGAGTAGCGTTCATCATACTAGGGTGAAAGAATGGTTTTCGACCTGGATTACGATTCCGAAGACGAGGACGAAGCTGTGATGTATATGATTTACATACCAAGACGGAGTCTGGAAATAGAAAAACAAGAATTCGTGATTGAGGATTATCAAGAGACACACCAGCATGTGTGACTTTTTTGATGTGAGCACCCAATCTTGACTCGATTTCTTGTCTATCTCTGAACTTATTCTTCTTAGATACTGATATTGTTCTCACAGAGTATGTTTCGGTGGATCTAATTGAGTTTTTCAAAACATCTTCAGACAGGTTAGTTTCCAAAGCATCTTGGTTTGATGTTTCAGTATAGACAAGTCCAGCTTCTTTAACCAATGCAGCCCTCTCAAGCAAAAATGGGACTGGATTAGATGGACTATCAATCAATCCGATACGATCTCTCCATGATATTTCATTTAACTTCAATAAACGAACTAATGCATTGACCTCTGCCTGAGCCACATCAATATGCTCGCCAGATATGTAGACAAAATACTTGGTCAATCAACCATCCCTACTCGTATAGATTATCGCCGCCTGAAAAGATACGTTGCATTTCTCCGTATAACACGTCTATTCCAGTCATCTCCTTGGCTGAAACTGGCACATTGCCAGTAGCTGTATCAAGAGTTCTCAGCATCTCAAGGATTGACCTTGCATACTCTCGACGCAAACCTTCTTCAGATGCATCAAGAGCTTCTTCTAGCGTATATATCTCGGCACCCCACTCAACGATCTCTTCCAACTCGATTTCAGTCAAAATATCTGGTTTACTTAAGACGTTCAATTGTGGAAGTCCAAACCGAATGCTGATTGAAATTCCAAGAAGAGTTGATGAGAGATACCCCGTCGGAGTACGAGCAATATTCGAGTCAAGTAGGTACAGAGATAGTGCTGGATCATCCCCCTTGAGACTAGAAACCATCAATGGTCCAGAGTTACGGTACGCAAAGAGCTCCATCTGCCCCGGACAATCCACGAGAACATAGTCTCGTTCTGTATCGATAATCTCATCTCGTAAATCGCTGGCATGACTAATTGCCATATCTAATGACGCAACGAGAGCACCATTAGGACCCAAACCAAAAGAGCTCATCACTTCTCCATAGTCGACATACTCCCGAATATCAACATCACTTGTATACGGAGGTGAATCTACACCTGGATCAAGATTGACTACTGTTACGCTTAGATCCGATCCCACAAACCACTTTTCTAATGAAGACGTAAGTAAGGATTTACCTGATCCTGCAGTACCGACAATAAATATGAAAAACATCTGAGTTCCCAACTCGGAGTATCAGAACTCCCTCTTTGAGTTCTTCGGTATTGCACAAATTTTCTAAACGCCTACCATAATATCAGTCGGCAGTCAACGAATTTGAAATCGGCGTATGCGCAACTCTTATCAGCGATTCAGGAAGGCAGACCAAATATGGACAATAGTGAGGCACTCCGGAGGCTTGCAGAGGCAATGGCTGGCGAGATATGTCTCACAGAACATGATCCTGGATTAATCATGCGTCGTTGGCGTGAACGATTTCATATCTCTCAGAAAAACCTTGCAAAGCACCTTAGTGTATCCCCGTCAGTCATTAGTGATTATGAAAGTGGTAGAAGGAAGTCTCCCCGTGTTGAAACTATCAAACGTTTTGTTGAAGGATTGATAGAGATGGATGCTGCAGATGGAGGAAGAGTATCTATGGCACTTGAAAAGCTGATTACCCCAGAAATTGCCTCAGATGCAATTCTTGATAGTCGCGAGTTTGGAGTTCCTATTCCCTCTCGGCTGCTTGTGGATCATCTTGACTGCAAAGTACTTACGCATCGAAACTTACTCGATAGAGACATCTATGGTTATACTGCACTTGATAGCATAAAAGCAATCGTGAGTCTCACTCCTCAACAACTGCTTCGGCTATATGGTGGAACAACGCAACGTGGCGCGATCCTCACTAATGTGTCCACAGGTAAATCCCCGATGGTTGCAATAAAAGCTAGTCAGATTGGCACTTCTGTAGCAATAAAACCAGCAGTAGTCATATTACAAGGAGTAAAAGAGATAGATTCTATTGCGGTACGCATTGCAGACAGCATTCATATTCCTCTATGTGTGTCAGAGATTGAATCTGCCGAAGAGTTGATTCGTGAATTACGATTGTTTGACCCTCAGATGAAATAAATGTTCAAAATGGTGAAGCTCAATGGAATTCTCTATGGAAATCAATGACCCCATTCATGGCTTTATTGGTCTAACTGATATTGAGGCCAAAATAATCAACTCACTACCCTATCAGAGACTACGAAGAATCAAACAACTTTCAGGTGGACATTTCGTTTATCCAACAGCGGAACACACTCGATTCGGGCATTGTATTGGTGTGATGTACCTTGCGGGGTTAAGTGGTAAGAGACTTCTAAATCGAATGGGTCTAGGAGACAAAAAACTACAGGAAATACGAATAGCTGGTTTGCTTCATGATATTGGACACGGACCATTCAGCCATGTCTTTGAAGAAGTACTGATAGAGAAACGGGGAATGAACCACGAGGATGTGACAGAGTGGATAATTCTCAAGAGTGAACTTGGAGACATGTTAGAGTCAGAAGGAATCTCAAAGAAGCGTATTGGCGATCTTGTTCGTGGACGTCAAAAGACTAAGAAGGATTCAATTATCGCTGGGATAGTTGCTGGTCAGATAGACTCTGATAAAATGGATTATTTGATTCGAGACTCGTTCTATTGTGGAGTCAATTATGGATTGGTTGATATTCATCGTCTAATTGATAGCATTGAAATCTCGAAAGATTATCAGATGCAATTTGACATCGCTGCAAGAGGAGCTTTAGAATCGTTTCTTGTTGCTAGATACGAGATGTTCCTCAATGTCTACTATCACAAGACTGTACGAAGCGTCGAGGTGATGTTAATCAAGCTAATTAATGCAGCAGATAACACACTACAATTGACCAGTTTTTCATCACCTGAAGAATTCATTGAATTAGATGATATGTCCCTGATATCCAGAATACGGAGCATTGATCCATCTGAGTCTGAAGATGCTAAAGAGGCTGCAAGAATGGTCAATCTTCTAGATTCGCGTATCTTGTATAAATCCGCTTTTGAAAAAGTACTTCACACACAGGATAGATTTGTTTCCAAGATTCTCACTAAGAGCAAGGTCCGTGAAAGCATTCAGGAAGAGATTGCCTCCATTGCAGGTGTTGAAAAGGACGAAGTTATTGTTGATGTACCTACATTGCCATCGGTTCCATACAATCCCCACCAGCTTGATCCAATGGAGATCAATATTTTTGAAATCATTGATGGTAAGAGAATTCCTCACAATCTCTCAGAGTATTCAAATATTGCAGAAATGATGAAAGTATATCTAGACGTGATTCGAGTCTATACTTTCGAGAAGAACCGCGTAAAAGTTGGTAAAGCGGCACGTGCAGTCTTTCAGGAAGTACCCGATGCAGCCCTGATTCACATGTAGAACGGCATCTCAAATTCTGTGTGGTGATTATATAGTCACGAGATGGATTCTATTTTGAACCCAACAATCTGTCCGGGGCTGAGGACTTGAGTGACGAAATTACTGAAACCCTACAGAACATTAAAGCCATTACAGGCGTTGAAAACGTTGTTTTAATTCAAAAGGATGGGTTTCCTGTTGCAAGTGCAGGAGTATGGTTCAGTAAGGACGAAGTCTTTGCGGTGGCGTCTTCGACTTGTGCCATCTTTGGTGTTGCCAAGCTTATTCATGGGGATTTCAAGTATCTTCTAATGGAATCTGATACTTCTAAGGTCTTCCTTGCATCCCTACCAAATGACCCTAACTATTTCCTAACGGTAACCACTGCACCGAGAGTGAACCTTGCCGCATTATTCATTGAAATGAAAGATAGTCTATCTCGACTTTCTTTCTTATTAAGGCAGCAAGGAGATGGAAGGTTTCCACCTCTTCGATCATATAGCCTTGACGAAACCAAGCAAGTTCTCCAAGGTTTTGCAGTAGCGGAAGGGCGTGATACAACTTATGGTGTATCACGTTCAATGATTTCCCTAGACCGTTCACAAGCACTGAGTCTCAGAGCACTACTTCGTCAAGTTTATGACTGTATTCCAAATATTGGATCAGTATTTTTGTCACTTAGTGGAGGTGTCCGAGTCTCGTTGGAAGGATTTACCAACGATAGACTCGCTGCAATGTCCTTTGCACTCCACGATGCCTCAGAACGAGTGGTCCGAACGTTGAGGAATAGACCCCTTCAGACGGTCTTATGTGAAACAGAAGATACGCGCCATTTTATCTATGCAGTTCCAAATGGTGTATTTAGTCTGTGGGTGGATAGAAAAGGTCAGAAGCTTGGTCTCATGAGACTACTTCTGAAGCACTATATCGAAGAGATAAGAAGAGTTCTAGCATCAGCAGCCGCAGTAAAGCCTGCTGTCCCAGATGAATTGAAAGAACTGCTATTGTCCGGGGGTTCCGATGGCGGTTTGATGCTAACGAGGAGAGAACCATGACATATTCAATCATGCGACTGATCGAGTTAATGGGTGATCAGTTTCCAATCCTATTAAACTCAATCTTGGAACGAATGCCAGTAATTGTGGCTGGTGGGGACATTGAACTTGTAGATGACATTACTGAAAGTCTTTCTACACTAAGTCCACATCGCCACAAATTGGTATTCTGGCGAGACTTCACCTCTGAATCTGAGATACTCTCAGTCTGGGAAGAAGAGAAACATAACTACGAGGTGAGAAGAACCGTCGTTTGTGGACTTTCGGGAAATCTCAGACTTGCAATGGATAGGATTACACACTTTGCAGGGTGGATATTAACAGTACCAATTGGATTTACAGTTCTTGGAGTTCAAGTGACTGAGAACACACTACAAGATGTTACAGCACACATCCTCAAGAACTCAGAGAACTGCGGAATCCTAAGGGTGAGTTCACCGTCATCAATAACGTTTTCACTTGTAAGACATTCAAACAATAGTCTCGAGGTTGAGAAGAAGATTGTAAACAAGATACTAATCCGCAAGAAGCAGTCATTGGAGAGAATAAGACGTCTCCTTACAAAATCACTTCGCGGGCTTAATGTATCAGATCATGTCCTGACTGCAGTTCTCAAATTGGATGATGAATCTGATAAGATTACACAGGATGTTTTCGAGGAAGAGATTAACAATTATGTTCATGCTGCACGTAGAGCAGTAACTCTATTGTCAAGAATTCGATTGGTCCGAGAACTTGGTGCATCAACGACACTTACGGAAAGGAACCTCTATGAAACCATTGGTTGGAATGGTGGGAATTTACCAGCCCTCATTCAATTCATCAGATCAGAGTGGCATGAAGATTTCTCTGACTGTGTTAAGAGCGGCGCTTTGTCTGGTCTTGGAGCTTGGGTAGATAGTATGTGGGGAACGTAGGAACGGAGGACAGAACATGATTATTGACTATGGAAATCGTACAGTAGGATTGAAAATCGTCTTCTTTGGACCAGCGATGAGTGGAAAAACGACATCAATACGCTGGTTATTTTCAACACTCGACTATGCTGAAAAACTAACATCCATAGAAAATACAGTGGGACGTACAATGTTCTGTGATTTTGGTACGATTCCATTCTCTCTGAGTAACAGATGGACGATAAATGCTCATGTCTGGTCTGCTACGGGGCAAGATTTCTACAGATCTACAAGAGAAGTTGTGCTAGTTGGGGCTGATGGTGTGATTTTTGTTGCAGACTCTCAAGAACATCTCCAAGATGAGAATCTAGCAAGCTGGAATGAGCTAATGTCTATGATCGAAGGGGAGGAACGACCGCTCCCGCTTATTGTATGTCTCAATAAGCAAGATTTACCTGAGGCCTTACGGGAGGACCAACTTCGAACACATCTGAAGATTCCGTCTTCAGTACCTGTGTTTATGAGTATTGCGCGAGAAGGACACAATATCGTGGAAGCATTTCAATATCTCTTTCAAAATGCAATGCGTGCGAGTGTTCTTGCTCAACCTATCTCATGAGCGCGAAATCAATCGAATCGAACCGATATCGAACAAACCATTTATACCCCCAATCGTGACAACAGCCGCAGTTCTGGACTGAACAACAATCATTGATGTAAAATAATATCCGAGGCTGCAGTTCTTGAATTCAAGTCAAAAGAAACCTAATTTTGTATTCATCACAGGTGGTGTACTCTCAGGAATAGGCAAAGGAGTAACTACAGCTTCTATCGCTAAATTATTCCAGTTTCGAGGATATAGCATTCGGATAATCAAGATTGATCCGTATTTGAATATTGATCCCGGTACACTGAATCCAATTGAACACGGAGAGGTTTTTGTGACAGACCAGACTTGGACATTCAAACCCGTTTCCGAATTTGAGTTCGAAATCTCAGAAATTGACCTAGATTTTGGTACCTATGAACGATTCACAGGAATGGAAGTTCATCCTTCGCAAAATATTACATCTGGTCAAATCTACATATCCGTCATCCTTGAAGAACGGAAGGGCGGTTTCTTAGGTCGGACTGTACAAATCATTCCTCACGTTACTGAAAGAATCAAACAACGAATCTGGGAAGTCGTTGAGAAAGAACCAGTACCTGATATTCTATTGGTCGAAATCGGAGGTACTGTTGGTGATATTGAAGCTAGTCCATTTCTTGAAGCAGTAAGACAGCTTGTCAGTGAACAGGGTCATAACAACACTGCTGTAGTTCATGTCACACTTGTACCTTACATAAAATCAGTTGGAGAGTTCAAGACCAAACCAACACAACACAGTGTTAGAACGCTTCAAAGTCTAGGTCTCCAACCCGACATCATGATATGTAGAGCAGAGAAACGTCTTCCAAATCCTGCTAAGGAGAAGATAGCTCTATTTTGTAATGTTCCTAAAGAGAGAGTAATTTCCAATCCAGATATTCCTGTAATTTATCAACTCCCACTGTCTTTCGAGGAAGAAGGTCTTGGAACTATACTTGTAGATCATTTTGGATTAGAGCAGAGAGAGTCAAAGACTGAAACTTGGACTAAAATGGTTAAGTCCTTTGAAAATGTATCAGAAACCGTAGTGATTGCTATGCCTGGCAAGTACACTACACTTGGTGATTCATACAAAAGTATCAACCAGGCTCTATCGCACGCCGCAGCATCTGTTGGTTGTCAAATTGAGATAAAGTGGATTGAAACAGAGGAGAGAAGTACTGAGGAATGTCTTATTGAGGACTTATCGAATGTGGATGGGGTTCTTCTTACTCCGGGTTTTGGAGAACGTGGTGTCGAAGGGATGATATGTGCTGCTAATGTCACATTAGATTCCAAGATTCCCCTTCTAGGAATTTGTTATGGTGCACAACTATCTGTAGTAGCATTTGCTCGGAAAGTAATGGGTTGGAAAGGAGCACATACTACCGAGGTAGATATTGATAGTCTTTATCCAGTCGTTGATTTGTTGGATGAACAGAAAATCATTGATGACAAGGGTGGAACTATGCGTCTTGGAGGTCATGATGTTGTTATCATGAAAGGCACGCGATTACATGAGCTTTACAAAACCGAAACAGTTCACGAGAGATTTCGCCACAGATTCCACCTAATCGACCGATACCTAAACAAGATGAACGAAAAGGGTTTGAAGGTTTCCGCTCATGACTCAACTGGACATATAATCAATGCAATCGAACATGTCGATCATCCTTTCTGGATTGGAGTTCAATATCATCCAGAGTTCAAATCACGACCAGGTAAACCACATCCCCTTTATTTGGGCCTAATAAGGGCCGCAATTGAATATAAGAAGGTGAGAGGGAAAAACTAGTGGAGCGCACTCTTGATAAGATGTTGTCAAAACTAGTTGAGGAAATCGAGCATATCGAAGTCACAAAAACGCGTTTTGGAGAGGTGCTTCGAAACGTAAAGAAAAAGATAGACTTGAGTAAATTTCCCGCTGTTGCATCTAACATTATTGATATGCAATTAACGACGAAGATTAAACCGACCACCTTGTCTGGCCTTAGAATAGTTGGGGTTGATGGAGGTCTTGTACGAAAACGTTTCAGGTCCATGGATTTGATTCTGACAAAAAGTATTGCAGTAATATTCCATTTTGGTCCGGAAGAAGGACCAACAGTCGATTTCTTTCCAGAAGCTTTTCCAGAACCTAAAATCAGACCATTGATGCTAACTTTGTCAAGTGTAGAAATAGACCAGCTAGCGTCTCTTGAGCGAATTGCCGCAGAACTGCGAGTGACTTTATCAGTCCTTGAAGAATTTAGACCATACCTCATTCTGTTTGATGGATCACTCTTCTACCATCCCAGAGACCGACCTCAAAGCGGGTCTATTGTTTATGAAAAGTTCCAAGAAGTACTTGCTCTCTACAAACAACTCTATACAAAAGCTAGAAAAAAACAAAGTATTCTTGTAGGCATAGTCAAAGATAGTCGGTCCACTCGCGTAGCTACAACAATGGGTGAGATACTTCCTCACATTATTCGCAAACCTGAAATTTTTGAGATGATGCAGGGTGTCGATTACAGATGGTTGCTCGGAATCTCAAGAGACTGTGATATTCTTGACACTTTTCTTGAAGAAGGAGAACGCTCGTTTGTATTTCGATATTCTTCAGAGCTACAACACTCTACAAACAATCCTTCTGAAGACATTTTCAGTTGGGCTTCTTCAATCTGGGTCACATATCTTAAGACTGCACGTGATGACCTACCTCTGAGGATAGAGTTTCTCTCAGATGATGAGGATGATATTGACACGCAAAAAATCGATGCAGCATTGTCAGCAATACTTCCACTTTCTTCTCAGCATCCTGAATATGGAATACCTACCCCCATTCTTGAAGCAGATGCTAGAGCAAAGATAACTGTTAATGAAACGCGATTGGTTATCGACAGACTCATGGCATTGTCTGGACTTACCTACATATCTCTGGAGAAAAGGCGGTCACGAAACCCATTTGGAGGTTAATAAATGACAGAATTTCCCGCTGGCACACGTCTTGGTACTGTTGTTTCCACAGACTCGGGTCCTAATGTTATGGAATTCTCATTCGTACTTGAAGGTGGACCACAAGAGATTATCGCACGTCGTGGTGAGTTCATATCAGTTGTGACTGATGAAGGAACTGTGATTGCTAGAGTTCAAGACCTTGTTCGTACAAATCGTTACTATCAACATGCAGAAGCTGTGCGCGAATATCAATCAAGAGGTGAACCATTACGATCGATATTTCCAACAGACCGATGGCAATACACAATTGCAATGGCACGGGTTCTAGGTCTTTGGGCCAATGGAAGAACAGTTCGACCATATTTTACAGTGTCACCAGGTGCCATAGTACGACGAGCTGGCGAAGAAACGCTCGCTGCATTCTTGAAATTAGACCTGAAGGATGGGCTTCACTTAGGTCGTCTTGCGTATCAAAACCTAGAATTTGCTCCGTCAGTTGATCGTCTATTGTCGAAACATCTTGCAATACTGGCAATGAGCGGGGCTGGAAAATCATATTTTGTGTCTGTACTATTAGAAGAATTGTTGGTACGTACAAAAGAACAAGGGCGTCTCTCGGTGGTCGTAGTCGATGTACATGGTGAGTACACCTACTTAAAAGATCTGACTCCTGAAGAATTTGGATTACCATCAGGACACTTCGAAATAGAACACATCAGAGGGTCTCATTTCCAGATTCCAGTACAGATGCTTTCAGCCGAAGCACTAGGTTCCCTCGTAGCTGGTATGAGCTCAATTCAGGTTCGTGATTTGAGACGCGTAGTATCTGAGATAAAGAAGATAATGAAGAAAGGCTACACTTTAGGTGATCTTGTAGAATATATTCGGAATGACACCTCTATCAGTAAGAACACTCGCGACGCTCTAGCTGGTTGGTTGGTCAACCTGGATGAAACACGCCTCTTTGGGAAAGAAGCTGTTCCAAGTATCAAGAACATTGTCCGACCTGGAAAAATCACATTGATAGACTTGAGTGATTTCATTAGTCTCAAGAAAAAACAGATTGTAGTTTCATTCTTGACCAGCGAGCTTCTACATTTAAGAAGAAGAGAAAAAATCCCTCCCTTTGTGCTAATCCTCGAAGAAGCTCACCAATTTTGTCCTGAAAGCCGTCATGAGCTAGCACTACCCAAAAGCCGCATCGAAACAATTGCACGTGAGGGTCGTAAGTTCTATGCACTTCTCTGTCTAATCTCACAGAGACCCGTGAAACTTTCTACTACGGTATTAAGCCAATGCAGCAATCAAGCAATTCTTAGATGTACAAATCCATATGATTTAGATCATATCGGTCGATCAAGTGAAGGAATCGATCGTTCATCTCTTGATGCAATCACAACCCTTGAGATTGGTGAAGCACTTTTTGTTGGTGAAACAGTTTCAGTTCCAACATTCGTTAAGATTCGTAAAAGGAAGTATGAACCAAAATCCACAAGTAAGAACCTGACTGATGCTATGATAAAGACTGACAAATGATATTACTCCCCACAATCCTGATAAGATGAAAGATGACGTTCCACTTCGAACAGAAACGTCGATTAAAAGGGGGTTACTCCAGATGTCAAATGATGAATTGAATGAGATACGACAACTCATAGACTCCATGCAATCGGGGCTCGTTGAACTCTTCGACCAACTTCGTGAGCTGAGGACTCGTCTGAATCTAGTTTCGGAAAACACATCTGAAACATCACCAACACCTGCTGTTCTACCTCTTTTCTCTGAAGTCCGGACCCCAACTCCAGAGGCCATTGGATCAGATGATGCCGACCTATCAGCTGCTATCCCTGAACCCACTACGAACCAAGAGGAGCCAGTTTCCCCCCTAGTAAGTGATGAAAAGCCAACAGATGTTGTAGAGGCAGAAGTTGAACATACAGCAAGTAGTGCAAAGGTGAATCGAGTTCTTGATCCTATCTCTCACGAACTTCGTACTGGCGAAGCTCCTGCCGAGATAATCTATGAATATTTACAGTCTGCGCGAGAGTACCTCATCGACGATTATTCTAGCAAAGGAAAAGTCGCAAGAGACATGGACATAGTCCTGAATTTTCTCAAAGCACGAGGAACTAAAACAATCCGTCCGGACGAGCGTGATAATATTCTAAAAAGAATACGTCGCTGGAAAGCCCACTTAGTTACTCAATCTAGCTCTCCAGCTGACTGATTTGGACAATTATTCCAAATCAATAATGATTCGCTTCACTTTGGTCTTTGAAATCTTCTTTAGACCGTGCTGACCCGGTTCATATCTACATTCAAGCAAACCTGAATCAAAAAGAATTTTAATTTGGGCGCTGGCGTTGGCTTCAGTTCCACCGAGGTGTCGTGCCACTCGTGTTACATCTTTCTCCCCTTGAAGGAGAAGTTTTAGTATTCTTAGCCGAGTCCCTGATGAAAGAGCGCGTCCAATTCGCCGTACTGCGTCGTCGTTGTTAATTTCTAGTGTTTCAGACAATATATTAAAACCTCGAATGAGTGCTTCATGAATGCTCAATTGTGGCTTTATTATACTTGTTGTTTGAGGAGTTCAAAAGTCCATATTTGTACGAAATTGAATCCACAAATAGGTTCTTAGGTTCTCCAGATTCTCTATAGACAAGTGTTGAGTCAGATGGGTGATAATAGTGAAATCATTGTAGGATTCGACATACTACCATCACACAGTGCAAGTTCAAAGAGAGCACCCAAGTTCGCCTGTGTTGTCACCCGTGATGAAATAATACTGAACGAATATCCCGAGATATCAAGAGGAGCACTTCTTAAACTGGTCCGTGATATTGTTCCCAAGTGGTTTTCCACTGATAACATCTTTGAGATAGTCCCTGATACAAAGTCACTCTTTCATCTTGTAGATAGAATTCCTCCAGAAACTAGGATTATTCAGGTCACAGGAGTTCCACCACGCCAAACACCCCTCAAGATACTCGCAAAACGACACGGACTCATAGCCCGTGGTAAGCTAACTCCACTGGAGTCTGCCCGAATTGCTGCACAGTTGACTGCAAAAGGTGTTGGCCATTCTTTAGAATGCTTTAGTGAACAGACAGAGATCAAAGTGACTAGGGGTCGTAAACCCGGACGTGGTGGACAGAGTGCTAATAGATTCAGGCGCAGAGTTCACTCACAGATTCAACAAATGACCCGCTTTATAGAATCAGAGATAAAGACCGCGGGTATCGATTACGATATTGACATTCGTGCATCTGACTTTGGTTATGCAAGTGCCCGACTTATCACATATGCACCTCTCCCGATTATCAATGGCATAATCAAAGGAAAACGTGGTGGTGATTTCAATATCATCATCTCACCCGTTCGTAAGCGAGTTGAGTTCCTTTCTCTCGAACCACAACATGTAACACAAATCAAACCCAGGTATTTCATTTTAGGCATTGATCCAGGAACCACTGCAGCATACTGCCTTCTAACCCTAGAAGGTCAAGTACGTGTATTGAAAAGCAGGAAGGGATTGACGCGAGCAGATTTGATTCGAGAGGTATATGAGAATGGCATCCCTGCAATAGTTGCTTCAGATGTTCCACAGGTGCCCCATTTTGTAGAGAAGATTGCCAGTACAGTGAACGCTCCTGTCTTCACCCCGAAGAAACCTATTGCAGTTGTAGATAAACAAGAACTTGCTAGAGAATATAGCACTGACAAAAGGGCACGCAATGCTCATGAGCGGGATGCCCTAACAGCTGCAGTCTATGCTTACAGATCTATTCTTCCAAAACTTCAGCAGATTGACAGAATGATTCGTGAACAACAACTTTCTGTAGATCGAAATTATCTCAAGGCATTGGTGATAAAAGGGACTTCAATCAATGAGGCATTGGCCATTATAGAAAGCGAGTCTGCAGAGATTATAGAGAGTATTCCTGAAAAACTGCCTATCAAAGAAGAACCACTGACACAAGAGAGGTATGATGCGTTACAAACCAAGGTAGAACAGATGGACTCTGACAACAACTTGCTTCTAGACGAAATTAACGATTTGAAACGTTTTGTGGAATATCTAAAATTCAGAGAAAGCGAACTATCAGACAGCCTTGAGATTGTGAACAATGAGAATTATTGGAAGGTCAAACGTGATCGAGAAGTGGCCAAGAATCAATCTGCACTGAAGAAGTCACAACAGGAAGTCACCTCACTTGGAAAGCAGGTAGAAGATCTAAGCAAACATCTTGAACGACTCAAAGGAGTAAAACGCCTTGAGATGCGAGGTGATACTCTCGCAGTAAAAGTCATTCCTCACTTCACCCGTGAGAGCATTGAAGAATATACCAAAAAGGTTGGGCTGAAGAGGAACGATATTATCCTTTTTGAAGATGCGTCAGGTGGAGGCCCACAGACTGCGAGAATATTAATTGACAACGAAATCCGGGCTGTTGTTGTGGATACAACTCTTTCTCACCTTCCGCAAGATGAATTGATTAAAGCACTTATACCAGTTATTGATGCAAAACAAGTTGACCTCCAACGTGTGGATGAATTTGCATTCATAAGCAGAGGAAAATTTGAGTATCAACTTCAGACATTTATCAAGACAGTTCGTAAACAAGCTCAACAGAAAGGTGAAGAACAACTAGTTGAATTGATTGAACGTTATCGTCATGAGATTGAACGTTAACTAATACAGATGCCTATTTAGAAATTTGAATCCACAGGATGTTGTTGCCTCTAATGAGAACCTGTCCATATTTAGCTTTGATATTGTCGTCCTCGAGTTCTTCAGCATCAGCAAGGGTGAGATTCATATACATATCGCATCGAGTTAGGTGTCCGCGAAAAGTCCTCTGGTCTTTCAATTTCACTGAAACAATATCATTGAGCTGTTGCTCGAGAGCTTTGATTGGCATTTTTTCTGGCACTACAAGACACCTCTCAAAGTGGGCCTTTTGAGGACATTATAAAGCCTTTGTTGCCTGATTATGCAATTGGGTCAAAGCGTAAGAGTCAACTGGTCATTATATACCCCTTTGAATCCAGAACAAAGCAATTCAGGTTATCCAAAGATGACAACAATTAGTCTAGGAATCGAAGGAACCGCCCATTCGTTTGGAGTTGGCATAGTAACCAGTGAGGGTAAGATCCTTTCTAATGAATGGGATATGCTCAAGCCTGATAAGGGAGGGATTCATCCACGTGAAGCCAGTAGACATCACTCTGAAATCGGACCAACAATAATTAGTGAAGCTGTAAGCAAGGCTGGAACTGGATTTCGTGACATTGATATCATCGCCTTTTCAAGAGGACCAGGGTTGGGCCCAAGCCTGAGAACTACTGCGACAATTGCTAGAACATTGGCCCTCAAACTTGATATTCCTTTAGTTGATGTCAATCATTGTGTTGCCCACATTGAGATAGGCTGTCTAGAATCTAAATTCAATGATCCAGTGACCGTATACGTATCCGGTGGGAACACTCAGGTGATTGCGTTTGCAGGTGGCCGGTTCAGGACTTTCGGTGAAACCCTCGATATAGCGATAGGTAATATGCTGGATGTTCTCGGTCGTGAACTTGGTATGGGATTCCCAGCTGGGCCTATTATCGAAACTATTGCCAAAGATGGTGAGAATTATCACAACCTGCCTTATTCGGTAAAAGGAATGGACCTCAGCTATTCTGGGATGCTTACTGCTGCAAAAAAACTTCACTCAGAAAATGTTTCAATTCCAGATATTTGCTTCAGTGTTCAGGAAACAGCTTTTGGAATGCTAGCAGAGGTAGCAGAACGAGCTGTTGCACATACAAAGAAGAGTGAGATTCTTCTGACAGGTGGAGTCGCTCGTAATAACCGATTGACTGAGATTCTTACTGGTGTATCTGAAAGACATGAAGTGGAATTCCACCGGGTATCCCCATCTCTTGCCGGTGATCAAGGAGCGATGATTGCATGGAATGGAATTCTTCAGTACAAGGCAGGTCATCAAATTAGTGTCGAAAACTCACATGTTCTACCAAAATGGAGAACTGATGACCAAGATATCATTTGGAGGCAATCCTTGTGAAACAGATGCTGGCCCGAGGAGCTGAGTCAATCATATACAAGATAGAACAGTGGGGCCAATCTTATGTTCTGAAATGGCGTCAAAGTAAACCATATCTCTTGAACAAAATAGACTCTCAGCTCAGGAAGGCTCGCATTAACAGAGAATGTAAGATGTTGACAATTTCACGAACTCTTGGAGTACGAACTCCTGCAGTCCATTTTGTAGACCTTTACAATCATACAATTATGATGGATTTCATCGAAGGAACTCAATTCAAACAGCTTGCTGGACAAATACCAATGTCAGAGCTAGTATCCCTTTGTCATAACTTTGGTCAACTTATCGCTTTACTTCATAATGGAAATGTTGTTCATGGAGACCCAACCACAAGCAATGTCATTGTAGACGGAAACGCTAAGTTATGGCTTATCGATTTCGGACTCTCTGAAATGAATGCCACCCTTGAAACAAAAGGGGTTGACCTTCATCTCATCCAAAGAGTCTTAGAAACTACACACTGGGACCTTCAAGAAACTATGCTAGAAGCAACTCTTGAGGGATACATAGAGGTCCAAGGTGATTCTGCTGAATCAATATTGTCAAGAATGAAGGAAATCCGTGAGCGAGGAAGATACTCTTAGCGGCTGAGAAAATGACCAGCCACAAGGTAATCTTTATATCCCCAGCCTTAGGCCGTGGGGCAGACCCGGTTTCTGAGGGTACAATGAGCTTAGAGGTAGTCCTGATGGCAAGAATGCACACAAGGCGCAAGGGCCAATCTGGAAGCAAACGTCCCTCCACATTACAAATTCCTGATTGGATGGAAAAGGAAAAGGACGCGCAGTGGGTAGAAGCGAAGGTAGTGGAACTTGCCAAGGCTGGAAACACACCATCTATGGTTGGTAAGATTCTCAGAGACCAGTATGGCGTTCCACTCGTCAGAGTGATTGCCAACAAACGTATTATGGACATTCTTCGCGAGAACGACCTCGAACGAAGAGTTCCAGAGGATCTACGAAATATGATTGCAAAGGCAGTTACAATTCGGAGACACCTTGAAGAAAACAAGAAAGATTTTGTTTCCAAGCGTGGGCTACAACTTGTTGAGAGCAAAATTCACAGACTCTCGAAATATTATCGCAGGAAAAAGGTACTCTCAGCAGATTGGAAGTACAGTCCTGACCAAGCTGCTATTCTTTTGAGATAGTTTTATCATAAGTGAATTGACCTTTCTCGTGAAATGAGTAAGAAAAGTAGTTCTCCCTCTCTCAGGACACTAAGAAACCAATGTGACGAGATTCCTCTCAAGAGTGGGGAACAGGTTCTAGTCGCTACTGCTCCAGACCCAGAATCCACAATAGCAACAGCACTACTTTGCAGAGCGATTATGAAGTCGGGTGGAACTTTCCATGTTTCATTTGAACAGCCAATCATGAACCTAGATTCAGTCAATGCAATTAGGACTGAGCATGAATCGTCAGTCATTATTCTCGTGGGTATCGAAACTGTAGGAAAGAAGAAACTACGGAAGGGGAAGAGTTACCCAATTTTTGTAGGTGGAAGTTCCAAATCAGAACAAGTGGCACTCCTCACTCTTGGAGATACAAACACCATATCAGCAGCCGCGTATATCCTTGCTCAAGAGCGTTTGATTGTAAGTGATTATGAACTACAGATGGCAGCAGCAGCAGCACTAATTTATGATAAATCTCACAAATCCCCAAAGAAACCAAGTACGGCGAATAAAGCTCTGGTCAAACAAGCTATCAACGAGAATCTCTTAGTAGAACGAGGAAGCATCAGGCTTTTTGGTTTCAGTTTCTTACCGCTTGATGAAGTATTGCTGTTTAGTACGAGGCCCTACATTCAGGGTATCAGTGGGGATCAGAAAATGTGCGATGCATTTCTCAGCGAAACAGATGTCCCTATCACAAAACTGCGGACTCCGATGAGTTCGTTGAGTAACTCGGAAATCCAGCATTTCATACAACATCTTACGTCAAGACTATTAGAGAATGTTGGACCAAGTATAATTCCCTATACTTTTGGTACTGATTATATCCTTACTCAGGAGAGCGAGAGTAACCCGATACGATATCTCTCAGGACTAGAAGCAATCGCCGATACATTCTGGGCTCGTCAAGAGTTGGGTGCAGCAATGAGTATCTGGATTGGGGATCGTGGTAGAGCATTACGGACTGCGATTGACACGTATTTGAGTCATAGTAAAGACGTCATTTCAGCAGTACAAAGACTCGAAACCCAAATGAGAGGAACATCTAGCCAAGATAGCACCTCAATAGAACTTGCAGGAGTTCGGGATGAACTTCTGACAGATGTTGGACGAGTTATTCTTCAGAGTGAAATCATAACCTCTGAACGCCCATTGGCAATCAATAATGAGAAATCTAGCATTATCATCTGGACTTACAAGAACGTCAATGTAAATCAGATAATTCATGCATTAGAGAAACGAAACTTGAGTCCAGTAACAACGTCATCACAATCTCTCAAGTTTGAAGGAATGACTCCAGAAGTAAAGATGGAAATCCTCAAAATGGTTAAGAATCTTAGTGAGAAGAAGAGGTGAATCTTGTGATTGCACGCATTAAATTGGATTTCAAGTCTGAAGTCGAAGCAAAAAGAACATTTTCTGCCATAGCCCCTGATAACGATCCATTGCCATCCGGACTGGAAATTGAGTGCACTGTCAGTCACCACTCAATGATAATCGTTATTCGTTCAGAGCGTAGTGTTGATAGTCTTGGTGCTACACTTGAGGACATAATGAGTGCAATTGACCTTTCAATGAGGACATCAAAATCTGCTGATAATAAAGAGTGTTAGTCACCTGTTACAGTAGTAAGTTCATCACAAATATCTTGAGCCTTGGAATGAGATTGATCAGCCATTTCTTTTGTTATGAAGCCCCGCTGAACCGCACGTTTCAGAAGATGTTGGTCTATAATCCGAGGTTTCTCAGTAATCGGAGCTTTCACCACATCAATTTCTAGGTCGATATATCGAATTCTTCCGGGACTATTTCCATTGCTTGGATAAACCTCAACACCTGTATTGACGTTCACATATGTACCTTTTATCTGCTCGTTGCGTGAGTAATAATCAGTTACTAAGGTGAGAGCACCAGGAACAACCTGAGTCAATGCATAGTCACCTTCATCGCTGATAACATCTACACTTTCTGTAGGGTCTTGGACTAGTTTGAGTTTCCTGTTTGTATGTCTGAACTGTCTTCTAATAACGAATCCTTGTGAATTTATCTCAGTAATTCGCCCTCTCGCAAGCACAATGTTCCTACCATCAAGTTTGACGTGTTCGATGTTAATTGATTCGTCCAATCGAGGTAAATCCCGAGAAACAATCTTGTCAAGCTTTGAAGTGAGATAGCTACGCTCTTCTGGACGCTCCTCTATTATCAACTCAATAAGGTCTACAAGTGAAGTATAACCTGCACTTTTGTAGAAATGATGTCGCGTGATTGTTGGCTTAATCTTAGCACGCGTCTTATCAAGTGCATCTTTGACCTCTGAGGGAAACTCGATATCTGCGTTACTTGTCCCCTCAAACAGAAGACCTGCTCCGTTTAGGTCGTTATACATGTTGTAAACTTGCTGTGCTGTATCAAGGAGGTCGTCAACCTCGTTGCGTAGCTCTTCTTCCGTGAGCTTTTCAGCAGCAGTTCTCCAGAGTATTCCCCAATTCTCTGTGTGCTCACGAATCTTATATCCAAGAGTCAACAAATCTTTTCGCGAGTCTTGATCTCTGATTTTAGTACTTAAACGTACAACAGGTTCTGGTAGCAGAACTGCAGCCTGTCCTGGAATTGTTATACTTGATGAGAGGACTGGAGATTTTCTTCCATAGTCATGAGCCCTGATTTGTACCATTATCTGCTCACCTCGCTGAAACCCTCTATCAGGGAGAAGTCCAGATATATTGCCCAAATCCACTCTGGTCTGACCTGTTCTCTCATCTCTTCCCTGAACAATACCTCGATAGACAGAACTCTTGGCAACTCTTGGAGTTCTTGTAATGACTCCTCCTAACCGTCTACGTAATACATCGGTGAGACGAGTCAAGACTGATTCATATGCAATTGCTACTATTCCTTGAAGATCACTACGGTCCCAGATATCGACATCAGGAATCTCACTTCGATAGGGTAGACCAAACCTTCTTGCCACTTCTGGAGTAGGCTGAACCATCTCAAAATGATTCTGCAGCATAATCTGCGTCAATGATTGTGAATAGATTCCTCTTATCCTTGCTTTCATGAGCAAACACTGGCCTGGGCCATGGGTGCCAGTCCCACACTTTAGGGAGTGTTGGCTGGCGTCACGATTTTTTGTTACGCCCAAACAGAGCTAGTCACGTATAGGTTCCAGCAAGCTGGACACATGCCATATCTTTGTGCGAGCATGGTTCGGACAATTAGGGTCTTGACTAGGTTCGTCCAACATTGAAATCGCGTTCTGAGATCTCACAGCTGGAGAGTCTGCTTCGATCTCAAGAACTACAATTGCTTCATTGGCTGCACGCCTGATGTTCCTAGGCACTGAGGAATCCTCCGATATTTGTTTTAGGAGGTGTTTAGACTGGTCTATGCTCTTCTGTGTTTCGGGGTCCAAAGGACTCACCTCTGAATGGTCTTGACGCACAAACGGTGTGCGAACAACAAAGGACTCTCATCGAGTTAACCATATCAACGTTTTCATAAGACCTATCGAGTTGACGAGTCTTCATCTGATTGTAATCTGGTGTCATCACAAGTAATGCAGCTTCTCTTATATCATCACATACTGATAATCCCAGGGTGCAGACAATGGAAGACAAGGATGATTCCTCAGTCAGAAAAATGGCTGAACTCCTACGCCAAGGAGCTACAATGCTTGCTGATGCATGTCCACAATGTGGATCACCCCTGTTCAAGGTGAAGGATGATGTCTATTGTGCTAAATGTGATAGACGGATAGTTTACGCAGAATCAGACGAGGAAGTGGAATCTCATCCTGTGAAGACCCTAATCCCAGAGCTTCGAGAAACTCTAATCACCAAACTGAAGGAGCTCACTGAGGTAGTAGATGCAGAAACTGACACTGACTCTCTTACCAAGCTTGCTAACCTTATGGTTCTCCTACTACAAGCTCTACACAAGCTCGAGAATATGGGCACGTAGTCTATGCTTCTTTCTCTGCAGCGGTTCCTCTTCTGAGTCGAGCCCTTCGAGTCTTCACTTCTTCTGGTCCTTTGAGCACCTTGCTCTTACGAATCTCACACTCACGAATCGGCATGATTTGCCTCACTTCATCGTGAACATCTCCAGCCAAGTCACCTAGAACCACCTTAGTGACCAACTCATCGAAAGTGTGCTTCTTTGCGTGTTTCCTGATAATCTTCTCAATACCCTTTCTAATTGCATGTTCTTGACTAGTCTTTGAACGAGTGTTAGTGAAGACTATGACCGAAATTCGCATCAAATAATCGTCTTTAGTCAGAATTGGTCCAATCCAGTCTATTCTAGATGTTCCTCTCCTAACCAGACCCCTAAGATAGTCTGAACTCCATTCATGTCCGTAAAATACAGTCTTGGCCTGTGTTCCTGTCACTTCCAGTATCTTGAACTTCAACTTGACATGAATTCTATCAAAATCCCCAGTCAAGTCATATAGTGTCGGTTGTACAGTTCTACCAATCAACAAATCAGGATTACCTGCCGGAGTTTTGCCTATGTCCTTGTTATCGAAATAGTCCGGAGCAAGGATTTGGTACCAAATTTTATCTCGCCACTTGTCCTTGGTCCTTGCCGTTGATTGTTTGGATTTTGATGACATCTGAGTATCACACTCACACTGGATATACTGGAAATCCAGAGAATCATGAATTGTTCAATGGCTGTTGACCACAGAAACGCGCCGACAACTGACGAGTCGAATAAAAACATTGCGACATAGCCTGATACAACCAACAAAACTAGATATGATAATCATGTTCTATGAGGTTTGAGATGCATCCTATGGATGAAGTAGTATGTTCAAGATGCGGGTTCAATGAGGTCGCCCTAACCAAGAAAGAGATGTTTGGGGGCGGCAAATATAGGAAAAAGTGGCGCTGTCCACGCTGTAGTAACTCTTGGGAAACTGTTGAAGACTAACAGATACAAAACGGTTAAAACCCGTTTGTTTACAATCTTGCTTCACTAAGCGGAGGTTGCCCAGCCAGGTTAAAGGCGCAGGGTTTAGGTCCCTGTCTCGTAGGAGTTCGCGAGTTCGAATCTCGCCCTCCGCACCACTTATTATTTACCAAGATTGGTACAAGATGATTTGGTGTCTATGATGTCATCAGAGAATCTTGAACAAAAAGTATTGCAGAAAATCACAGAGAAAGAAGTTGTCAAGCTCGCAAGCGACCTCATTAGATTCCCAAGCTTCCCTGGAGAAGAATCAGAAGTTGCACAGTATTTGACAGACTATATGGAAGGTAAGGGTTTCAAGATTGTCAAACAAGAAGTCGAACCAGGAAGATTTCAACCCTTTGCCGTTCTTGAAGCAGATAAGAACGGAGCCAGCATGCTATTTAATGGGCATATGGACATAGACCCAATATCAAGAGATGGGCATGATCCTTTTGAACCAAAGTTGAAAGATGGCTATCTGTTCGGTGCTGGATTATACAACATGAAATCTGGAGTCACAGCGATGGTGATTGCAGCTGTGGCAATCGCTGAAGCAGGTATAGAGCTTAATGGAAATTTATTCTGCAATCCTGTAGTAGGTGAGCTACAGGGAGGAATTGGCACCCATTATTCAATTCAACATGGACCAAAACCTGATGCAGTACTTATCCCTGAACCTACAAAACTCTCTCTACTTCTGAAACACGGTGGAGTTTTAGATTTCGCAATTTCAACCTTAGGTCAATCTAGTCATATCTCTCACAGAGAGGGTTCGATTGATGCGATCAGGAAGATGTGGAGAATTCAACAGGCTCTTTATGAAATGGATGAGAAGAAGAAGTGGTCCTTTGAATTTGACCCTGATGTACCGGCGCTCCCGTTGATGAATATAGGTAGCATTATTGGTGGACGTGGAAGAGAGTGTGAGCTTCAGGGTCCTTACGATGTTGCAGATGTTTGCACACTCTTTGTTGATACAAGGATTAACGCATCACAATCACTAGAAACTGCAAAGAAGGACATCATATCTGTTCTTGAGGAGCTAAAGAATGAAGATCCTGAATTAGAATACGAGATTCACTTCCCACCGGAGTTACCCAAGGACGCCTCAAAGGATGAACGCATTGCCAAAGTGATAGGATTGTATATGCCACCATTTAGCTTACCAGAAGATAAATACTTGGTTCAAAGAGTTGTCAAAAGGCATGAAGAGGTTATGGGCAGTTCGCCCACAAAGATTACCAACGATTCTGGAGGAAAAATCCGTGCAGTCTATGCAGGAACAGACGCAGTTCATTATTGGAAAAGAGGTGTTCCAGCATTTTGTTATGGTCCAGGGGGTGAAAGACCACCCGGTCATGAATTATCACATCACCCACCAGTATTAGTGAAACAAATGGTAGAGTGTTCTAAAATCCTAGCTCTTGCCGCACTTGACATCTGCACAAAGACCAAGGACGAATACCGAAAACTTAGGTTGAACTCTACAAAGTAATCATCCCTCCGCACTATCAACTTTTCATAGTGATTTGTTGAGGTTGGGTATTCTGTTCTCTCGTTCCGATAAAGCATCTAGCGGAGAGTATGGCGCTGGGGATGGGACTCGAAATCAACCACAATTAGCTGTCAAGCATCAATGTTATATCCAATAAATATGAGCAATTAATCAAGCCGAGGTATCCAAGCGGTTACGGAGACGGTTTCGAAAATCGTTGCCCTTGTGGCTCGTGAGACCCCGTGTATTTCATAGACACGAGGCACGAATTCGAATCTCATCCTCGGCGCCATTTTTATTCATTGAAGCTCTTCAAGAACCTGAACCATTACTTTCTTCGCAGTTGCTGCAAGCTTGTCTAATGTCTGCTGTGTCTTAGCCCCAACATATACCCTGGCTTTAGGTTCGGTCCCTGAAACTCTGACAAGTACGTAGGAACCATCCTTGTTCTCTATTCTAATTCCATCCACCTCGAGAACTTGCTCCACACCACTGATCTCAGGTACAAGTAATTCCTTTACTCTGGGTAGAAATGATTGCTTAATCTTATCCGGACAAGGTACAAAATCTCGCAGAATAGGGTATTTTGGAATCGTCTTCATTAGCTTCAGACAACTGCTATCACCAATGTCATCTACCAGTTGCGCAAAACGACCAGCTCCAGTAATTCCATCCATCCACAAGCCTATACCAGTGAATATTGGTTTCCAAGGTTCTGAAGCAAGTACCACATCTTTACCCTCCTTGGTCGCTAAAATCTCTTGGAGCGACCCAAGAGATGTCCTGACCACAGATCCGCCTGCTGAGGTGACCACTTCATCAATCACACTCGATGTATCAATTGATGTGAGAACTATGCCTCCTCCTTTTCTCTCAACCTCATCCCTTGCAAATACTGCAATCACACGATTCTGGTCAATAAACTCCCCTTTTTCATCAATCACGGCTAATCTGTCACCATCACCATCATGACACATGGTCACTGCAAAGTCAGACTCTGCAGCCATCTTCATTGCATCACCCAAGTTTCTGGGGGATGGTTCTGGGGGTCTACCGGGGAAATGACCATCTTGATGGGAGTTCATTGTTGTTACCGAAAATCCAAGATCTATGAGAAGTTCAGGAGTATAGTCTGTTGCAGCACCGTTTGCTAAATCAACCAGAACCTTTGTACCCTTACTCACTCCACCTCTCTTCAATAGGAACTTCTTAACTGCATTCAAGAAATCAACTTTGATGTCTTGATTCGATAACCGCCCAATCTTATCCCATGACGCAACCAAATAGTCGCTTTTGAAAACCGAGTTCTCCAAAAATTCCTCTTCTGATCTGATAAACTCCCTCCCATTACGGAAGAATTTGAACCCATTATCTGTAGGAGGATTGTGGCTTGCTGTGACAATGACTGAGGCTGAAATATCTTCAAATGCACTGTAGTATGCGACTGTAGGCATCGGGGCTATTCCTAAATCCACCACATGCACTCCTGTCGAGAGCGCACCTCCAACAAAGACATTTCTCAATATTTCACGAGATGTTCGAGCATCTGTACCCACTCCAACAACTCCATCTCCTTCAAGAAATGAACCCAGTGCTCTACCAAGTCCAAGGGCAAGATCTGGAGTTGACTTCTCAATAATTGATCCCCTGATACCAGATGTACCAAACAGCTTTTGTGTCATTTTCATTCCTCTAGTCATGTTGCGGTAATGCTAGATCCACAATATCTTTTGCAGTTTCACCCATTCTCAGTAGACTATCTACTACTAAGACTTGAGTATGTGGTTGTCCATTTGGAGAGGCAACAATATGCTCTCTAAGCTTTGCGGTCTTGGAAATCAAACGTTTTTCTGCATTGATAACAAAAGTCACTTTTTTCGAATCGAACTTGAACAGATTCTTGACAGCTTCTGAGAACATATCATGCACTTCTGCGACGATGGGTTCAATCTTTTTAATCAAAGACGTATCAATTGGCTCCTCAACTCGTTGTGCAATGTCCACTGCTAGATCCGCAATTCGTTCCAAGTATTGAACTGCAAGACGGAAATCAAGTGCTTTTACAGGAGTAAGTTTCATCGCCTCACTCATTCTAGGGTATTGAATAGCCGATCTAAGCTCTCTAACAATCAGAAAGAATAACCGATCGACCTCTTCATCTCGTTGAACTACTTCTTCAGCAGCCTCATTATCTCCGACATAATATGCATTCAATGAGTCATCAATCATCCTGGATGTAATCTGATGCATTCTACGCAATGCAGTATTCACGGGAAGTGTTGACGGGTCAACAAGACAGCGTAACACAATCTGATGATCATCTTCCTCAGTAATCTCAAGAGCCACGAATCGCTTGATCATACGTTTTAGTTCATCACGCTGATCATTTGTGATTGATTCCTTGCTCACGATGCGAATCTCATCAAAACCAAGCAGGTATCTACTCGTTATCTCCCAACGTAGATTCTGTTCAATATTAGCTATGGTAGTTCTTGGTTCTCCGGTTTTTGCAAAACGTGGATCTATAATCAAACAACCGTCTTCACGTTCTGAAATAAATACAGGATCTCCCTTACTCAATTTCTGTTTGATTACCCAATCCTTAGGCAAAATTATCAGAAAGGAACTTCCAGTCTTCCCGCCTGTTTGCTGCAATGTCCTTGTGATTACCATAATCTCTTCACCCGAATAAAGAAGTCGAACATTGAATTCAGACGGACGCTTATTACATTTCCCGCGTATCGACTTTTCCAAAGATACAAGATGGCAGACGTTTAAAACGAGAAGTAGGTATCATCTCATTTGGTGACTCATTGACATCTAGTGTTCGACGTAATGTACTCAGACTGTTAATAGAATCTGGATTCCAAATCACGCCTGAGGCATTAGAATACATACTGGACCAAGAGACTCCGATGGATGCAGTCGAAACCGTACTTCGAGTTGACCCTCCTGAAAAGCGCTCACAAATATTATCTAAATCCTATGTTGAATCTCTTATCGAAGGAATTACTTGGAAATATCGAGTGGAGAAGAACCCTGAACAGGATTTTGTAGGTTCAGAGGGTACTGTTGAAGATTTCCTACAATTGTTTAGAGACCGTTTCACCAGGATCAAGAGCATCTACATGAACCGCGTAGATACGCAGAATGCTGTTTCTCCATACATTGCAAAGCTGAGAAAGGAATCAGCTAAAGCACGGAAGGCAATGAATCGAGAAGGTATGCGGACTTCAGCCCGTCCGTCCCAAGTAGTACTTGGTGTTGTTAAGAATAGAAGCATCTCTCGATCTAAGAATGTAATAGTTGAGTTGGAGCATTTAGAGAAGGTGAAGGAAAAGGACCGGCTTGAAGATCGCTATTCTACAATAATCTGTGTGGTTCCTGCTACACGGGAAGGATTCAAAGGTCAAAGACTTGCTGAGAAAGCGAAATCGCTACTTCTAGATGAGGTTGTCTGTCTCTCCGGATTTGTTGATGAAGAAGCTAGGATGATTGCAGATGATGTAATTTTTCCTGATATTCCCACAGCTCGTCCTGTTGGACGAGCAAAACGTGATGTATATGCCGCTTTTATCTCAGATATACACTATGGAAGTAAGGAGTTCTTGGAAGATGAGTTTGACCAATTCATTGACTGGCTGAATGGTCACGGAGTAGAAGACTCTGATAAACATCTTGTAAAAAACATCAGATACCTCTTCATCGCCGGGGACATGGTGGATGGTATCAGTGTATATCCCTCTCAAATATACAATCTGAAAGTGACAAGCATCTATGAACAGTACGCACTCTTTGCAGAAAAAATTAAAAAACTACCAAAACACATCAAAATATTCTGCATCCCTGGAAATCACGATGCTTCTAGACAAGCACTCCCCAAGCCGCCAATCTCTAAGGAATTTGCAGAACCACTCTACAAACTTGGAAATCGTATCACAATGCTTGGAGACCCAAGTCAAGTCATTGTTGAGGGAGTAAACGTCCTGATGACACATGGTGACAGTATGGATGATTTAGTGACTAGTATTCCAGGAGTATCATATGCAGAACCAGCAACACCGATGAAGGAGCTACTCAAGAAACGGCATTTAGCACCATTATATGGCGGCAAGACCGAGCTTGCCCCCCTTAGCCGAGATTGGATGGTCATTGATACACCTCCTGATGTCGTACATTTTGGTCATGCACATCACAACGCAGTTGACAACTATCGAGGTGTACAAATAATCAACTCTGGAACTTTCCAGTCACAAACAGATTTCATGAAGAAACAAGGCGTGGTACCTACTCCAGGTATAGTAACATTCCTCAACCTTCAAACAGGAGCACCTGAAATCAAGTTCTTCTATGATATGTCAATCTGATTCTAAATCACGTGCAATGTTACTGAGTCGAACATCATCATCAAGTATGACACCAATCTGTTTCTTACTTACTGCGAGTTTGATCCTCTTCGTCCTACCATATCGACCTTTAGAGATTACAGAAGTGTTAATCAACCCGAGCATATCAAGCTCAGAAATAAGGTCAGACACTCGTCGTTGAGTAAGAGTGTCTATTGAAAGCGATTTTGCAATATCAGAATAGACGTTATAACATTCACCAGTGAATATGTTTTGTTGGCCCTTACTAGCCAGAACATAGACCGCGAATAGAACTGCTTTCGACTGCATCGGGAGAGTCTTTACAGTTTCAGTAATTGTATCGCGTTCAATCACTTTCTGTGCTTCTCGTACATGGTTTTGAGTGACTTTTTCATCACCCTTCCTCTCAGCAAGTTCACCTGCAGTTCTAAGCAAATCCAGTGCTCTTCGAGCATCACCATGCTCTTGTGCTGCTAAAGCTCCAACGAGATTAATAACGCCTTCGTCACCTATTGCGTCAGTATTGAAAGCGAGAGCAACTCTCTGTTCTAAGATACCCTTCAATTCCACAGCATTGTATGGTGAAAATATCACTTCTTCCTCTCCAAGGGTTGAAAGAACACGTGGATCGAGCATCTCTTTGAATGTGAGATCATTGCTGATGCCGATAATGGAAATCCTGCTATTCTCTAATTCCCCATTCATTCTTGTTAACCCATAGAGAATATCATTACCTTGCCCTGCGTCACGTTTCAGCAGACTGTCAACTTCATCAAGCACTACCGTGAGGATACTCGGATTAGAGTCCAACTTATTCTTTAACACCTCTCGAATCTCATCTGTAGGGAGGCCAGTGAAGGGGACTTCTGATCCATCAGGCATTGTGGCATCTATTTGGTCACATAGTCGTTTCAGAACCCTATAGTTGGTCCCAACTATTCTACAATTTACAAAAGCTGTGAGCGGAGCATTGACTCCACTATCTTTTGCCTTGCTCACGAGCATGTCCAGTACATAGCGCGCTACAACAGTCTTTCCAGTCCCGGTCTTTCCATAACAGAGAATGTTGGATGGCGGAGCACCTCTGAGAGCAGGTCCCAGAATGGATCCTATTCTATTCATCTGGTCATCCCTATACGGAAGACTCTCTGGAACATATGTAGGCCTCAGAGCGGTCCTATCTCTGAAAATGGCCTGGCCCTGTAGAAACTTGTCAAACAGTTTATCGAGCGGTTTTTCCAATTTATACACCCTAATATTGAATATGAATCGTTATTTGGCTAGCTGACCTTCCATAAGAAGGTAAGGTAAGCCAATTTATTTCCTGTGGAGTTCCACTGGAACCTATGGAACTAATAAGAGTGGGTATTACCGGGGGCTTAACGACACAAATCATGTCAAATAACATGATTCATCTATACTGGTAATACTACATCTCACAAGTTCAGGTACATAGATGGTGAATTGATTGCGCCTTAGGGATTTAGAGATAGCACTTGAGTCGATAAAACGTCTTGACAAATATGATGTTTCATTAGAACAATACCCGACTCCTGCTACAATTGCAGCCTCTGTACTCTACGCAGCTCAGATGGAACATAACGATATTACTGACAAAACAGTGTGTGATCTCGGATGTGGGGATGGTATATTTACCATTGGGGCTGCTTTATTGGGGGCTAACCGCGCTATTGGAGTTGATGTGCAAAGCAAAGCCTTAAAGGCGTCTCAAATGAACTCACGCTCACTCGGAACAGAAGACACTGTAGACTGGGTCCTGGGGGATGTTTCCTCCTTGCAGGTACGTTGTCTTGTTGATACTGTAGTAAGTAATCCCCCGTTCGGAGTGAAAAAGAGAGGTGCAGATTTGAGATTCCTGAAAAAGGCAATCTCAATTGCTGCAGTGACTTACAGCATGCATCTCGCAGGTGACAAGAATAGGGTATTCCTGAAGAATAAAATAGAGAAGCTTGGTGCAAGAGTAACCCAGCTTGAAACGTTTCAGTTTCCAATTGGCCGCCTGTTCGAGTATCATAAGAAACAGAAACACATGGTGGATGTGGATTTATACCGCATATGCACAAACGAGTGAGAATAGAATGGCAGATGTAAAGAGTGGGGATATTGTAGTGCCCGGAGACCAGCTATGTGTCATCGAAGAATTGATGCCTAGCTATGGTACATACCAGAAGGAAGGCATTGTCTATGCGGCTGCACCTGGAACAGTTTCCATGGACCTTAACGATCGCAGCATCCGAGTTACAAGTCCAGATGGTAAGATGAAGTTGGCACTCCCAGTAGCAGGTGACATACTCATGGGAAAAGCAACCCACGTGTTTGAACAGCGTGCCGAAATTAGAATCGCGAGAATAAACGACAAGGATATCCACAGTGGACTTGTGGGTGAATTGCACATCAGTAATGTAACCCGAAGATATGTCAAAAGCATGTTAGATGTCCTCAAACAAAATGATATCGTTCGTGCTGTAGCGCTCAACACACATCAGATACCTGTGAAACTGTCCCTTGTTGGTCAAGAGCTAGGAGTTGTTATTGCAAGTTGTTCTAGATGTGGTAACTCACTAACCCTTACCACTCACAACAACATGTTTTGTCTTAGGTGTGAGAATCGAGAAACACGAGAAGTCACAACTGACTATGGACAGAGGTTTGGATTAGAAGCAAGACCCGATTTAGCTCCTCGTCGAAGGCAATATGATGACAAGCGTGATGACCGTGGAGGTCGTGGCGGAAGGCGATTCGATGGCCCCCGAGGAAGAGGTGGAAACAGCCGCTTCGGTGATAGACGCGGTGATAGAGGAGGCGACGATCGCCGCAGATACAATAGGAGGCGATAGACTTGAAGCCAAGAACTATCGAACATACAAAATATGAACTAAAAGTTGAGATTGTCGGAGAGGGACATTCATTCCCAAACCTGCTACGTAAGACACTCTTAGAGGAGTCAGCAGTAGAGTTTACTGGGTACAGTATTGAACATCCATTATTAGCCAGCCCAATTCTGACTCTAAAGACAAAAAGACGACAAGCTAATGTTGTATTTCGGGAATCACTGGAGAAGATGCTTGCCCGAACTGAGGAATTTCGCAAGAAGTTCAAGCAAGCGGTGTCAGATCACAGTGTCGATTAGTCCTGACATTAGCCCTTGGGAGGTCTCTTCAGATGTGGAAAGCCTTTGTTCATCATGAATCCGTAGAGTCAATCATGAACGACAAGGGTCTGGCGAAAGTGGGGGACAATTTAATTAATTTCATCTATTCTCTGGCAAAATCTGTTGTTCTTGGACAGACGACCGGTGAGAAAGTAAGAGACAGTGTACTTGCAAGAGCTATTCGTGCAACAGATGTCTACAACCATATTTCTCGCAGAACAGACGCAGGAAGAGCAGCCGACGCTTACGAGGCTATTATGGCCTATCTATGGATGACTGGAAAAATCACTATCCAACAAGCCGTAGAATCTCTTACAAATACACTTCACATTGATTCCAAAACCAATAGAAAGAAAGAGGGAGAGGTAGCAGCACTATCGTTCCAGTATCTATTAGAACAACATATTGACTCGTTACCTTAGATCGTTAATTTGGTTGCTGTCATAACGCTTAATTGAACTCGGCACAAACAACGAAGAAGTTGATACTCAATGGAATTCTGTGACAAATGCGGTTCAATGATGGTTCCATCTACCCAAGATGATGGTACACGAGTTTTGAAATGCCGTAGTTGCGATTTTACAAAGAAAATCAAAGGAAGACTAACTGTTTCTCAGAAACTCAAGAAAACACCTCGCGACAAAATAATCGTTGTAGATGATGATTCTATTCCAATGCCCGTCACAAGAGCCTCTTGTCCCAAATGTAACAACAACGATGCTTACTACTGGACAGTCCAAACAAGACGAGGAGATGAAGGCGCTACAGAGTTTTATAGATGCACAAAGTGTAAGCACACCTGGCGTCGGTACTGACATATTTATAGCCCTCGAATCGTAGCACCCTGTGCAACCTATGCCCAACTCCTCATACTAACACAAATGGTGTAAAAATCTTGGCTGAAGAGAAGAGCTATTCCCGTCGCAAACCGTCCAAACTCATGAGAATACGAGATCTATCCGCAAAGACCGTCGACCCAGTTAGAATAATGGGGATAGTTGTCGATTCTAGTCCTGGTTCCGCTGTTATTCAGGATATATTTGATGATGTAAAGAAGGCTGAGAAGATTCAAGTCAGCGTAGAAGGAACACTAGAGATTAAACACAAATACATGTTAATCGGAGAAGTGACCGAAAAGAAGATCGAAGGTGGTAAAGAACTAAGATTGAATGCCACCATCGCTCACAATATCGACACATTTGATATTGCACTTTACAAAGAAGCTCTAGAAATGGAGGAACAGGTTACACGTTCAATGATTGGCTAGGTCTTCTTATTGATTTGATAGTAATAAAGAATCAAGTCAATTCACTGAGAGGTACATTTTAAATCAAAAACTCATTCAGAGAACCTAGTTCAAATGCTGGAGATAATTGTATGTTTCACGCAACACTTGATAGTACTAAGACTTGGAAGCAAATTATAGACTCTTTAGCGACGCTTCTTACAGAGGCACACTTTCGTGTGTCTGAATCAGGAATATCACTACGTCAACTAGACTCTTCTAAAGCCGCTATGGTTGATTTGGCCCTTCCCTCTGATATCTTCCAAGAGTACTCGTGCAAAGGTGAGCATGATATCTGCTTGGGTATTGATGAGCTTACCAAAATCAGTAAACGTATGGCAGGAGATGAGCATCTCGAATTCAACCTTGATGAAGAAGAGAATCGATTTGAGATCAAAATGGTTGGTCAAGCGGATAGAATGTTTAAATTGCAACTATTGAGACCTCCTGAAGACCAGACGAAGAAACCTGGAATTGAATTCGAAGCAAAAGCTGAGATGTTAGCCGACACCTTCAAGCAAGCAATCAAAGATATTGCGGTTGTTTCCAGCCACGTAAAGATCAGTGCAGAATCTGACAAGCTCACATTTTCAGGTGAAGGAGACACAGGTGAAGCCAATGTTTCTCTGACAACAAAAGGTGATGCACCAGCACTCTTCCAATTGGAAGTTTCAGGAAAATCTGTCGCTATGTATGCGCTTAACTATTTGGCCGAAATATCAAAAGCGATTGCAAGTGACAGTCTGATGCTACAGTTCACATCCAACAAACCACTGCTCTTGGAGTATTCCATTGCAGAGGCAGGAAGTATAAGCTTCGTTCTAGCACCACGTGTGGAACGCAGGGCGGACCGTGGATAGAAACATGCCGAAACAGAATCAGAGTTTCACAAGTACAGTCTTGAAACTGCGATTCATGTTCCATGAATACTACAAATCCAATCCCGATTCCGTTGACACTCCAGAAAAAATTCACACCAAAGAGTTTGGTATTCAGAGTTGGGAACACAATTGGTTCTGCCCTAAAAGACGCACTCGTGATGAATCGGGACATGAAACATCATATGGTTGTGGTCAATCAGGAAAATCCTTCGAACCAGTCACAAAATGTCCCAAATGTGAATCACCAGAGATTCAAACAACAATGTGGAAGCGACACGTTGGATATCTTAATCATGACGAGCTCTTGAAGGATCTCATGGCTATAGCACCCCACAGTATCTACCATTCTGCCGCATTTTACGAGATTCCTGTTGCTCGTCATATGAACGAAAAAGAATGGATTGGTGCAGAACTTGTATTCGATATTGACGCTGACCATTTAGATATCCCTTGTGCCAAAGACCATGACGTGTGGAGATGCAATACAGATAGTTGTCATAAAACAGGTACAGGACCAGCTCCAGATAGTTGTCCCGACTGTGCTGGTAAAAGCTTCAGGACAAGAAAGTGGGTCTGTGAAAATTGTCTTGAGGAGGCAAAGAAGCACACAGTGAAGCTATACGATGATTTCCTCGTCAATGACTTTGGATTTGACCCCAGTACAATACAACTCAATTATAGTGGTAATAGAGGGTATCATGTCCGGGTTCACGATCCCCGCGTTTACTTACTTGATTCGAATAGCCGAATCCAGATTGTACATTATATCATGGGTCTAGGTCTTAACACGGAGAAAGTAATCGTTTCGCAAGGAAGAGTGAACAGAATCCCAGATCGTTCTTTTCCAGGGTGGTCTGGAAAAATGGCAGATGCAATAATCGAGTTTGTACGGAATATTGACGCATACTCTGGAACCGAACGTTGGGTCAAACCTCTCAGAGAAGGGAAGATTGCAGCTCTGGACGGTCTTCTCAGGAAACCTCCCATTTTGAGTAAAGAAGCCAAATCTATTGGATTGAAATCTTGGCAAGAAATCGCTGAAAAAGCAGCTGAGTTCTATGGAGGTGAGATTGACCGTCCTGTGACGCATGACATCCATAGAGTCATCCGATTAATTGGTAGCCTAAATGGAAAAACTGGATTCACGGTTCCGGAATTAACCCGTGATCAACTGAATGATTTCAATCCATTCAGAGATGCTATTGCATTCGATGACGGACATATGAAGGTCAAATTTCTATATAGTAATCCAGGAGTTCCACGTTTCAAGATTGGTGACGAAGACTATGGACCATTCCATGGCGAATCTGTTGAGTTACCATCGGCCGCAGCAGTATTCGTCCTGTGCAAAGGAGTTGCTACCATTGAGTGATTTAGAATATACTGACATAGAAACCACCTGGAAAAATGAGCTTGAGAACGAAGGGCTCCAAGATTTGGGTGACCTCCGGCTAAGTAAAATGGTATCATATCTTTCCAGTGTGCGTTTAGCATTAGCATCTATTGATGCCGAAGAACGAATCCAAGCGGACATCATGACACAAGAGGCACTGAATATTGAGTTCATGCTAGAGGATCTTCTCAAGCTCAGAAAGCAGAAGATTTTGAAATCTGCAATATCCGGACAGCGACCTCGAGGTGACATGACCCTTTCTGAAGAAGAATTCTACAACCGATTTCAGAGAGCTCTTGACGGTCATACTGAGTTTATCAAAGAATCTTTGGCTGGATCCCCTTCACCGACAAAGAAAAAGAAGAAAAAAGTCACCAAGAAGGAAGTATCTGAACCATCTTTTGATTCTGACGTTATTGACTATGTAACAGTCAGGTTTGTACGTGCCATTGAAGAGTCTTTCATGGGACTTGATGAAAAGACGTATGGGCCCTTCAAGAAAGAAGATATCGTAATGATTCCAGCAGCCAATGCAAGTCTTTGGCTACGAGATGGTACTGTGGTTCGTTTCATTCTAGAGGAGGATAAGTGATGACAAAGGAAGCCATTGTTACAGAGCTTGCATCGATAATTGATTCTATCGAAGAAACAAGAACCAGATTAGGCATGGATTATGACAAGTTCCAAATTGCTCTCACAAACACACTTCGTCTTTTGAGTGACACTAGTCCCACACTTGTTAGACTGAAAGGTGATACAGAAGATCTCAAAGGATATCTGGTCAAAACAAGCACAGAGATTAGACAAACTGTATTGCAACCGTTTGATCAAATAAAAACAAGAATGGAAAAAGTACTAGGCTTGATTAAAGCTACTTAGTACAGAAAATCCTAAGTGTCCATTGAACATTATTGCAACCATGTCATTTCCCCGTTCATGGCTCTTCTTCATAATTGGTGTCTTGTGTGTTGTTCTAGCTGCATCTGGAGTTATACTGAATCTCCCAAGCTCTTGGGGTCTGCTTGAGATAACTCTGTATATAGGTTTCGTCACACTTGGAGTGGTTGGTATTTTACGCTTAATCTATTTCAGAGGATTAGAAGATTAGCCTTCTGAGCACTTTTTTGGCAAATATGTCGAAACTTTTAATATGGGTCACAGAATCGCTCAGGCATCTGCTGAAAGCAAACTGCTGAAAGCAAACTAAGCTTGTGGTGCGTACAATGGCTGAAACTGATGAACCAGCTGGGCCCCCAATCACATTGATTGACCCAATTGACATGTCGAAACTTGACCCAAAGTTTCGTGAAGAAATTGAAAGTATGCCAAATGGTGAAGAACTTTCCGCATGTTTTGCCTGCTCGACCTGCACAGCAGCATGTCCTATCGCAAACATTTGGGAGTATAAACCTCATCAATTGATTCGCATGATATTATTAGGCATGCGTGAAGAAGTGCTCACAACCGATGAAATCTGGCTCTGCTTGACGTGTTTTCAGTGCCAAGAACGATGTCCACAGAAAGTGCGTGTGACTGACATTTTCTTTGACTGTAAGAATCTAGCTGCTGAAGAGGGGAAAGTACCACCCAATATTGTTGGTCTTGGCAAGGAATTGCTGGAGAAAGGTCAACTCTACACAGTTACTGCTGATTGGGAACGCGAAGATATGGGTCTCGAACCCGAAGTACCTGGTCTTTTAGTTGATCCAGTGAAGAAAATTTTGACAGAAACTCGAACGAAAAAACTCGTGGAGGGTGGTGAGTAAGGTGCCAGTATACAACTTGTACATGGGTTGCAGCGTACCTGCAAATTATCCAAACTATGAAGCAGCTACGATTAAGGTTGCAGAAGCATTTGACATGCAGCTAGAATACATGGATGGTGTTGCTTGCTGTGGAAGTCCTAACCTTCGTGCAATGGACTATATGGGATGGCTTACTGTAAATGCGCGAACCTTGGCTATTGCAGAAAAGAATGGCCATGATATTGTCACACCTTGTAATGGTTGCTTTGCATCACTCAAAGATGTATACCACTTTCTCAAACATGATGATGCCTATAGGAAAAAGGTCAATGCTGTTCTAAAGAAAGAAAGCCTTGAGTTCAAGGGCACCATAACCCCTCGTCATTTTGTAGAAGCACTGTATACGGATATCGGTGTTGAAGAGATAAAAAAGAAGATCGTAAAACCTCTGGATGGGGTAGGAATCGCAATTCACTATGGTTGTCATGTTCTGCGACCTGTCGATGTGACTGAATTCAAACCTGAATATCTAGACGCGTTAGTAGAGGTTACTGGTGCTTCAGTAATAGAATACCCACTTTGGAAGCAATGCTGTGGGGCGACAGTCTTACCAGTTAACGAATCTTTGGCTATACGTTTAGCACGTGACAAGCTGAAGTCGATGAAAGAATACGGTGCAGTGTTTATCACGGTAGTCTGCCCTGCTTGTGGAAATCAGCTCGATTTGCAACAGCTCGGTTTGAAAGAGTCGTATGGTGAGGAATATAATTTACCAGTGATTCTGTACCCTCAGATTCTTGGACTTGCCTTAGGAATGAATGAGGAAGAAGTTGGACTTAGTATGAACAGGGTTCCGGCAGACCCTATTCTTAATCATTTGACTAGCTGAGGTGAATGAAGGAGTGTCCAATCCGGTTCTCATCATCGGAGCTGGCGTTGCAGGGATGACAGCCGCCGTTGAGCTAGCAGACTCTGGAATGCAAACAATTCTTGTCGAGCGTTTGTCCACAGTAGGTGGCAATGCACTTGACCTTTACAAAGCATTTCCAACAGACGACTGTTTCTATTGTTTTGAGGGAAATCGTAGGCGTCCTGGAATACGTAAATGTTTCTACAGAAGTGCACTAACTGACCAACCCAATATTGACCTAAAGATGAACAGTGAGGTTGACGAAATATCAGGCACTCCTGGTCAGTTTTCAGTGAAGCTCAAAGTTGGCGCTCAATACGTAGATCCAATGAGATGTACAATGTGTGGTTTATGTTTAGAGAAGTCGGACGCTTTTCGTCTATTATCACCACAATGTCAACCACAGGCTGTCGTCTATGACACTTCAAAGCAGGATGATGGTGCTAAACAAGCTGAAGAAGAATGCCCAACAAAAGCAATTGACCTGAGTGCCCTATCATCTGAAGAAACAATCAAGGCGTCAGATATCGTCATTGCTACTGGCTATCATGAAATGCAGCCAACAAATGTGGATGAGTATAGTTATGGAAAACATCCCAATATTGTGACCCAACTTGAACTGGCACAGATACTCGACCCGCTTGGAAAATCTGGTGGTTCGCTCGTGAGACCGTCTGATGGAAAACCTGCAAAACGTGTATTGATGGTTCAATGTGTGGGAAGTCGAGATGAGAATTACTACCCCTATTGTTCAAAGATATGTTGTATCTTTGCTCTCAAGCATGCAAACATTGTCATACAGGAAAGAAATGCTACTCAAGTCAGCGTTGTATACATGGATATTCGGACATACGACAGGTATGAAAGGTACTATCGCGAAGCTCGAGAATCAGGGGTGGAATTCGTTCGCGGACGGGTTTCTCTTGTTACACCCCGTGAAGATAACACTCTAGACATTGTTGTCTATGATTCATTACTGGACAAATATCTCAAATTCTCAGTTGACCTCTTTGTGCTATCATCGGCTCTAGAACCTCCAGCTGATAGTAACAAGATTATCGAAAACTTGGGACTAAAGTCTGTAAGCGGCTTTATTGGTGCTGCAGATCCCGCCTCAGAGAATGAAGTTGTAGTTGGTGACCATGTATACGCATGTGGTAACGCTTTGGGTCCAGCAGAGATACCCGAAAGTGTTACACAAGCACGTGCAGTAGTTTCCAAAATACTACAAAGCAGGAAGTGAAACTGATAGATGGATGACAGTAAATCAGCAGTACTCATCTGCACTTGTGGGAAACAACTCCAGCTGAAATACGATTCTTTGGAAAATGACGTTGGAAAGATGAACCTAGCATCATCTGTGAGTGTTCATGACTTGGTCTGTCAAGAAGATGGTCTTACAAAGATAGCTGAATTGCTTAAGGCCAACAACGGTCATCTTGTAGTTGCTGCATGCACCAGCCAGAAGATACAACCCCGAATCAATCAGTATCTAAACTCAAAGGGAATAGATGATTCACAGATACAGTATGTGAATATCCGTGAACATTCAGCTTGGGTCCACAAGGAAATTGACGAGGCAAGTCAGAAATCAACAGACATGATCCGTGGTGCATTAGCAAGGTCCTCGAAATCACATCCCTTTGCATTAGAAAAGAAAGAGGTGCCCAATCATGTCACAGTCATTGGGGGTGGAATTGCTGGTATAGAGTCGGCTCTTAGTCTCTCGAATCTGGGCTATAAGATTACGCTGCTAGAGATTGCAGAAGTCCTCGGAGGTCATGTAAAGGATCTTCCAGTTGTGGCTCCCACCAGAAAATCGGGGAGAGAGATACTTAACGGTCGATTAGAAGCACTCCAGAGTGACGATAACATCACAATAATGACCAAGACCAGAGTCAAGTTTGTCACTGGGGAAATGGGTGATTTCACAATTCATTACGCCTCGGATGATGAAGAAGAGCTAACCCTACCAACTTCTGGTATTGTTTTAGCGACAGGGTTTAAGGAGTTCAAACCTGTAACCATGGAAGAATATCGCTATGGCAAGAATCCCGATGTACTCACGCAGTTTGAACTATCGTGTATCCTGTCTGAAGGTAAACTGGCTAAACCCTCTGATGGAGAATCAGTGAAGGAAGTTGTAATGGTTCAGTGTGTGGGGAGCCGATCTGAGGATTACAAGAGGGACTGTAGCAAGCTCTGCTGTACTTTTGCCATCGATAACTCGCTTGAGATTCTGGAAAAGGTTCCAGATGCAAATGTGCGGATAGTGTACATGGATATCCGTGTACCATTTGAAAATGAGATGATCTACAAAGAGTCCCGAGAGAAAGGTATTGACTATATCCGTGGTCGGGTGAGTATGACCTGGGAATATGAGGGTCAGACTTTCGTTCAAATCTATGACTCTCTGTTGAACAAGTATCTTGAGATACCTGTAGACCTACTTGTTCTCTCATCTGCTATACTGCCACCTGATGGAGTTTCCGAGCTTTCAGAAACTTTGGGCTATGCTGTTGAAGAAGATGGACATGTGAAAGAGCTCTATGGAAAACTACGGCGAAACGAAACCCGTCGGCGGGGAGTTGTAGCAGCTGGAGGTGTCACAAGACCACAGTTTGTCTTCGAGGCTGTCACAGACGCACAAGCTGGAGCACTCATCCTTCACAATGAACTACAGGGAGGAAATATCGAGTCTGTAGCACGTGGAGCAGTGTTAGATGTGGATGACTGCGTTGGGTGTAGTCTTTGTGCTCAACAGTGTCCCCGTGGCGTACCTCTTATGGTTGAGCAGACTGAGGTGGAGGAAGTCGATGAAGACCAAAAGATTCTCTTCAAGGCCGCTCTTGATATATTAAACTGCCATTGTTGTGGAGTCTGTCAAAGCCTTTGTCCATCTGGAGCAATCAATCTCAATGTTCTTTCAAATGATCAGCTCTGGGCTGAAATCGATGCGTTGCTTGAAGGTGCAGGTCCAGAATATCCCATCACTCTTTGTTTCTATTGTGAAGAATGCTCCGTTTCAACGATTGATATCGTTGGAACTCAAAAGATGGGGTACCCTGCAAGCACTCGTTTCATTCCTGTTCCATGTGCAGGCCGAGTGAGCATCATAGACATTCTAAAGGGCTTTGAAAATGGAGCCAGCACAGTCATGATTGCCGCCTGTGAAAAGGATCGTTGTCATATTGGAGGAACTGGGAATGAGATTGCACAAGTACAGGTAGACGTGGCTCAAGACATACTGAACGCCATTGGTTGGAAAGGTCAGCGAATAGATATGTTCAGGATGTTCAGTGCGGAACCACAACGATTCACTAATGCAATCAATGAGATGGTGAAGCGTGCCAAAAAGTTAGGACCGACACCAGTCCATAAAGGAACTGCTGGCAAGTGGATGGAGGTGAGCGAGTGAGTCATTCTACATCTGAGAAGACCATTGCGCCAAAGAGACAACGTATGTTGGATATGGTCCTAGCACTAGGTGGTCTCAAAGAAGAATCTGCAATTCCATTAGGTAAAGTCAAGGAAGAACTAGAAAATCTAAAGACCAAGCTAGCACCGCTTACTGATTCAATTCTCGCGTTTCCTGACTCTTATTTTGGAGAATTCCTTCAAGCCTTTGAGAAAGCTAATCTAACATCTGAAATTAATGACAAAGGTATTCTCCAAGAGGCAATATCTAATCTCGAACAATCTCAGTCAATTACTGAATCTGAATCTTTGAAGGGTCTACTCGAACTACTTTCGGACACTCTCTCCAAAATGACAGGAGTAGAAGAAACCCAAGTCAGTATAGACGTTGACATGGGAGACATCCTCTCCATAATATCGGATTTGACATCTGAGATTGAGTTGGTTATTATTCAATTCGAGGAAACTTCCAAAACAGAGGCTGAATCCGCCAGTTCTGAACTAATCACTCTGATTGAAGCCCTCAAAGAAGCAACAGAGAAAAAAGAAACTGACCCAGACCTTGCTTTAGCTGAATTTCAAAAAATAGGCACAAAGACTCGATACGGTTCCGGTCTTAGATCAACAGCACAGGTAAAGAGAGGAAAGCGAGAGGGTCGAATAGATGATGACCGTTTTTCAAAGCTGGTTAAAGAGAATATCCTCAACGAAGTGCATCGTGGAATAATCATGTTCATTCTTGGGAAAATGGGTTCAAAGACTGTTATTCAAACAGGAGAACTCATGAATGTTTCACCCCAGATTGTACAGCATGCACTCGTGACAATGATTCAGAGAGGAGAGATAGAGATGGTCAGCCTTGAAGGTGATGCTCCTGTCTTCTCTAAGGTGCTTACAGAAACTCCTAACTCAACTCTAGTATTGAAGAGGATTGTTCAACAAGTTCGTGGAATGACCAAGTCTTTAGAAGATGAAGAGGCCAAAACTACGAATTCATCACTTGAAAAATTACAATCACAGCTTGAACGTCTACAGATACTTGGAACTTATGATGAAACAGCGCTCTCTGAAAGTCTGAACAAACTGAGAGAAACAGTTGATAGTGCCACCGAAGCTCTACTTTCTTCACAGACATCTGATGATGCAGAGAATCTCAGACTTCTGGTTTCTGCAGGGCTTGAAGCCTTTGCTAGATTCCGGTTGAAAATCACTCTAGAGAAAGGTCCCAATCTTGTATCTGGCACAAATGTCTACGGAGAGAAATTGGATCCCGAAGTCTATCAAACTATGATGGACACCTATCTTGAGAATGAACTCGAGAGGGGAACAATTCTGATTCTGATTCGAGAACTTGGTGCACTGGCTGTTAAGGATCTTGCTGAGAGGACCAGTATCCCTCCAGACAGAATTCTTAGACATCTCCTCAGAATGAAACGTGACGAACTCCTTACCACAGCTGGGGAGAGTCATGGCTACATACTCTATGATGTACCAAGAATCCCTTCTGAGGCTGAAATCACAGTTCAGATTGAATGCAGTCTTGCTCTCCAACTCGCTGAGGCGAAAGCTGAGCTTGTAAGAATTCTTGGTGATTTCAAGGCTCAAGACATTGGCAAGCTTGCCACTTCATTGGAAACTTTCGCAAGAGCTCGTGACAAATTGGTTACAATCAAAGTAAGTAGCGCTATTGTTGATGAGTCAGTGCTCATAGAAGTGGAGGATAAGATACAATCTGCAGTCATGCTTACATATCGGACTCGTGCCAAAATTCCAAGCACAAGACCAAAAGTAACTCTCAAGGATCTTGCAGATGTAGATGTACCATCAGTGCTAGATGAGTACAAGAGTCAAATGGGTTACGCACCACTTCTAGGATTTGGTACTGTCAACTGGGATCACTCGAAATGTCTTGGTTGCAAGTCTTGTGAAATCGCCTGTCCTGAAGATGCTATAGAGCTAAAACCACGAATTGAGATACCAAACTTCTTTGAAACCTCAGATGAAGCATTGGCTGAACTACCATCAAACCGTTCCCTGTTTTACCAAACTGTTCTGAATCTTGCCACATTGAAACCATCGAAGGATATCCAGCTAAAGAAAGAAGCGCCTGGATTTGGTAGTGTCGAAGTTGATCTCTGGCTTTGTGTGGCGTGTCGTACTTGTGTTAGACGATGTCCTGGCCCGGAGAGAGGCGCCTTAGAATTGGAATTGAAATGGAACTTACCTGAGGTCGTGAAGCATATCACATCAGCTCCTTAGAGCAGTTAATCGTTCCTTAGCAACTGACTTATACAACATAGTGAGAGGTCAGGAACTGCACAAATCCATGAGGGAACACGATGATTGACTTCAGGTTTACAGATGAGCAACTTGAGCTTCAGAACAAAACGAGAAGGTTCGCACAGGAATACATGATTCCATTTGCCCATTATTATGATAAGAGTGGAGAATTCCCACGCCCCATTATCCAGAAGTGCTGGGAAGAAGGACTCATGAATCTCTCTATTCCAAAAGAGTTTGGAGGTCAGGGTCTGGGGTCAATTGAACAATGTATTGCTGTTGAAGAGATGGCTGCTGGTTGCGCAGGAATGACCACGAGTATCTATGTTAACACGTTGGGTGTAGAACCTATTCTTGTGGCAGGGACAGACGAGCAGAAAGAGAAGTACCTTCGCCCCCTCACTGAAGAGCTTAAATTTGTCAGTTTTGCATGCTCAGAACCGGGGATGGGTTCTGATGTAGCTGGAATTCAGACTCGTGTGAAGAAAGAAGGAAGCAACTATGTGCTGAACGGGTCAAAGTTTTGGATCACCAATGCACCACATGCTGACTATTTCACAGTCTTTGCTAGCCTTGATCCAAGTAAGAGGCACAAGTCGCTCTGTGCATTCATTGTAGAAGCTAACACCCCTGGAGTCAAAACAGGTCGTCCAGTCGATAAAATGGGACACAGGGCATCCACGACATCATCAGTTATGTTTCGTGACGCTAAGATTCCAGAAGAGAATCTCCTAGGTAGTGAAGGGAAAGGTTTTGAAATCGCTATGAAGACTTTCGCAATGACCCGCCCCTCAATTGCAGCCTTTGCTACTGGACTCGCACGTTCAGCAATGGAGTATGCAAGAGACTATGTAAACAAACGAGAAGTCTTTGCTCAGAAACTGCGAGAATTTGAAGTGATTCAGTTCAAATTAGCTGAAATGTACATGAAAATCGAGGCTTCAAGAATATTATACCTGAAAGCCGCATGGACTACTGACAATGTTGGGGATGCAACAATCCCAGCGAGTGTGGCCAAGGCATTTGCAACTGATGTTGCAATGGAAACAGCAAGTGAAGCTCTCCAAATCCATGGAGGATACGGCTACATAGACCAATATCCACTTGAGAAGCTTTTCAGGGATGCCAAGCTATACCAAATCTATGAGGGAACTAGTGAAGTCCAACGACTCATTCTCGGCCGTCATGTACTCAGTGGATATGAACCTGCAATGGAGAAATTGCCCAAATGGTATAACAAGAAACCCCCAGACTTCTGAGGAGATTTGACTATGATTGTGAAAAAACTGAAAGCTCTCGAAGAAATTGTTGCACTTGATGGCACAATAATCCGCGAGATGTTGAATCCCAAACATGATAAAACAACTCTCCATCTTGGCTACAGTCTAGCCCATGCCACTCTTCCACCAAACAAAGCTTCACTACCTCATAAATTCAAGACTGCCTCGGAGGTGTATTATATCCTCAAAGGTGAAGGTGTGATGCATATTGACACTGAAACTGAGAAAGTAGGCCCTGGAGATACAATCTATATTCCTCCCCAAAGTGTCCAATATATTGAGAATACAGGAGAGGACAATCTTGAATTCTTATGCATAGTCTATCCTGAGTGGCAACCAGATGTTGAGGAACTTGTCTAATACATAGCACGCACACAAGAAGATTCATGAATCCAATCTTCTACAATAATGTATCATAGTTGGAGGGTTTTAAAATGGCTGAAGGAAGTTTCAAAGCAATTGCCATTGGGACACTTTTGGTGGTAGCAATATCTTCCACAGCGTTCTTCTACATCTCATCTCTTTCTAATGATTCAGACATTACAAATTCATTGGATATAGCATCTTTAAGAATAAGTGGAAATTCCACGGACATACTATATCCCGAACTCATGGATGCTTCTTTCGTCTTTCAAGAAGGCAGTTGGATAATTAGTGCAAGTTTTGTTGACGACTCAGAAGGTTGGGAAAATCCAGAAATCTATGACAGAGAATTCTCAGTGACCCCGGAAGAGGTCGAGATAATCAATCTGAGCCTTCATGAAGGATTGAATGGTACTTATCCCTCAGAGATCTCACCATCTGTGTTATTAGAGTCCAATCCACACATCGGATTCGACATTGAAATCACTTACACTGATGGTTCGTGGATATATATCACAACTTTCCAAACGGCCGAAGGACACATTATAACAAACAGTGGTACAGACACTATCGACAATAACCTGTTGAGTGGGACTGTTTTACAGCCGGTATCAGCACTAGATAGTCTTGTGACAGCTATTCACGCTTTATTTTCTAATCACCTAAATCCTGTATGATTCCCTAGAAATTCAGTTTGCCGAAATCATGAGTTAGTTGGAACACGGGAGTTGAAGGTCATTGAGGAAGTTCACTCAACCTCTTCTGATACCTGAAACAGGTCGGTGCATACATCCAAACACACAACACAAGAAACTAATATGAAAGATTATATTGTGGCCTGAATTCTGCATTATTACGCTCTTGGATGGTTTACGATAATACCCCCCGAAGGATATGAACATCATCTGTGATGAAGAAGGTGAGGAGATGTACTCAGGAGTCAAAGACCAAAGATCCAATCACCGCGTCACAGTTGCTGTGAAACTTTGGTAAAAAACTCACTCAAAACACCCTAAATTGTGCATATTTGTACCGGAAGATGGTGCGATTCCCACGTCAATGAGCCAGTATGAATCAAAAGAGGGTGGATAGCCCGAATTAAGGTGTCGGAGGATTTTTGTCAACCCTATTTCCAACGTGGGGGTCTATCAGCCTGCATCAATGGTCAGGTGAACACTTAGTTAATTCTTTACAACTATAATTCCATGGAAGTTTAGATATGACAAGTTTAGAAGCGGTTCCAGGAGTGGGACCAGCAATAGCAAAGAAGCTTCATGCAGCCCATATAACCACCGCCGAGCTCCTTGCAGTTCAACACGTCATCGAACTCAAGACACGGGTTGGTATCTCAGAAGGAACTGGAGCCAAGATAATCAGGAACGCACAACAACAGGTGGGTAAGTACACCTTCAGGTCTGGCCTTGAGGTGGAGAAGGAGAACCTAGCAAAACCCATGCTTGAGACCGGGATACAAGAACTGGACAAGAGACTGATGGGAGGTATTGAGATTGGGTCTCTTGTCGAGTTCTATGGCAAGGCATCGGGTGGAAAGACCCAGTGGTGTTACCATCTGGCAGTACGAGCACAGCTGTCCCTGGAAGAAGGAGGGCTCGAATGCGCGGTGCTCTGGCTTGACACTGAGAAAGCCTTCAAGGCAAGCATCGTGCGGGCAAATGCAGTGCGGTGGGGGCTTGACCCCGACATCGCACTCGGGAACATCCGTACTGTGGAGATCGTGAACACAGCTCATGTGCAGACACTTTTTGAAAAGATACCGCAGATGTGTGCTGAGGAAAATGTCCAGCTTGTTGTGGTGGACTCTTTGACAGGTCAGTTCCGCCAGGAGTATACGGGAATAAGCAATCTAGGGACCAGACAGCAGACCATCAATTCCATGCTCAATCGGATGCGTCGTGCGGCTAGTGCCACAGATGCAACCTTTCTATATACGAACCAAGTCATCTCCAAACCTGGCATGGGACAGTATCAGCAGCTCAATGCGCCAATGGGTGGGCACATTCTGGGTCATGGGTCGGACTACAGGTTCATGGTGTCATTGGCAGACGCTGGTCGTCGAAGGATAGTCCTCAAGGACAATGCGGGGCTCCCTGACTTTGAGGTCAGGATGAGCCTGGGTTGGGGAGGGTTCTATAATGATGCGTATGCATTGAAGCGGGAGGAGCCAGCAGTCAGGGACTATCTTGCAGCTCACGGGTACAGTACTAGGGTTGATGAGTCGATCAAGGTTGAATCATCCGAGCCCGAGGAAGCGAGTGAGAGTACATGAATGAGTTCAGGGTATATAGGTGTCTTGAGTGCGGAAATGTTGGGTTTGATAGGGTGGCTGACAAGGCATCAGACTCGCAATGTTCACTATGTAGTACTACCATCTCCCATACGATTGAGATGTTGTATGCGAATACAGCTGAAGAAGCCCGACGAAAGGCTGGAATGCTTGCCACAATGGCACAGACACATGTAACCAAAGTTTCTTTGGGTCTAGGACTCAAAAGAAGGATTCTTGACATGGTAAAGAGTTTGGTGGGTATAAACAGGGGCTGGCCAATAACTCTGGAACGGGTCCTGATAGAGTGTGCAGACGCGGGCATCCCACGTGAACGAGCCATGCATTTCCTCAACATACTTAGAGATGAGGAACTCATCACGCATGACCATGAGTCTGTCATGTCGGTCACATAGTGTTTACTCTTCAACCTGACGGATCAACCTATCGATCCACTCGCCGGTTTCTTGGACAATGACATCAGTTCTGCCAGGTTTCAAGGAGTCCATCAGTGACTTCGCTAACTCCTTTGCCTCACGTAAAAGAGCCCTCACCACCTCGAACTCTCTCCCTTCTCTCAAGAGGACATCTGCCTTGGTAGTAAGCGCACTTGCAAGGTCTGTCCTGACCAATCGATTATCTGTGTCACACTCCTGAAGAAGTGTGAGTGCTTCCTCTATCGCAACCATTGCCTCAGATGTTCTACCCTGAAACAATCGTCGTCGTGCAAGACTCACAAGTGAATGCCCGAGACCCCTCGTGTCCTGTTCCTCTCGGCATTCACTAATCACCCGAAGAAGCTCCGCTTCCTCATCTTCTTCACCGTCATCTCTCTCAACATCCTTTTCATTAGATGACGTCATTTGGACATGCTCATAGAACTCCTCCAGGTTCACAATCTCAAAGTATGAGAGAGGTCCTCCATCTGCGGTCATGAGTTCCATGAGATTCTCAAGGTTGTCAATCTCAATAGGAAAAGTGTCAATCTCTCTCATCCCCTCATCAGGCTCTATCCTGCTGACCACTGCCACATCCTCTCCCCCTCTCACATCAAAGTCCAGTCTGCATCGTAGCTTGCCCTCTCCCAGACCTTTGCTCCTTAGTATCCTCTCAAACTCCACAATGGTTTCTGGGAACTCAGAGATGTGTTTCAGATGAATGATATTTCTCACTGCGTCTTGGAACACTTTGAGGTGTCCTTTGAGGTTCTGTCTATTGTCAAGTTCAAAAGTGAAGGTCCGATCCATCCACACGTCTCCAGACTCTAGAGACCTGATGACCCAGAAGACCACATCCGAACCATCTAGTGCTTCGGAAACCTCAATGCTCCATGACCCCTTGGACCAATCATAATCAGTCTCGTCCAGACTAGAAACTGCTTTCATCAGACGGGGATAGTCATTCAACTGAGAGAACTTGAGACCCAAGAGTTGTCTTGCATCAATCTCCACATCATGTCGGATCATCCTTGTGGTATCTATCAGCTGCTCACACTCAGTCAAGAGGGCAAGGTCAAAGATGTTCAGCCCCAGACCCTCGAGAGGCTTGAGTGATGACTGTGCGTTAATCCCACTCAGTTCCACACTGAACCTCTTGTCTTCATACCGAACGATGAGTGTAGCCCTGTTTCCTCTCTTGGTTAACAGAAGTTCACTACAGGTCCTTGGAACCAGAAATTCATCTGGGTGGAAGATGCTCTTGTGAACCAGTGGTTTGAGAAAGCTGACAGAGATGACCTCTCTATTCTTCCCTCGCATGAGTTCGCAACCAGTGTATTGGATGTCCTTTCGGTGATCCCACCTAACCAGAAACCCGTTCTTAGTCTTCAGAGCTGTTCCTTTCCTGACGGGGTGTCTGAGTGTTTTGATTAGGTCCGCTGTGTCCTTGAAGAATAGGGTGTCATGAATAGTTTCCCTCGACCGATCCCTGAACACTAGTTCATATGCTTCTTTCTCTACATTGATACTGACCTCGCAGGTGACATAGGTCACATTCTGCTCCAGTAGAGCCGCCTCCCGCAGGAAATCGTTCACTTGACTCTCAATATCGACTGGCAGGATCGGCGGTGCAAGAACCTCATCATTCAGAGCTGGTACATCATACGTCTCAGTGAGTTTGATCCAGTGAATCAATGGACCTTTTCTCTGTGGAGTCCCGTGATCAAGGACAGATGAGAACCAGACAGGACCATCCTCTCCCTCGGTCAACATCCAGAGTATCTTGTGACTGCCCACCTCTGTCACAACTATGGAGTTCCGGTCAATGGAGTACAAGGCCCGACTGGCTGTATCCTTCAGGACCTGTGGATCACTGACACAGCGGAACCATGAAGGTCGCATCCACTGACTGGGAAGACCATCGACAAGCCCTCCAACCATTCTTTTCTCAGACTGGAAGATAATCCATGCTGAATGATTATCATCCTCTCCAGTCCACACTATCTGTCCAGATTGTTGTGGAGAGAGAGCATAGTCAGGAAGGCTCAGAGTGGGAAGAGTCCTTGCTCGGACCATCAGGTTGGAGTAGATGGAGTGAAGGTCATATTTCGAGTTCACTGCACCCTGCTGAACCTTGAACCCAAGCTGGTACAACTCCCATTCCACAACAGACTGCCAGAGAGGAACTACATGAGTGTGTAGGACATTCTTGTGTACATTGTCCATCACTACAAGGACCAAGAGGAACAGGTTGTTCCCATAGAGTTGGAGTGTATCAGGACTACTCTCGAGGACCTCTTCAAGGACTGTTCTGTTTTTTGAGTTGAGTAGTTCTAGTAAACCCTGTCTGAGGGGACGCACTGTTTCCCACACTTGCAGACGTTCTGTATCTTCAAGTAGTGTGTCCCTAATCTGTTCCAAAGCAAGTAGGAGACTTCTCTCATTGTAATCAGTAGATAGACTCTCTGTACAGATGGTCCCTATTTTCTCACAACAAGAGAGCAGGCTTTTAGAAGAAGAATTTTTTCTGATGAATCTTACCGTATTGTGGAGTCTTCTCAGCTCCAGCTCTCTCGTTCTCTTAGTGTCAATGTCACTAGCAATTGTGCTACCGATTGTGGGTGGTCGAATCACATTGTACTCTTCATCATCCACATCAAAGACCTGCGATGGAACCTGTTCGTAATACCATCTTCGAGTGATCTTATCAGCAGGAACATATTCCCTATCAGCTCTGTTTGGTCTTGGGGGTGGTGCCTTAGGACTCAGGTTCAGTCTGTTGGAGTGAGTGGAGGTCACTAAGTGAGTGATGAGCTGTCTTGGTGGTTCTTCAGATTCCTGTTCCTCGGTCTGCTCACTTCTTGGTCTGAGGGTGCTTGGAACCAGTGACAATGCAAATCCTTCCAACTCTGAGATTTCTCGCTTACTGTAACGATTCAAATCATACTTGATACTGGAGAGGGTCACTCCACGACCGTACATTGATCTGAGTTCTTTTTCAGAAACCTCCTCCTCGGTGAGGGTTGGTTTTCTCGCTTGACCTCCTCTGAACCTCTTCGAATAGTCAATCAATCTCGGTACATGGATCTTGGTCCTCCAGGGTGGAGTATTTACAGGCACATCCTGCACGATAAACCGCTCTTCATCCCTCTTTGACAAGAGATGACCAAAACCCCGGGATGAGGTGGGGATGTTGTAGATTATCTCATCAACATGTAGTCTTCTGGGTGAGTCATAGGGAAGAGGACTGATGCACTTCCTCTGGTAATGCCTGTTCATTCGAGTGTGTTCCACTCCACTGTCGATCCATATGACGTTGGTGTCAGAGGTTGGCAGAATTTCCAGAAGTCTGGTTTCTAGGGAGCGAATGAGATACATCCGATTCGATGGGACCATATCTCTGAACTCACTCCATCCATCAATGACAATGATCTGCTCACTTCCAGTTGTATCCTGAAGCGACAGGTTAAGATTGTCAGTCAGTTTCTCAAGCCCGAAATCCTTCTCAGACAGAACCTCTTTTACGTTTGTGCTCAGATTGATGAATCTGACATTGTTTAGCAGTCTGTTCAGGTCACCATACTGTTTCTCACTAATTCTCCTCTTGTCTAGGAGTGAGTCTAGGTCAAACCTTCTCCTTACTAACACTTCACTGGGATAGTCTCCCATCAGGTCGACCCAGTATATCTCTGTGTTCTTGGAAACCTCCGTACACTCTTGGATGTAATGGAGAAGATGCCAGTTTCTTGAGATCCACGCTGCAGAATTACCTGATGATGTGGGAGAGGAAACAGACACGTATAACGTCAGGATTCTGCTGTCAGACACTCGCTCTATGAAGGGGTCATCAAATGGAAGTGACTCAGGTACACATGCCTCATTGAGGAGTTCGGTAGGACCCTCACTTGGAGTGAGGAGGGCGGCCACTCGTGGTTTCCTCGAGTCTAGCCTGTACGAGGTTGTCTTTGAAGTGTCAAGAAGATCTGATACCAGCCCGATGACCAGGTCATCCAGGAGTGTATGGAATGCCTCAAAGACCTCCAGAGGGCTCTGGTCAGTGTCTAGGACAATCACCCCTTTCCAAAGGGATTTGGGAGGAGTGGGATCGAAGGGAGCGACCTGTTGATACTCCTGAAGAAGTTCTGATTCATAGGCATTGATCTGCTCAAGAGTTCTCGGTGACGGAGATGAGGAGAATATCTCCTTCCACTCCTGATCACTGGATGTGCGTTTCCAGGCATAGAGGGAAGGAGCATAATCTTTAACATTCTTGTTCTTCGTACGTAACCCATAGAGGTTGTAATCGAATGTGGTCTTGGTTTTGACTTCGAGGACCATCACAGGAGTCCAGATGGTTCTGCCTTGTACCTCTCTCCTCAGGAAGATTACAAGGTCAATCTGTCCCTTTCTCCTTGACACTGGAAGTTCTCCTACTATCAGGACTGAGGAGAGTTCATCCAGCATGGTGTCCCCTGCATAGACCACCTGTTTCAGGGATCTAGGGTGATGCAGGTCCGAGAGCAGAATCCTGTGCCACTCGTTCCCCTCCTTTGAGCTGAGAGCAAGTACCTGGTCAATAAACTTCTCCATATCTTTCTGAACAATTCTGCCCTCGTCAATGTGGTTTAGAATCTGGGAGTAGAGCTCAAACTCTTCCTGGTCATTGGTGTTATCCCGAAGGTTCTCGACCTTCTCGTGGAAGTCTTCAACCGAAATGACTTCAGAGTCATCATCAAGAGTCCTAGTAACAGACTTCTCTCGTCCAGTCCGTCTTCCATACAATGAACGAATCTCAAGGACAATCCCTCTTAGCTCATGGTCCGAGTATCGATTGAAGTATGGTCTACCCTGTTCACCCTCAGTGTAGACCCAGTCAAGGAAGGGTCGGAGTCTGTGGATCAGGAGCCTGATGTACCTGTGAGCCTCGCTTCTTGGGATATTGTGGATGAAGCACTGACGACACAACTCGACCATGTGTGCTCGGATCATGTCAACAAAGTCCATCTCTGGTAGGGTTGGGTGAGCAAGTAAGACAAGAGGGCTCTTCCCCTTTTTCTGGTATCCAGCTTTCCGATATTTCTTCACAGCATCATCTGTACCTAGAAGTTCATCATCATCTTTTGTAAGGACCTTCTTGCTTCCATCGGGATACTTCCGGATTCGGAAGGACTCAGGTTCGGGGAAGGGGTATCGAGTCATAGCCAGATCTCTCAGTCGAGCACCCACGTAATTGAGTAATGCATTGAGGGGTCCTACAGTCCCTTCAAGCCAGCTGTAGACTCTCTTTGCCTCTCTGTTACCGAAGCGTCGAGTACTGACCCAGACCATCTTCAGAAACAGTCCTCGCATGTTTGGTTCAGTACTTTGGATCGACGAGAAGTCATGTCGTTCTCGGGCTGTTCGCCACATTTTTTCTATGCTCATGTAGAACTTGCGGGTCTTCTCACTCGTTCTCTTGCTTGCTAACCTGACAAGAGCCACCAGACCCATAGAAATCGCACTGGCGAGAATGTCATTTGGGCGACTATTCTTCCTTTTTGAAACCCTCACAGGTATAATTCTATTATACTATATATAAACATCTCTCCCTAATCAGAAATTATATGAGTGCTTCTTTTTAGTGAAAAAGGCTTCATTGAACTTTATTATTGAAATAAAGAGATATGTCTTCATAAATTTATATATATTCTTAACAGATAGAATAGTGTGGAGTATTTCAAGTTCGGTCCTGATATTGGGCTGAGTGAAACTCTACACTTCCGAACTGCAACAGGTCGGAAATTTATATTCAGATGTGGTCGCAATGGTTCGTTCAAAGGGTACAATTGTAAGTGTCAAAATCCCAATCAACTGGGACTATATGACTCAAAGACAACAAACCCATCTTGACAGAATCACTAGTCGTGATACGAAAGTTATCAAAGCATATCTGGGTGTAATTGAACGTAACAAGAAAGTGCTTATGACTGGTGGTAACTACAATCGAATTGATGCCACTCGTCTCGATAGACTAACACTTACAGCTCTAAGAGCAAGGAATCCTTCAAAAAGAAGGACTAGTGTTCCACATGATTTCAAAGCTCGTTTTCGAAATATCTCTGTCAATGAATTGCAGGAATGTCGAGATGTTGCCATTGGAATGTGGAACAGTTATCTCGAAAAAGGTGGCAGGCCTCCCCTCAAATCAAAGAATGGGCGATCGAAGAAGATTCCTCGAAACATTTTCACACTCCGATTCAATCTGGTCCATAGACCAGATTTGAAGGTCAAGAATTGGCTTGAGATCAGAGACTCTCTTGACTCTGCAAGACAAGGTCGGTCTAGACATGACAAATTGACTATTCCACTCAAGATGTCACCTTTCCATTCCAATCAACTGGGGCGGGGTGAAATCAAATCTTGCAGGTTTGTGAAGGACAAGACCAAAAGATGGTGGGCTACTTTCGCTGTGAAAGTAGATAATACAAACGCCATAATTCCTTCCAAAAAGAAACCTCTTGCGGTTATGGGAGTTGATTTGGGAATTAGTAATGCTGCTTGTGCAGTTGTTATTACCAATGAAGGAGTACATCACGTCCGATACTTCCATCAACCGGGCAAAGAAACCAGTCTATCAAGATACGAGAAACGAATTGCATCACTACAACGTGAGATGCGAATTCGACATAGCGAAGGTGTTCCTTCTGATAAGGTCACGAAGAAACTCCGTGAACTAAACCAGAAACGTACACCTGTTAGAGAGGAATGGGATCGAGTCCTAGCGCGTGAGATACTGAATTTTGCTCTTGAACTCACCTCGAAATACAACCTGTACGTTGCAGTTGGAAACCCTAAGGGAATCCGTAACATTGCAACTCGTCAGTATAGCCAAAGTCGAAAATATCGAGGCATGATACACAGGTGGGCTTTCCAACGGATTATTTCATCAATAGAACATGGATTCTCTCAGTTAGGTTGGACTGCTGGAAGGATAGGAAGTCGATTCTTAGCAGTCTATGAAGGTATGACAAGTATAACATGCTCAATGTGCGGACATAGAGGAATTCGTCCAAAACAGAGTTTGTTCATTTGTCACACCTGCGGTCATAGAACCAATGCAGACAAAAATGGTGCCATCAATATAGCACGAAGAATGATACGACTCACCCCTGACTTAAGGGATGAGCACAAGGGACTAGGTCGATGGATATATTCCATTAGGAGAAAACCATCATCGAAGGCCGCAAGGGGGGGTAAGCACGCCTCTAAGCGGAAGTCCAAACTCTCCAAGAAGTCACCAGCTTCGCCTGATGGAGAGTCCGCGGTTGTTCGCTTTGTCCAACTGGACCTTTGCAGCTCTGGTGACGGGGCTGTGATGAGCGATGAAGATCCTGCCGTGGAAAAGGCTGCGGAAAAATCGTCTGTTACCAGACACCTTGACAGCCCAAGGACTGGTGTTTCTGGATTGAAAGAACAGCGAACAGAGGCCACGTTCCAAAAGAGGAGCCATGCTCTGATGAAGTCGGACAATGCTCGTGCCACTCAGAAGCGTCTTGACGGGTCTGAGGTCAGTGATGACAGCCACGAGTTGGGCAGAACGCAGAAGTTGCAAGCCGAGTGCGAGTTTCATTCACCATTTAGGAGAGATGAACGCATTCCCTAGTACAGGTCAGGCATTGCATGCACTGGAGGTGATTCACAAACCCTCCAGTGACCATTTATTCCCAATGTCAAAGAATATATTGACCTTACAATTTTGTCCCGTCACGTGGTGCCTCTTAGATGCCGCCAAAAGACATGAATTTGATAATTTTTGGGTGTACCCAGTGTATGTATGCTGCATCAGACCTAGCCGGAACGATGAAGTTACAGTATGACATTGCAAGTAGAATCATCAGAATGCCATGCACGGCAAGACTTGATATCAACTTCATTCTCAAGGCATTGCAAGAGGGTGCAGATGGAGTGTTGGTTATTGGATGTCATCCAGGTGATTGTGCTTACAAGACTGGCAATTTGGGCGCAGAACGACGAGTCAGGTTTGCTCGAAAGCTTGTCGGACAACTAGGTCTGAATGAAGATCGTGTAAAGATGGTGTTTGTAAGTGCAGCTGAGGGTGACAAGTTCGCGTCCGAGATCAATCAATTTGCAGATGAGATACGAGCGATAGGACCGAACCCAATTAGACTATGAAATAATTACAGAGCGGGGGAAATTTGTCATGGACGAGGGTTCTCAGGAAAGCAGTTGGCTGATAATCAGAGAACCTATAATCCGCAATGTATTCATTTTGATATTAGCTCTTGGATTTGTGGGAGGGTTACTCAGGTTCCTGTTTCCATTCCAGATTCTCAATCTTGGAGGAACGGAAACCATCATTGCATTGGGGAGCTCACTGTCTTCTATTGGGCAAGTCATCGGACTGATCCTGTTGAGTAGACTCTTTTCGAGCCAGAGAGTTGGGCTAATTGTTAGTGGTGTTCTATTCACCTTCTTCATTTTGGCAACAGGATTCTCTACAACTGCTGAACTGCTTCTCTACTCAAGGATTGTTGAGGGGGCGGGAGCAGGACTCTTGGCAATTATAATCATTCGGATTTCTTCAGGTTTTGAGGAATGTCGTGGGGAATCAGTGGGAACATTATTGGCAGGAGTATTCCTGGGTTCTGCACTTGGTCAGGGGTCAGCGGGAATAGTTATCGGACAACTTGAGGTTATGTTTGCAATAACTCAGACCGAGGCAATCATGTTTCTTGGAGTTGCAATGTTGATTGTCTTCGTTCCACTTCTTGTCCTATTGATTCCCTTCATCCGTGAGATTGATACCATTTGTGTAAGCACCTCAGATAGAAATCATGGTCACAGCCATACCAGATTGCTCCTACGCTCATTGAGGTCAAAGAATCTCGTTATTCTCCTAATTATCTACATCCTCTATGACTTCTCACATGGGATTTACACGCCTGGGCTCTCCATCATGATTAACAACAACGGTATACCAATCGATCAAATTGGATTAGGATTTCTTGTCGGTGATGCTGTGTGGGGTGCTTCTCAGCTGTATACTGGAAAACTGGTTGACAGAACGGGAAGTTTGGCTCCTCTAGCACTCAGTCTGGTTGCAAAAGGAAGTATAGTTATTTTCTATCCATATGCAGCTTCATTCATGATTCTTACATCCCTCTTGGCTATGGCTGGATTGTCAGAAGGATTTCTTGAGCCTGCAAGAAACGATGCAGCTATGGAGTTTACACCTACAACAACAACAGACCATAACCATAAACACTATTTCTTGGGACATGCTCCAGGCAATCCGTTTTCTATTTCAAGTCATGATCATGAACACATACATGAAACAGGTTCTGATGAGATTGTATCTATTCTTCAGACATTGGGTATTCTTGGCTTTGCTGTGGGATCAAGTGGTGGTGGATGGTTATTGACTCAGGGCTTGACATTAATCGATCTTGTTTTCATAGGAGGAGTTTTTCTTATCATTGCAGGAATTCTGTCTGGTGGGCTACGACAATCTCGTGACTGATATCATAGATTTAGTCCAAACCCTGCCGGATGCAATCAGTTCATATGAGAATAGGAACTAGAAACGGTAACAAGAGAACGAATCTGAATAAGCTTGTCAGTTAGAGTAGGTCGAGGGGAACCTGAAAAAATTACCTACTAGAATAGAGTTGGAACCAGTATCTCATTTATTACTGAATCAGCAATAGTCAGAATTGAATAAGAAAGAAGAAAGAAGGGGCATTAAGAAAAATGGCAAAGAGCCCAAGACAAAGAAACACATTGAAAGACAGAGTTCGAAGAGCATTCAAACACAATGAACTCTGTATAATTGCATTTGACGCATTAGAAAGTGACATTGAGGTACAGACAGTACTGGAAGATAGCAATCGTATGGCAATAGATCGGATGGGGTACTCTGACCACGGTCATATTCACTCGCTGATAGTATCACTTAACGGAATCAAGCTTCTGAGGGAGCTTGGAAAAGGAATTCAAACCTCAATAGTCAAGGAAGACACAGGTACTATCAAAGACTCTGAGTTGGTTGTGCTGCTGGGATGTTATCTTCATGACATAGGAATGGTCGTTGGTCGTCCCAATCATGACGAGTTCTCAGTGATAATAGCTATACCAATTTTAGATAGGATTTTAGCTAAGGTCTATCCGAAAGACAGACACAAACAAGTACACATCAGAGGACATGTTATGCATGCTATCTATTGTCATGACAAAGTAGCAGTTCCAATGACCGTTGAAGCTGGAGTGGTAGGTATTGCTGACGCGCTAGATATGACAAAAGGTCGAGCCAGGATTCCCTTTGAAGCGGGAAGTGTCAATATCCACTCAGCCTCTGCAATGGCAATAGAGAGTGTTAGTATTCGAAAAGGCGAATTAAAGACTGTGAGAATCGATGTCACTATGAACAACGCATCGGGAATCTTTCAGATACAAGAACTACTTGAAGAGAAAATCCGTAACGCAAAATCATTGGTTGATCACATTGAGCTTTATGCAATTATGTCCCCAAGTGAAGATAAAATCATAGACGAAGAGCTCAGAGTACTCTAAATCCAAGAAACCTCATATTAACGGAGGATTAACTAATGCAGTATAAACTGCATCTGTCTAATGAAAACTTACACAAGCTTCACGAGCATGCTGAAGCAAATCTTCCCACTGAGGCTGCAGCGCTCTTGTTTGGTGACATATCAGAGCATTCCATAACTGTTGATTACATCGAGTTGGTTCTAAACGAATCTACTTCGAGCATTACAACTTTCAATGTGAATCCTGAAGAACAATATCGGCTCTTAATAGAGGCTGAAGAACGCAATGAGGAGCTTGTATGTATATTCCATTCACATCCAGCACCTCCCTTCCCGTCCACCACTGACAGTCAAAATATGAAACTCAATCCTGTTGTGTGGTTGATTGCTTCTAAAGAAAATGGAAATTGGGAGAGTCGAGCCTTTCTGATGGTGAATGACGACGTGGAAGAAGTAATGTTGATTCTATGTTAGCGTCGAAGCCCTTTGATTGTTCCCGAAGTCCGTTTTGGTTCGAACGAAACCAAACTCTTCCCAATTGATCCAATCAAGACTGCAGAAGTAATCACTTTCTCCAAGGAGGATAGAGTGCACTGCAGAACACCTTCACCTTTTTCTTGGTCAAAGCTCACCAAATATAATTTAGAATCTGCTGCACTAATCTCTCCATAGAGCGATAACAAATTTTTCCATATTGCATTACTGAGCTGCTTATCATCATCAATAGTAGGTCCATCACTATGAAGGTGGAATGACAGGTAACGTCTACGACTCTTTTTCATTCATTACCACCTCTTTGAATTATCTCGACCCCCTCACCAACAAATTCTGGACTGAGTCTTCTTTGATTCCTTTCCAGAATCTCAAACGGAGTCTTACAAACAACAATTTCTGCAAACTTGGAGTCCATTCCAATTAGTGATCCAATGTGTCGCATTGCCATAGCTGAACGCATATGCATTGGATGATTGGCTCCACTAGAGAGAACAACTGACATTCCTGCATCAGTTGCAGTTTCTACCGTTTCTCGAAAAGCTTTGATTATCTTTGATCGATTTAATCCAACAGAGTTTAGAATTGGTGCAAACTGTATCTCAAGACAAGTACCAGAAGCTGCTGCAAGACGAGCAGTCGAGTCACGAAAACGGTGTTTCAAAGATGGTTTAAGAGTAAGTAAATCAACTCTCTTGTCCTCAGCAGCCCAATTTACTATCTCAATTGTGGTCAGTGGAACAGCCACAATCATTGACTGCTTTCTTACATTTGCAATCTGTTTCTTGAAGGAATTCAAACCCCGTCCGGACATATCAGTTCTCTTTAGTATAGAGAAACCATTCTCCAACTCAATTATTGGACCGCCCTCAATACCCTGTGCTGTGAATCCAGTGAGACCGATTCTTGATGCCATCTCAATGAACGAATCTAGACCATTGGGGTCTGAAACGTACACCCCAACATCAATTGACGACACTAGTCAACTCCTCCAGCCGCTTGAAGACGTTTCTCAAGCATAATCTTTGCATCTTCCTGTCTACACTTTGGATATTGTTTGATGTCTATTCTAACACTGATTACATCAGGTCCATCAGCCAATGCTATCTTACCCAGAAACGCCGCCTGCTTATCAATCCTGAGAAAGAATAGACAGTTCACATTCAACCGGCGCAAGAGTGAATTTTGTACACGCCTGCGGTCTCGCTCATCAAAACTACTGAAGATATAATCTAGAGTAGCCTCACACCAAGTCTTCTTTCCGAGCTTGGCTACAACTATTTTCATATCATCGCCTGAATGACCCTCTACACCAGTAATGTTCAATTCAACATCTTTTCGAAATTCTTCAGGAATGAGATTGAGAATTGCAGTTTCAACTCTTTCTGGCAGCTCTGTCGCTCGGGAGTATGCTCGTGCTTTTATCTTTGCAACGAACGTCATGATTTACCCCACAGACACGTCTAAGCTACTTGCCAACGTTGCCCTTGGCACCAAGAGATGGTCGAATCTTTTCAGCACCGCGACCCTTCTTGCGTAGACCTCTGCTTCGTTTGCCAGCAGAAGTGAGTCCTCTATTTTCTCTACCTTTCTGGACTGAATCACAAATCCAGTTAATGTTGGGGTCGTTGAATATTACTGCATGATCTGGATCCACCAGAATGACTTCATGCCACACCCATTTGTGATCTGAACCAATCCAGTAGGAGTTTAGTACTCGTAGGTTGGGGAATTTCCTACCCACACGCTCCTCAGCAATCCAGCGTCGAGATTTCTGTGGTGTGAATTTTGTGACACCCATGCGCTTTGGTTTTCGACCCATCTTTGGTCTAGGCCTTTCACGAGGTCCACGACCTATTTTGATTCTGACAACTATGTACCCTTGTTTCGCCTTGTAACCAAGTGATCGTGCCCTCCCAAGACGTGTGGGACGTTCAAGTCGTACTATACTTCCCTGTTTTCTCCACACTATCATTCTGCTTCTGACTAAATCAGAACGCTCTTGCTGACCTTCTAACCAAGTGTCATTCATATGCTTGTATGCCGTTGGCATTTTTTCCCATCCCTTGCAGTTATCTAATTCGCTTTGTTTGTGGTTCAGCCCTTTTGGGCCACATCCCGTGCGGACGTATCCGCCAACACAAAGGAAATGGTAAGGTTTTGGAATGTATCCGAAACCTATGCGTCACCGAGGAAATTCGCTTAAAGGTGTACCGATATGCTTCTGTCATAGGTTGAGTGAACATGACTGAAACTCCTGTGTTCCACCATTCCATTACTCGATGTCACCATCATTACAAAGACCCTTTGGATTTCTGTTTGAGTAATGGCATTATCTGACATCATTGGGATGGAATCCCTCCTTCAGATCTGGCTTCTTCTTTCTGCACTGATGTCGAGATATCACCCTCGACGACAGAGAGGATTTCCACAGTTCTTCCCACAGCTTGATCGTCATCACTCAACTCAGTGTTGTCACCAATACTGAGAAGGTCCATTTGGACAGTGTGAACAGCTGCGGACTCCCCAGAATGTGATTCATTCTTTGATGGGAGTAAGGACTTCCCTCGAGATTTTCTCCCTTGGGCTTTCGGTCCTGAACCTACTGCACGATTCGCAGCACATGTCCAGAAACCTAGTCCTCTCACAGAGTGTAATGACTTTGTGAGCGTGATTTGGCGTCCAGCGATGTTTATAGCTCCATTCTGGTCAGCATTGCATTTGTTTCCACATGTAGGACAAATGAAGAGGTTCTGTCGTGGTCTTGTACCCTTTCTCCCACATTTCCAGCACATGATAGATGTCCAAGCCTCAGGTACAGCTTGGTATCTGACATCCTTACCATCTGTTCGCCAACCGGCTTGAGCCAGTTGGTGTCTTAGACTCTCTGATATTCTAGAGAACGCCCAAGAATGAATCAATCTTCGGAATTTTCGTCCTTTCCAATTTCCTCTTCGAGCAAGATTCCGAATATTACTCAGTTTTCCAATTGCAACATGGAGTGTATATCTCTCTGCAAAGCTATCTATGTAATCAAGAAGTTGCCTAACTAGGACTCTATCATATTCCTTAGCGAGGTTCTCCCTACTGGTTCGCATTGACTTGAGCTTTCGTGATAGATTGTCATATCGTGCTCCATTGTTTCGTCTATTACTCATAGCTCTTTGAAGAGAAGCAACTTGGTCATCATATTTTCGAAGGAGGTTTGCCTTATCCTCTTGTTTGAAGAACCGTATTTCACGGACCTTTTCTGGTGTGACAAGTGCAGTACAGGCTGCTTTGTTTATCCCTACATCTATCCCAAGAACTGCAGGGGGGAGGTTTGTGTCAGAAACACCTGTTTCATTAAGACGAACTGCAACAGTCACCCACCACTTTCCGAGTCTATCTCGAAAAATATGCGCTGCTTTCACATCACCCCTGCTCAATTGATTTTCGTGAAAAGGTGAAACCTTCAATGGGAGCAAGAGCCTATCATGCTTGACCTTTCCATCTCTAACTGAGTCAAGTGAATTCCTAAGATTCATCCACCATCTAGCAGTTAAGGTTTTACTCTCGATGAGTTTGAACACCCGAGGAGAAAAGATCCATCGAGGAACTCGTTTCGAGTGCGAATGTAAACAAGGGCGGGACGCTTTTCTTCCCCTTTTGGCTCGGTTAGTGAGATAGCTCCCATATAGACGCACAGCTGTTTGTCGACATTCTGTGAATTCATTTTGAGAGGTCCTCGGGAACTTGGCTTTCATGTCATGTTCTACAGACAGTCTCTTTGATTTTGAACGAGTGGCAGTCAGAGTAAGGGCATGTAGTTTGCTCTCGTCAATCCGATTCTTCCTTTTACCTGTTAAGAGAGATTTTTCGTGTGCTTGGATTATTCCAAGGTATGCTTTGATGATTCTTGTGTCCCTCCCAACAATCTGCCGAAGATTCTGTCTAGTACTTCTAGTCATCTTGTCCCATGCTATGGGAATTTTGACACCGATTGTTGTTCCTTGGGAGCGACCCATCGCTAATCACCTAGTGTATTTAAAGTCCGACCTGTTAGGTCAGTCAGAGTTCACTCCCCTTTCTATTCGGAAAGGGATGTTTTGAACTCCTATATTCGTATGTACTAATGTATTTAAAGTACTAAGAGTAGGTTAATTCATATAATAATGCATTTTAACGCTCATTTATTACAATAGAAGATTATGAGAATAGATAGATACTTAGAGTGTCTTATAAGTACTGACGAAGATTCAACAACAATGAAATCCCCTCGTGCAGTCATTAGAAGACCAGGTCAGAAAATGGCGGTTGCGAAAAGAACTGGCCTTGTTTCTCTTCTCGAGATGATAAAACGTGGTAAAGATCAATATCCTGGAATCTATAAACGATCTTTGAAGATATGGCGAGAAGCGTGGGCAGAAAGTCAACGAAGAAAGAAACAGGGTGACTTTGATTACTTCATCCCAATTTGCAGAGTAGAGAGGTACCTTCGTAAGAACCACCACAATATGATTTTCAATACTACGGCCCTCTTTGGCAATACTGAAACTAAGCGAGTATATTCTTGGGATGAAGGACCTATCGGTCCCATAAATGCCCTGTTGAATCTGGCAGGAGCAAGACTAAGGTTTCTCGGGATGTCAAGATATCCATTTCCGACACCCACCAAACTGAATTATGATTACACATTGAAGAATGGGTCAACTAAGAGATCAAGTGGTTACGGATATCCTAGCAGCTCACGTAACATAAAGGTCATACTCGCGCACCCAACTCTACAACCTCTTGACTTTGTAGATATGATTCGTGCATTAGTCAATGAGCTCTGTCGTCAATGCTTCATCAATTCTGTACCAAACCGAGTGGCTTCGATTTACATCAATCTACTAATCTTCAGATTACGCTCTTTTCTAGACCATATTTACGCAGGGAAGAAAACTGGACTAGGCAAGAAAATCGGGACTGGTGACTTCATCAAAAAGAGTGCAAAGATACTCGATCAGGTTCTCCAGTATATTCAGGTTGAATACGGGAACAGAAATGGTCGGCCTCAGCGATTAACACAGCGGGTCAGTAACGAAGAATCTTCTGCAAAAGAGTCACTGACCTTGGATGATATCAAACCACTGACTGGTGCTCGCAGTATCTATAAAAATTTGAAATCTAAATATGGTGAACATATCGACCAAAGAGATCTCAAGAAAATGGCAGAAAATATTCTTAGAGATTCATCAGCAAGGGGGACACGGTTGCATAAGAGAATATCATGGGGTTTGACACATCCTTCGACTGAGCGAACCATCATTCTCGGGGGAGACTATTATGCTGACGATAAAAGTGGGTATCTTCTTGCTGCTGATGTTCCTGTTCTCTCAGGCTATGGACGAGTCGACCTAGTTCTCTATGTCAGACAAAGCATAGCTGTACCCACAGACAATGAACGTTCAATTGGGATTTGGCGTCCTGTAATGATTCTCGATGTAAAAACAAAGAAGGCCTTCGAATGTGGATTCGTGGGTCGTCTGGTAAAGGGGACCAAAAAGATTGTTGCAGAAACAACAAGTAGAAAGCGAGTGATGTCTGACACGGAATGGCAACAAGCAATTGACAACACTCCGTCTCGTTCAGAGAAACTTCAGGTCGAGCTATATTCAAACGGACTGATTGCAGACTATCAAAGATTGACGAATGACGAGTCAATTGCTGGATCAACCATTGTTTCTGGAATCTTGTTGGTTGATGAAACGACATATCCCTCATTTGTGCGAAAACATCTTGTCGATTTCGTAATCTCATCGTATGAACGAATCAAGGAGGATTTAGTTACAAGCTCAAGAAGACATAATTCAAAGAGTGTATTTCATATTGATACTGACAACCGAAAGCTTCAGCACATTGCCATTGTAATATTTCCTTTTGAGATACCCTCCGGAATACAGGTCTATGAAGCAATGCCTTATCCTAGCATAGTCGACAACTTACACAAGTCAGATCCGTTTAGGAACGGAATCAAGGATGGTCGGAACTTCATCTTGTATACATCAGGAGGAGGTCATGGAGCAGGTGAGATAGCATCATGGATTGCACGATACTGGCAAGGTATAGATTATGCACGTCTATTGACAAAGAAGGAAAAACGAAAGAAAGTACTCTGGCTGGATCTGGCTAATGAATTCTCAAATCCAATAATACTAAAATCTTTCATTCGCAGGACCCCTCCTGGTGAATTTACCTCAAATTATCTGCCGTTTAGCTGGAAGAAAGATCGGAATCAGCGTCGGTACCTCCGCGAATTTCTCAATTCAGAGTCAGTCGATTTTCATGATTTATCACACGAGATTCATGCAGCACTCTTTGATGGCAAAGAACCATTGCCAGATGACGAACTTGCGAATTTGGTTTCCGGTTATGACATGTTTGTCATCAGTGGCATGGACACACTTTGGAAAATGGTGCCACAGTATTTGAGAGGGGTTCTACTCGAACAGAGTATTCGTCTAGCAGAAGCCACCAATATTCCCAACACAACCACACTCTGGTTTGATAATGCAATACCAACACCAGAAACTTCCGAGATCTATAAATCACATCGTTTCTCATTGATTGCACATAATTCACCACTTCAAGCATATCTGGATAAAATCATTCTAAATGTACCAGTCCCACCATTTCCTGGCATAGGTGAGTCATCTTTTGCTGACGAGATGCGGCAAATAGTCGAGCTTGAACCGGATAAGATTGGAACCCCACGTTGCGTAGAGATTCCACCACTACGAGGTTGGTCAGAACGATTCAGATCTGAAGCTAGAATTGAAACGGGACCGAGGGGATACTTCCAGAAACTCCCTGTTTCATCCACTCCATCTGTACAATCTGTAGAAGGACTTGTACAATCTCTGGATTCTAATGCACTTCTTGATTTGATATCTACGAGAATTATTCGAGGATTGGCAAGGATAGAATTGGAGAGGGTCACAGAATCTGTTTCTGTTACAAAGCAAAAAATGAGGAAACCTCGAAGCTCGGGGTATAAGGGAGTATTAAGCAGAATTAGACTCTCTGATGACCTCTGCAATCCAGCAGTCATCAAGACAATCAGTAAAAGGAAAGAACAGAGATATCATGACATCAGTTTGATTAACTCGCGGCGAAAGTACTGGTCTCCTAAGTTGCATCTCGAATCACTTGATTCAGTCAGCTTACCCCCCTATGAATTTCAACTAGCAATAACGAAAGTGAATTTCGGACGGGCTGCTAGCATAGAAATTGAACGCATCTTGGAAGTAGTTAGTGTACTCAGCCGAGTATCAAAATCCAGATTCCCTTTGCTCAATGATTTTCTAACGGGAATCGTATCCGAAGTCAACAGACTTCAACTGGAAACTAGCGGTTCAGACTTGGCAATAGTTCGTGAACTTCCCAAGTTCTTCGATAGGATTGGATACTCTAAGTCAGTCTGGAAGACCCTATCATACTATAGAACTGATTTACACTCTTGGAATTTACCACTTGGTTTGAATGTTGAACTAAGAAAAGTTCAGGCTCAGAATCGAGATACTCTGCTCCGATTCGGTAACTACTTTGTTATGATGATTTCTGCCTTGTTAGAGTTCTCTCCTAGAATCCTTACTCATTATAGATTGCAACAAATCTGGAATTCTGTTCGACCCTGGGTACTCATTCAATTAGGTGCAAATCAATCTGAGAAGACCAAACCCGATTCGACGTTCAACATGAAAGAGATCTTCACACAGCTCCTCACCAAGATTAAACGCATACCTGATACTCCCAATCCATACAATCCAGTCTTCGACGAAATCAGATATGGCATTGCAGTAGACTCTCACACTCAAGAGGATTACCCTGGACTAGTAAACACATGGTATGTCTTTGAAAGAACACCTTATAGTGAGGATTTTGTTTCTGGTTGTTTTGTTGAAAAATCGAGTACAGCTATCATTCCCCTGGATGAGCAGGCTGAGATTGCTGAAACATGTGAATCAAGTGGATTGATTCGTCCAATTTTAATTGGCAAGACTTCTGGAATCAATGTCCTCTACTCACATATGGATGAATATCCTTACGTCAACCCTGACACATTTGACTACACAGAAGTTGATTGGACTGCTCGTGGACATCTTCGTTATGGTACGCGTCAAGTCGGTGCTCTAGCACGACTTAAGTGGTTGAGCACAAAATACTATGGTGAATTCCCAATTCTTGCTGTTGGTAGGCTTCCACGCCGACCAGAATCACTTACTCAGAGAATGTTGGATCATGTAGAAGACATCGATAAAAGTATGAGTTCGATCAGTCGCGTCAAGTGTGAACTCACGGGTAATGATGAGGAAGGTCAAATCAGTTTTCGAGAATTGGACAGGACTCTGATTGGAGAGCTGAATTACACCAACACCCAGAGAGCCATTGAGATTCTCAGAGGTCCATATGATGTTGGAATTCCAATTGGCATGAATCGAAAACTACTAACTTGGCACCCTGTGAATGATGTGTCATACTCGAAAGATGCATCAAAGATTCGAACTGGTGTTGTCAAATATATAGACATGTAACGCTCTAGCTCTTGGACCTATTTCAGTCCGGCTATGACCTTGTCAGCGGTCAATTCGCCCACTCTTATTTGAGCTTCTTTTGTAGAAGACGCTAAATGTGGTGTGGCCACAAGTCGAGGATGTTTGACAAGTTCCCACGCAAGAGGTGGTTCTTTCTCAAAGACATCTAGAGCAGCACCTGCAATCTCACCATCATTGAGCGCATTGAGTAGAGCTTTCTCATCAACGACGCCACCACGAGCAGTATTTACTAAGAAAGCGGTCTTCTTCATTAGCGCGAATTCTTTTGAACCAATCATCCCCTTTGTCTGAGGAAGTAAAGGTACATGCAGCGAGATATAATCAGAATTCTCAATCAAATCATTGAGATTGGATCTCTTTACGCCCATTTGGTTACATAGCTCATCGATGTCTATTACATCGTAAACCAAGACCCCCATATCAAAAGCTTTGGCTCTTTTTGCCACTTCACAGCCAATCCTACCAAAGCCAATTATTCCCAAGGTCTTATTCCAAAGCTCTGTGCCAGTGTATTTTTTCTTCTCCCAACGCTCGTCTTTCATAGAACAGTCAGCTTGAGTGACATTTCTAGCCATCGAAAACATGAGTGAGAAAACCATCTCTGCGACGGATACTGTCGGTGCCTCAGGAGTGTTCTGAACTACAACTCCTTTATTCTTTGCAGCTTCCTGATCGACATTATCTAATCCAACACCTGCTCTGACTACGAGTTTCAATTTATCAGCGGCCTCTATGACATCTCTTGTTATTTTAGTGGCACTTCTGACGACGACACAATCAAAGCCTTTGATCTGTTCTTCAATCGGTTCATCTATCTCCTTATTTCTAATTACTACTTCCAGTCCTGCGGCCTTTATCTTAGCCACAGCAGACTCTGCAATTGCATCAGCTATAAGTACGCGTCCCATTGATATTACCCTCTTGGTGCTTTGAGCTGTGCGCGTTCCGCATCTTCTTAAATCATGCGACTCCGACATAACCTGTTTCTAGCTACAACAGCAAGAAACTTCTGTGTTCCGCCCCTCTCTTGCCAGTGTCACCACCTCTCGAGATCCAATGGACATCAAGATTAGCAGGAGCATTGTCAACTATCATCAGGATGGGATCCCTCCTGAAGACCTGGCCTCTTTCTTCTGCCCTAAACTGTATCATCACTCACAGCGACAGTTAGATTTTCCACAGTTCTTGCCACGGCAGGGTCATCATCACTCTCACCAGTCTCATCACTGATACTGGCAAGGTCCGACTGGACAAAGTGAACGGCCGCGGACTCTCTAGAACCTGATGACTGTTCTTTTTCAGAGAGTAAGGACTTCCCTTTGGAAGACTTCCTTCGGGCTTTCGGTGGCGCACGTCGAACCTTGTCCAAGGTCCTAGTCCACATACCTAGTCCTATCATAATATTCAATATTGATACGAGCATATGAACTCATACAATTGGTTTGTTTGGGCTGTATGAAAGAGTGTTAGAGTAGTAGATTTGCCGTAGCGTGAACATTCTTCATGTAGTGAACATATGATAGTGTGTTTCAATCTCGTTGCGGAATGAATTCAAAATCATTTTCTTGACCCGACATTTTCTTAACAGGGCGCGTTAGCAGAATCTGTATGAAACGATTAATGAATCCCTCAACATCGTTGGCACCCTGTCCTGTTGTTCTGTTGAGTGTCGCGGGAGAGGATAGACCGAATATAATCACTTTGTCTTGGGTAGCAAATGTATGCAGTAATCCGCCGACAATCGTTGCGGGAATAAGACCTGAACGTCATAGCTACGAACTTGTCAAGAAAGCCAAAGAGTTTGTTCTCAATATTCCATCGATTAATGAACTCGAAGGAACAGAATTTGCAGGTACAAAGTCTGGAAGGGATTATGACAAATTTGCTGAGTGTGGTTTTACTCCTGAGCCAGCCTCAAAGGTCAATGCGCCTATGATTAAGGAGTGTCCAATCAATATCGAATGCAAGACCACACAGGTCGTTCCCTTAGGTGCACATCATCTTTTCATAGCAGAAGTTGTTGCAGTTCACATAGATGAATCTGCTCTAAATGAGAGAGGTCGTTTCGACCCCACAAAGGTATCTCTGTTTACCTACTTACCCTTGAACGGACAATATTGGTCACTTGGTAAACATATTCCCTAATTCAACTATGGGCTCTGAACTGGTATTTCAATAGATTCTTCCTCTTCATCAAATGGAATCGGTGGTTTGAGGTATTTCACTGAAAAGTTTTGATCAGATTCGCGAATGATCCAGGCACCTAGTGGCACATGAGATTCTTTCAGGAAGATATCAAAAGTGATCCCTGGGAACTCTACTACAATGGGTTGATGACCGAGTAGAATGAATAATCCAGTTGCTTCAAAGGCCTCTTCTAATGTTTCCATTTTTGCCAAGACCGGGACCCAATCTTCACCATCCCATTTGAGGAATGGCCAAGCTTTTTTCGGGGGCCACTCCCCTTTACTGACCAGAATATACTCGTTGTCGTAGCGTTTGTAAATAGTGGGGAAATGGCGGCATCTTACAAGAAATATTCCTGCTTCTTTAGCATCAATCAAGGTTGTGAAAATCTCCAATTATATCACCCTAGTAGTCTTCTTTCCAATACTACGTGGGGATAACATCTGAGAGCACACACTACAAATGCATTGCTTGAGAAGAACCTAAAACATGATGAAACAACATCAATAGAGTGATTTGATGGAGCTCAGATATTACGAGCATAAAAGGCAACGACTTGTACAGAAACCATCATTACACTACTTGGAACCCTTTGCACTCACGATTTTTATGACATCTCGGTCCTTTAACTCGTGTTTGTCAGAGATTCGCATCTTGGTTCGAGCATCTATCCCATGAATAAATGACTCCATCAAGTCAGTATGAATATGTCCTGCAAATTCCTTAGCATTTGTTCCCTCTGGAATAAGATATACATCTGGAAGTACATTGCCATCACTATCAGTGAGAGAATTTGCGTCATGAACAGGATACACTGTAATCATCTGCAGAAAATCAAATACAGCTCTGTTCAGTATGTTTTGAACTCCCGCACCTCCAAACTTCTTCAGAATGTGCTCTCTTATCTTCTCCAATTGAGATAGTTCATTCTCATTCAGACTATCTGGGGTGAGAATTCGAAAATCATCATCCCCAGGAATGTATTTGATCACTCCTTTTTGCTCCAGGTCTTTCAGAACCTGCTCAGCAAGAGCACTCACAGGTACAACAAGATAGTCTGGAAACTCTTCCTTCAGACGTTTCAAATTGTCCTCTGCGTTAGGTCTATCTATTTTATTTGCTGCAATTATGATGGGTTTTGCAATCTTTTGCAAGGTCTGTACGAAGGCTCTCGTTTCCTCATCAGTCCATTTGTCAACAGATTCCGCCTTGAGATCTGAGGCTCTGATTGCCTTGAGAATATGGACTCTTGTTATCTTCAGACCTGACAACTTTTCCAAAAGCAGTTCCTCAAGTTTCGCTCCCTCTGACCTAACCCGCCCTGTAATCCGTCGCCAGTCTTTCTGGATTAGTCCAAGCATCCACTCAACTAGTTCTTCCTCAAGAAACCTCACGTCATCGACAGGGTCATAACTTCCTGCATCAACTTCTTGCCCTTCTGCATCAAGAGCTCCACTAGCATCAACAATATGGATGAGAACATCTGCTTGTCTGAGTTCATCAAGGAACTGATTTCCCATTCCTTTACCTTCATGAGCTCCAGGAACCAATCCTGCTACATCAATCAATTTTATTGGTACCAGACGAACTCGTTCAATACAAATTGAGTTCTGTGGATTGTCTTCCACATCGAAATCTGCGCAAGCACACGCGGTCCGGACGTGCGTCACACCTACGTTGGCTTCGATTGTTGTGAAGGGATAACTTCCCACCTTGAAATCGGTCATACATGCCGCGTTTGTAAACGAAGTCTTTCCACACGATGGCTTACCAACAATCCCAACACTAAATCCCATGGTATGTCACTTCCTGAAACCTAGTTTCTTTTGTTCCTCACCTAAAGATAAAACTTCACTCCAACCTATATCTATCCAAAAAGATTCAGTGAAATTATTTAACAAACGTAATAAGAAAGCTCACCAATATATATGTGGGGATATAATTGCATAGACGAAGAAGAGGAGGCCGTGGTAGGTTCCCAATCCAACCAAGAATCCGGCGTAAACCCTTAGCCGAAAGCATGACCCCTGAACCACGAAGTGTACGTGAACCTATCTACATTGATCTGGCGGAAGCTGAAGCATTGAGGTTAGTGGACTTGGAAGGCATGTATCAGGAGCAGGCAGGTGTTTCGATGCAGGTGAGCCGAGGAACGATTTGGCGTCTACTAGCCAGCGCCAGAGAAAAGGTGACACGGTCAATATTCGAGGGTCGATCTCTGGTGGTCGGCCTTCAAAATGAAAATGAGACCTGACAGTCCAACGAGTCAGAAATTTACAAACGGCCATGCATGATGGATGACCGTTTGTTAAGTATGTGAAATGCTGTCTAGCATCCCTCCCCTTCCACTGCACCGTCTTCCAGTTCTAGGTATTACTAACAATTTAGAATGGCAAAAGAGTCCATGAGAATAAGCCCTCTGGGACATCGTCATACGCGATGCCCGCTTATATAGAGAATATGGAATCAACTACATGGAGAGGATTACGATTCAACTGGACATGCCTACCCGGATTGAACCTATCGGTAACTACGTGATCAGACGCCCTGGTATCCCCAAATGGTGGGACCCCGTGGCCCGACCACACGTTGCAGTGATTATGAGGGATCCCATTAATGGCGGAGATATCAAGTACTTCCTCTCAAAATGTGGTGAGAAAGACAGTAAAGGACGCACGGCTCTTGATGTGGCTGATATCGATAGTCTCCCTAAAGGAACACTCCTTGAGGTAAAGTACAGTGCTATCAAGGCCAACCTATACAAAATGGAGATGGTTGGAGCCGTACCCTGTTGGCGATGGATTAACCGTATTCAGGGCCTTCAAAGCTTTGAGTCTGAGTCACTTGACTGGAACTACCGCGTTGACAGTTCTCTTGAACAGAACGGTTATGCGTTAGCCTAAGTTTGGACAATCTCCTCACATAGTAAGTGAGATACCATCTACTCATATATTGGCTCTCCTTTTTATGCTAGATACACATCGTCTAACTAGAGGAAGATGTGATGGAACCATTTGAACTTATGAAAGGTGTATATTGGGTTGGCGCATTAGACTATCACATTCGAAACTTTCACGGTTTTAGTTATACAACACACCATGGCACAACCTACAACGCATATCTAGTAGTTGGAAAGAAAGTGGCATTGGTTGATTCCGTGATGGGATCTTTTAGAGATGAAATGCTTACGAGAATTTCCAGCGTTATCGCCCCGCAAAAAATCGATTACATGATATCAAACCACACAGAGATGGACCACTCAGGTACAACACCTGAAATTCTCAAAATGGCTCCAGATGCTAAACTAATCTGTACGCCCAAAGCTGTTGACCAACTCAAGAAGCACTATGACGATGGTTGGAACATTCAAACAGTAAAGACTGGTGACGAATTAGATCTGGGAGGAAAGACGCTCCGATTCTATGAAGCTCCGATGCTTCATTGGCCTGAGTCTATGTTCACGTATTATGTAGAAGAACAGCTCTTGCTACCAAACGATGCCTTTGGCCAACACTTCGCCACAGAACAACGCTTTGCAGACGAAGTTGATCAATATGTTCTCTGGCGGGAAGCTGAGAAATACTACGCAAACATTCTCTGGCCACTGAGCAGGATGGTCCGCAAGAAGATTGAAGAGGTTGTTGAACTGGGTCTTCCAATCAAGATGATAGCACCTTCACACGGTCTGATTTGGCGTAAAGACCCGCTTCAGATTGTTACTCGATATCTTGAATGGGCCAAGGGTGAGAGAATCCAAGATAAAGTGATAATCACCTGGGACACAATGTGGGAAAGCACTACAAAGATGGCACGTGCAATAGCAGAAGGTGTTCACAGCGAGGGGTTGGAACCTATCTTGAAACTCATTCCCCATAGTGACCGCTATGACATCATGGCGGACCTTTTAGAGGCAAGGGGAATTCTCATTGGAAGTTCTACCATGCATAATGATATTCTACCCAATGTGGCATCGATTCTCTCTGACCTTGAGATGCTGAAGCCTGTTGGGAAGAAGTGTGCGGCTTTTGGTTCCTACGGATGGGGCGGAGGAGCTGTCAAGAAGATTCAGGAGTCCATGGAAAAGGGGAAAATGGACATAGTCATGGAACCGTTCACGGTGAAGTGGGTACCAGATTCAGAAGAGTTAGAGCAAGCCTTCAAATTTGGAAAAGAGTTCGCTCGAAAGGTGAAGTAAGCCAGTCCTACGAATAACTTTAAAACTCGGCCCAGCAAATCTAGCTTTGCAATAGCGGGTTGGGGAAGCCAGGCCTATCCCGCGGGGCTCATAAAAGCGGAAACGCTTGAGTTCCGTCTTCGGGAAACCCCGAGATCGGATGTTCAAATCATCCACCCGCTACCACTTCTTCTCTTCTGAAGCTTCATTCGCGTTGAACGCTACCTTAAGATAACAACGAGATTATCACAGGCATATGGCTCATAAAGGCGTAGGAGACCCGCAGATACAAGAGATTGCACCCGGAGTCTTCGTTGTCACCAAACTTGTTCACTTTTTTGCTAAGATTGGAGTGAATGCAGGGATTATCCAAACTCCTGAGTCTATCATTTTCATCGATTCTGGAATGTCAGCACACTCAGGAAAGTACCTTTGGGATTTTGCGAAGGAAAGGATGAACGGTACCGAAGATCTGTATCTAATTCTCACCCACAAAGACACTGACCACTGTTTCGGAATGAATGAGATCAAAAAGCATGGCGCTACTGTGATTGCTCACGAGCATACGGCTGAAATTCTGCATTCAGAACGTGACCTCTCCAAGAATGCCATTGCAAAGAGAGCAAGAAAACAGTACCATCCAGAGGATGTATTGGGAAACGTAGTGTTGAGCAGACCAGAACAGACCATTATCCGAGATACTACAATCAATCTAGGAGAAGAGATTCAGCTTCTATCTATTCCTGGACACACTCCAGGGGATATCGCGGTCTATCATCCCAGGTCTAAGGTTCTCTTTACAGGTGATGCAATCTTGGAGGTGATGGATCCGTACGTGCGTCCAGATTCCATCAACCTCAAGACATGGATTAGGAATCTGGAACGGTTAAGAGAACTAGACATTGAGTGGATTCTCCCTGGTCATGGGGTTTTGTCCAAACTGGAAATCATCGATTCCAATATTCTGTATCTGATGAGAGAACAACACTAACGGTCAATCTGCATATGAGCTGAAAAGGAGAAACTCAACCACAATCATGTGACACACACACATTGTTGTGTGATTCAAAATGGAGTAACTACACAATGATGTTACAAGTGGCACTTCTCGTGGGAATCTATGCTATTTGGATTGTCCTTCTCGTGAATGCAATGGTTTCAAGTGAGGAGATTTCGTTGACGGTGGCCACGTTACCATTCATTGTGACATTCCCTATTGCGCTAATCATTGCTGCATGGATAGAGATCTACGTCCCAGGAGTTTTCCTTGCAGATATAGTGCTCACAATGATAATTGGTGTTCTGTTATTTGTTAGGTGGGTAATGGCTATTGTTGGTGAATGACCAACTACTTACTCCTGCGTTTGAATTCGGTGTATCCACAACGACCACATGCAAAACGATCGCTGTGTTCAGCCATGAAGGTGCCCTTCTCACAACGGGGGCAGGTCTTCTTAGTCCGAGTGATATTCCCTGATTTGTCAACCTTGTACATGTCTTGCGCCTTTGTCATCTAAGACTCACCCTCTGGCTTTTCCTCAGATTTCTTCTCTGGTTTTTCCGCAGACTTTTTCTCTGGCTTTTCCTCAGATTTCTTCTCTGGTTTTTCCTCAGACTTGTGTCTCTTGATAATATGGTCAAGCTCTATTCGTTTCATCTGTTCGGAATCAGTGTAGATTCTGGCTGATCCCTCGGTTATTCCAGCGCCGAACTTGGTGTCAAGACTCTTGATTACCACATTGTCTTTCTCTGAATCAAACTGTGCAACAATCTTCGCACGGATATCAGCCCGACTTGGAGTGCCTGCTCCAGAATGGTCAACCCTAAAGTCGACTTCCTTTCTCGCAAGAGGTTTGTTCTCCTGTTCTCTTAGAATTTCGATTTTCATTGGTATCACTTACCGAAAGTCAGACCGTATCCGGCTTGGGTCAACCGTTCGACTTGAGGTGGTCTAATAAAGCTTTCACCACTGACACGAAAATACCTAGCGCACCTTCAGTGCATATTTCCCAGGCTTGTCAATATTGAGTCGTGAAGCAACATAAGATGAATTTCTAGGGTCTTCACGTTTATTCCGACCTGGAAGAATCACAACAATTCCGGTGTACGAAGTAGAGAGATTTGTACTCTTGCAATTAGGGCACATATTCTCTATAGTGAGGAAATGACAGGCTCGACAGGCTTTAGGTTTGGCTATCAGTATCCACTCCTTTACTATTTCCTCTTCTTCTTCTTATCTTTCTTAGTTTCCCCACGGGCAGCCTTCACATCATCCTCAATCCATGAGCGACTAGGTCCGATTTTGCCTAGAAATGGCTGTCTCATTGTGAGGCCGAGTTTTCCAGACTTGTTACCGGATTCAAAGCTTATCGACGTGACTCTAGCTCGAACCATATCTCCTTCCGCCAGAGTTCTTCCAGTTTCTTTTCCTAATAGTGTATTTCCTTTCGAGTCCTGGGTAATGAAGTCGTCACAGATCTGACTGACGTGACAGAGTCCATCAAGGGGTCCCATTCGAATGAAAGCTCCAAAATCCATGAGTTCGACAACATTGCCCTCAACGAGTTCGTGTCGCAGTGGCTTGAACACAAGCACGCGATAGGAAACTGCATGATAAGTTGCACCATCGCCTGGCATCAGACGTCCATGACCAATCTCATCAATCCCGATGACTGCAATCATCAGACCTATATCCCTGTCCAGAACATTCTCGTGCTGCTTTCGCAGGTGCAACAAGGCAGCATCTTCTATTGGGGAACCAAACTGAGCTGGTGGAATTCGCACTACATCTTTTACTGTCACTATGCTGTACAACTATTGACACTCCTTGTCTAGCAGGACGAGTTTCTTCAGAACAATCAGACTCGGGAACTATTCTGAGGTCTAAACCCGACGGCTCAGCGCAGATTCGCTTTGTAAAACATAAAAACGTTGTGACACGGTTCAAAATACAGAACCTTCGAGTGCGAGGTACTTTTTACCTCTGAGTAATAGAACTGGCATTCCTTGCGAAGTTGCTCTCTCTCTAAGTTCTCGGTCATTTGTTGCCAGAACACCATTCACAGATTTGGTATATTTCAAGAGCTGGTCATCTACAGGAGTGCCTTTCAGTGATGAGTCAGTCCTTACAATTGTGCATCTTTCTGCTAAATCTAGTGCAACTCTGAATATACGCGCCTCTGTTCTACTCGCCCTCTCAAGCTTTGATTTGATCTCTTCTATAACCGAATCTAACAGAACAAACTCCACTCTTCTTTCCAGAACTCGCTCTGCCTCAGAAAAGACATCCACTCCGAATTGTGCTGGGACTGTGAGGAAGTTTGTATCGAGTATCAACGGAATTGGCATAGTTTTCACCGAGAGTGGTCGTCTAAATCTCAGCATGGCCTATTAATCGCCACTTGTTTTCCACTCTGCGTCCTATAGCAATTCGCTGACCTTTTTCAGCAACCACGGGTCGTTTGAGAGTCAATTCAATCTCGTCACCATGAAGTCTGGTGATAACACCTACTGTTGGAGCAGTTCCCAACACAAGCATCATAGGTTCGTTAAGACGGAGGTTCTCTACTTGCTTCTTTGATTCAATTCCAACAACACGCTGCATGAGAGTGGGTTTGATCATAAGTTTATCAAAGATCTTAGGCATTTTTCCAACTTTGCCAACTACATTGCCAACAAGCCGATCTGCACGTGTTGACGCAGGATCAAGGGCAGTTCCCACACCGATGAGCCCTCCGGGATAAGCTTCTTGAAGTGAGTTACCACTACCAGACAAGAGGCTTACAACCTTCGCCTTGATAGGTTTGAATCCTTTCTCACCTTTCGCACCGGGAGATATCTCAATCTCATCCCCGAGGCTTAGTTTTCCTTGAACAATAGAACCACCTACAACACCACCCTGCATATCATCTGGTAATGTACCGGGTCTGTTTATGTCAAAAGAACGGGCAACGAACATTTTGGGTACAGCTTCATCATCTCTTTCTGGAGTCGGAATTATTTCCTCAATTGTCTGAATGAGTTGATCCGTATTGGCTCCAAATATTGCGGAAACTGGAACAATTGGTGCATCCTCTGCAGTTGTCCCCTTGACAAAGTCCTTGATCTGTTGATAGTGCTCTAATGCTTGTTCTTTGGTCACAAGCTCAATCTTGTTCTGAACAATGATGATGTTCTTCACACCTATAATCTCAAGCGCCCGTAGATGCTCAGAGGTCTGAGGCATCGGACAAGGTTCATTAGCAGCAATCACCAGAATTGCTCCATCCATCAGACTAGCTCCACTTAGACAAGTTGCCATCAGTGATTCGTGACCAGGACTGTCGACAAATGAGATTTCCCTAAGAATCTCCAATTCTCCTTTACACTTACTACACTTACCCTCTTTTGCCAGGTGTGATGTAGTATATGCTTCGGGTTCTGGACATTTCTTACATTTCATCAGAGTGGTTGCAGCATATCCAAGTCTAATCGAAATACCTCTTCTTATCTCATCAGAGTGGCGATCGGTCCATTCCCCTGTGAGATAGGAAACAAGTGTAGTCTTGCCATGGTCGACATGACCCAGTGTTCCTATGCTGATTTCTGACTGTCCCTCGTACTTTCTGGTCACGTAATCTTCACTTCCAGCCTCTAGGGTGTTAGTCACTCTCTTCACGTTGCACATATGAAGGCTATGGTTTGTTCGACCCATTAACTACGATCCGGGAGAAGATGACCCTTATGTGGCCTTCATAATGAGTTCTTCGAGGGGTGTAGTACCTTTTTCCTCTATTCTCATATTAACCTGTGATATATCAGGGCTGAGTTCTCTACCGCGGACCGTCTTTCTTTTTGCAGTCCCTTTTCTCTGGGGTCTAAAGCCAGGAGTACCATGTATCAAAACACGTTTCTTACCACTTCCATGAACATCAGGTCGAATTGGGAATCCAGAAGTATCGCTTCCTCCAGTGATCTTCAACTTGTATCCAGGAAGGCCTAGAACATCTCCCTCAACAATTTCGCCAACAGTTTTGCCCGCAAGAGCATTTGTCTTGGCATCATCTAACTCATACTGGATGGCTTTTCCAGTTTCTGGATCTGATATCACAAGTTTGTATGGCAATTATTGCTTCGCCTGCCTGGAATGGTGGTATGGGTCCCATAGGACTCCAGCAGTAGCGAAATTGACTCACTTTATGAGGATTGCGGTCGGACCTCGGCACTTCGTGACAATGGACGCTCGTTATGCTTTTACCTCGTACATAAGCATTATAACACGTATACCTCATCTGCGCGCTACAGACCCCTCGGATTGACATTTTATGGATCCATTGACTGCATTTGCACTCATCGGTATAATCTGGCTTGTGATATATTTCATTGCACAGTATATCGGTGTGGAAAAGCTCCAGAAGAGGGGTATAGACGCTGGTATGCCATTCTTCTTCATGTGGCGGACTCAACGTCTGAATGCATTTCTAACAAGGATGGGCAAGAAGTTTCCTCGCGTTTTCTTCAATATCGGTATTGTTGTAGGCTTTGGAGGAATGATTTTTGCCTTCTGGATGTTTGGTGATAACCTCATCAAATTCTTTGTGGAACCTGCAGCTGCTGGAGGAGTTGTGCCAATAATCCCTGGTATAACAATCACAGGACTTCCCCTAGTCTACCTGTTAATTGCCTTGGCAGTCACCCTCCTCACCCACGAATTCGCTCATGGTCTAGCCTCTTCTAAAGATAACATCACGATAAAGAGCTCAGGACTGTTAGCCTTCTTGGTCTTATTTGGAGCCTTCGTTGAACCTGAAGAAGAGGAATTCGAGAAGGCAACTCCTCAAGCTAGAATGCGGCTGCTCGCTGCCGGATCCTTTTCGAACTTTGCGTGGGGCTTTGTATTTTTCATTATCCTGCTTAATTTCAATCCAATGGTATCAATTGCCTATAATCCCCCCAGTGGTGCATTCATCTATGATCTTCAAGCTGGGAGCCCAGCTGCTGAAGCTCTTGATGTGGGTGCCGTTATCATTGGACTCAATGATACAACAATTTCAAACTGGACTGCTGTCAGTGTATTCATGGCCGATGCTTCAGCAGGTTCTCAATTGGCAATACATACTCTCGAAGGGGATGTAACTATAATATTAGCAGCCAGCGAACTCAATGCGTCAAAGGGATATATGGGCGTGTTCGGAGCTGATTACTGGGAACCCAAACCCGGCTGGGATCTATTCCTCACACCTATGTTCGTATTCCATCTAAATCAAGTAATCTTCTGGTGTTACCTAATCCTACTATCAGTCGCCCTGTTCAACCTACTTCCAATACCTCCACTTGATGGAGACAAGCTACTATCCAATGGTCTCAGTCTTATCATTAAGGATGAGAAGAAAATCAAGTACATCATGTGGCCTTTGCGAATCGCTGCACTTGTAATTGTGGTACTTAGTATAGTTTTGAGCCTATGGATGGGTAAGGGACTCTTCGGATGACCATTTTTGGTTCTTGTGGGACCTAAAAAGGTATGAACTTGCATGATAATCCGATGAAAGATGATGACCCATCAGATTGGAACAAAACAAGAGGTAAGAGAAAGAGCCAGAAAGGCACTAGCAGATTACCTAACGATGTTTATTCCTGGTTCATGGAAAGAACCTCTCTCCAAGCTGAAGCTACTACTTCAAGCAAATGGTGATGTGGACTGGGAGGCACTCAAGGGTTATGCCCTGATGATTTTCGACGAACAGCGTCTGTCAGAAGACAGAGTCGAATGTCTAGCTAGAGTAGAACGCCTTAGTGAAACATTCAAGGAAATTCATAGCATTTTATCTCCTGCAGAATGGCACAAGACAGTTGATGATATCATTCATGCCGCTAATTTCAGGACTAGTAAGGCAGCTCTTCATTTCAAACGAGTCCCGGTTATCGATGATCTCAAAGGGAAAGAGAAGAAGGATGTCAAAACTAAGACTTGAATCACATATGAAAGGTGCATGTGAATATCTTTAACTGAAATCTAGTTGATTGACGTCTTGGAGTTGCCGAGATGCAATCCGGATGTTCGAAATGTGGTAAACCTGCAATATATCTTCGAAGATATACTTCAGAAAGATTGTGCGATTCATGCTTAGTCCAGACCACGTTAGATAGAGTCCGAAGGACAATCAATCGTCACAAGATGCTTGAAGATGAGGATAGGATTGCTGTTGCTATATCTGGCGGGAAAGATAGTGCAGTCCTTCTTGATATCCTTCGTAAAATAGAGAGTAATTTCCCCAAATCTGAAATCATTCCTGTGATCATTGATGAGGGAATTCATGGATATAGGAATGAGGCTCTAGAAGCAGCTCGAGAACTGACTAAGTCCTTTGACCTCGATCTTGAGATATTCTCATTCAATGATTTAATCGGTCACTCGCTAGATGAAATAGTAGAAATGCGGAATGAGAGGTCTCTGGGTGCGTGCTCATACTGCGGAGTCTTTCGAAGACGTGCACTGAATGCGGCGGCACAGCAACTCGAGGCTGATGTGGTAGCAATTGGTCATAATCTCGATGATGAGGCTCAGACAGTCTTGATGAACATCATGCGAGGAGATAGCCGGAGGATTGCAAGAACAAATGTTCCGCGCAGTAGGTCTTTAGAGGGCCTTGTCCCACGAATCAAACCAATAGCCGAGATTTCGGAGAGAGATATCGTAGCATACGCACATCATCTTGAATTAGTTTATCATGATGCTCCATGTCCATATGCAGGAGAGGCTTATCGAAACGACTTGAGATTGTTTTTGAATGAAATGGAACACAAGCGACCTGGTACTCTTCTTGCAGTTCTACGTTCAGCTGAAACCATGACTGCTGCATTTCTAGACAGTCCTTCTACTTGGAAACCGATGACGTGTGAGAGTTGCACCATGCCTTCTTCAACCAAATTGTGTAAAGCATGTGAAATGCTTGAAGAGTTAGGGGGATGAACCTAGAGTGGCCAAGAAACCCGAAATGCTACATGATCTCAGGCAAGTCCAATATGATCAGGATCATTGGAACCATCTAAGTGCTTTGAGAACCAATGCGCTTGAAATAGTCAATTCAATCAAATCGATAGCTGTTAACCCGTATGTGTATGGATCTGTTGCTCGAGGTGACATCAGCAAGTCCTCTGATATTGATATCATTGTACCTCGCCAAGTGTCAAGCTACAAGTTAGAGCTCGTATTGGGGCACCCCCTGAAGAGAGAGCTAGTCCAAGCCACACCATCAATGGTACTCAAGGGTCATATTCATCTACCTGAGAACATAGTTGTGACATTTCCACTGTTCAAAATGATGTCAAGGGAAGAAGAGTTCTACCGCTGGGGTGGAATAATCGATAACATTGGTTTGGAGAACAATGTACGAGTACTTGGTGTTGACAAACGTTTAATTCTCATAGAGCCAACAGATGATGGACATAGTGAGTACGGAGTCATAGGACACGAATCTGAAATAGTCAAGAGGCTCGATGTTAGTATTGGAATTGCTGAGGAACGTGTGAGAGTTTTATCGCGTCGTGATAGTGTTGGAAGAACAGGTGTCTACCTTACAAGAACACTCAACGAGGATGAGAGTTTTGAGGAAGTAGCAAAGAAACTCCAAGATAGCGACCCAGCACTACGACGTACGATTGAACGTCGAGAGGGTAAGAGGTGACGTATTGAATCGTAAAATCACCGAGCTTGAGTGCGACTCACTCCTCATTGGTGAACTCCCTGATGGTTGCAGACTCTGTGCAAAGGGGTCTAAGATGGTTTTATTCGTAACGGGTCTTTGTGACAGTTCATGTTACTATTGTCCCATATCACAGAATAAGGCTGGACATGATGTTGTTTTCGCTGACGAAATGCCTGTATCTGACGAAACTGACATTCTTTTTGAAACAAATGCAATTCAGGGTGAGGGCGCTGGGATAAGTGGTGGTGATCCGCTCTGCAAATTGGAACGAACTTTGGAGTACATACAGTTGTTGAAGAGAGAACATGGACCGAATTTTCACATTCATCTCTATACAAGTCAGACAGATATCAGTGAAGTTGATCTTCAGCGACTGAAAACTGCAGGGCTCGATGAGATACGGTTCCACCCGCAGACAAGTGATTGGTCTGGAATTCAACGAGCGATTCAGGTAGGATTTGTGGTGGGAATTGAGGTTCCTAGTTTACCGGGAAAACATGATGATCTTATTGAGTTGACCAGAAGGGCCGAAGAGATGGGAGTTTCCTTTCTTAACATCAACGAACTAGAAGCCAGTGAAACCAATTTTGACAAATTGGTATCACTAGGAATGAGACTGACCAACATGGATGGTGCACGCATAAAGGGAAGTGCATCTACAGCACGGAAGGTCCTAGAATGGTCCAAAGACAATCTTCGGAATCTCTCTGTGCACTTCTGTTCAGCCCGTTTCAAAGACTCAGTTCAAATGAGAAACAGGCTTGAACGCAGACTTGAACAAACTATACGTGAGTTAGAAGAACGTGATGATTCTGATCCCCTATTGATACTTGGTATTGTAAGAGCACCTCATGGAAGTCTGCTATCATCATCTGAGCTGGAATCTATATACCAAATATTGGAAACTCAATTTAGTGTTCCCATTAACCTTCTCAATCTAGATGAAGAACGAAAACGGATCGAAATAGCTCCATGGGTGTTAGAAGAAATTGCAGAAACGCTCAGAAACACCATTACAAACATCGTTGAGATTGGTATCGCTTTCGAGTATCCAACCTGGGATCGTCTGCAGACTATGTTCAATCCGCTCTGATTATTGAGTAATCCTGAATCGTAATATCGCCCCTATACCTCCGAGGCGATGCAATTGATCCCCAGCGGGATGGTCAGTAGAAACCACGTGAAACTTACCTCTGGTCTTCTCAGTCTTTCTGATCAACGCATCCATCCAACGACGTGCTCCATCGGTACCCTCTCTGAGTTTCTTATCAGTAATCAAGAGTTCTTCTACTGCTCCATAGTCCACAGCATTTGAAACCTCATCATTCCCATATGCACCAAGACCATCATCCTTTGAAATATGCTCAATCAGCTTTTCGACAAGTTGGGTTTCAGTTTCTACTTTCAGCTTGATTACTGCCTTTGAGATGATGCCACGAAAGAGAATTTCCTTTGCTCCAGGAAGTCCTATAGAATTAGCACTCTCTACTACAACTGGAGGTAAATCCTTGAGTTTGGCTGCAACTAAATAATCTCGGAAGTGATCCTTTACAAATCCTGGTCCTGCGATGACAATCAATCCAAATTCATGTTGTTCAATCTGAGAACGAAGAGCAAGAACTGTGTCTGAGAAGAACTCCTTCATAGTGGCATCGTATGACTTCTGATCTCCCCTTTTTCTGGATATGCTTGTGCGAATGCGTACAGCTTCTCGAATCCCAAAATCCGCAGCTAGAAACATTTCCGTAGTCCCATCCTCTATAGTGACTATTAGGCACATGGGCCGTAGTTGTGTCTTGGATGCTTCCTTGAGTCTATCTAGCATAAAACCAGGCCAGTGCTCTTTGACCACTGTCAGAGTGTCACCCGTTTCGACATTTATTGTGTGATAAGAACCGATGTTGACCAAATCGCTAGGACCCTCGAGAATTTTTCCCTTTATCCGCACTCTGTTTGAAAATGTGTGAAAAGAAACATCCTCAACCTCGAGTTTCAGAATCATAACTTTTCTGACACTATCCTGTTTTCTCCTATCTTCATCACCCACCCTTACTCGACGAGAGGTTCGTGAGATGATGATATCGCTAGGTCCAACTACATTGTAAAGATGCCAAAGATCATCTAGAATTTCAATTTTTAGCACAATCTTGCCTTCTTTGAGGACCCGCTTTACGATTTTCAAGATGCCACCTTCGGTCTGCAGTGTGTGTCAGAAGAAATAGTCTCTGCTAATCGATGACTCAGATGATTTTTGTCCAAGATAGTATGGATTTTCATCATTGATACCTTTGCTCAGAACATTTGCTCGCTGTACATGGTCTGGCATAACGAGGTCGTGGTTATCCTGTACTGCTAGGTCTCCTGCAATCCTTATGAGACCGCCTAATTCGCGCAACCGCAAGGTGAAGGAGTCCCTCTTATTGTCAAGTTGAAATGCCATCTCTTCCGCTACGTCTAGGACAATTCTAACCGATTCTGCAGTCAAGTGAGGAATCCTGCCATCTTCTTCCACAGTCTGTGATACAAATCTCACTATTCCATTAGTGGTCTTTGGACTCTTTTCAGTCCAAGAAGCCAACATCACCTCGTAACCATATCCACGAATCCGCGATCGTATAGGTGAAAGGATATTCACGAGATTCTCAACATTACACGAAGCAAACAGGATAAAATCGCAAGGAATATCATCTACGCGAACTGCAGCTCCAGAGCTGAGTGGATTATGTCCTGAAATAGAGTATACGCGGTCCTGCATCGCCGTGAGCAAATGGTTCTGATAACTTCCCAGAGCAGCAATCTCATCAATATAGAGAATCCCCTCATGCGCTTCATGTATTGCCCCTGGAACGACTCGATGATGCGCTGCTAATCCAAGTGATTCCGCACTTCCGTATGGGTCGTGTTTCACGTCTCCTAGCAGCTCAACTGGACTGGCTCCACTAACCCTGATAAAACGATTAGAATCTAATGGAACAAGCACGCGTTCTTGCTTGTTTGTGTCATCCAGCGGATGTTCCTGTTGCATACTCGCCCCCTTTCTGGTGACCATAATTTCACCCTGTTCCGTACGCTCATACGTGACTTGATAGGACTTACCGGAAATATCTTCCAGGTTCGTTATTGTTCTAAGCGCGGGTTCTCTCACTACGTCTAACATTCTAAATAGACCATGATATGATTCCCCTTGTGCCCAATCGAATCGTTTCTCAGCCCCACAGTTGATACATGAGTTCTCATCTGGTGTGGAAATACTACTGCACGCTGGGCATCTGAATCCCATTTTGATAGATATGTCAAATGGAAGTCTATCTGGCGTAACATAGAGAGTATCGTGGATGCTGATGACTTTGGATTCCGACTCTACATCTTTCTGAGAAGAGCGTTTGATCACGATATCTGGTCGGTCTGGTTGAGAAGGATTGTATCGAAGTCGTATCTCTTCACTTGGTGCTTCAAGGAGTGAATATGCGGCCTTTGCAATCATCGACTTCCCTATTCCTGGCACACCACAGAGTAAGACATGTCTATGTTGTTTTACAGCCGAACGAACTAGAGAAACGATATGCTCCTGTCCTATTATTCTCTGGAATGGATCTGATGGGATTTCCACCTGTGCAGTTGTTTCTAATCCATCCAAGATTGATGTCACATTGAAGAGCCTCACTTCTGCTCCGTATGTTAAATTCATGAGGCAACGAGATAATTGTGAGTATTACTCATTTGCTAAAAAAAAGAGGATTGTGAAGCTCCGAGGAGCCTCACTATTGACCTAAATCGTCAAATGTAAAAATCTTCATGCTATCAGATTTACTCTCGATGTCTGCGACAGCTGCTCCAATCAAGATCTCTGTCTTCTTCTTGCTGGCAATGTCCACAAGGCGTTGTGTTATCACACCGTCAAAAACTATTGCAGGAACTGTTTCTTGAGCCTCCAAGGTCTTTGCCAGTTCGGCCACTCCGCACTCCACAAGAACCTTCTTGTTTTTGTCAAACAAGATAGCTTTGAACGCTTCTTTGATTTCACCAATTTTTTCAATGTAGGCTTCATCAACTGTTATGGGCTCCCTTCGTGAAGGTCTCCGAGCAGGCGGAGCTCGACGTTCAATTCGTTTTGGCGCTCTCGTTGTTCTCTTTGGTTCTCTTTTGGTACGAATGGGTTTCTTTTCTACACGTTTTTGTATCCTTGGACGTGTCCTTCTTCCTTTGACTAAAGCAAGTGCCTGAGCAGCTGGAATTTGAGTTTGGAGTGCTTTCGTCACCTCGCGTCTAGTGAGATCTTCAACCTCTTTACCTTCGGGGGCTCGGGCAATGTAGTCTATTTTTGCTACTTGCATAAGTTCCCTAAATATCAAGTCTCCACCTCTGTCGCCATCGAGAAAAGCAATCACCTTCTTACCCCTCTTCTTTGTGAGGTCAGCAATGCTTTTCGGAACGTGAGTTCCCTCCACAGCAACAGTGTTGGTAATTCCACACTTAATCAGGTTAATGACATCAGCCCTACCTTCTACAATGATGATCTCTTTGCTTTTAGCTACATCTGAGCCAGCTGGAAGTTTGTCCGGTCCGAACTTGGACACAGGGACTTTACTTCCTCTTGTGACGGCAGTCCTTATCTCATCAGTGCCTGGTGAGATATCCTCCTCCCATCCTTTCAAGATGCTAATTGCTCTGCTGACGACTTTCCTTCTCTTTGCACCGCGAATGTCTTCTAGTTTCTCAAGAATGACCTTTGCTGCGCAAGGACCTACTCTATCAACAGTTTCTAGAGCTGCAGCAAGTATTGCCGTGGCAGTCTTGTTGAGTGAAACTGGAATTACAATCTCTCCAGTACTCTTTCCACCTGATGATCTGATAGCAATCTGAATTCTTCCTATACGACCAGTGCGCTGAAGTTCACGCAGATCAAGATCCTCTCCGAGTAACCCTTCAGTCTGACCAAATACCGCACCAACAACATCGTGCTTGTCAATTACGCCGTCAATTTCGATTCTTGCGCGGATGACGTACTTGGCTGCACTCTGGTCGAAGTCTGTTCCTATTTCTATACACGTCTCCTATGTTATGCTACCACGTTTCCTCGCGTATAGACCGAGGTGATTCCTTCCTGCGTCTTGTCACGGACTGACTGGCTTATGCTTCTTGACTGTGTTTGGAATGAAACCTCTTTTGATACTCCTCTAACCCATGCCCGAACATATGCTATGATACTCGTGATGATAATCCTGTGAATGATAATCGTCCGAAGACTTTGCGCAGTGTCCTCACCGACTCATTATTGGTCTAGAGCCAGGGTCCACGTGGCGCTGTGATATGATGATTTGCAGAGCACGGTTGGACTATATCCACCATGCTGTACACGGGGGCTGTTTCCCCAGTGTATTTGAAGATGTCGTTATCACCATATAATCTGTGTCCTAATGTCCTAAACAATCACAGAAAATGACAGATTCGCGCCAAGTGACAATCCTAATAACGAAATAGATTCAGTTTCTCTTGTTCAGGAGCATTTTGTCCCGTTCTCGAGGGCGCACTGAGGTTATGCCCATGAGGTGTTGCGCATAGGGCGGGTCACATCCTGAATGTTTGCCTGCCAAACACCAATAGGATGAGCCAAAACGGACTCGCTTGATAGGGATGATTGTCCTTTAGATGAACAGCGGGTCACCCTGGTTTCGTACATTGGCGGGCCGGTTGATGCCAAAATACCCGACACGAGACAGCTCAGTGGAGCCAGAGGCAATCTCTGATGCTGTGATGCTGGGAGTTAGTGTGCAGGGTAACAGGCATCGACCACCTTATTGAACTTGATCTCAGTTGATTCTCCAGGTTTGATGATGATCACTTTTGTATCTGGATTTGTTTCAGATACTAAGTGCTTGAACTTGTCAGGATTTGCTTCAATCACCGGGAACATGTCATAATGCATTGGAATCACATTTTTTGGTTTGAGAAGCTTTACTGCCAAGGCGGCTTGGTGTATATTTATGACGAGGATGATAGCAAGAATCTAAGAACAGTCACAACAGGAGGTGTTCGAGCACCTTTTAGGTAGTATTGAGCGTTTAATGGAGATAATTGGGGCTTCTAAATCCAAGATTAATCGAGTAAAAGATGCTATGAAATCTGGATTCAAAAGCGGTGTCAAAGAAATGGGTAGGATTGTACTAATGGAACTCCTTCTGAAAGTAACAGGAATCAGATAGACCAAATCGAGGAACTAAGAACAATTAACACTCATCCAGATGTGGTCCTTATCAATCTCCATCAGTACATACTCTCGGTGTACAAGTTGTGTGAAACAATCGTACAAAAATTAATATCCGATGATGAAAGCAAACGGATTATTCACAAATCCAAGACAGAAACTCTTTCTCCCCGTGATCAAGAAACATTCCGATTATATTTTGATGAAGGATTGAGTCACGATGAAGTAGCTAAGAAGCTTAGAATATCAAAATCCACAACAAATCGGACTTTCAAGAAACATGGATGGAAAGGACGCGTAGGCCGTCAATCAGTCACTGAACATGATGAAGATATCCACAAAATATACTTCCAAGACGGACTGTTAATCAGAGAAGTCTCCGACCGCCTTGGCGTATCTTATGCATTGATTGCTCACGCCTTTGAAAGAAACGGGTGGAAGGCCCGACCATCAAAGAGTTACAAACCAATCAACGAAGAGAAAGCGTACAAGTTATACTATGAAGATGGTCTTTCTCTGAAAGAAGTAAGCAAACGACTCAATGTTCCAGAATGCTCTGTAAAGCATGCATTTGGCGTATTAGGATGGGAGCGTAGAACAGGAGGAGGTCATGGAAGACACGCAATGGTACAAGTAGGAATGGAATTTCCTCTCATCCATGGTATCAGAGTTACAAATGAGGAACAGCTTGATGAACTCATAAACACACAGTTTCCCCAAATTAGACAAAACCCGAGTTTTCCTGAGCTTCTAGAACGTACAAAATTGCGTTTACAATTTGCTCAAAACATTGTAGATCGTGAAAAGGTGAGTACAGAAGTCCTTTCAAAATTTACAAAATCAACTGGAGTATCAGAGTGCTCTGTTCGTGACTGGACAATCAGAAACGTGTTTACTCGGCTGGAGAATATCCTTATGGATGCGTATTCTATTCAGGAGGCTAAGAAGTGGCTAGAGGAGATGAATCAGAAACTCAGTGGAGTCACAAATATCCAGATAATGGACCAAAGGCTGAATCAACTTTATCTTGGGGTTGAGATTCGAAACCTGCCGGGATACAAGCAACGAGTACTGAATGCAAAGAACTTCTTTCAGTTCCTCGATATAATGTCAGAGGGAGGGTCAGTGACCACTTTTGCGGAAGACCTTGGAGTAAACGCATCGAGTATTTCACGTTGGTTGAAACAAAACAGGATTCCCAAACTTATTCGAATGGCTATGCAAGTACCATTGGAAGAAACAAGACTTGGATGGAAATGGCTACCACTTACAATGGGAAACGGTCGTAAGATGAGTCGGTTCATTCAGGTTCCTGAGAAGATTTCAACTTATCAGAAATTGAGGGATGTCCTATCTCAAATCTCACCAATTGACAGATCAAACATGCATTCTTGGGAAAAACGATTAGGACCAATTTCACAGGAAGATGCTTTGATGTATGTTGTTGGTCTTGCACTTTCTGATGGTACATTTCGAACGAAGAAAATCTCCAACAGATTAACAATCTCATTAGGTAGAAAATACAACTGGAGTTTGCTCGTGCTTAATGCAACGAGATACTACTTTGGATTACTCGGAGTCAATACTAATGACATTGTGGAAATTGACCGACCATACAAATATGGAGAAGAGACACGCATATCACATCAATATCTACTCAGATTTTCATCTCCATTTGTTACTTGGATGAGAAAATCACTTCTGGGTGTCAGAAAGGATCAGGTAAAGAGCCGTGATGGAATTGATGCTGATTGGGTTCTTAGAATGCCTGAACACTTGAGAGTTTCCTTTCTTCAAGGAATCGCCGATGGTGATGGCTATGCATCAAGTGGAGGAGAAATAATTGGAATATCTACTAAAAATCACCAACATTTCTACAATTCACTTCTTCATTCACTTGGCATTCATTCAACAATACAAAAGCATTCAGTGGATATCAGAAGAAAGAATTCGATATTCAGATGCTCAGAATTAGGATTCTTCAGATATGCGTCGACTAGAGAAAATGAGGTAGAATCTCTTGCACAAATGAAGAAATCTCTAAGAGCTGGAATTATGGGCGATAAGGAAAAGGAACTCATCGTTTGTCTTCATAGAGAAGGTAAATCGTGGATTGATATCAGACTTGAGCTCTGGCGACAAATGGGAATATCTCGGAGTCCGAGAGTAATAAAACAGAGTGCAGAAACCTATAGATTGGTTTGACTCACGATTCCTCCATGAAAACGTTGTCCCTTAGAATGTGAGATCGATGCTATCACCAGGTTCTAGAATCTCAACACGTACTCCAGGACTTGAAGTTTCAACCATGCCCTTGAACTTCTCAGGGTTGGCCTCTATCACAGGAAATGTATTGTAATGCATAGGGATTACAACTTTAGGTTTCAGCAGTCTCACCGCATATTCCATTTGATGTATACCTCCTGTGAAGTAGGATCCTATAGGTAAAAACACCAAATCCATTGGGTACAATTCTCCCAGTAATTCCATGGATGAAAAGACACCTGTATCACCAGCATGGTAGAACGAACTACTTGGAAATCTGACCACAAAACCAGTCGGTGCTCCGGTACCTGCAGAATGAAATGCTTGAACAAGGGTCACCATAACTCCTCCGATATTCACACTACCTCCAATATTGAGTGTGTGAATATTCTCAACACCCTGTTCTCCTGCTTTATTTGCCAGCTCATTGAGCGCTACAAAATAGGCTCCAGTCTTTTTGCATATCTCCCGGCCTTCAACAAACCCATGGTCGGTATGGTCGTGTGTGACTAGTACAATATCGGCTTTGTCAACATCATCTATTGTGATTGGTGATGTTGGACCAGTGAGCCAAGGGTCAACATATACAATCTGTCCATCTTCTTCTATTTTGAACGATGCATGACCTAGAAACGTGACTTTCATAATCCAGTGTCTCCAACCTTATCCTACTCTTACTTACTTCTATGTTTTGTGCTACACAGGACCAAACCTACCCAATATGAAAGTTAATACATCATGGATGAAACGATTGAGATAGTGACAATCCATGGTAAAACCTCACCCCGACTTCATGAAATCTGGAAAAATCACAGCCCGGGTACTGAGTCTAGTTAGTAGTGAGGTTCGACCAGGAGTGAAAATCCTAAAAATGTGTCAGCTAGCCGAGAAGAAAATACTCGAATTTGGTGCAAGTGGGATTGCTTTTCCGTGTAATATATCGATCAATAACGAGGCTGCGCACTATACTAGTCCCCATGGAGATACCAAGCAGTTTCCTGACAAAGGCCTCGTAAAGATTGACATAGGTGCTCATGTGAATGGTCACATCTCTGACACCGCAATTACTGTGGACCTAGATGGGTCCTATGAGAACTTTGTAGAGGCTGCGAAAAGAGCCCTGGATGCAGCTATCGAAGCAGTGGTTCCAGATGTTTCACTTGGTGCTGTCGGCAAAGAAATTGAACGTACCATCAAAGGATTTGGTCTGAAACCTGTTCATCAGCTCACAGGACATCAGCTAAAACCTTGGAACCTTCATGCAGGAAAGAATGTTCCAAACATAGGAATGAAACTGACTGGAAAGATGCGCCTTGGAGAAACCTTTGCAATTGAACCATTTGCCACTAATGGGAATGGTACTATCAAGAGTGGACCAAAAACGTACATCTTCTCGAATGACGTAAGGAACAAGAAGAAGCTTGATAGTCAAACTCTTCGAGTCCGTAATATTGCTCGCAAGAGATTCGGAAACCTCCCATGGGCTTCAAGATGGGTCCATTCAAAGAGTGGAGATATTGATGTAGATGCAGCAATCAAAAAGCTTCAGAAATCAGGAGCAATTCATGGTTATGCTGTCCTATATGAGGGAAAGGATGGAATTGTATCTCAATTCGAGCACAGTTTATTTGTCGGTGAGAATGGGGCGATTGTTTCTACAAGACGTGGTGATGAAACTTCTTAGCGTGCATGGAACCGCTTAAGAGCACCTACTGGTTTTTTGTATTAGGTGATTCAGTGCCTAAAGGTCCAAGTCCTTCAGCCATTAAATCGGGAAAAATTGCTGCACGTGTGTTGAGTGAGATACGTACGGAAATTGAACCCGGAAAGAGAATCATCAAGATCTGTGCCCTTGCAGAGAGCAAGATCAAAGAGTACGGTGGTCGACCCGCATTCCCACTAAATGTTTCGATAAATCACATTGCAGCCCATAGTACATCCCCACGTGGTGATAAGAGTGAAATTCCAGAGTTTGGACTTGTGAAACTGGATGTGGGTGTGGTTGTTGATGGCTATATTACAGATACAGCGTCGACCGTGGACATTGATGGAACCTTAGAAGGATTTGTTGCTTCTACTGTAGATGCGTTAGCAGAAGCTACGGAATTGATGCAACCTGGAACCAATTTGGGAGAAATTGGAATACAGATAGAGCGAGTAATCAAAGATTATGGTCTTAGACCTATCAAGAATCTGTCTGGTCACAATCTCCAAAGAAACAGATTACACGCTGGGAAAAATGTTCCCAATGTAAAAACAAGAACTACTGATATCGTAGAGGTCGGAGAATACTATGCTATCGAACCCTTTGCCACAAGTGGTGCAGGAACTGTAATTAATAGCGAGTATGTCTACATCTTTGCGAACACTGGACTTGATGAACCACTTGAAGGAACAACAGAAAAGCTCAGAAAGTATCTACGCGACCAATATGGCCCCTTTCCTTTTGCTTTGCGTTGGATTGGTACTGGTGACAATGCTATAGACATCATCAAAGAAATTAAAATTCTGCTCAAGGAGACAGCAATTCGTGGTTTTCCAATACAAATCGAGAAAAAGAACCGTCCTGTGAGTCAGTCTGAACACACAGTCTTCATTTCAGAGAACGGTCCCATTGTCCTGACAAAACAAGACTAGATGTTGTACTTTTCATCCGGCTCTTCTCGAACAATGTATATGCCTTCAATAGTCATAGCACTCTGACATTTAGGACAAGTAACCTCGACTGGTTTCAAGATGTATTCTCCTTTTTGGAAGTCACGAATCTCTTTGAAATCACAGCTGTTACATCTGATTTCTGTGACTGTTGGTGGTGGAGGTTTCTTTTCCCTCTGCTTACTTCTTGATGTCAGCATTGCAAAGCCCATTGCCATCACGAACATCCCTACAAATGACCAGACAATAGATAACGAATCATTTGTTCCAATACCGACCCAGAGAATGAAGAATCCCGCTGCAGCAATGGCAAGTCCAATAATTCTACTAGCTAATCCCATCAACAACACCTCATAGACCGATACCTATTGTGTTTCCAATCCCCGCGAGAATCACACTGTCGCCGGGTTTAGTACGTTTGAGTATTGATGCCTTAATACGCTCAATCACTTCTGGCACTGAATCTAAGACACGTTTGTCCATCACACCTACGGCTGCAGCCTCATCCTCCTTGATGACAATGGCCTCAATGCCGATTCCGCGTTCTGTTGCTGATTGTTCCATTGCGTGTTTTTCAGGTCCTAGATCACCTATGGCGGCACCAGTTCCCTCTGAAACACGTCCCATCTCTTCACCTTCGAGTTTCAATGCAGCATCAATTGTGATTATTCGGGTCACTTTATCGCCATATTTGTCTACGAGCTTCTTTACACCTAATCCGGGTTTTCCCACTGTGCCTCCTGGACCGGTCGCTCTCATTGCATAGACAGTTCTTCCCTCGGCTTCAACCTTGTAGTATCCAACTTCACGGGCAATCTCTTGGTTGTAACTCTCGGGAGTTGCACCGTATTCTCTAGCAAACTTAGTAACAATAAGTGGGCCAATTCCATCTCCTATCGGCTTACCCTTTGAGAATGCGTCCAGAGCATCATAGTATGCTTTTGCCAGTCTCAGTAAATCTGGCAGTTGCATCTGAATCTGCATAATCATAATCTGGCTACCAGTCTTCTTTCCAAGTATGTAGAAGTGTCTGACAACTCTGTAGATGAGCCCAAGAACCTGAGTGACCTCCAATGTGTTCTCTAGGTTCTGATTCATTCCTTCACCAGACTCTGGAGCCACTTCTTCTACAAACTCTTGGAACCTATCTCTGCGTTCGTCAAGAAGGTGATCGAGTCTCTTGAGAATTCCTGCTGGATCTAGACTAACAGGCATGATTGTAAAGTAATCCATCCATCTATCAAGATCCTTTGCTACTTCCTCCTCTGACCTACCAAATTCTTTGAATGTGTCAATAGCAATCTGTCTCGATTCAATGAACATTCGCTTGAACTCGTGCAGTCCTGCTTCAATCTGCTTCAGGTACTGCCAGATTTGGAACTTTGCTCCATAGAGACTGAATAGTATTATGAATGCGAAGAAACCGATGTTGAGTAGAACACCTAATTCGCTTGTTTCACCGAGCTGCATCTATATCAAGCTCGGTGTCGTTTGTTAGTCTTTTAATGACTTCTATCTCTACATTTTTTATGAGATATCGAAGAAGAAGAATGTGGCAGCTCATGGGCTTGTCACGCGCTCGCGCAGCGCACATTTCCCATGACGGAAGTCGCCTTAACTTCTGAGTTCGGCTGAGATCAGGTGTTACCCGACTCCCTATGGCCGCCATCAAGACGATGGGTTTCCATGTTTGGTTTTAAGCATTACTCTTTGACAAACCATTAATGAGTTCATTCGAATGTTTCCAAGAATGTGCATCTTTATTGACAAGGTTAAACATTTTAGAATTACTTTCACAAGATTAAGGGTTATATTTGACCAAGATCGCAACAAAAAAAAACAAGGTCGTCCCATATGTGGGACGATATAGTCTTTAAATTACAGTCTATGACTGATAATTTGAATGATGTTTCATTAACGGAACCAAGGTTCTGGTTCGCCTACTCTATCATTGGGTGTCATTGTTTTATCACTATTATATTGTGACAAGCAAACACCTAATCTTACTACCAGAACATTGATTGATTAGTCAGATATCAAGTAATGAATAAAACTATCAAAACATACAATCGACATGAATTCAATTTGGTGCCCTTTATTTGGCAAAATCACAACATCTTGTGTAATTAGCATCCAAATTCAAGAGCTGGAAACACTATATCTGACGAAAGGTTCATATCGATTCCGTCATTTGCGCACCCGCTGGTCATCAGAAATCAACACCGGGGACGTGGCCTAGTCAGGTATGGTAACGGGCTCCAGATCTGGGCTCAATTCGAGTCCTGAAGACACGGGGTCAATATCTACCCGTTGCACGAAGACACTCGTCGATCGGGAGTTCAAAAAGTAATGTGCATTCGCACATAACTGGAAACTCTCCCCGTCCCCACCATCTCTCATATTCATGTATTTATGACCAACAAATCATTTGGACTAGCTATCGCTCATCCGCCATGCCCAGTTTTTCAAAATGGCCTCTTCAGACCCATTGAATCACGATGATACTTTCCAAATTCTGTGATTTCTTCTAATTGGTTTCCTGTGTATACAGGTCCATCGACACAGACCAGTGTTCCTGTTGAATCCATCGCACACGTTCCACAAATACCATTACCACACTTCATAAACCGTTCAAGAGACACTTGAAACTTCACATCAAGACTTTTGAGAATCTCATAGAGACCTGACATCATAAGCTCAGGACCACACGTATACACAGTGTCATAATCCTGAATGTCCAAATCCTCAGTCACCGCGTTTGTCGCAAATCCCTTGAATCCTGAGGAACCATCATCTGTTGATGTCTTGAGAGTGAATCTTCTTTCTGACAATTTGGAAAACTCTTCAAGAAATACGAGTTCCTGCTTACTCTTAGCTGCAATCAACAGGGTCACATCGACACCTTTCTCACGTAATTTATAGACCAACGGTCTCAATGGAGCCATTCCAATACCGCCACCCACAACCAGGGCTCTCTCTGATTCTAATGTGAATGCTGATCCAAAAGGCCCTCTGATACCAATCCAATCATTCGATTGTAGAGAAGACAATGATGTTGTTGCCTTACCGATCGGGAGAACTGTAATCCCGACATTTGGCGGATTCCACAATGAAACACTCATAGGTATTTCATCAACTCCGGGAATCCAGACCATCAAGAACTGTCCTGGTGCCACTTTGAAATCAATATTAGGTATTTTGAATAGAATTGTACGTACTGTATCAGTTTCCATGATTATCTTAGAAACCTGTACAGAACCTTGATTGCCCATCAGCCTGTCAACAGTCATCTGTTGGACCTCCAAGCCATACCCACAATCTCAGATGTGTTGGAATAGTTCATCTCTTTCAGATAGTTGTTCACACCAACCTTGATTTTTGAGAAAACATCAAGCCCCTCAATCAATGCGCTACCAACCTGTATAGCACTAGCCCCTGCAAGATGCATCTCTACAGCATCCTGCCAGTTCGAAACACCTCCCACACCGATAATAGGGATACTTAGTGTTTGACTCAGATCGTACACACATCTGACCGCAACAGGAAAGATCGGAGCACCAGATAACCCCCCGACCTTATTGCCTAAGATCGGGCGCATCTGATTGATATCTATCTTCATTCCTCGAACGGTGTTTATTGCAACCACTGCATCTGCACCAGCTTCCTCTGCAGCCTTGCCAACTGCCACAATATCCGCAGCATTTGGGGTGAGTTTAGCATAGACTGGGCAATCCACGATTTCTTTGACAGCACTCACAAATTTATGAGTCAGCTCTGGATTGTGTGCTATCTGACTAATCTCTGCATGGGGACAGGAGAGATTCAGCTCTATAGCCTGTGGTTTCATAACCTCGCCTTTTCTTGCTACTTCAGAGATCTCTTGGATTGTGTTTCCAAAGATACTGAGTACTACTGGTACATTCTTTCTTCTCAACAAGTCCATCTCATCACTAAAAGCATCAATTCCTGGATTGGTAAGACCCACAGCATTTAGGAGTCCCCCATGAGAAGATGTTAGCACAGGTCCCGGATGGCCTTTTCTGGGGCTTGGTCCTATTGATTTCGTGACCACTGCATCAGCACCGGACTCAATCACACGGGCCATTGTGGATGCTGTGACTCCTAAGACTCCTGATGCAAGCCAGTAACCCTGAATCTTCAATTATTCACCTTGTTCGAACTAAATGACAATCAGTAATAAGCTAAATGGAACCATGTCAACAGATTTCTGACCTGTTTCTTAGATTTCGGTATATGTGAACCTCAAAAACAAGAAACCTCTGTGTTCCACCCTTCTCCTGCCAGCGTCACCACCTCTCGAAATCCAAGAGATATCAAGATTAGCAAGAGCATTGTCTGACATCATTGAGATGGAATCCCTCCCTCAGACCTGGTTTCTTTCTCCTGTTCTTTGACTGGAGCATCATTTCCAGCCACAGAGAGCTTTTCCACAGTTCTTACCACAGCGGGGTCATTATCACCCTCACTAGTTTCATCACTGAAACTTGCGAGATTCGATCCGACAAAGTGAACAGCCGCGGACTCTCCGGAATCTGATATGAATCCTTTCTTGGAGAGTGAGGACTTCCCTTTGGAAGATTTCCTTCAGGCTTTCGGTCGCACACTTTGAACCATGTCCATGGTTCTAGTCCACTCACCTAGTCCTATCATAATGCTCTATAATGATGCAAGCATATGAACTCATACAATTGATATTCCATGAGTTGTAAGGAAGGGTATTAGAGAGGAAAAGCTCATCAAGAGAGATTTTGTGTATCCTTCAGTTAACCTTATCCGATATTCAACATTTTCAGGTAACAGAGTTCACTAGGAAGGATTCAAGGTGTCAACATATCTCTCGCTTACTGTGTTCGGAGTTTTTGTTCTTGATGACAAAGGCAAAGTGACTACGAAACACCTGTTCTATCCAGATGCAGACGTTGCAGCAACTAGTTTGATGGCTGTAAATGATGAGGTGACTACTGACCTATTAGAAGCAGTTGCGAAAAGCGTTCTGGGAGCTGATGTAGTAGTTGAAGATCCCATGTTCGCAAGAGCATTGTCACAAGTCAAAGACCTAAAGATTCGCGTAGAGGCAGGTGCTGCACCGCGATGGTTCAGAGATGGTCAAGATGACTATCTGATCAAGGAAGGGATAGTTCCTTCAACGGATGATATCGCAACATTCAGACGTGATGTTTCAATCAGGTTGGCAAAGAGCAAAGTACGCTCGGCAAGTGAGGAAAAGGACCTCCTTGTGAAAAATGCCATTGATGCAGTGGATGAAGTTGACAAGTCGATAAACGTGCTCATCATGCGTCTTCGTGAGTGGTACTCTTTACATCATCCATCTTTGACTCGGTTAATTGAGGACCAAGAGCAGTATGCAAGTATATTGAACAATTGCACCGGGAAAACAAAAACCACCAAAGAATGCCTTGAATCAGTAGGTGTTCCTCCAGGTGTGGCAGAGCAGATTATGAGCGCACTTACAGGTGATATCGGTGCTGAATTCGCTGAATCTGACCTTTCAGTGATTGGCGGTCTCGCAAAGACTGTCGATGATCTCTATCTAATGAGAACTGATCTTGAGGAGTACATTACATCAATGATGTCCACCATAGCACCAAATCTCAGTGCCCTTGCTGGTCCATTGATTGGGGCACGATTGATTAGTCTGGCTGGGTCTCTAAAAGGACTCGCACAAAAACCATCTAGTACAGTCCAAGTGTTTGGGGCTGAAAAAGCGCTCTTCAGGAGCATAAAAACAGGTTCGGATCCACCAAAACATGGAATCATCTATAGAGTCGCTGAAGTCCATACTGCCCCATATTGGCAGAGAGGGAAAATCGCAAGATCATTAGCAGGAAAGTTATCTATTGCCTCACGCGTTGACGCGTATTCTGAC
>VAPC010746612.1_pt1 | contig 90425 bp, 104 predicted proteins | sample 3395121 | NCBI WGS metagenome assembly VAPC01 (sample SAMN08290434, study PRJNA428436) | hydrothermal vent metagenome | isolation source: Deep-sea hydrothermal vent chimney | place: Indian Ocean: Southwest Indian Ridge | depth 1711 m m
CTCATATCTGGATTACAAAAGTCCAAACCAATATGAAGCTGACATGGCTAACTTAGGAAAAGCGGCTTAACTGGGTTGTGTGAATTTGGTTGACCACGTCAAATTTATATACAGTAAAGAGCTCTTTAATGTGCCTTAAATGAGAAATATGAATCAGTGAATGCTGTAAAAACAAACTGCGTTCTATTTTCCCTTCGTCATTACTTTTGATTATCCTGATCCAATGTTCCACAGAATCGTCTAGTTTATCTTTTAATTGTTTATGTAAGTCTGCCAACAGTTCTTTCGATTCATTTCTTGTTGCCAAGTGAGTAGCGCCGTTATAAACAACAAACCATGTCAAAATCGTAATTATAAAAGTCAAAACCTTAAAGGCTGTATCATAATTTAATGAAGACGCTTCCTGCATCGTTTTAACTTACCTTCTTAATATTGACCCTTCAGAATCTTTCTTAGCTTCGTCTATATATCGCCAAATCTCCTTTGGCCATCGCAAGTTCTCACTCCTAAGCTCTAACTTCTGTTTTAGCTCTTCGTAACTAAAGCCACTTTTACGGATTAAGTTGGCGAATGCCTCGACAAGAAAAGATGAACCATATTCATCATGAATGCCATCAAGATTGACTGTTACTTTATCATTTTGTTTTAAAGCTGGTGACAGAACTTTAATTCTAAACTCTTCACCACTGCCATCCCCATCTTCAATAAAACGATTAAATGCATCTTTAGTAAACTCAGATACATTTAAAGTACATTTACTCATATTTACTCCTCGAAATAGAGAAACCACTCAATAAGCGTGCCAGTACATCTGTGTTCGAGCTCTTCAAACTGCTCTTGAACCTCTCCGTTCTCATCTATCTCATAAGTATATTTACCTGAGCCACTTAACACCAGTAAATGATGTTGACCTAGGGCAGATTTCACTAATACTGGGCGTTTAATATCTTCCGAACCTTTCCCTCGTCCTGGCTCATGTGTGCTTGTAACTGATTCCTGCATCGCCGTCTTAATACAGTAGCCATCCCCATGTACCCATCGATTATCTTTCACTCTAGTAAGTTCATAGACATGTGGGCGGATACTATTAGCTATACCTTTACCGTTATCTACTATGACGGTTGCTAAGTATTGCCTATCGCCCTCTCTCCCAACATAAATGTAGCTCCACCATGTCGTTTTAGGCTTAGAATTTGCGACATAAGCATGGTGATTTACATTTATAAGGGATTCTTTAATAGCAACACCAAGGTGATTGGGCAGTGTTTCTCTTTTCGCTAGTGCCCTTATTTTTTGCAAGAACTTAGTTATATCTCTTTGACTGCCACATACAAAATTTGAAGACTCCCAGAGTGCATCTAATTTTCCTTTACCACCTTGCATTACAGCTTTTATAAAGCCATTTGTCCTAAGCAATTCTCTTATGTTTTTATCAACCGGAAGGTTAACGACTACGTGACTAGGTGATACTTGAAGTTGTCGCTCAGCAACGGCATTAAATAATTTTGTAATTGCGCCAGCAGATATGAAAATTACATCTCGCATTTCCAAGATGATCTGGATTCTGGGATCTCTTTCTATTTTGTCTAGTTTGGCCAAAAACAAAACTGTTTCGTTAAAATATTCGTCATACAAGCAAATATTTTCAGGAGCATCCAAAGTAACTTGGACTAACCCTGTTTTAGGGTTTAACTTCCCTTTATTCTTGTATCCAACGACCATAAACTTTCCTTTTCATCCCCCAATCAGCGTGACCCATCTGCCTAGCACCCCACATTTGATTTTTCCCTGCTGATAACATCATTGATGATTATGTGTTGAGACATTGATAGTGGTATCCATACGGTATTTTTAATTTTTAAAGTGTAGGTTTTCAGATGTATTTCCTCAGCCCATCGGCGTATTTGTACTCTTTCATAGTTCTTGGGTCAACAAAAAACCTTTAACAATCAAAGAATTTAGTGCTTTTTTAAGCCTAGAAGAGCCTTTCAAGCAAAATCATTTAACTCAACAGTTCTTATATTGCAGGCTGTTTTAGGTGGCTTTTGAATCGACCAGACTTCTCTAGACACTTTACTGCTTTATATTTATGTGTACCAAGGCGAAAAGATGTTTCAACGATTTACAAAAGAATCTAAATACGAGCCGTTAAACAAGTTACCGTCCAAGGTTATTCGGTGGCAAGTTTGTCTGAGAGGCTGGGAGTAACTAGCAGTTCGCTTTATAACTGGATAAAAGCTTACGACCCAGTTAGTGAAGAACATAGATAATCTCAAGAACAATCCGGCCGAATTAAGCAGCTAGAAAAAGAACTTAAACGAACAACAATGGAACACCACATTCAAAAGGAAGCCACCGTATTTTTCGCGGGCGAGTCAAAGACAAATACGCGTTCATAAAGGCCAAGCTCAAGAATTTCCCAATAAAACTAATGTGTGAAGCACTCTCTATACAACGAAGTGGCTTTTATACATGGGTGGATAAACCGAAATCAACGCGACAGTTAGGAGACGAGCGCCTAATAGGGTTAATCAAGCATTTTTAGCTAGAAAGTGGGTGTGTCTATGGGTATAGAAAAGTCACGAGTGACCTTAAGGATTTAGGCGAAGCTTGCAGCAAAAATCGCGTAGATAAATTGATGAAGCTAGAAGGTATAAAAGCACAAGTCGGTTATAGGAAGCATAAAGGACACTTCAGCGGCAAGCCTGCGGTTGTTGCCGATAATGTGCTTGATAGGAAATTCACGGTTGCTACACCGAACAGATACTGGGTCACTACATTACCTACATCCGAACTCATAAATTGCTGTCGTTTTAGACTTAAACTCTCGCGCTGTTGTTGGTTGGTCGATGAGTTCTCGCATGGAATCTGAACTTGTTACTCAAGCGTTGCTGGCTGCGGTGTGGTGACGAAAACCTAAAATGCAGGTGCTCATACACTCAGGTCAAGGTAGTCAATTTACAAGCTATGAATGTCTTAACAGAACATAATCTCAAGGCCAGCATGAGCCGTCGAGGAAACTGCAATGATAATGCCGTCGCGGAGAGCTTCATCCAACTACTTAAGCGAGAGCGAATAAGGATAAAAATTTATAAAACACGTGAACATGCAAGAGCCGACATATTCGATTATATCTAAATGTTTTATAACTCTAGACGCAAGCATGGTGAAACGAATAATATGCCTCCACTGGCTCATGAAAAGCTAGAAGAATTCAAACAGAAAATCTGTCTAGTAAAATTTGGTCGATTCAAACTTTGGACGTCTACTGCAAGGCCTCTGTCTTTGAAGAAGTTATGGCTTGATAAGAAAATAAAAGCATGCAAATTGTGCGATGAAAAACTTTTTAAAAAAGCCTAATCGAACTTAGGTTAAAAACAACTCTAGCTGCTGTTAGGAAATTAATCGATGAGTTATGACTATGAAAATTCAGAAAATTACTTGAGCGATGGTGTTTATGCAAACTGGTGGACTTGGGAGGATGATGACTATATAGAAGCAAGAAAGCGCGAGAGTAAAGAACATTTACTAATTAAGAAACAACTTTCTCTAAAGTGGCTTCGTTCTATAGACGACCCAAACTATAACGCTTGTGACTTATTAAACGTAATTTTCAAAAATACTGTGCAAAGAGGGTGCATATTTGCCCTTAAACGCTATTGTCGTCTTGAATCTATACAGCAAAGATATGCTCATCTTATATCGAAAGGATGCAAGCCAGCGGATATAATAGTGTCAAAGCTAGCAAAATATAACCTTTTCATGGGTGTTGATGACATGAGACGCTTGGATTTAACGATCGAGGATTTAAGAGAATACAGAAATGACTTGACCGCTTATTTTAAGGTGCATGAACTTCAGCTTTTAATACATAGAGAGATGCAGATAAAAAATGGTGTCAACTCCCATCTGGCTATGGACATAGCTCTTATGAGAGAAGTTTTGTCTAGTCTAAGATTGTTCTTCTTAAATGATGAAACAAAAAAAATGGACCTTGATGGGTTTGTTAACTTCACAAGTCGGTACAAAAATGTAATTAAAAATATGGGAACATTTACTCCAAAGTATTCGCTAGAGTCCTCAAAATATTCAGAAAACTGGAGCTTAAATCATCAACATTCACTTTTGTATTATTTCCCAAAGGAAATGAGAGAGTTCGTTAGAGAGTTAGTGCTACTAAGATCTGAGAAGTACAAGAAAAAAATTCATGACCGACTCAAAAGCAAAATTACAAGTTACCACCTTCAAATATGAATAGGTTAGTTTGCTCTCGTTTCGATACTAGAATCCCAAATGCCTCTAACATAAACAAAACTCTGATTCGATTGAGTACGCATAAAGAAAAAGAGCATAGAGACTTCTACTGCATATCAACGAATGGGTGTGAAGTCTTTGACGGGAAAAGGTATACCCTAGAAAAATTTTTCAAAAAATATTTAGCTTCTAAAAAGGCTTTACTTGTTCTAACTGATAAAGAAGCATTTTATCTAACTCGGTGGTGTGTAGCTTTCGGTCTTAAAGTAACATCTTTTGAAAGTGAATTTCCAATATTCGATAATATTAAATTTACCTATAACCTTGAGAAAAACTATGATGTTTTGAAGCGGCGACTGGCTTATGTCAGGAAGATAGGACTGAGCCAAAGCTCTTTAGCTTCTACTCTAAGTGAAAGAGCAACAAGGATTTTAAAGAGAAAGCTTAAATTTAAAACTAGTTACGATGAATTATTTGCGCATGCTTACAATCCGCCTTATCAAGAAGCTTTTAAACTCTTTGATTTTCGCCAAGGGAGAGCAATAATATCGCTCGATTTTAATTCTATGTTCGCTGACTGTATGGTCGGTGAGTTTTTAGACCCAGAAGGGATATATTTCGAAAGCACTAATGCTGTTCTCAATCAGTCTAGTGAGCGAATGAATCCCGGCCTATATCACGTTATTTTAAAGCGGCCTAACTCTCCATTTTTTAAGCACTACCATCCTTTTAAGTTCGCGCAGTTAGGTCTTTCGTTAAAATTCTCAGCGAACAACACGACTGAGATAGAAACCCAATTATTTCATTTTGAGCTAGACTATTATAAAAAGTTTTTTGACGAAGTTTATGTGGTATCTGCTCTACGTTCTAAAAGTGTCGTTGGACATCCGCTATACAACGAATCTAGAAGGCTTTATAAACTGAGGAGCCGAGCAAAGGCCGCGAATAAAAAGTTTTTAGAAAAATCATACAAGCTTCAATTGGCGATGCTGCATAGTGCGACCAATAGAAGGGCAGAAAAGAAAGCCTGTTACAACTCTTTTTCTGAATTGCTAACTAGTCTAAATAAAAATTTACATCTCACACTCGATGAAAACATTCCATATTTAATAAAGTCTTCGCCGTTGCTTAAAAAAATTAATGTTACTAGTAATGGTGATCAAATAATCACATCACAACTTGATTTGAATAGTACAGGCTCAATATTCAGCTTTTCTAGTCAAGTTATTGCGAAGTCTAGGCTTAAAATGTTTCAAACTTTAGAGTCTTTCAATCGCTTTAATGAATTAGATATATGTTATGTAAATACAGACTCAGTACACGTCTCTATCCCTGTTATTCGAGAACAAGAGTTTTTTAAAACCTATAGCAACTTAATAGGTCCAGGTATTGGCAAGCTTAAAGTTCAGAGTGTGGCAGATAATGCCGCCTGGTTTGACGTTGGACGATACTTTTTATTTAAAAATGGTAAAGTAATTCAGTGGGCAAATTTTAGTCTAAACCATAAAGGGAATAATCGGCCTTTTTTAAACTATAGAGAGATGTATAAAGGTGTGAAAATAGACGATTGCATATTTTTATCTAAATATAAGATCACATTTTTATCTAGCTTATCTTATAAAAAGCGTTTACTAAAAAATGATATTGGAGATTCAAAATCTATTGATTATCGACGTTTCACAGTTGATGAGATTAACAGCTTTGACAATGCTATGCTAAATATTTTAGAGGAAAAGCAAGCCTCGCATTCGATTAAGAGGCACCTCTATGATTTAATACGCTACAATTCGAAAAGGTCGTGACTTTAAAGTGACGTTTAGCTGTATAAGTGTTTAATTGTAGTAGCTAACATCTAATCTGACACAATTGATCGAAAGTTTCGACATGGCCCGATAGTCAGCAAAAGATAAATTGCGGACGGAGAACGCCGTAATTTTCTTCTGATTTGAAACGTAGCGGAAACCAGTGGGACGACATGTACTCAATAGTATCGATGGCAATTCTTCTCTCTCCAGCCGTTATTTTAAATTCCACTTTTCTGGAGACATTTTAAAAGCTTTTTATAGATCTCATAATCGAACACCTTATTCATGAAAGCGGATGAGGATAGCGTTTGTTTATTGGATAGGTAAGCCCCCAATTTTAGTGACTAGCTAAGGGGGCTTGTAGTTAAATATTCGGTAAGCACTGTTGGTGGGGTAATCTAAAATGGAGCGAGAAGCTTATACTCTATTCTAGAATTATTTGCTGAAATAACCTCAAATCGTGAGCCCTTATAGCCAAAGACTTTACCGTCGTCTAAATCTATAGTGAAATCAGTAGTGAAAGTTCCTCGTGCCATATCATCTTTAAATTCACGGTATGTAAATTTTAAGGTAGTGCCTGACTTTCCGTTATACTCTATTGCTTGTTGGAAGCTATCGGGCTTTGCAAGGAACTCTTTTTCTGCGCTGTAAACTGCCCCCATTTCAGTTGCTGAATAACAGTTCATAACACCAACGCAAATATCGTCCTTACCTGGGGTGAACTTAACCCAACTCTGGGTACTTAAGGGACTTCCATAGCCGTTGTTAATGGTTACAGGCTCACCTTTCGCCATGAATGTATCTGAATTAGGGCTTCTATAATATTTTGCGTGTGTGAAGTCGGCTGCGTAAGCATCGAAAGTTGGAATAGTAAGTGTGTCAGTGTAATACCCATACCCAGTAATAATCATCCGCTCTCCTAGGAAAGCTGTTGCAACTTGATTAACCCCTGGTACTGTAACTTTCTCCATTGCTATCGGCGCTGGTTTTGGTGTACTGCCACAAGCAGTTAAAAAAAGGGCTGTAATAGCGAATATCGCTCCACTTCTAATCATAAAGTAATCCTTTAACAGTTGATAATTGCAGTCTTAAGTTAGCACTAGTTTGTCTTATAAATCAAAATTATCTGACTCAATGGCTTGCGCACTTTTCGCGATAATGATGAATTAAAGCAGTGCAGAATTGAACGTTATTCAAAGCTCACCATCATTGATACCGTTAAGGACTTTATAGGCAAATTTCCACTTTACATAGAAGAGCCTGTCAGGTAAGAATCGGCTATGGAAAAGCGTCAGGCTAAGTGATGGCTAATCCATCTTAGTTGTAGTAACCTGATTATGCAGATGGGGGCGCTGATTGGCTTCTTGTGTTAATCTCGTATTGCTTTGTGAGTATCTCGCATGCTTCGCATGTAAAGATTAGAGAATGTACTTACATTCCTGATAGATGAGCTAGCCCCATCAGCTCTCGATGTCTTTTTACTGTGTATTCCTTGGATCAGAGAATCCCACTGATAGTTTGTCGGTTCATCTATGGCAAGATATTCGTCTATGGACTTTACGACTACTACTTGTTTTAAATTCACTAAGTTTGTACTTCTAGCGCTCAAATCTTTAAGTTTGTTGTATTCTCTAGTCGCAGCAATAAAGTCATATCCATCATTTCCTGTTTTTACAAGATGTGCAATTGAGTCTGTAAGACTCTCTATTGCATCTCCAGCTGCACTAATTGCCTCTACAGCATCCTTAAACAAGTTGACCCTCTTTGAGGAATTAGTCTCCGAATATGCTAAGGAACATATGGTCAAAGACAAAAATAGTAAACCGATATATCTCATGTCAGCCCCCTTTAAACCGTGGATTATTTTGCGGCAAGTAAATACCTCTGTTTGCATTATGTACAGATTAGCAGGGTGTTATGAATAACAACAGTTTGCATTGCTCGAGTCGTTGTCTACAAATTAAATATCTAATTTACGCTCAAAGCAAAATACATTTACCAGCATACTCATTCTTAATTTTTCACACCAAAGCTACACCCAGAAAAAAGTCACACCGCTATTCTAAGCGGAAAAGTGGACACATCTACGCGTCGTATTTGTGTATTTACATTTAAATTTGAATACAACCTAAAACTTCAAAAAAGCCTGAAACACTTTAAATACGGTTTGTGCAGAACAAGTGTACTTTGTTGTTGATTGCTAGTGGAGTGCTAGTGGGGGATTCCGCTACAGCCCGCGTTGTAGTCGGGCTGTAGCGGTTTTAAATTGGTGGAGCTGGCGGGATTTGAACCCGCGTCGATTATTTCCTAAATGGTTGATAAGCTTTGTTTTTTATTCGTGCCATTGGTGTCTCGTGCCGCACTCGTGTCATTTTGGATTTTTTTCTCGTAATCCTCGATGAATTTACCATAGTGTCGAAATAGCATTTCTGGCGAAGAGTGGCCCATCCAATTTGCCAACTGCCATAAGTTAATTCCCTCACTAATATGTCGGGTCGCGAAAGTGTGACGCATTTGATAAGGGTAGCGGTATCTTACTTTTGCAGCGGTAAGAATTCGACTCCATTTGTGTTTACGAAATGAATCTGGGTTTATCCGGTTCAACTCCCCCTCTGGCAGTTCCATTCCAAACTTTAAGTTTTTAGGGAACACAAAACCACGACCCAGATAGGAAAGTTCTCTTTGCCGGTTAAGGGCATTCATCGCGCTTTCATTTAAAGGTATGGCACGTTTACCGGCTTTCGATTTTGGACCCTTGATCTCGTTATGCACAATGGCTGCTTTTACGACTAAGGTGTTGTGAATGAAATCAACCTCGTTCCATTTAAGCGCGGACCATTCACTAGGCCGCATCCCCGTATTGAAAACCAGCTCAACGATATTCAGTTCTTCCGGTCTGCAATGCTCATAGATAGCTTCAACTTCTTGTGGGGTAAACGGGTCAATATCATCGTGGCCACCGTCTAAATCTACCTTATTATCTTTTTCAACGTAGTTAGAAAGCTTCACACCATCAATCGGGTTGGTTGGTACCAGTCCGTCGGTTACGGCCTCGGCCAGCGCGGTACGTAAAAAGCTGAACTTGTTTCGCAGGGTTTTAGGTGAGTTCCCAGACTTGAGAACGAAGCTTTTCAAAACTTGCGGCGAGAGCTCGGTCACAGGAATAGGGTGGAGTTCCTTAACCGAGGTCTTAAGTTTTTCGTAGCCTTTAATAGTAGAAGGTGAGAGTCCCCGTTTCTTGACGCTCTCTATATATTCCTCCAAGTACGCTTCAACCGTCTTGCCCCACGCTACCGCGCCACCGAATATTTTTAGCTTTGGTGAGCTGGGGAAGTAATCTGCGTATCGGAAAGTTTCACGTTCAATTTTATTTAATATCTCGCCGCGTAAGTTACCCGCATACTTGATATTTGATTTGTTGACTGGGACTTTAAGGAGTTCGCGGCAGCGAACCCCTTTATATTCGAAGTTAATTTGAATACGGTCTTCTTTGGCCCCAGGCCTAATAGTTACCCCGCGAGGTAGCTGCCCCCATTTCTTATCCATTGTTCTACCGCTTCTAAGTCAATCCAAAGTTCGCGAATATGGGGTGGCTTAATAGCATGTACGCCTTTTACCCAGTGTCCGCGTTTAATTCTCTGTCGTACCGTTTCTATGTCTTCACCAGACAGTTCACAATATTTAGTGAGTGGTACGGTTCTTAGGCTAGTAGTCACATTAATAGCAACAGGGTAGTTATCATTAGCTGAGTTCGTCATATCGTCAATTTCCAAATTTTAAAAGTTAGCTTACAAGAAGGGGTAAGTTCCGTTCGTGGTCTTTACACACTAGTTCCCATGTTCTCGTTTGCTGCATTTCAAGTGGCCCATCCGTTACGTAATCTGGCGGAGCCAGTTGTTTCCTTGTTGCATACTCATTACAGTATTTACAGTACGGGACTTTAAAGCGTGGTTTTTCGTTCATAAAATCAATTTCCAAATTTTAAAAGTTAGATTCCAAAGGGTTTAGGGTCTCTTGCGTGATATTTACAAAGAAACTCGTATTTTACTTCAGGACCAAACATTGTAAGGGGTTCGTCACTCACAACATCCGGAGGAAGAAATTTTTTCACCGTCGCATACTCATTACAGTATTTACAGTAGCGGACTTTGAAGTGAGGTTTATCTTTCATAACCACAAATCCCTAGAACATGCGAGGTTATCGAATCTGAAGGTTAAAGCATCGTGAGCGTTTCTAACGTGGTCAAAACAAACGCTCTCAAAAACAACAGCATCGTCGTTTTTAGTTATCTTTTCGAAAGGCCCTCGGATTGGTGCTTGCTGAGTTACCGTCGCATACTCATAGCAGTATTTACAGTAAGGGACTTTAAAGCGTGGTTTCTCTATCATAAAATCAATTTCCAAATCAAAGGCTGGCTTTCACCAGCCTATAAAAGTTAAACAGCTACGCGGTTCTCGGCATCTAGTTCTTTATGTGAGGCCTGTAAAACCTGTCCGATATGAGGCGTGATACGTTGGATACATTGCCATGTGAAGCTGGCTCGTGTGTCGTCCATCGCGCTATCAATCTCGTCTAACATCATTAAAGGTAATACACGGTGAGTCAAAATACGACCTAAACCGATACGTAGGGTTAAATTAGCAAGGTCTTTACCCGAACCCGATAGCGTTCTTAGCGGCTGGCCATCAACAACAACCTCGAAATCCTGTCCCACTTCAACGGACTGGAATTCGCCACCCGTCATTTCACTCATAAGCATCGAGGCCACTTTATTAAGTGAAGGTAGTAGGTGACTCTGAACCTTAGCTTTCACCACTTTCAGTGCTTCACGGGCCCGAGACAGTTCCGATAAACGCTCTTCCTCGGCAGCTACACCCTCAATACTTTTATTATAGGTGGCCAAAGCCTGTTCGTACTGCCCCGAAAGGTGCTCGTAGTTCGCCCATTCTTGACGGGCCGACTCTAGCTGGCTAATGACATTACGTAAGGTCGCTTCAGTATTCTCAGGGAATTGCTGTGTAATACTGTTAAGCGTTTCTTGCGCTTGGTCATAATTCGCTTTAGCTTCACCATACGCTTGCTTCAGACCTTCAAAATGCGTTGCTTGACTATCATACATCCGCATCTGGTTATCAAACTGGTCTTTAATCCGCTTACAGGTACCTTCCCAGTTTTTAATTTGCTGGTCGTTCATCTGAGAAATATTAGATACATGGCTCTTATAGTCCTTGTTCTCTTTCTCAAACTGCAGTATTGCAGACTTAGCCGTGCGAACTTCATGAAGCGCGGTTCTCAAATCATCAATATTTAAGCTCTGCAGCTCTTCTAATACCGTGTCATGCCTCTTGTTTATTTCAATTTGGGCAGCGATATCATTCCATTGCTTAATGGTTAAGCTCGGGGCCTTTTCCCTTAAACGTAATTTTTCCAGTTCTGCAATCTCTGCTGATAAATGGAAGTGATGGTTACATTTAGGACACTCAATCGTGTGTGACGCCTTGAGCTCTTGGATACGAGTATAACGCTCGTGTTCGGCCCAAGCTTCATAAAGCTCTCCTATTTCTGGCCACTCGGTGTTAGGTTCACAAGTCTTGTATTGCGCTTCTAGACGCAAGAACTCGGCTTCAACCTTCACCGCTTTATCAAGGTTATTCTGAAGGTTCAGTTCCACCGTTGTTAACTGGGATACCGTGGTTGGCATACCGTTAGTTAACGTCGGGAACTCTGGGGCCTTCATCGTAGGCGATAGAAGCTGTGGTTTTTCTGGGTAAATCGGTTCTTCTGGTGCTACCGGTTTCGTTGGTTCAGTTGGTACCGAGACCGCTTTTGCCGTTAGCCAGTTCTCAAGACTTGTTTTATACGTTGCTAACGCATTCTCGATATCGGCTTTAGGAGTTTGAGGCTGCGTAGGCGCCACAGGTTCTACCAAGTTCTTTTTGTGAGTGTCGATAACCGCACGCAGTTCTCTAATCTCTCCGGCCATATTATTAGCAAGCCCATCCATCTGCGTAAGGCCAGCTACCGAATCAATCATTTGTTTACGTTCCGTTGGGCGCATATCCGCAAGCGCTTGAATATCACCTTGAGCGCACCAGTGAGCAATTCGGAACACATCAAAGCCATAACCCAGGGTTCTAACTACCCACTGATTTACAGGCTTGGTACCGCTTACGATAGGCTCATTTTTATGAAAGACTTCAGACTTAGATTTGGTACGACTGATAGTGTACGTCTCGCCATTGATAGCAATAACAACCTCTACCTTCATTCGCTTGTAATCACCAGCAATGCCGCGAAGTGCTTTGTTACCAAAGAGGGCAAAGCCTACCATTTCAAAGTTAAGTGATTTACCTTTGCCGTTCGCGCCGGTGATCAAGGTTGAACCCGCATTTAGTTCCAACTCGTTTTTAATTGTTTTTCCGTTCGAGAACGTTAAGTCATATTTAATTAAAGAAAGCATTATTCCGCCTCCGCGCTTAGGTCCATAAACTGGCCCCAAAGTTGATTCGTAGTTTCAGTTGAAACGTTGTGTTCCACCATTGTCGATTTGAAGATGCCTTCTAAGTCGAAGCTATCGAGATTAACTTCCAGTTCGTCGTCTTTATTTTCCGACACCCGTTTGAAAGTCAGGCTCAAACAATCCACTTCAGCAATCGGGGCCTCCGTTGGTAGAAGCGTGATTCGAAGGTTCATGTTTTTGAACTTATCAGGGTCAGCTTCTAAGGCCGTGGTTGTTTCTTGAAGCGAGAGCGTTATGTAGAGCTGGTTATTTGGGTCCTCGGCATGCGAGTAGGGTTGCATAGAGCCGGTAACCCAGACTGGCGTATCACCTTCCATAAAAATACGCGGTGTATGATAGTGGCCAGTGATAACCGCAAGTGCTGTTTGCATTTCTTCAAACGGGATCAAGTTATCCGTCGCTGAGCTATCTTCACTAAAAGCAAGAATGTCCCAATGGCCAAACGCGAAGTATCCAACCGGTGGCTTAATCTCTGCCGCAATTTCTTTAGCTGTTTTAAACGGGTGCCACGGGTAGAAAACAAAATTTTCTTTCTCAATGGTTAGTTTGAGTGCGCTTTCTGCAACTACGTGAATATTCGGAACGTGAGCTACAAGCTGTGTAAAAACATCAAAAGAGCTTTTGAACTGCGTATCTCTAGAAGCGTCATGGTTGCCGCGAATTATCACGAACTGACGGTCACGGTAAGTGCTGGCCGCGAGACGATAAACGTCGGCCGCAAATAAAATATCTTCTTCAGGAACGCGGAACTTATCAAATAAGTCACCCATACAAACGTGAAGCTTATACCCTGGCGCATTTACAATACCGGCAAAAATATCTTTCACCATTTCTTCGCGCTCACCTTTGCGGTGTGTTGGTACGCCGGTATTGAATTTACGTGCTAGGTGCGGGTCACCTAACGTCTGAACAAAAGAGGGGAGTTTAATTAAATCGTTTAGCGATTCGATTGGTAACATTTGCATCGTCAATTTCCTAAATAAAAGTTTATATTATGGTTTCATAAAAACTAAAAAGTGAGTTAATCCTGAACGGCCTGAAACTTGCCCAAATAGTGGTTTAACTGGACATAGAGGAAGTATCTCTTTGAGTTTTATTTGAGTTTCATTCCATTTGAAAACAAGCGTTCCCCCAGGTTTCAAAACTCTTAAGCACTCCTTGAATCCTTTGTTCAAATCTTCTCTCCAATCATTACCTAATTTACCATATTTTGCGGCAAGCCAACTTTTAGGACCTGCTCTCTCTAAATGAGGTGGGTCGAAAGCTACAATGTTGAAAGTGTTATCCGCAAAAGGAAGTTCTCTAAAATCCATTAAAGTGTCGGGTTCAATTTTTATAGTTCGAGTCCCATCCGATTTATGCGTTCTATCCGTAACAGTTATGGTCTCGTTTCTAATATCCCCATATACTGCGGAGTGGTGAGCTTTATCCAACCACCACATACGAGACCCTGAACAAGGGTCTAAAACTGTTTTTTGCATCGTCAATTTCCTAAATAATAATTGAGGGGACTTGGCCCTCAGTAAAGTTAACTCTAATTTTCCAGTTCAAATCTGGGCTTAAATATGGCCAGTATTCGAGTACAAATCTTTTAATATCTGGATAGACACTAACAGCGTGTCCCATCACAGCAAAGCATAAAACTCGGTAAGCCGCATTAGGGTTCCTAAGTTCATTAAAGTCTTCAAACTCTTCGGATTCTTCATCTGGTTCCCAAGGTTGAACAATTCGGGGTATAAAATGCTGGTCTGTTATATGTCCTTTTCGCCACAACAAAACCAGCTTTGCCAGCCTAGCATTCCGCCAAATTAAAGTATTAATCTCAGTTTTAGCGTGTAAGGCCCATCCACAAGTAACCTCAAGCATAGGTTTATCTCCACGTAAATTGGAACTGTGTGAGTTCTTCAAAACGCATGGACTTCTTAGGCCAGCTTAGGATTAGGGATGCTGGGACTTTAAACCACCCATCAATACTCATGAAATGGAGGTAGAAGTAGTAGAGGCCCCCAGCTTTAGTTACCTTGGTTGCTTCGCGCCATTGACGTTTCTCAATTCGAGAGAAATCAAAGCGGGAACTTTCAGCAATACTTTTTACTTCCGCGTAGGCCGTTAAACCTTTTTCGGTAACAAGATAGTCTGAGGGTTTTGATGAAACGATACGTTTGCGAACGCGAGACTTGTTTACATCAGCATGATCTTCGAAGCGATATACATGAGCGCCCAGCGCTTTCATATTCTCTTCGAAGATATCTTCGGAGGGTTTACCAGTGTTTTGCATCGTCAATTTCCTAATTGTATAAAACTTATTTTGTTTTATTTAGAGTTAATACTCTTTTAGGTTTATCACCTTTATCATCTGAGGTTGACTGGCGTGTGCCGCGTCCCACTTTCTGATTTATGATAATCCCTTGCTTCTTGTTCTTACGTCGAGAGCGTAAGTACATAGAATGTAGTTCAACCATTCTCTTACGTGCATGGTCTGCTTCGGATTCGGTTACTCTACCGTCAGGCTTTCCCCAGAGGTTAAAGCGCTGGGCACCGGTACGAATACGATTGAGATATTTTATAGAATTAACGTGAAAGCCTATAGCATCATATAGCTCTCTTGAGCTTACTTTCTTAGGAGAAATAACCGCACGAAGTTGTTCATAAATATCCCTACTTAACGGTTTGTTAGTTAAGATTCGGAATTTATTTTTACGACAATAGGTGACCACCCAAAGCCAGCAATGGATAGGTTTTTCAAATTGTAATTTTTTAGAATTATATTTAAGGCTTACACCTTCAATTCCAAAAGTGGCGTTATCCATGCTTAACTCGTCAATTTATATTTTAAAAAGGCTCCTTGTGGAGCCTTTATAATTATTATCTTAATTAATAGGTATTATGCTTAAGAATAAACCGTTATGCAACGTTAGTAGTAACTACAAACAATTTATTATTCAGTAAGCTGATAAGTCGGTTTTGAATTTCTGGATGTAATTTAGAAATATATGGATGTAATTCAGAAACTTGCGGAGACCCAGCCAAAGCTTGAAATACATAGGCTTTCAAATTTCCTGGCACTTCTTCAAGACCTGTGAACATCGTACTGTGGGAGAGCTCTTTAGCCCTTCTCACATCCTCAACCCAGCGATTAAAACGTTCATCATCTAAATAATATTTATAAACTGAACGGACACCTACACGTTTCTTTTCTCTACGATATTTCATACCAAACGAAGTAAGAACGCGGCGAACGAACTCATGACGCTTCTTGTCGGTATCACATAATGGGATTCGAATACCTTGAAGGATTTCTAAATCCCTTGCATGGGCTAATAGAAAATCAAAAGCGCGGTCTTTTTCTAAATCCGTTATTTCACGGCCATCGTAGGTGGGGATATCATTTAGAAATATCACACCTAAATGGTAGAAGAAGCCACGGCCCAAGCCTTGGTGATCTGCAAACGCCGTTTTATCTTTATCGTGTCGCTTAGTATCGAAACGATTAATCATATCGATAAGGAACAGGTCGTCATTGTTAGCACCCAGCATCAAACCCTTGCGTCTACCATTGAGAGCCTGTGTTGACATAGTAACTACATCGTTCAGTTCATCCCCAGCCTCGAGGCCAAAGAGTCGCGCTTGACGTTTCTTAAGTAGCTGTCGTTGTTCCTCTGCGTTTTTCAAAGTCTGGTTATCTAAAATTTCAAATTCTTCGTCCGTTAACAGCTCAGTATCCCTAAGCTTTTGTTTTTCAACTTCTCGAATCTGATCTGTTAGTTCATCCATTAGCATTTTCAAATTGTAGCCTTCTTCAGAGGCCAGCGTATAAAGCGTGTTGATGTTGTAACCTTCATTTTCTAAAGCGTTTATCAAATTTTTAGAAAAGTGATTGAGTTTATTATTTTCAAAACTCTTGAGTTGGCCATACCAGTCTGACCAACCATGGTCATTTATTTTCAAACGTTCGGTTGCATAATCATATTCAGAAATAAACTGCACACTTAGTTTGTTATCTATGGTGTTACGATTTCCGTATATCTCTTTTTGAACGATTTCTAAAGGCGCGGTAGGGTAACGTCTCGCATTATCAAGGTACATAATATGGTAGTCGGTACACTCACGAACGCGGCTCATATGCTGCAAACAATCCGAAGGTAAATTACCCGCCATCTTTGTGAAAAACGCGAACGTCTTTTTAAACTTCGCACCCATTTCAGTCGCATCGATTGAGTGGCCGGTACCCATAGAAGGTGAAGACATAAAAATATCATCGTCTTTTAAGTTGCCATTCAAATCACGAATAAAGGCTTGTACATCCGGTGTCTGAGAATTGTTACTCGTTATGGTGATAACACGACGACCATTAATCTCCGTCATGAAGTGTTCATGCTCTAGCTGACTATCCCCACCCATTTCCTCAATAATCGTGGCCGCTTTCTTAAGCACATCCACTTTAGAATTCGAAGCGTAGAATAGGCCTGTAGTCTTGGCCTCACACATCAAAGCTTCTACGAACGCTGAAGTATCCCCTTTACCATCGGTATCTTGGTACAAGGTCACTTGTCGCTGTTGTTCCTTCGCGGGACGGTATTTATTAACAATAACGTTAATCGTGCGGTCTTCAGGGATAATACCAAATTGCGGGTCTCTCATTAGGTCCACGAACTCTTTGTTCAAGTCGGCGTCCATACAGACTACGAACTTTGCTCCCGCAATAATCTCACGTAAGACTTTTAAGCATGCTGCCGGCTTATCAACGGTTGTCGCTTTTATCGCACGCACAAGCTGACAAACCTCATCCATGATCACAATGTCGTAGTTCTGGCCTTGTAGCTTGTATATCGAGTTAAGACAGATACCTAAGCGCTTCTGCATACGTAAGGAGTGCAACCGTTCGCTTTCTATTTCGTTATAGTCTGCGAGATTGAACTGCTTAGAGAGCGAGTTAACCAACGAGATTAGCTGGCTGATAGCGATAACTCGACCATCGAAGTCTTGTACCTGTTGCTTCAGCATATAAGTCTTACCTGTACCTTTCTCACTTTTAACAAGTGTAATACCTGGGCGTAGTCTTAGCTCTGGTAGATAGCGCTGGTCTATTACCATCGCTTTATTATCAAATTCTTCCAGTCTAGATTCAGTGGCCTCGGTCTTACTCATAAAGGTTTCGATAGACTCACGCAGCTCAAAGTTTCGCTCACCTTCTACAAACGAGTGAATCGTAGGATTGTAGTCACCATAGCGCCCAGCGTTAGCGTAGAACTTAGCTTTTGAATAACCTTTCTCAGGGCGTAGTGGGTCTTGCAACTGAGCACCATCGTAAAGCGTTGGATTTAAAAACGCTTCAAGCACACTGGTAACACGACCATCCTCAAATTCAAGAATATCTGCGGGGTGAAGTATTTTGTTCTCATGCGCTTTAACAATCTTCATGGCCTCGTCACGAGAAAGCGGCATCTGAGTGTAATGCGTAGTGTTCACCATTCGCTGAACTTTGATTTCTCTAAATTCAGAGACACGGTTTATAACGTCCTCAGATTGCTTTTCTAGCTCAACCACACGACGGAATTCTTTATCTTGTGTTGGGGTGTAGTCTTTAAGTAGTGTAGTTTTTAACGAGCGCTTACCTCTTCGGTTAATCTCACCTTTTGGTAACTTCTGGTAGAATGATTCTTTTAGTTTGATGAAGGCACCGGCTTCGAAACATAGACGTTCAGGCTGGAAAACCGAGGTATCAAAAATCGTTCTTGGTAGTCGTCCACCGCTAGCACTTACTTTAATGTGGCCTAACCCAGCCATCCAGCAGCGCTTCTCAAGCATTTTACCAAACCGAGCAATATCTTCCCCTTTATCAACGAGCATATAAATATGGAAGCCATCCGCGGGGCGAATTACTTTATTGGTTTCTTTGTCAAACAATGACGTTGAAGTACTGTAAGTTCTGATATAGTCCGTGTTGTTTAGTTCTAATTCTGGAACCGCACTATTCAGATGCGTTAGGAAATCTTCAGGATTGGTGATTTTTAGCTTAGCGTGCTCGTCTTTATCATAATCGAATAGGATTAGACTTGGACCTTTTGTGATCATAGATTTCGAAGAACGTGTGCCATACACACCGGTTTCATCTACGTGCACTGGATATTCATAGCCACGGCGCTCAAACTCGTTACTGGTTAGGACCTCTACAAACTCGTGGTCCGTATCCATAACGCCAGGGGTAAAACACTGGTTAGGCTCTAGGCTTTTTATAAAATCGGGTAACTGTGAGAGTGTTAGCTGCACTCGTTTTGCTGTACCTGTCACCATCTTAGGTGCATCACTTACAATTTTACCGTGCTCCATTCGTAGCTCTTTGGTGAGCACTCCGGTGGAGTTTGTAAAAAGTGTCAGGTAAAACGGTTGTTCTACTTGGTTAGCCATCGTCAATTCAATCCAAATTGTAGCGGCCCTCTAAGTGAGGGCCGACTTCATCAAAGTTTACTTAGGTCTGCAGGGGTGTAATCAACAGACTTAAGCACTTTGCCAGCAGCATAGCTTTTACCATCTAGGTCCGTACTTTCTTCTTTAACCTTTACGGCCCAGAGTGCGGTACCTTCATTTTTATTTTTATTGGTAAATGTTACAGGTTTTGCTTCAACACTAACACCCAGTGCGGTGTAGTGGTCGAGTGTCGCTTGAACGTTATCGTCGTTGCATAGCTTACTCATATTTGAGTGATGAACAATATCCCATGCTTTTAGGATATCGAAGTTTAGTTCTTCGGAAGCTGATAGAAGTGTTTCTATGATGTTGAGTTCACAAGGTTCTTGTTCGTCTAGAACGATATCGAACTGAACATATTTACCAAACAACACATAGAGGCTATCCACAATAGCATCTATTTTATCTACTCGGGTTTCTGCGCTGAAAAGCTCCTGCATTTCTTCGCGATATAAGTCGAAGTGTAGTTGATAGTCTTGTGCGCTATAGGGCACACCTATTGGCAAGTCAAAAGCGGTTCTGAAGTCAGTAATATCGCTGAAAAACTTTTTAAAGATTTCAGGCGTTAAAAAGTTATATTTAATACCGTCAAGTAGCATCGTCAATTTCCTTTAATTTTTAAGTATGAGACCAGCATTATAAAAAGTAATCAAGTGAGTTGCTGGCAAACTAACTGGATTTTTATTAATCAGATTAGTCGTCCTGAATCGTTTTTCTCAATGGTTGTAAGGTCGTTCTCCGTCTTAGGTTCCTGAAACGGTTCGTAAGGTTCTGAACCTAGAGCCATTTTCTTAGATTTAGCTATTCGCTCTCGTATATAGCGGGGGATAATATAGAGCGCTGTTATTAACAGCGCTATCCATAAACCCCAAACGTAAAACTCTAGTTCGGTATTCATTGGCACTCTCTAAACAATTATTTCAATACCATATTCCCGAATATGGGCCTCAGAGTCATCCGAGAATGTTACTTGTATCGCTTCCTGCATATTCCCGTAATAGGTATTTTTAATTTCGGTTACGAAACACCCGTTTCTTTCTGCTATTTTACGAATACGAGCGTCATTATCTTCACTCCTAATATGAGAAGCATCCTCCCCCCGAAGTGAATTGTTGTCGTTAGCTATTTTGAATTCTTCTGCTTGTTTCAAAACTCTCTCCAAGGTTCTGCGTCCGGCATATCAACTTCTTCCCACTGCGGGTCGTCAAACTCCGGTCCTAGTTCCTCAAACTCGGGTTCGTTAGCGGAAACCACGAATTCAGACATTATCTTGTGCACCAAATCATAAGTTAGGTCACAATCAGCAACGGCGCGATGTAGCGTTCCTTTGGGCGTAATGCCTTCTAGTGCTGCGGCATCTACAAGCTTAAAGCTGCGGTTGCGGCCATGAAGGTGATTGTAGATACGCGCTCGTCTCGAGTACTCGGTCATAGCACAGAAGTACTCTTTAGCACCAAAGTAACCGTTACAGTTAATATTCCACGCCGCATTGGTTTGCACTAGCATTTGGATATCGAAGTTCGCGTTATAAATGATCACGGTCTTTCCCTTTACCGCTTCCATCAGCTTATAGCGAACTTCTGGCCAAGTGGGAGCCAAAGCACAAGTCTGAAGGCTAATGCCGTGAACAGCTTGTGCTTTAGGGTCGATATCACGAGTAGGGCGTACCAGCGTATCGAGTAATACTTTTCCGGTTAGACCATCTTTTACCGCAATTTCTACGATTTGATGGCCATGGCCTATACCTGTCGTTTCAGTATCTAGCGTGCACCAGTGTTTTCCAAGTAGATACGAAAACGGAGCTGGTAAATTATTTCCGGTTGCTGGGGCCATGTGTTTCTCTCAGTAAAGGATGTTGCGGGTTTAGTTCCCGCAACGCATGTTCAAGTAATAAGGCCCGTTCTATCTGGCTACTTATTTGTGTGATAAGCCGAGACTTATCACACAAAGAACCACAACAGAATTCAGCCTCAGGAGTAAGCTGTATTATCACCCCAGGAATATGTGAACTCATGCGGCCACCTCCACAGGAACTACAGGTTCGTGTCCCATTAGATAAGCAACAACATTATGTCGGTATTCCGTGGTGAGCTTAGTATCTTTCAGTTCCTTTGGAATATACCCTTCAAGCTCCGGTGCTTCGTCTAGTTCGACTTGACCGAACGGGGCCTTGGTTGGGTGATACGGCTCGAGCGTGCGACCAACTGAAACGGTACCATCTAGTTTCAACCAGCTCACTAAGTCAGGGTGACTACACATCACTTCGAGTATGCGTTGACCAAAATCAACAGCTTGGTCCCATCGTACACTAAATACTAATTCATCGTGAATAGGCATTACGATATCTGCGTCCCATTTTGTATCTGGGGCATTAATCTCGTGCCATAGTTTGAGCATCGAGCGCTTAGCTAACGTTGCACAACCACCTTGAATTTTAGCATTTACCGCTTGGTTCCCAGCTCTGCGTTGAATCTTCTTCGCGATAAACGCGCCGAACTGTGATAACACAGGGTCATTATACGCATCCCACTTAGCCGTGAAGTGATAGAACCAATCGTTGGTACCTTCATACTTGTAACGTCTGTGACCATCAAAGATATCAACGTAACCTTGTACTTCTATCTCGCGCTGAGTGTTTATTCTCCATTGTTCAGCAACAGGGAAGGTGTCTCGGTAATTGTCGGTACCCGCCCACATTTCATCCGACGTCCAACCTAGTTTATCTTGCACCGTCATTAGAGAGCCCGAGTACCAGTAACCAAAGTTAGAAGGCTTACCCGCTGAACCACGCCACCACTTAGCCACTTCGTAAGGCTCAAGCGCTGCGTTTTTAACTGGGTCAATAAGCACTCGAGAGTACTGCAGTTTGAACGCTTCTAATTCTTGGCCCTCAAGGTTCTTCACGCTGGCCAACATCCCCGAAGTGAAATCAGGGTAGAAAACCTTGATTGCCGAGGTAGCTGCACCTAAATGCAAATCATCGTAAGGTATCTGGCCATAAGCCTTCTGGAAGTTAGGGTCTTTACTTAACTCCCCAATCAACACAAGTTCTACCTGAGACCAATCCACCGCAACCAATAAGTGATCGTCACGATGTGGTAAGAAGAACCCCCGAATATAGGTAGATTCACCACGTTTACTTAGCTGCATCGGGTTAGGGTTCTCAGCGGCCATCCGGCGCGTGTTAAGTCGCGAACTAATAATCGGGTACATGCGGTCTGTCTCAGGGTCCGTAAGTAGCAAATAGTTCGTGATATACAACTTCATTCGCTGTTCTATCTGAGCCAGCTTATTAATTGCTGTTATTACTTGCTTAGCTGTCTCAGTCGGATACTGGTCACAACACTGTTGCGCAAGGACTTGTAACGTTTCGTCCGGCAGCTCAGCTAACTGGCCATAGCGTTTCCATTCCTTAACCCAAAGCGCGGGGTCAGAACCTAAGCGTTCAGCAAACTCAATCAGCTTACCGCGTGCCTCCGCATCCGTTTTGATATCCCCTTTGATATAAACGAACGGCAGATACAGTAAGTCGTGAAATAACGTGCGCTGTACCATGTAATGCGAGAAGTTACCGCGTAAGTCGAGTTCCTTCTTCTTGAGCTTGAACTTTTCTTCTTCCATCCAGGGTATTGAAACCGGTCCTGAGGTTAGCGTGGCAAAATCGAAGTCTTCAACGGGGGCGTCGTGTACTTCGTGGGCTAACATAAAGTCCGCATAACCATCTTTTAGAAACAATATCTTGTCACGATAGCGCTGGTACGAAATACCTTCCTTTCCAACATACCATTTAGGTTGTTTCTGATAGAGACGCGGGGCAGGGGCCTCGGGGAACTCTAAGGTTTGAAGTAGTTCGCCTAACTCCTTAATCACTTCGATATAGTTAGCGCGTTCCGTTTCACGGCGGGAAAGAACCGCGTCTTTGTTAACACGCCAACCTTTTACCCAGCAATCCGAGTAAACGTAACACATTGGGTTTTCTTGCTCGAAGAACGTGCGTAACACTCCAGGATTCGTGTTCTGCATGAACTGGCAAAGCCAATCGTAAAGACGTACACACCAGTAAGCATCGTCCGCACCGTAGTGAAGGACTTCTTCACCAGTGAGTAACCCCATATGAGCTTTACCTTGAAGCGCATCTTTAAATGACGTCTGTTTGTAGCCAAAGATACGCTCTGTGATCTGCTTTAGGTTGTACCCATAGTTAATCGACTTCACATACCCATTGTAGCTATGGTCTGCCTTCGACTCTTTGGCCAATACCTTTTGCATAAGTTCTTGCTGAGCGGTATCTAACTTTCTAAAGTCTTGGACCCCCGCGAAGGTACGGCGTATTTGAGGGATAAGTTTCTTAATCCCTAATAGGTCCGACTGGCGGAAAATTTCAATATCATACTGGTCCGAATTATAGGCCGATACCGCCATTTGAAGCGTGTCTACGTAGTTCCAACCTAAGTCGATATCTAAGCTTTTAAAACACATCGTCCGCTCAAAAGGATAGTTATGAATTATCTTCAGCGGATGATCAGCCATATATTGAACAAAGCTACGTATAACCTCAGGCGCTATACGGTTCTCTTCGTCAGCGTGAGCGGCGTTTGCATAATAAACGGTAGTATCCCCTCGGATATACAGAGAAAAGCCGGTCACCGTTGTTCTATTGATATCAAAGACCAGCTTCTTAGGGTTGCGATAGTCCTCATCATCTTTATTTAACTTCATGAATTGGTTCAGGCCTTCATGCCTGTCAGCATCATGGGTTTCAATATCGAAACCCACAGGCTGTCCCATCTGGTTAATTTTGGCTTTGATTTCCTCGAGAACATGGACATTACGAGCATCAACCAATTGCTCGACTAGTCCAGTTCTCTCGTTAATTTGCGAGTACATTACTTCTGCTCGGGCTTTTCAGAAGGTAGGGCGGGTTCTTGAAACAACCTACCTAACTCAGCCATAACGCGCTGAACACCCCCTTCGTTATGTTTCGCAGCGAAGTATGCTTCTTTGAGAGGTAAAAGCTGTTTAGGGCTAAGATAGCCCAGCTTATACAACGCTTGGTTAATCCCCTCATCTTGTAAGAAAACGATTTTCTTCGCGACTGCATCAAACATCGAGTCTTGTCTAGGGAAGTCTACCGACTGCTCAATAATATCTTCGTTGAACGCAGTTTTAACATTTATGTCCGGCTTATATTCGAAAGGCTTTTTTACGTGAGGCATAGGTGTGCCTGAACTTGCTTCTGGTAAAACTTCATCAACTTTTTGCATTGGTGGAACAAATGGCATCGTCAATCTCCTTACTCTTCGTTATTCAAATTAAACGCCGCTTTAAGGTCCAGCGCTAACGATAGAAGTGCACTGGCCCCGAGATAGATTTCTGAATCGAGACGCGCTTCCTGTTGGTCCTTAGGAATATCGTCACTTTCTTCAATCAAGCGATCTGAGTACTTGATACGCTTAACAGAACCAGCTTCACAAAGCATAGCAGTCAATTGGTCGTCATAACTGACAGCAAGTTTCTGAACGAGCTTGCCTGAGTCTAAACACAGTTGAATTTCTTCTGAGTCTAGTTCTTGATTTTTTGCACGGATAACCGCTTTTGTCTCATCTGCGGCTTGAAGCTCAGTCTCTTCGAGCAATTCAAATTTGTCAGGGTGGCCATTAACAACCCAGCTTGTTAGGTCTGAAGCAAGAGAGCGTCTTGCGAATGGAACTAACGGTAAACTACCTAGCGCTTTGCGAAGTACCGCAAGGAAGATTTCTGCCTCACCATCTGAAGAGGCATTCACTAACACTAGTTTATGCTCTGGGATGATTGTGCCAATAGTCGAGGTTTGGTCTGTGAACGCACGCGGTGTTAGAAGTGTGACTATCTCTTCTTTTAAGTCTTGGCGCTGTTTTTTCCCAACCGGTGATCCCGTTTCCGCTTCAATAAGCTTAACCTTTGCTTCTAACTCTCGGTTGATAACACGGGCCGGTAGTATCTTGCTCTCTTTTAAAAGCTTAACCGTGTAAATACCTTGAACTTCGTGCGCCAGTAGCGAACCGATAATTGGTGCAAAGCCTAACGAGGCTAGGGTATGCGAACCGCAAGGGTGAAAGGGGATTGCCTCTAGCGCTGGCACTAGGTTAGACAAGTCTACATTTTGAGTAAGTGAATAAATCTTTGCGTTTTTAAAATACATCGTCAATTTCCTGTTTTTTAGTTAGTTAAGCTGGTAGTTGGGGACTGTGTGTAGACACCTTACCTTCATACAGTCTCGCTATTTCGTTCCAGTTCTGAATGCTTCGTGCGCCGTAAATTGCTGGCAGCATCAAAATGCGGCCATCACAAACGTGACAGAAGCAAGCCCAGTTACTCGCGCCGCCAGCCCCGCAATCAGGGCACACCACGCGAATCATTTTAAGTTCGGATATGCTCATTCTTGAACCCCATTCGATAGAACTTATCTTTAATCGCAACCAGTGTTCGATTGGGGAACTCAGTTTCAAGCTCTTCGAACGTTGTTTTATTCCTGGCCATTTTAAATAGCTTGGTTTCTTCTTCCGAGGACCAAGCATTCTTTTTTGTTTTTCGGTTAATCGGCATAATTAACCCCCCTTACGCGTCAGTTTCTTTTGCCACACGAAGGGATGCCAGTCTCTCGAGTAAGCAAAGTGGGTTCTCATGGGGTAACTGAAGGGGTCTCGGATTGAAAACCGACCCAGCGAATAAAGCTTCCAAGTGCCGTACTGGCGCAAATTGTTTAAAAGCTGTACGTTAAAGCGCCAAAACTTACTCGATTTATTGTCGATAATTCGAGGTCTAAACTTCATAATGTAAAATATATAAATTGCTCTAACCATAATCCTATACCCTCATCCAAGTTTGATAATCGGCTTCAGTCAGCCTTGCTTCTTGCTCTGCTTCTCGCTTCTCATGTTGAGCTAAGTCGCCCTTATGCTCAGAACAAGCGAACGTACTAGCAAAGCCGTTCTCACGATAAACCGCTCTTTCAGTTTTAGGGGCGCAGAACGAGCACCACGGGCCGAGCTGATTAGCTTTTAGTTTTTTCATTGGTTTGCTCCTGTTTTAGAAGGCCAAGCGCGAAGCTTTTAACCCTTTCAACTGCGTGAAAATCACCGACAAGCTCAACGCTGCTATCGCCTTTTGGATTTTGAGTAACGTTCACTTCTTTTATGCCTTGTAAGTTAAGGTTAGGCTCTGAAAGCTTACTTTCTTGCTCCTTTATTTTATTTTCAATCAACTTGCATATCATCGCGCCAATGGCTGCGGTGTGTGTGAAAAGCAGGTATAAAGGGTCTAATTCCAACCCGTACCAAATCATAAAGAACAGGAAGCCACCGATAGAGAGTTGGGTGCTGTATTTCATCAATCTTGCTCCTTACGTAGTTGTTTGTACTTTGCCTCAATGTCGGTAATGTTGCTGTTTATAGCTTGAAGGTTATTTAAGAATGTACCTTCGTAACCCTCTTCGACTTGAAACTCGCTTTCAGCATCAACGTTGGCGTAAAAGCACACACCTCTCTTTGCGTTGATATGCAGGGAAGTTATGGCATCGCCGTTAATAAAATGCCCTTTGGCATATTCAATTAAAAACATCACTCTTGCTCCTTGCGTAGTTGTTCTTGTTCAAAAACAGAGTCAGGAAAAGGAGTTAATGTCGTAAGGTTTAAGTTGAAAATCTCACTATCATCGTATTTCAACTTCTCGATTAATTGCTCTGCCAACGGCCTACACTCGCCATGAAGATAAAACCAACCAAAACCCCAAGCAAATTTATACTGGCCAGTAGGTGCGCCAAGATTAAAGTTTACGTTATAGAAGCATTGCACTAGCGTTTGTTCGTCAAACTTCACCATCTTGCTCCTTGCGTAGTTGAGTTATCTCATCAAAAACTGCCGGACTAACGTAGTGCCCCCTTTCTCCAATCATAATAACTTTGCTTGGGTGACAACGTTCCTCCAACTCCGCTACACGCTTATTCGCATCCTCTAAAACCTTTTGACCATCCTCAAAGGCTTCGAAAAGGTCCTTATATTCCCTGTCCTTTTCGTGTAGCTTCGCACTCATTTCATTCAGGAATTCTACAACCCTAGTCATTGGTAATTTAAAATCTTTGCGATAAATAAACCCGTTATAAAATTTGTATTCGCTCACGCCACTTTCTCCTTTTCAAGCTGGTCGTTCTCCCACTTTGATAGGTAATCGAACGCGCCAAGGTTTTCGTAAATTTTGCCAAGCGTCTCGAGGTCGAGGTTTTCTGTTTCGTCGATAACGGGAATAGCAACCCAGGCCATCGTGATAACATGAAGGGGATTTTGTTTTTCTTTGAAAGCAGCATGGACTTGGTTGAGGTACTTATTTAGACGCTTATCCGACTGGCGGTAACGCGATTGGAAATAATGTGGTTCACTTACGACGTATTCTTTGCCTGTCTGATCACGGCAAACCACAGAGCATTCGTAATACCAATTGAAACAACCTTGCTCAACGCTCTCGGCCACATCAACCGTTACGTTAAGTTCCTCACCTGTCTTATAGTCAATAAGCGTGCAATATTTTGTTTCACCTAAAACCATCGCGATAGCAAAGTTCTTCACCTTGTCACGAACAACGAGGTCTAGATACTTTCGTGGGTTGTATTTCTTATTACGTTTGGCTTTCTTTTTCATCAGTCAATTTCCGGTTGTCTTTCTTCTTGCTACGGCGCTTTGAAGGTTTATCCCAGTTAAGGCGCCCAACGTTCGAGTCTGTGAGTAAAATCCCCGTAGGGTCCCAGCAGAACCACGCATACTCGCAGCTATCCCCACCTCCGCCACTAAAGTCTGGGCGTGGTACCGCGACAATAATTTTATCCGGTGGATTATCCGCCCAGAACTGTTCTCGTTTCTTCGTTCCTAAAGCGTTAATCCGCATTAAGAAGCATACGAACCCGTGGTCTGCAGCTTCGCTTCGTGCTTTGGTGACGAATTCTTCAAAGAGTGAGAACGGGGGGTTCGTTACAATAATATCGAAGTTAATAGGACTAAACTCGGCTTCTAGGTAGTTCAAACCTTCCTGAATCTCGCAGTAATACTTTTCAAAGTCCGAAGGTACCAAGTCGTAGATATTTCTTTTCAGGCCGCGACAGGGTTCTAGAAACCGAGCTGGCCGGTTGTCATAAGACGCAAAGTGCCTGAGCGCGTCCCAGTCAATATACTTGAATAAGGCTTCGACAAGTTCTCGCGGGGTAGGGTAGTCTTCGAACTCAGCGACCTTTTTATTTGTGCTACTCATAATCGTTCTCTAGGGGCCGAAGCCCCAACCACTATAAGTTGATAGGAATTGCTAAAGCGTCGAAGACAGCTTTGGCCGCTACGGTGTCTTGCTTACCGATAATCGTACCAGCGTGAATTTCGCTTTGTGGTACGTGGAAGAAACCGATGATCTTCCAGAACTTCTTCAGCTCATCACGACTCTCAACAAATCGAGTAGCCATCGCTTTAGTGAAACCCGCTTCAGCTTCAACTTGCTCCGCTGTGATAGGGTCGTCACTCTGCAGAGCATCTTCTAAAAAGCACTTGGCTGAGTCACTTAGCTTTTGATACGTGCCGTGACCAAAACGTGAAAGGCCGGTAATGGCGTCTGATTTATCACCTACCAGGGTTTTGTAAAGGCGCATATCATCAGGCTTGAATTCTTTAAGCTTCTCACTAACGTAGTCCATGGTTACCGTGTCGCTGAGTAGCTGGCGATAGTCTTGGTCGTTACTATCAATAAAGATTTCAGTTTCAGGGGATTTGGTATTTACCAGCTCGGCAATAACATCATCCGCTTCTCGGCCTTCACATCGAATTTGAATGCAGCCTGAATGTGTAAGTAATTCACGAAACTTATCCATGAAGAGGTAAAATTCGTCGGTAGAATCGGAGCTGGCTTTATAGGCTGGGTGGATATCTTGGCGAGGCTTCTTAGCGTTCGCACCATCCCAAACCCATATTAATGAGCCATAAGGTGAGTTATTTGCACAGGCCTGAACATAGGCGTGAATAGCCCAGCTAGGACCATCGCTTTCAAACTTGCGGCGAAGAAGGTTATTACCATCACAAATGTGTAGTTTTAGCTTTGTCATATCGTCAATTTCCGAGAGTAAAAGGGCCGGACTAGCCGACCCTTTTTAAGTTAATTAAAAGGTTATTGTGCTGCGATTTGGCCTTGTGCCGGACCAATCAGTTTGAATTCCAAGGTACCCCACTTGTAAGTGATACCTTTAGGAGCAACCGGTTGGTTAGACACTTCAACAATCACTTTCTGACCTAATAAACCAGCTTGCTTACACGCATTGTGGAAGTTCTGCCAGTTCTGCCATCCCGTCTTAGCCGTAGTATGACCAATCATAATACCTGCTTGAGCAATTACCTCGCCTTGTTGGTTAGCAATGTCGTTGATTAAGCGCATTGGTAACTGAACGCTGGGGAACGGTACGTTAGGCTTTTTCGGGTCTGTGGTGGTGCCGTAGGCTGTCATTACCGCATTCGCCCAAGGTTGGCCATCTGAGCCAATCAAACCATCGTATGTGTGAACGTAGTTGGTTTGGTCACCTGTAGCCCCTGCTACGGTCCAGCGAACCATTTGGCACAACATATAGCCCACGTTCTCAGTCATATCAATCTCAACCTGGAAGGGGTTAAGAAGTGTTGACGGAGCACTACCTAAAACCATACCGTGGTAGCTTGGCTTCAGCCAATCTTGAACCAACAGGTCAGAGTTAGACATGGTATCCATCGACATTTCGCGCTGACCAATAAACTTAGCCAACTCTGGCGGTAAGTTCGCTGGTAGGTCCATGCCGGTGTTTCCAACTGGGTTCACAGCCATAGGCGTTTGCTGAGCCTGAGCCGTTTGCTGCGATTGCTGGGCTTGCGCTGCTTGTTGTGCTTGTAACTGTTGTTGTAAGTGCTGTGGAATAGCACTTGTTTGCTGCGTATTAACCGGCGTGGTATTAGCTTGCTGGTTAACAACTTGGGGGTTAGCTTGGTTCATGGTTTGTTGTGGTGTGGCTTCCGCAGTCTGAGTATAAGTCTCAGTCTGGTTAACAACCTGAGGGTTAGCTTGAGCCTGTGTAGCTTGCTGCTGCGTAGTCTCGGCTTGAGCGGTGTTAGCTTGCTGGTAGTCTTGACCTACGGCTTGCTGGGTAACTTGAGTTTCTTGCTGAGTAGTAGCGGCTTGAGCTGCGTTATTTTGAGCAGCGGCGATCATTTGTTCGATATTGTTCATCGTCAATTTCCTGATTGTAGATTAATTACATTTTGATTAATTACTGTTTGTGCGGCTTTCGCCCTTCGCTTTTCTCCGAAGTTCAGCTATATCGCAGTTTAATGCGGTATAGATGATAACCTTAGCTTATTAATTAACCTTCGTCAACTAATGTAGCAATTTCTTTTTCCGCGGCATCTAAGAACGTTCTTAGTGTCGCTATATTTTCCTTTGATTCCGCTAGGAAAGTCTCTAATTCTTTACCTTTAAGGTTCTGAAGTGCTTGCTGCATCTTGAGTAGAGTGTACTCCGCCTGATGCTCTGCTTGGTCCGAGGGATTATTCAACGCCTTAGAAAAAAAATCTAAGTTGGCTTTGAGCATAGCGGGAATAACTCTTATTTCAGTTGGCTTAAACTGTAGCATTTATATTCTCCGTAACGGTTTGATGAAACGCGTCTGTAGACAGCGCAATTTTTACAGCTAGTGCAACTTTTGTCATTTTCATAATGATCCTTAAGCGGCTTGCATTATTGGGGTTACAAGGTCAACCGTTACACCTTCTTCAACTTGTGTACGGTCATTCGATTTATTCAGCAGTTTCTTAGCTACGTGAAGCTCTAGGCCACCACGATAGACAAGCAAGGTAATTCGCACGGCTTTCTCTCTAACACCCCGAAGCGCTCTTCGATAGTTCTGGATGAATGTCGTGTCTTGCCAGTCGAAAGAGGTAAATATCATGTGGTCTACATGACCCCAGTTAAAACCAACACCAGCTACTTCAGGGCTACAAATCAACACATCAATTTCCCCTTGGCGAAACTTGTGGTCTATTTCTCCGCGCCGGCTGGTTATGCTGCCGTTTATATACTCAGCACGTAGCCCCATTTTTTCGCATATCTTCTTATAGCGTGCATGGGCCGCGACAACCGTTTCGAAGATAATCAAAGGTTCTTCGTTAAACTTGTGCGTCTCAAGGTGTTGCATAAGGTGTGCGTCTTTGCCATCAGAGTCGTTATGCTTTAAACCGTACTCTTCTGGGCACTGCATGATCTTAAAGCATCGCTGTAGCGTTACCGCTTCGTTTTCAGCTTCTAAGAAATCATCTTCTAGTTCAGTGATACCTTTTTGCTTAATATCGTTAAACGCTTTGGCCTGAGACTTTGACATAGTGCACATTTCGGCAACGATGATTTTCTTTTCCTTGCCGTAAGCTTGCTCATATGTAACCCGACGACTGTGCTTATCGATAAGCGCTTGCAACCTGTCATGATTCTTCCACATGAAAGGCTTTCCATACTCATCCAACATGGCGTGCCACATCATGAAGTTGTTGTACGTTGGGTAGTACAAGGGATTAATTAACTTCAAGCCTGGATACGCGGAACACAACCGGCCATTGATAAAGGTTCCCGTCATGATCAACAAGTCACCCCCGCGCTTCATGTACTGGTACATTTTGTGGGTGCGCTGGGGACCAATGAACGTGTTAGGCTTTCTGTAATGAGGTTCGCCATGGGTGCTAAAACCCAAGTGCCACTCATCACCACATAGGTGATAGGTGTCAGGGTATCGCTCAACGATTTCTTTGTGATTGTTGGCGAAGGCATCGAACCCCATCATAAATACTTTAGTTTCTTTGTTCGCGAACTGCTTAGCGCGTTGAGCTGGCGTACCATCTATCACCATAATTTGGTGAGGCTCTAAGTCTGACCACAACAATAATTCATGGTAGTTCTTTACGAGCAGAGATTTAGGCATCGTCCAAATAACGCGGCCATCTTTAGAGTGATGGTAAACCCAGAGGCAACCGGCCGGAGTTTTACCGGTACCGGCCTCGGATAAGTCCATAGAACGAGAGTTCGCCAGTGAAAAACCTAAGTGCTCGATTTGATAGGGGCGCAATGACAGTGAATCTCTTCTGTCATACACATCATTCATATCGAACCAGATTTCGTTAGCTGGCTGCTTTGGTATCTTTTGAATGCTGGTCATAATGGTTAGTTAATTTCATCAAATTAAGTAAATTAGTCGTGGCCTGTTGACTAGCCCCCTTCTCAAGTAACGTTACAATTTCTTGTAAATCGTTTCTCAGGTCTGGGAACACTCTCTCGATTGGGAACTCAGATTTAAGAAGTATCTCGAGTAAAAATTCCATTGGGACCTCTTTAGTCCCAGAAAGAGCCAAAGAAACTTTGGCTTGATTGCTACCTAGCGAGTCAGCAAGGTCTTTCTGTTTGAGGCCTTTTTCTCGTATCGCATTCTTCAAAAGAGCGAGTCTTTCTGAAAATTTCAACATGGCTATCGTGTCTCTTATCGTCAATTATTCTTATGCTACTTTGTCAAACGAACGGGTACCTTTGCAGTACTCGGATAATACGTAACTCCCCAAGTGTTCGAGGGGCAAGCTGATTAAATCTTGTAGTGGCATAAGTTCACTAAGTTTCGTTTCTAAACGATGAACGTGTTTTGGGAGCACCATTGAGGAGTCACCGCAGAAGATCACCGTTCTAGGAGACGTCTTTGCAGCCGTGGCCAGCTTCAATACAGATTCGTTATCGGTGTTCTTCAAATCAACAAACACCATTGGGTGAATATTGGTTTTATCAATGTGTTTGATAGCGTGGTTCATGCTCACAGCGAACAAAGGCTTCACCCACGTATGAAGTGGAGAGTTCAACCGTTCTAAGCACGCAAGCCATACCGCAGCATCCGGTAGTTGTTCTTCGTCTAGGAAGTAAGTTTTTCCATTCGGTACCGGTAACATAGCTTGAACCAGTGGGTCGGCTACAATGTTGTTGAACTTACTTAAGTGGATTTTGCTTAGCTTACGTGTGGCTAAATTCACATTGATATTATGTGAGCACTGGTTTCTCAGTTGTTTAACCGTAAGATTTGATTTGGTGCTTAGGCCGATAAAGTTCCAGCCATGCGGACAAGTATCTTGGTAGATATAGTTAACACCTTCGTCCTCGTGAATACCATAGTGCCCGAGGGGTGCGGGTTCTTTTTGCAGTTGCATCGTCAATTTCCTGATTGTCTGAGTAATTAAAAATTAGATTTGATAATATTTATTACCCCCGTGTTAAAGAATTCTGCCAGATTTTGTAAGTCTGTCAAAGTTATTTCTTTGGTACCCCGTCTTAATCGACTGAAACTACTTCCAGCCATCCTGAGTTTCTTCCTTAACGCCTCACCCTCATCATCAAACGTAAACGTGGTGTGGAAGTCTATTCGCATCCCAATAGCCTTGTGCAGGGGGGATACAACCTCAAGTTGGAGCGATACCGGCTCCAACTTGGGTTGGGTTTTAGTGTTTAACGACATTAGAAAGATTCGGGACGTCTAATCCCGTTTGCTGATAACGCGTTAAACGGTCTTGCATGGCCTCAATTTCACTCACTAAGGAGTCGGGATAAGGTTGCTTAATCCCGAGCGTATCGGCCATTTTGTTAGCGGACTCAATATCCTTCAACAAAGCTTTAAAGTTAGCACTCGAACCTAGGTTACGAAGCTGGGACAACTCAGCTTGCACTTTCTTTAGCTTTACAAAGTAATCCGCTTGTAAGTTTTGTGGCATATTGTTTAGGTCCTCCAAAGTCAATATAGCGCTAGGATAGTTTTTAAATCGTGGTGTCTTGCCTGAACTCTCGTTCCTGTTACCGCTTCAAAATGGTTTAAGGGTAAACGGTACTTCCTAGCAAAGTACTGGCAATATTCACTACGCTTAACAAGATACTTTTGGTAACGGTCACCTTTAATCTCTTCAGGCCTACGCTCTCCATAGACACTTTCAAAGTAACTATAAACGTGTGCCGGAAGATGCCAATATCTTGAGGGGTAGTGAAACATAGGGTTCGCCCAATTCAGCGTTTCACTATCCATCGTCTTTTGTTTTCCTAGTGGCCAGAGCGGATAAGTTATCAATAAGTAATCAGGATAAAGTAAACACCACATCATTTTACTTACCTGAATATTTATCTTTTGGCCTTTCACATCGATAACTAGACGAGACTTTTCAAGTCCCGTCTCTAGGTTCCCCCAAGTCTTCACATGCCAGAAGTCTTCTCGCGCTAACTTAAGTTCCTCATCCCAGTCTAAATCAGGGAACTTATTCTCAACATACGCTTTCAGCTTTTTGTAAATAAGGTGAACGAAAGGCGCATCGAAAGACTTATCCCAGTAGAACAAGCTACGCTGTAATCGAAAAACATTATCACGACGTAGCTGGGCCATTACAGGTCCTCACGAATACGGGAATTAGTAACATGACAAGGCTTACCTTCTTTGGTGTAGCCAAACGAGAACACCGTGAGTTTCTTACCGATATTCTTATGACCGTTCATGGCGTGTTCATGCTTTTCGTGAGCATCCCCAGGCGCCGTAACATCAAAGGTTTTACCGTCTTCTGTCTGACATACATAAATACCTACTTCGGTACCTAGGCGCTTATTAGGCTTACCTTTACGGACCCCAATAATTTCAAACTCTGCGTCTTCTTCGTCCTTACGCTTCATCAAAGATGCACTGCGTTTATCCGTTTCGTAAGGGGCATCCCCTTGGCGAACCATCGTGCCTTCATAGCCGTTAGAGGTCCAAAAATCATGATATTTGTCGATACCAGCTTGATCATCGACTTTGTAACACGCCGTTAAGCATAGGGTAGGGTAAGAGCTTTCGGTTATACGAGCGTCCAAGTAATTAAATCTATCAGCGTAAGGAAGACCAAGAACAACATCATAAATATTGTACGAAAGGTATTTACTGTCTTCTTGTGGCTTCTTGATAAGACTAGAAATATTTTCAAAGGCTTTACCGTGTGCATAGAGCTCACCATCCAACGTTGTACCATCCCAAATGCCTCTATCATAAAGAAACTGTAAACGTTCCATAACGTGAACAACCGTGATTGGCTTTCCGCCACGAGAGTAAAGGAACACCTTTTCATCTTGTATGGTTGCTAAGCAACGGTGGCCATCCATTTTAGGCTGAACAAATACAGGGAATTCCCAGTCTTTTACTTTATCAATCGGTTGGGCCAACATCGGTTTAACCAAGCCTAAGGCATTGGTGACCGCTGCACCTTCCTCCGGTTGGTCTTCAACATAGCCTTTATCCAGTTGTTTTTTGACTTTGCTTTGCGCTTCAAACACGGCTTGCATAATTGGCGTGGTTTCATTGCTGCGACCAATATTCTTGCCTTCAGTGTAATCCGTAGGTGTTTCGACACCTTTGCCACCTAAGACCTTGCGAGAGGTTACAAGTGTGGTGGCCGTATCGTCTGGGTTAAGCGTAACCTTGATATGCCACGAACCTACTTTTCCGCCCGAATGGACTTTATAAAGGGTTTGTTCAAAGCGAACGTCGGCATCTAAAGAGGTGGTGCTAGAGGTATTAGCGGGGATATTCATATCGTCAATTTCCAAATTTTAAAGTTAAGCCCGTAGGCGGAGTTAAAACTACGCTTTCAACTTTGGTATATCAAGTTAAAAACGAAGTTACGCTGCAAAAACACAATTTATTTGTGTTTTTAATATTTATTAAAAAATTCTGCTTTCTTTAATTTATTTAATTGGTTAGAATTTGTTCGTTTTGTTTTGTAGTAAAAGATTTACAGTATGGCCTTGATGGAGTACAGCCGTGTCTAAGAAAATTGACGATAATATAGAACCACCCTGGGAGCTAGAGCGTCGTAGGCGAATAGCTCGAAAGTTTAAAAACATGCGCCAGAATTATCGATTGACGCAAGAAGAACTCGCTATTGCTGCGGACGTTCACAAGAATACTATTTCAAATGCCGAGCGATACGGCAAAATTTCCACAGAAGAATTCTACAAATACCAACAAATTGCAAAACGCGCTCACATGAAGAAGGGACTCGGTGCGGTAGTGAGTAAAATTACCTTATCGGATATCCCATTCTCGGATTTTAAAAGATTCTTAGCGACGTTTTGGGAGTAATTTTATGTACCGTCACTTCTTTAAAACCTACGGCTTACGGTTCGCGCTTTTCGTTACGGCCCTACTTATCTTTACGGCTGTTTTAAACAACTTCCTTGTGGAAGGGAAATGGCAACTAAACTCACTGTCCGATATGCTCAGCTACTACGCGGTGATGTTTTCATGCGTTATCTTAGCTGGCGTAATGGTTAAGGGTTTCAATAATCGTATTGTTTTGGCTTTGATCATAATTGCTTCAATCTCTGAACAGGCGATTGCCAGCCTAATGTTTACGCTAAGTCCGACACTCCATACCGCTATTGCCATGATTTATGTGCCAGGTATTCTAACCATGGTGATGTACCAGTATCGGGTTAAGTTCCAGTTTTGGGTGGCAAACCGACTCATCAAGTCTGAGCGCTTTCGTGACACTGGCTTTAATTTGCTAGATAAGACCGAGGACACGAATCTAGGTACATGGTTGTGTATGGTGTATAAGTTGTGCTGGTTTATCTGTTTTGCTATTGCGGTTTACTACCACATATTCACGATACATTTTGGTATTCATGAGACAGGCCCACTACTTTATGGTTATCGTCTCGTTGATATTGAGTACGCGCTACACTTACCTAGCTTCTATTTTCTGTTTAATATCGTCTTTATTACTCAGACTATTATGTTTCTTATGTTGTTGTTCCACGCGAGTATTCAAGAGTTCTACGTCAAGGACCTCGCAGGGTCCATACCTAGAAAATTGGAAGTACTATTTAAAAGAGCGGCTTAGCCGCTCTTTTAATTTCTAGACTTAAAAACCAACCGTAGGCTTTTTAGGCTTGAGTGATTCGGTTTTAGGGTTGTCCGCTGGTTTTGGGACAACAACATTACTACCAACATCAGCCATAGCCATTGTTGAACCCATACCAAGTACTAGCGCGATTGCGAATCCTAATTTTTTCATTGTGTTTCTCCATAAGAGGTTTGGTTGTTTCTATGGAGTTAATTGCAAAGCATGTGCCTAAACGAAAGTCTAAGAGTTTTAGACCGTTTCAAGCTATAAGGAGTGATATAAGAGGCGAAATGTTGCCTTACGGCGGCAACATTTCGATATCACTATAACAGTATTGGTAGTTCTGTTGCCAGTTCCCGACGTTTTAGCAGTGGGACTTGGTTTTTTATCCAAGTTTTAATCTTATCTATTCGTCTATCTACCCGACTTTCTTTATGAGCTACAACATTAGATAAAGCTTCGGATAATGCTGAGCCTTCTCCATCCGGCCCAATATAGCCCCAGCAAGAATCGTTGATATCTTCACCTTCGATAATGTAACCATATACATCACCCTCAAGATAGGCGGCATAAGTCTTAACTTCGCTATCTAAGTATTCGTAAACCTTTTGAACACGTTCTTTCGTTAATCGCTTAAAACCATACTGTTCACGGGCTCTCTCTTTAGTGACATAAATAAACCCAACTTGACCCGAATCCCAAGAGCATGAGAATCCGCCGGTATTCATCGTAATGCCTGAATGATCGTATAAGTAGAGTGGGAGGATGAAGTAGTATTTCTCAAGTCGCGCTTCAATCTTCGCCTCAACCAGTTCTTGGTAATCTTTAGTCCCTTGGGCATCCCAATTTGTTGAAGGCCAGTTATGTTCTAGTCTTTCCAACATCGCCTCAAATCCTGGCTCAACTTCTTCTACCATACCGATACGATAGTCTTGGTAGCTTACTGAAGGTTGTTCGTCACCTAAATTGTATCTACTATGCCAGCACACCATTGTGCCCACGTTATCCCACTCACGAGGGCTTTCAGCATCCCCATCACGCTCGATTTTAATTGTTATATCTTTTATCTGAGTTTCAGACTCACCAATTAAATCAAGGGTGTTAAAATCTAGGTTTAATTTCTGGCAGTTTGCCTTCAGTTGTTTTGATAGTTCAGGGTGCATCGTCAATCTCCAACAAGTTAATTTCAAGAGGGGGAGAACATTCCCCCTTTCAGGGTTTTAAATTTCGCAACTGGGCTGGGCGTCATGCCAAGCTTCAAAAACGCGTAAACGAATCGCTTCAGGTATTTCTATCTTGTCCGCACAGCTCGTTATATACGAGTCGGCTCTCATGTTTTCAGTGAACACGAACAAGGTAGGCTTCAAAGAGTTTCGAGCTCGAGACGCTGCCCCCATATCAATATCGTTATCAATAAACACCACTTGAGGGTCTATCTCTTTTAGGTGAGCTTCAATAAACTCTTTAAGGCTTGGGTTAAGCAAACTCATGTAGGCTCGAACACAATGGCCTATAAAAGCACTGTTGATCTCTTCAAGAATTGCTTTAGTGTCTGCGGTACTAATTTGCATCGTCAATTTCCTTCGGTGATCGAGTGAAGAACTCTTCACTCGTTAAATTACGGATATCTACAATTTGTTGTTGTAGTCTCTGTATTGCTTCGTTCTTAGCACGGTTAAGTGTTTTATCCGCCGGCTCATAAGGTCGAGGGGTAAAGTAACCAGCGAGAATTTCTTTTGTGCGAAGCAGGGTGCCTAGGTCTTTACCACTCATTCGCTGTCCCATCCCCAGTTACGCGCTTCAGGGCAGACTTCTTCACGGGTTACCGCGCTGTCCGTATAATTGCTAAACCATTCAGCTAACGCCGTTTCATCGAGTTCCGCAAAGGCGTCCCAATCGTGAACAGTAGTTTTTTCCTGCTCGAGATAATAGCCATGCTCTCGGATATACTCTTTGCAGTGTTCAATCCATTCGTCCCAGTCTGAAATCCAGTCCATTTCTTCAACATTAAGATATGCATTACCAAAAGGACGTCCGTTAATATCATTGAAGGACTTTTTCCAAAATTCTTCGCTATCCCCGACGCCACCCTCGAGTTCAGCAATCGTCTCTTTTAGAACACGAATAATCTCGCCTTTCATCTTAGTCGTGTCGTCAGTAGCCTCACCTGCGTGAGATAGGGATAACTCAAAATCAAAATTACTTATACGGTTCATCGTCAATTTCCAACAAGTTAATTAAAAGGGGAGAACATTCCCCCCTAAGATTTAAACCAATACCCAGTGGCCGTAATAGAGTTCGTCACCAAATTCCGTTTCTACTCGGCCCTCCATGTGCTCATCACAAATGTAATTTGTGATTTCGGGTAAGCATCGGCATGTGAGTAATCGGTCAACATCCGCAGCTACCTTTCGTTTAGGATGCTTCTTCATCACCCACTCAACTTTTAAAATAGCCATGGCTAACCCTCATACCGCACGATTTTCGTGAACACCTTACAGGTGCTAAACGTGTCGCTGGGTAACGTCTCGACTTCCTCGTAACTGGGGTGGTCGAACGACGTTGGTACCACCGCAATAAGTACCCCCGTGAAGCGGAGTAACTTGCGTGCGGCCTCCATATGCTTTTTTACCTGTTTGAACGGGGGGTTCATTATGATCTTTTCATAACGATACCCCGCGTTGTAACGAGCCTCGGCCCAGCTAAGAAAGTCTTCGTGATGCACCAAGGGGACAGCCCCCTCGCAATCGGCACTACAAAAACGCTGTAACAAAGCTTCAACCAACGAGTATTCACGCTCGACAATAGTAATAAGATCAGCATCATGCCCATCGGCTTTAACAGCCTGAACCAAATTACCAGTACCCCCCGAAGGTTCTAGAACACGATCGTCTGATTCCAACTCCAACAGCTCGACCATACGCTCAGCTATCGCCGGAGGAGTAACGTGGCATTCAGTTGAAGCATGAACCACGACAGGCTTTGGGGCCTCAGAGAACTCGATAGGCTCGAGTTCTACTTTTTCCGGTGCCTTAACATGCTTGGGTTTATTGGGTCTTACATATACAGATGAATCCATTAGGCTGTCTCCACTTCTTCCACATACTCAAGAGCCGTTGAATTCGGCGCGGCGTGCGTCTTTGAGTCCGTTAGGTAAACCACAGCCCATTCGCCTTTCCAAAAATCCTGGCCCTCAGGAACAATTCGACAAACTTTTACTCTGAACTGACCACAGGTACTCGGCTTAACGCCACGCTGCTCACTATGGGTTGCTGAATACTCCGCTTTCGTCATTGAGACGATAGGGTACTTGTTCGCGCTGCTCCACATTTTCACCGTTACGCTTTTTACTTCTCCCGGTGAAAGGTTAAGAATCGGTGGGGCCTTCGGCTTAGGGACCGGCACTTCATAGCCCACCTCATACATCAGGTCGCGCCATTCCAATTCTTCCAGTTCAAGTGTCGAACCTGTACCAATGTGGATAGGTAAGTCGTTGTCACACTCCGCAATCCAACCAACGTCAGATTTGGTCGCTTTAGGTTTATCCGCGCCATGCGTTCTAAGGAACGTTTGCAATACAGGTGCGGTAATCTTACCGGTAAAGTATTCAACTTCCCCCAACTGAGCCCGTTCGTAAGTAAGACGGTTCAAGATATGGTTTATCTTGCGGTGTAAGTTTTGGTCGTTCTTGCGCTTGGTACCTAGCTCAATATTAGCGTCGATAATTTCGCTTAAAGGTTTCTTATCTTCCTGAATGTCGCGATAACTATCTGAAATGCAGATATCCCAACGATAATTTGCAATCATCAAAGCAAACTCTTTTTGCTTCTCGTCATCCTCCATACCTTTACAGCGTTCCCAAAGAGATAAGCAATCACCGGCAGCGTGCAAATAACGCTGTTGCTTTCGCAAGTCTGTAAGTAGCGTTTTGATGCGTCGGTAGATAACGTCAGGGCGATTTTTGTGGTTGGCGTGAGCAATGGTACCCATCATGCGCCAGTTCCAATAGCGGACCGCTGAGCTAGCTTCTTTTGCGCGTTCTTCGTTACGCTCTTGCGCTTCTTGCGCTTTCTGCATTTTACGCTGACTGTGGTGGCCCAAAAGAATAGGTTGACCACCATATTCCATACTGTTCGCCGCAGCACTAAAACCTCGCGCTTGGTCAGCACGCTTTTCAGCAAGCGCTTTTAGGCGCTCGGCCTTCGCTTCGGCACGCTCGGCCATTGTCGTGTCTTCAGGTTCAATCGTGCCGGCCAAGCGAATACATAAGTCTTCCGCTTCCGGTGACCAAGAGGGTTTTACGAAGAGTTCTTGTTTTGGCGCCCAACCAAAGCCGAGTTCCTTAAGCTCATCATAAAGGTCTTTGTCTAAGCGGTGGAATGGGTAGATACGCAACTTGTTATCTTCTGGTGAGTAAGTAGCGCGTTCGATATCTTCGTGTTTTGTAGCAATAGTTTGATTAGTCATAATCGTCAATTTCCAAATTGTAAAAGTTAATTGAAGGGGGAGAACATTCCCCCCAGGTTAAACGGCGGCAGCAATCGCTTTTGCTTCAGCCAGGACTTTTTCTTCTTCCGCGAGTTCTTCTTCAGATAACTCAATCCCCGCGTCTTTAGCCAGTTGATAGTACGTCATTCTTACGGCTACGGCATTACTCTTCATTTTGTAGTCATGGGATACGCAGCGATGTTCCCACTTGCCGTTGTCTTTGTCGAAGTAGTGCCAGTTTTTATGATTACTGGGGCTACTTTCTTCTAAGAAGTTACTTAGCACTTCAGGACCAATTTCAAGTTCTTCCGCTTTTCGAAAGAGCAGGGCCAACGCCTTCAATGTCACTGTGAAAGGAAGAATATAGAGTTGTCTCGTGAACTGAGCCGACGGGTGTATATATTCCTTACAAGCGTGAGGGTGTGACGTATATAACTGCCGTAGTTTTTGAGAGATAAACATTTTGTCTAAGAAGACTTTTAAATATTCCGCCATGCGCTCCGGTGAGTTGTCTTTACCACAAAATAGCTTGGCAAACTCATTGAGCTGTTTTAGTGCCCAGAATTTATCTGAGTCCCCTGTACAACTGTTCTTCTCATACTCAACCACCGCACGAATATCCGAAGCTTGTACAGTATCCATCAATGTCGAAGCTATCGGGTCGGCGTTGTTGTATGCAATACGGATTGAATCAACGGGTACCTTTTGCATCGAGTTAATATCATGAAATGCCTGCTGTCTTTCAGATAAATCCAGCATCGGGAAAAGCATAATTGATACTTGGCTATTTTGAAGCATCGGATACTCTTGCAAAGCAAGCTGAACCCCTTTGGCTCGGTGCTGGCCATCAAACAAAAGCATTTGAGCATCGAGGTCCACACGCAGATGGCCTATGTTTCGATACTGGTCCATTTGCACTTCAACGAAGTCAAAGTCTCCTTCCAACGAGCCCACTAAAGGTGGAACGACAAACATCGTATCGTTTTTGTGGTTCTCGATTAGATACTTTGCGAACTTCTTAGCACGCGGGACATTTACTAAACGTTGGCTACGCTTAGTAATATCCCAGTGATCGTCTAGTTTCAAAAGCGAACTTAGTTGGCGCAAAGGGATAAGCACCTGGTAAAAAGGTCTTGAACCTTGCACGCCCCGTGAGGCCAGGAGTTTGTATTCAATTTTATCCATCATGATTTAGTTCTCGTCTATAAAGTTTAAATCGTCGGCTGTTACTTTCAATTGCACTTGAACAAGCTTGCCTTTGTGCTCAACAGTTGAAAGCCAAATCTCTTGTGTAAACCAATGGTCTTCAGTCAGGTTTTCAAGAGCTTCACCAACGATTTTGTTAAATGTTCCTGAGTCGTGGCACACCACTTGTCCCTGAGTCACATCATACTCAGGGTTTTCGCAATGGTTCTTCATGCGGCCACCTGTTTAGTTCGGCCATACGTTTTATGGCGCAGTTCTCTATATCCGTGACTGCTCAAAATATTTCTAGTCTCGGAAGTGATAGACCATGTAGAACAAATATCGGTTTTCAAACCTATGCCCTGATAGTCTTTACGCTGCGGCCCCGTATTTATCATTCGGTCAACAACCAATAAATCGTGTGGATAGCCTTTCACGAACCATTCGATTTTATTGCCAAACTCGGTTAATACGTCTTCAAAAAACACCATTCCTGTATCGTAGGACAGCGTGTCTTTGGCAATAACAAAACTGTATAACGAGGCCAGAAAGATATCCGCATGGCCAATATCACCACCCCAACGCCAGTCGTGGTCTGGGTGTCTTGGGTCGCGTGATTGACTTAGAATTATTCGGTGAGGCTGAGCACTTAGCATCAAATCGGTTAGCGCTTTCGATAGACTCACGCCTCGAGGGACAATAAATTTCTTACTGCTTTGGTGTAGCTTTACGCGCCACTTACGCGCCGTTCTGTTGCCTAAGTCGATAAGCTTTTCACTTATCATCTGTAGCTTTTCTTCCCAGCCCAGAACCGAATACTGTTCAGAAAATACACTCACGGCTTGCTTAAGCTGAAAATCAAACAACTGGCGTAACTTGTCGTGAAGGTCTTCAACGGTACCGGTACCGTCTGAGCCAAATCGAGAAGTGTTATCTTCTAAGAGCTTTACGAAGCGAGGTTGTGTAATCGCGTCGGCAATTACAAATAGCATCGTGGCCGTAGCCTGTTTATTGATACGTTTAACATCAGTCATGATCGTCAATTTCCAATTTTAAAAGTTAATTAAGAGGGGGGAATATTCTCCCCCGTTTTTAGCTTGCAGCCCGTATGGGGCTATGGGGTGTTACTTCATACCAATCATAGAGCTTCATAGTCTCTCGACTATAATCTCGCTCCCACGTTCGGCCATTTGCATCTACTAAACAGTAAGGCACTTTACGTCGCTCACACATGCTATCTGCGTGCTCTTTTGCTTTCTCAGGATTCGGAGCAAAGAACTCTTGCATACGGCGCTCATGCGTAAACCTGTCGTGATACACCAGTTCGTACTTCACTTAAGCCACCTTGTCTAATTTTTTACTTTGTTGAAAATAGCGGAACAACTCGCCGCCTACCCATTCACCTTTCGGCACTGACACACCATTACCAATCTGGCGATATGCTGATGTCGCCGAGACAGGGAACGTAAAACAGTCTGGTACTCCTTGTAGCCTCGCATACTCACGCACTGAGTAAGGACGAACACCCATTGGGAATCGCTTGTCAGCAACCAAGCGTGTCGATTTATCCTTGGCGTAGTGAGCAACACAAGTCGGCGCTATATCTCCTTTGCTGGGGTCGCTGATTATTGGGAGGTCACGGTACTTACCCGACATTCGCGCTTTGATAGCGCTGGGCAAGGTTACTTCTGGGTCGTGCTCGACAATTTCAGCCAGCGTGACCGGACGACAGTTCTTAGGGGGGCGAACTTCAAAAGGTCGGCGGGTACCAAAAATAATCAGACGATCTCTTCGCTGGGGTAACCAATGCTGAGATTGGACCGGACAAAAAACGTGAACGTAGTAATCTGGTAACTTCGTCATAGCTTCCATTACCAGCGGGAACGCTCTCATGCCAGGTACATTTTCCACGACATAGGCATCGGGCTTGCGAATGGCCAAGTGACGCAAAGCATGAAGGAATAAATCGTCACCAGTTCTTACACCGTGAATATCACCTATCGTGGAATACTTGGTGCAAGGGTAGGTAAAAACCATCGCATCGCATTCTTCTTGGTTTAACACGAGCTCTTCAGTCAAGTCGCACTGTTGAACATGGTGGCCAATATTCTCGCGATACGTCTTAACCGCGTCGGTATCAATTTCAAAAGACTGGTTAATAGTTAATCCCGCATTTATCAGCCCAATATCCATCAGGCCAGCACCACAAAAATAACTGTTTACGTTTATTTGCATCGTCAATTTCCAAATTTAAGAGTTAATTTTCTAAACTAACTTGCGTAGTTTTTTAGCCAGCTTTTTTACTTCTTTGACTTTCTCCCCATCCGCGGTAGATGGTTCATAACACTCATTGACCCCTCGATATCCAACGAATCTTTCAGGTTCAATTTTTATAGCCTCAATCTTTTTAAGAAGATTTTTAAGAACAATATCTTTTAAATCGTCTTTCATCGTCAATCTCCAAAAAGTTAATTTCAAAGGGGGAGAACATTCCCCCCTAAATTACGCTAATTATTACTGCTTCACGGTTAAAACATTCCGAGCAGATATTCTTGCTCGAACCCATCAACTCAAGTTCCATTTCTATTGCACGGCGTCTCGAGTCACTTATCTTTGACTGGCACTTTGAACAGTGCGCGTCAGCCTTTGCCGGAACAAGGCCCTTAAATAGGTTGGGGATACTACTCACCGTGTAAATCCCTATGAGTGCTTAAGCGTCCCAAGCGAATTTCAACTTCTACCGTAACCGCAAACTTCTCCGCTAAAGAGTTACCAAAGTTTGCCGCTTGGTGAATATTAGCCGCTAAGCACTCAGCGGCACAGTGGTTCACTCGCTTGCCGCGTCGGTGGTCAAATAAGACTGTTGTGAAATATTGCATACCAACCTCCTATTTCTTCGAACGCGCTCGAAGCGCTTTACGCTTTTTCGCTTCACGACGCTGAACCGCAGCGCTACCTTTAGGCTTCTTTCGGCCTAAGTGCTCAACCTTAGGTGCGTGATTCTTAGCAAGGTTGATAGACTCGAGGTGTGAGGCTTTTACTTTCTCACCCCACGCCCCAGAGACCGAGGCCCCCATACCCGCAACAATCGCGGTCATTAATCCAATCTTACTCACGGCTTTTCTCCTTATCGTCAATTTTAATCGTTAGGTTCTAGGTCTAAATACAACTGCCAGCGAAAACCGGCTGCGGTTTCGAAAAACAATAACTGGCCTGTTTGGTCGCAGTATTCTTTTCTAAGCGTTTCCTCAAAGGAATCACACTGGCCATATGTCGTCTCGAAATCCGTAATCGCATTCACTCTGTCGTGGTATATCTTCGGTGGCCAGAAACTAAAGTCCTCCGAATTAGGCTTACGACAAACAATCATGTGGATTTTTTTATTCTTCTTCTTTGGCATCTTCAAAGTCCTCCAAACGTTCGTTCCAGTCTTCTTGATACAGTGAGAAGAAAATAGCCTGTAGTGCGGTATCATCCGATAAGCACGCGGCTTTACCCGCACCACCACAATCGGCATCGAGCGCTCGACTCAATTCATCGGCACACGAGATAGTGAGAACCGCAACTTGGTATTCCGCTTCAGGATCATCAGGGTCCACCCAAGTTAGATTTTCCATGATGTAGTCGTGAATGGTGTATTTACCTTCAACGAACTCCATCCAGCCCCATTCGGCATCCGTTAAAACGTACTCGATCGGAGAACCCGAACAAGAAACCTTATCAGGGATTTCATACATCCAAATATCTTCATTCGCTAAAATATCCTCCGAGGTATAACGCGGATGGTAATTGTGACGTTCTTCTACACCGACACAGCCCGATAAACAGCACCTAAGAAAGAACTTCATAAAAGCCAAAGCGTCAGACGCGCTAGGCTCTTCCGTTGCTAAATGTTTGAATGTCATTGCTTCTTGAGGTAGATACTTTTCCGCCGCATCCTTTCTTAGGTATTGGGACCCCGCGACAATTGCTAGTGCGGCTTGTCCTATTTCTTTTTGTAAAGCCCAAAAAACTACTTCAGCCGCGTCGTCACTATCAAATTCGTCGGTCTTAATATTTAATAACTCCTGAATTTCAGGGGTTACCGCACCATAGCCAACAACACAGGCAGGAGTCCCACAAGTGTGAATATCTTTAGCCTTATTAGACTCCCTTGGCTCTTTAAAATAAAAAATCATATTCAAAGGCAACTCGGCCTCAACCACTTTTTCCATCGTTGCGATTAACATGCGGAGTAGGGGAAACCGCGGGTTTACTTTTGGTGGTTGGTTATTCATCGTCAATTTCCTCTCCAATTTTTCCCGCTTCCAGTAACTTGCGGTACTGCACTACGTTCTCAGGGTTATAGTCCATCAAACCAAAGGACTTCTCCCCCGTTTCTAAACAAAGGGCAGAGCCATAAACATTTAGGTTTATCGACTCAAGGTAAGTGATAACTTCAATAAGCGTCTTGTTTCTGGGACGCTTTATCTTCGGCGTGTCTTCACTCATACGTCTACGGCCTCCGCCCAGGCTTTTTCGAATTCGGCTTTTGAATAGGGGCTAAGGCCACCAAATTCGTAACGATGTAAGACCGCAGCTTGAGTGAACTCGCAATCGTTGATTTGATAGCAAATCCGACGAGTAACGTCATACATCAACACACCTCTTCGCGCCCCCCCGGATAGAGCAATATACTCATACTCAACAACACGAATAATCTGGCCCTCTGGACCATAATGACGCCCAGTGTTCCACTCCATTCGACGCATTTTTTCAGGTTCGGGCTTCACTTCCTCCGGCCAGCAAGACCACGATGTTTCACTCAGGCCAAACCCTTGTTGTCGGTCAATGTCAGAAACCGGTAGGTCCGCCGCAACATGGTTGCCATACGCTTCAGCAACGTCATAATCGCTGGCCATGACGTTAGGTAAAACTAGCTGTCGGCCCGTATCGCTCTCTTCAAGCACTATTTTAAATTCTTTTAAGTCGCTCATCGTCAATTTCCTTCTAGTTAATCACCGGACGTTTTTTAAAGATACTTTTGTAAAACCAGAGCGTCTTCGGGTGTTAATACTTGGCAACTAATCACCGAATAATAAAATTCCCAGTTCATATCTGAAATTCCCCCCTCCACCCACTCAGCGGTACCATCTTCTAAACTACCGTGACACTCACCGAGAAGCGCCAAAGTACAGGCTTCATTCTCTGATTCAGCGTGTCGTAAAGTAGTCGCACTTTTTTCGTACTCCCCAGACCTAATTTTTAATTTCACCGCATAAAATTTCATCGTCAATTTCCTTAAAGTCACAATAAACTGGCCCTTCATCAGGGGCCATAAAGTTAATTTCTGGGTCGGTAGCAAACTCGCAATGCTCAGCCGTTTTGTACCCGTCACCTAGCATGGTGCCACCACACTTTTTGCACACTTGGCGCATCGTCAATCTCCAAAAGAGGGGGGAATGTTCCCACCCGTTAGCGTTTATTCCTCTTCAGGGATAGGCCAATAGCCAAAGTCCGAGCCATCCCCTTCGTGAGCCCCAAAGTAATAGCCCTCTGGTGCTTGAGCGTCTAAAATCTCGAACAATTCTTCAAGCTTGTGACAGGCCTCCTCGCAATACCACCACTCGCATTCGTCACCTTCATCGGTTACCCATGCGGGGATAAAGCTGTAAGGTCCGGCCATTATCTGGGTATACTCCGCCTCGGCATATTGACGGACAGCATCCAGAAACGTCGGGATTAAATCTTGAGTCCGGTGCGTAGCACGGCTCACGGTACCTAGTTCAATTTCAATTCCATGCTTATTTTTCATCTTCCGCTTCCTTACGCTCCCAGCGTTTTAGTTCACGCTCTTTGAAGGCCAGCACATACTTCATGTACTTCAAGGTTTCCTTGGCCTCGGGCTCATCTTTGTGTAAGTGCTCAAATTCAAGGTCGGTTTCTGGTAGATATTGCGCGGCGTGTTCATATCTTTCCTCGGCTTTGCTGCAAAAAACCGAATAGCCCAAATACCCAAGTTCAGATAACAAATGACCCGCAATATCATCAGCGGTTTCCGTTGCCAGAAAGTCACTCATATCTACATTCAAGTGTCTCTGAATTTTAGGGCTAACGGCACCATACCCAGTTACACAGGCCGGAGTACCACAAGTGTGAATATCTGTGGCTTTGTCCGGACTATCATCGTCAACATAGTAATAGGCCATTTGAAACGGCAGCTCAGACGCAACCACTTGTTCCATGGTCTCGATTAATAGACGGAGTAGGGGAAAGCTTGGTGTAGGTTTCATAGTCGTCAATTTCCAATTTAAAAAGTTAATTACCAAATTTTTTGAACCACAGGGGAGAACATTCCCCCCCTCTTAGGCGGCGTCTTTCGCTCTTACCTCGAGCATGGCCAGGAGATAATCGGCGTAGCTGATAAAATCGTCTAGGTATTCACTACCCAGATACAACCACGCAAAGCTTTTGATTTTATCGCGGTCAAGTCCTATACCTTCAGCCGAATACCGGCGAATGTGGATATTGACACCCAAGAGCGAATCAATCATCAACGAGCCCATTTCAAAATCATCCAGCACAAGGCTCACTTCTTCCACCAAGGCACAGATAAACGCGGACTCAATCAACATCCAGTGCGTATATTTCCAGTCCATCAAGGCCCGAATCTTCGCGTCACGGACACAGTAACCCTCGATTGTGGTGTGTGGCGTGTCTTTGGTTATCGGCTTGAGGTTATCAATCGAGGCGCGAGAGCCTTCATCTTCACCCTCGATTGTCATAGCCAAACGACCACAGTTTCTCGCCGTATGTGCAACCGCAATCATACGCCGGAAAATAGGCAGATTTTTATTCATGGCCCTGAGCCTCTATGACTGAAATATGGAACTTATCCATGGTTTCACTTTCAGGAGACTCATACTCTGTCTTGATGTCCGAATCTTTTTCCTCAAAGCACCTGAAGTCGCAACCCCTCTGGCTAAGTTGGGAAATAATTTCCCCCTTACGACGAGCAATAATTTCTTGGAACCACTCACCACTTACATTGAAAGGGCCAACACAAGTTTTCTCGGTATCCTCGATAGCCAACGGATACTCACCATCAAGATGAACCGTTGCTTGTAAGTCGCATAATTTTTTCAATTCATCCAAAAGAGAAATAACACCTAAACAATGCTTCGCTAACATCGAATTCAAATTCGAACTTCTAGTTAATTTTCTAGTCATAATCGTCAATCTCACTAATTGTCGGGCTAAACTATGCAGATTCTCGCGCCGCAGCGTCACTACGCGAAGACTTCTCGGTGAATTCGTCCTTACCTAGCACCTTCTCCATTGCACCCGCTGAGGATGCGATAGAGGCCGCGCATTCAACACCACAGTTAAAGCCAAAATCAACCAGTTTTTCGACAATTGAAAAGTCCAGGCCGAGTTCTTGGCTCAGCGCTTCAGTACGACGGTGCATTTCGCCAAGGTCGTCAGTGCCCTTCAGAGCATCAGATTTTCGGTAGAGACGAATGAGACATTCGATTTGCTTGGCTTTCATCTGCATGACAGCTTCAGCAATCTCGCGCTGGGTTTGGCGCATAAGTTCGTGAGGGGAGGGAGCAGTCTGGTTTACAGGCTGGGGAATGGGTTTAGTCATATCGTCAATTTCCTAAGTTAATTAATCGGCTCACGCCGTAACACCCCGAAGGGCGGATTTCAGTTATACAAGGGCAATATGCCCGAGTCAATTGCAATGGTCTTATTTCGACCAAAAACACAATTTGGGTGTGATTCACTCCCACGGTGGTTTGTTGCACGTTGCGACAGTGAGGACCACAACCGAATTCAAATTCTTATCACGCAGAGCTCACAGCTCGTCACGCAAAGGTCGTTGGGTAGATCACTGCGACTAGCAGCAAGTCACAAGGAGGAACGAGGACATTGTGTGTAAATAAACCTCAGGTACGAATTAAAACGAAAGCGAAGTTTTTAAAAGTATACTTCTTAAAAAATGTTCCCAGTAAAATATATAAATGTACATTTAATAACGAAAGTTTGTGGGAACATTTTTGTCACCGGCTCTGAAGCCCTTGTTACCCACGGCATTGCGAGTAATAATTACCCTCACCGAAGTTACGCGTAACTGGTCAAAATTCGCACAGCTACAGGCCGCATTCTACCGTTTCACAATTTGCGAAAAATGGCCTAGAAAGTTTATGGGAACACAAAACTTAAGTGCTTGAATCTAGGCGCTTAAGTTGGGCTTGTGTGTGACTTTTGGGTGTTCTACACCAGTTTCGTCAAAAAGTTTACGGGAACAGGTGTTAACTGGCTCTGGAATGTCCGTTTGCGCCAGTCTAATTGTTGTGCTCATTTCGCAAATCAACAACATTTGGTGATGCTTCGCTACGCGTTCTGGGTCTAAATTGCCTAGCTCCATGAGTGTCACACCCTTCAATTCTAGCGTGCCAATCTCGTATTGAAGCGTGCCATATTGGAGGACAACCACTGGCTTATGCCAGCCAAATCGTATCGAAACGTTGTTAAATTCCATCGTCAATTTCCTGTCAAAATGTGCTCAAAATAGGGGAGAATGTTCCCCCCCTGAAGCCTCTTAATTTGTCCTAAAATAGGGGAGAATGTTCCCCCCTGAAGCCCTTAAATTGGGCTTGGTTTTGAGGTTAAGGCAAATACCTGTGGCCTTAAAATACTTTACACGACCCTTGTAGAGGTCCTATATTCTCATGCGAGAAGCTTGGAACGAGGGGTGAGGGTCGGGTTCGGCGCTGCTCCTATTTCCGCGCTGTCAACCCTCGATTCGAATTTTTTGATTCTTTTTCTCGAACCAAAAACCACCAGCCTCGATTCTAGATTCTATTTTTTAGAATGAAAGCGAACTTCCACCAGCCGAAAATTACTTCTTCTGTCTAGAGTCTCTGCTTTGAGGGTCGCTACGGAGATCAAAAACAACGGCACACTGGCATAACTCGATACCTCAATTAAGCCCAGGCCATCTGCACTCGTAATGAGTACCGTGAACCCCGCCACCAGCAGCGTAAAATGCACCATAAACGCGATAAATAAAGCAATATCTGTACGTGTAATCATCATCAATTTCCTTGTATCTGGGGGAATGTTCCCCCCTAAAATCGCCGCGACAGTCACGGCCCTGTAGTTGCCCAAATTCCCTTCACGCGAATTGCTATCACAATCCACCAGCCAAGCCCCTAGACACGAGAGCCTAGGCACTGGCACACACCACCTGCATAGATAGGCACGCGCTTAATAGCCTCGTGAAAAATAAAAAACCGATTAGCACTAGCCGTGCTAATCGGTTTTTCGTTTCTCGAATTGAGGGGGGGATGTTCCCCCCGTCCCGCTGGGCTTACTTGTTAAGTTGCTTTTCAAGATCCTTTTGAATCTCAAGCGATAGGGCAAGCATTGCTTTGCTAACCTTGGCGCGGTGAGCCTTAGGTAAACCGGCCGCGTCTAGCGCTTCAAGTTGGTTATTGATTAGCGCTTGAGTGTGATCCTCAAGCTTAGCAACAAGAGCCATTACCGCGCTAGATACATTATCATCAGCAGCACGCTTTGCCGCGCCGCCTTCTTTATCCTTGCCTTTTACAGGTGCGCTTTTTGCGTCTTTGCTTGGCTTTTCTTCTTTCGCTTCTTTAGGCAAGTATTCACCTAAAAAGTTAAGCCATTCAACGCGCCCTTGTGGAGCACCGTTTTCGCCGTAAATATCCGCGTTTAGTACCTTGTCACCGATTTGCGCAAAGGTGCCGTTTAACTCGATCGTTTTGATTGAGTCAAAAAACTTAGTTAGGTATTGGCGATTGTCGTTTACGAATTTCACGTATGTTTTCCAGTAACCTTTTGCTTGGTTGTATAGGCGTGAGCTGTCGCGGTTGGCTTTTGTACGTTGGTTAGCTGGCACGCCGTACAAGTCACAACAAAGCGCGATGTTTGCACCTTGTTCCATGTTGTGTGCTACGGCATAGCACGCAATAGCCATTTTCACGGCTGGCACACGTAGATCATTCTTATCAGCGGTAACAAGAGCAGAAGCAAAAACAGAAGCATTGAAAGTGGTAGCAGTAGTCATAATCGTCAATTCCTTAAAAGTTAATTTGTTGGTGGGGGAATGTTCCCCCCCTCGAAGTAAGTAATGCGCTACTTGCCCCGAGTTGCATTCACTATATAAGGGGGGGTGGATTTTATGCAAGAAAAGGGGGTGATATAGTGGGGTGGCCCTCTCACTCCACCTGAAAAATTTTTGGAATTTTGGAAGGTTATAGATACTACCCTCAAACATAGAACCGCGACCCTAGACCCTAGACCCGAGAACCTAGAACCTCGACCCGGGAAACTAGAAACTTTACCCGAGAACCTCGACCCGAGAACCTAGGCCAAAAAGAAAACCCCGAGGGATTATAGCCACTCGGGGTTTGAGACGTTCAACGTAATCAGAGGTCGTTGTTCGTAGGATAAGCTTGAAACTAGGTATGCGGACGGGCACAAAGATTAGAACAGGCTTTATCGTCAATTTCCAAATTGTAAGGAGCGCTGGCTCCCGCGGTTGAGGCATGTAAGCTGTTTGCTGTCAACGCCAACTAAAGTATAAAAATCTCCTTGATTGGTCAAGTAAGTAAACCGGTGGCAGACCTTATATTCTGTTATATAAGTGTTAAATCACGAGGGCTTTTGTTGTCGTATTTCTGAAATAAAAGACACAATAAAATTGTGTTTTTGTAGCTGGAAAAGTTCGTCACTTGAAAGCACTTACACACATTGTCAGTGTGTGCAAAGAAACGTAAAAAAGGCGAAAAAATTTTTAAAAATTTTTTCGCCTAAGGTTATGCCTGATTGATTAATGAGCGTTTAATTGAATGTTCAGTCCATAATACTGAATAACTAATCGGTTTTTCGAATCGCGTCCCACGACTTGGAGAAACTGATAAAGCGTACTGAGCTCTTTGGTTCGACGATAGAATTCACCTTCATCCACGACAGTCCCGTTTTTAAATTCGCGAACAGATGCGGCGTAGAGTGTATATAAATCCCTACCCGCTATAGAGGGGAGCGACTTAAGCTCATCAATCAACTCGTCTTTTGGTAGGGATTTAAGCACCGCTATCATAGAATCATCAGACAATTCAATATACCCAGAGGCTTCGAAGAAGTATCGAACGTTATTATTCATCTGTCCGAGCTGGCGCACGAGCTCATGATGTGAGTCGGGTAAAGTGTAGTCGCGATTGTTGACCAGTCTCGGATAAGCGCGTAAGGCCCACGAGATAATCTTGTCCTTTTCTTCGGCAACAATTTTGTTACCAATATCCAGCTCTCGATTTTCAGGGGGAATAGGTCTTTCCGTATTGAGTATCAACCAGCGTCGAGTAAATCCTTCGGAGAAATCTTTAGTTTTTGGCAGATGGTTTGAGGCGAACCAATGTGTAGCCATCGGTTGCAGGGTGTTATGTTGGTTGATGTTTCGCTTAAGCGTGACTTCTTGGCCATCAACAATATCTTTGAAGCGCTGGCTGTTGATAGGTTCGTTTTCAGAGAGTTCGCCACACAGGTTTAGTAGTTTATTCGATAGCGCGGCCAGCGCGTCGTTATCTCCCCACTTGTTGGGTGGGAGTGAAACGCGCTTTTGGGGTGGTACCAGACCGCGAATGATATTGAGTATCTGGCTCTTTCCTGATTTTGGCGTGCCGTTAAGTAGGATGGCCCGTTGGAAAAGTGTACCGGTGTTGAAGAACGTCGCGGCCATCGCTTCTTGCAAAGCCATAATGTTATCGCTCTCGTCGTCTGAGGTCCAAATCTGGGTGATAAATTTATATAGCTTTTCCGGTGGGTAAACTTGGTCTGGGTTGAATGTAAATGGCAACGTATACGTTAGCCCCATATCTGGGTCGTGGGGTAATAGTTGAAGTTGGGAATTTACAAACCCGTTGTTGAAGTTCACACCTACAGAATTGACGCGTCGAAGGGGCAGGGCCAGTTTGTTTTTGATAGCCGTAATAATCGTATTGGTGTTACGCGTACCCTTGTCTGTGAAGTTCGACGGAAAGTAGGTGTTGATGATATGGCTTATCTCATGGTCTTCTACGGGTTCCCAATGCGTGCCTAGCCAACGGCATAATCTCTGGGCGTCGATGGCCGCATCATAGCGATGCTCGGTTTGACTTGAGAGAAATTGAGTAACAATAGTAACGATGGCCGGAAGGTCTATCACGCCCCGCGCTTGCTTCCTTAGGTTTGCTATCTGACTATCCATCTTCGTCATGTTTAGCTTCATCCCAGACTGGCGCGAGATATATCGCTTGAGTTGGTCTACTTCAAGTTTGGTTACCGTGAATGAGCGTGCGATTTCTTCCATGGCCGACTGGCATGCACTCAACATTTGGGTTTCGTTACCAATAGCCTCTGACATTTTATCGTAAACGTACTTTTGAAGGCCTTGATAGGTGTATTGCGCGTCCTTCGAAGTGAAGGGAATCGCGTATCTGTCCCTTAGATTAGAGCCAATATTGACGTCCCAGTGGGGCGGAAGGCGAAGGTTGTAGTACATACGCACTTGGTGGATAAGTGAGTAGAAGGTCTGGAAATAGGCGTCTTTTTGATGATTTGGGGGTATTTTGGCAAAATTTTGCGAAAAACTATCATAAAGCGCGTCAATTTCTTGCAAAACGGGCAAAAGATACGTGTTTTGGTCGCAATTCAGTAAAAAATCGTAGCAAAAATGCGTCAGGTAAGAGCGCATAGTTACGTCCAATTGGCCTAGAGTGTGTAATTTTGTCCTTGCTTCGTGCTGGTATGGCTCTTTTTGAAACTCCACATCCGGCATAATCTCCTGCAACACATCCATGATATGGTGTGGTTCAAATACCGGTAAGTTATCTACGACGTCTTTGGTAGGTACCTGAGTCGGTGAACTTAGTACTACGAACGTATCTTCCGCTAAGAACGAAAGTAAACTTCCCTCGAGGCCCGAGCCAAGAACCGTGAACGATTTTAGTGACTCACTACAAGGCGAAGGTGCCGGCGCTTTAAAAATCATGTAATGGCTATTTGATTCAGAGACCAGCCAAAAGCTTGAAGGAAGCTTATGAGAGAGCGAAAGCTTTAAATCGGATTGTTTATGATCGAGCCTTACCGCAACAAGACAATACTCACTCTCGTCTTTGAGGGCCTGACCTAGAGCCACGCCGCAAAGCTTATCCGCATGTGTCGCTTGCCAATTCTTTTGGTGTAACTCCTGGGTCGCATGAAGTATTTTATCACTGGGGATAGCAGGGAGCTTTGAAGTTTTAAACAGCGGAATCGTTGGCACACCCACAGCAAATAAGGCTTTCGATAATAAACTATACATGCGGTTACTCCTGATTAAGTACGAGTTGCATTTCGTCGATAAACTCAGTTTTTTGCTGCGGTGTTAGATAGCGCTCCATGCTATCGAGGATAAACGTTTTGAATACACCAAATTGTTTTATACCTGAGGCCCGTTCTTGAACATCGAGGATTTTTTCCATCAGTGACACCATGGTACGAAACGTACTGGTCATTTCGCTTGTGTCCCCGTGGTTGAGCGAGTTTTTGAAGGTTTTCATATCTCGATACAGTTGCAACGCTTCCGTCTCGAAATCTGGAATAGACTCTAAATCCTCTATTTCTGAGTCTGCAAAGGTTATGCCAGCGTCGGTTTGAATGCTAAAAAGCGCAGTAAGGAATTCTATCTCGTTGGGCTCGTAAGGGCAGTCTTCATCGTCGAGGTAGGTTGGGTCGTCTTGAATTAGTTTTTTCCACGTATTCAGCGTTGTGAAAAGGTTCGGGGTGAACTCAGGATAGAACTTGGGTGTTTTCATCGTCAATCTCCGCATTGTTATAGGTTAAATATCATACCGCAAGATTGCCTGTATAGTCAGTAACGCGTAATCTAGTCGAAAAATAGACTAATTGACGATAATTGAGGTAGCTGTGGCTAATCAGTTTTTAATGGATTTGTACTCGACTGCTGAAGGCCGGTACAACAAAGATTCGAAAGATATGACGCATGGTGATTGGATGTGTGCCAACACTTCACTCAACAAGCGGCCTTTTAGCTTCGAGCGCTACCCCTTCCAAAAGCAGATTGCGGATGATATGCACCCCAGCCTCGATTGTATAAAGCCCTCTCAGGTTGGTCTTACCGAAATACAGATTCGTAAAGCGCTGGCGATATTAAGCCGAATCCCTAACACCTCTTTGATTTACACCATGCCGAATGAGCGGATGTTTAAGCGTATTTCAAAAGCGCGTATCCAACCGTTAATAAATTTTGATAAAGCTTTTAGGCAAGAGAGTGGGGACAAGACCAAACAGTCTATGGACCTAATGCGGATTGGTACCAGTTTCCTTTACGTTACCGGCTCTGCAGAGGCCGACGCCACCAGTATCAACGCGGACTTTGTTTTTAACGATGAGATTGACTTAACAGACCCGTCAATGTTGTCACTCTTTAACTCTCGTCTACAAGGTTCCGATCACCGTGTTAACCAGCGTTTCAGTACCCCAACTTATGAAGGGGTAGGCGTAGACAGAGGATACCGAAGAAGTGACCAGCATGAGTACGTGATTAAGTGCCGTTGCTGCAACCATTACCAAATACCCGTATTTAGCCGAGCGTTCGTCGAAGTCGATGGCCTACCAGATGATTTGGAAAAATTTGAAGATATCTCAGATAACCTTATCGACTCTGGCCAGCTCGATATTCAATCCGCACGCGTGGTTTGTGAAAAATGCCGGAAGCCCCTAAACCTTGCTGACTATGAAAACCGTGAATGGGTGGCTAAATACCCGAGTCGGGTGCTCAACCGCGGGTACCGTATCCGCACGTTCTCTACCCACAGACTAGACCCTCAATATTGTTTCGCTCAGTTATTTGATTACAAATCGAATGATAACCTGAAGGGCTTTTACAACACGGTTAAGGGTGAGCCCTACAACAACGAAGACCAGAAGCTTTCGTTAAGCCAGATAAAACTAGCCATGGGAAGCCCAGCTATCCCAGAGCCAAGACAAGGTGAACCACACTTCATTGGTATCGATATGGGGGTAACGTGCTACATCGTTGTAGGTTGTGGTACCGACCCTAGAAAGATGCGTATTATTTTAGCCACTTACTGCCATATAGACCAATTACGGGGACTGGTTAATAAGCTAGATGAGCAATATCATTTTGTTGGGGGAGGCTTGGATAGGTACCCTTATACTCCTACCAGTAATGATATCCGTAACGGTAGCCTCGGGCGAATTATGCCGGTGCACTACACGAAAAGTAAGGAAGTTGCTGAAGAGAAGAATGCACTCGGGGAAGTGGACTATATCAAGGTAAACCGTACCGATATGTTAGACCATGTGGCCACAGGTATAAGAAACTTAACGTGGTCGATTGAAGGTTACACCAGCAACCAAGACAAAATAGAGTCTCATCTTCAGGATATGATCCGAGAAGAAGTCGAAGAGGAACAAGCCGTTTGGGTTAAGCTTTCGGGTAAAGACCACTTCTTCCACGCAATGGCCTATCTCGCCGCAGGGGTCTCGTATAAAATTATAAAAGACGGTCTTGAGGGCTGGGTGAATGTGAATACCGATTTCTCTAACGCTGGCCACGGCGGAGGTATCCTTCTAGGCCAACAAGATAATGATATCTTTGGCACAACCGACTTAATCGGTTATTCTTCCAGCAATAACCCGACAAAAATAATTCGTCGGTACTAACAATTTGGGAAATTGACGATGGCCGTAACAATACTTAGCAAGCTCAAGGTAATTGTGCCTAATCGGTTTAAGCCGAAAGGGAGTACACAAACTGCGACCTATAACGCAGAGAACAACACAGAAGTCCTATCGCTCCCAGATTATCGGGAACACCTAGAAGATATCTATTCAAGTCGAGTTTCGGATAATTCACAAACACTCATTATGAAGCTTGTTAAGTCCGACCCTGATGCGTCAGCCGCATTAGGCGCATATCTTACTACGGCGGGGAGCTCTATCCCGTATATCGTTGTAAAAGACCCCGACGGGGCGATTGACCGCGATGGCGCCAAGATAGTTAATGAACTTATTGAAGCATTAGAGACCCGCCGCGACTACTCTAAAGGTTATTTAAGACCTAAGACTCTGCGAGAACTGTCAGAAGAATTCCGTTACATGCTATTAGCCCGAGGTGGCATAGGCTGCGAAACGGTATTTGGTGATCAACTTCAATTAACCGAGCTTCGCAATATCGATATGGCCAGTATTCGATGGCAAGAAAAAGAGCCTGGGAAAATGGTGCCATGGCAAGACCAAGGAGGCGGGGACCCAATTAAAATGGATATCCCTTCTTTCTTCGTAGCTTGGTATCGAAAATCACCTATTGAAGCTTACGGCCACAGCCCCTTCGTTAGCGCGATTAATACCATGGCCGCAAGGCAACAGGTGATTAATGACTTGTATCGAATCATGCAAGTTACAGGGTTCCCGCGAATCGCTATCAAGGTACTTGAAGAAGTCTTGGTGAAAAATGCTCCGGCTGACGTTAAAGTAGACCCGCAAAAACTAAGAACCTATATTTCTCAACGCCGCCAAGATATTGGAGGCGCGTTTGCTTCGCTGCGCCCAGACCAAGCGATGGTTCACACCGACAGTGCTGAAGTTTCAATGCTTAATGAAAAGAACCCAGCGACGGGTATTAAAATTCAGGAAGTGATTGATACGCTTAACGCCCAAAACCAAGCAGGGTTAAAGACGATGGCCACTGTACTTGGTCGGGGTGAATCTGGTGTAAATACCGCTACAGTTGAAGCGAACTTGTTTGCCAAAGCTGCCGATAGCTTGAATGAACCTATCGGAGAAATCTTAGGCAGCATGCTTACGATGGCTTTACGTATGCAAGGCTCCGAGAGTCGAGTTATTGTCAGATTCCCTAATATTGATTTGCGTTCGGAGCTTGAGCTAGAGGCCCAATTGAACTTGAAGTCAAACCGCTTGCGAACCGACCTAAGTGATGGGTTGATAACCGACGATGATTACCATATTGCCATGTACCGTCGCATTAGACCGGACTCCGTAGCTGAGCTAAGTGGAACGGGGTTTATTGGCGGCGCTATGGAAGTAGAAGCAGAAAAAGTAAGCCCTAATTCTGACCCACAAGGACGTTCTGTTAGTCGTGCTTCAGACAAAAGTGCAAAGTCTAACGCTAACCAGTCTTAAGGTTAATTTTTAATCGGGCTTGGCAACGCGATTGAAAAGCCCTAAGATAATCGAAAATTTGGATGGAAATTGACGATGGCTAAACGGCTAACCCTCACTGAGCGTATCAAATCGCTTATCACCGCAGCCGCGGGTGATGAAATAGACTTTTCGCAGATTGCAGCGTATGAGAGCGTTGCGGCATCTACTCGTCCAATCAATCAACCAAGCACAGCCTACCATGGCGCACAAATGACAGAAGGCTTTCTGTCACAGATGGCGGCGTACTACAAAGAAGAAAGTGTCCCTATTCAGGTCATGCACAATGGTCAGATGCTACCAGTAGGTAAGGTGTTTGCCGCAGATACCTATAGCGCGGATGAAGGACACACGGACTTAAACGTTCTTTTCTATGTCGATGCTGAAGGCCCTTACGCCCGAGATATTGACCTTTCTATTCTAGATGAGGTTTCTGTCGGGGCAGCTCCCAATCACGCGTACTGTTCTGAATGTAGTTTCGACTACATGGCCGAAGGCAACGAAATGAGTTTCTGGTTTCGTGAATGTGATAACGGCCATCGAATCGGTGAGAACGGAACCCACCTTCGCTTAACCGACCTCCGTGCTTGGAAAGAATTATCACTCGTGAACAAAGGCGCGAGTAATAAACCGAAGATACTTGGCTCTGCCAAGCAACGTCTGGGCAAAGACGCATATAACCAGCTTGCCGCTTCAAGTTCTCCTGAAGCCGTACAGTACAGTTATATGACTTGCTCCCCCACTCAAAGTGAAACAACAGGTGAAACTATGGATTTATCAGCTTTAACAAACCAAGTTTCTACGTTGTCCGCAGCTAACGGCAAGCTAGAAGTTAAACTCGAATCGGCAGAGGCAGCGCTTACCGCTTCTCAGTCGGAAGTTGCCGCGCTGAAAGGACAAGTAGAAGAACTAAATACGAAGATTGAAAATGGTTCTGAGACCAAACTTCAATCTGATCTTTCAGCCGCTCAAGCGCAACTTGAAACGGCGAACAAAATTGTCGGCGTGTTCGATGAACAACTAAAACTAGCTGCCGTTGCAGCGGGTTTAACGTTGGCAGACGACGCCAGCGCGGACGATAAAATTGAGCTTCTTAAACAAGCTCAAATTAAACTGGCAGCAATCCCAAGGGGTGGTGTTGGCAAAGGTGCGGATGTGCCGGTAGCTGATGACGTTCTGGTGCTTTCTGCCACGCATAACAGTGCGTTTGTTTCTAATCGATAAGGGGAAGAGTCATGCAAATTGGCGATTTACAACATCAAGGTATCCGCACTGAATCCGCGGCAGCGTCATTCTATCTGGATACCTCTATTACAGGCTTTGACGCCATTGGTAAGCCTGTATCTATTACAGGTGATTTTACGGTGGGTTTCGGCTCAGCAGACGATGAGATTTTAGGTTATCTAGAGTCTTATGAATACCGTGCTGTAGAAAAAGTAAAAATGGGTGCGGTTTCTTGGCATATGTGTGCGGTTTTTGAATACGCCGGTACAGCGCCAACCGTAGGTGGCAATGTAGTGTCAAATGGTGATGGTAAGGTAAAAGTTGCCGGAGCTGGGGCGGGTCGCAACGTAGTTGTTACCGCTGTTGATACCACCAACAAAACGGTATCGGTAATCTTCCGTTAATTCGGAAGATTCTCACCGCAAATAAAAATTTGGAGATTGACGATGCAAGCAGCAAATCTTAGTCAGATTAAACGCGCCCCACTTAACGTGGTTTTAGCGGGTATTAATAGTGAGCACAGCGACGAATCTGTTCGCGCTGGCGTAAAGCTGGTACAAGCAGCAAAACAATACGGTATTAACGTTCGTGATTACCTAAACCTAGCGGTCGATGTAAACGCATCGAACGACCCTACAAACGGCAAAAATTTCCGTTTGGCTAACGGTAACTTAATGACAGGTTATCAAGCAGCCATTATGGATTTGAACCTCCCGTTTAAAAATGCTTTTGAGCAAGGTATTACCCTTCAAGCTGCAGCGGATACTTTCAGTGCACGCCCAGGCTCTCGCGCACTTTTCCCAGAAGTTATCGATGATATGCTTCAGTGGAATACGCGCCAAGATATGTTCGAATCAACGGCACCTATGGTGGCACAGACCCGAACTATCACCGGCCACGAGCTTATTACCACCGCAATTTTTGACGATCAAGGCCAGCTAAATACTTCGCCTATCGCGGAACTTGCGAACATTCCGATGCAGACTATCAAAAGCTCTGAGAAGTCGGTTAAGTTCTTCAAGCATGGTTCAGGTATCCGTACCTCATACGAATTTGAACGTCGTGTGAGCCTAGATATCCTGACTCCATATGCGGCCCGTATTGCGCGTAACAAAGAAATCAGCAAAGTGAAGATGGCAACCTCGCTATTGATCAATGGTGATGGTGTTCACGAAGCGGCAGAAGTTTTACCAGCTTCAAACTTTAAGAATTGGGATGTGTCCGGTGGTAAGTCGCTTAAAGACAACTACGTAGCTCTAGCTGATATGTTGGCTCAGCGTGCGCGTAAAGGTGCGCCAGTTGATACTATCGTGGGTAACTACGATATGTGGTTAGAGCTGTTCCTAATGTTCTTACCAACACAACCTAGCAGTAAGTCTACTTCTGAAATTCTTCAGGAACGTGGTGGCCCACGCGTTGCACTAGCAATGGACTTCCTAAACGGTGTTAACTTCCACATTTCAAGCTCAGCGCCAGCCGGTAAGCTGATTTGTTATTCGAAGGCTGACACGCTGGAAGAACTTATCGAAGCCGGTTCTGTACTGTCTGAGTCTGAGACAGCAATCAAGAACCAGTCGATTACCTACGTGAAAACTGAGAACTCAGGCTATCGCCTAGTTTACGGTGATACTCGCGTAATCTTCGATACCACGGCCTAACCAACAATAGCCCCCTTATCTAAGGGGGCTACTTGGAGAATCAACTAATGAAAATGATCTTAGCTAAAACCACTAAAAATTTTATGCTAATGACGCGTTTCGGAATTATTGAAGCGTTCCGCCCTTCGGTAATTGGCCATTGCACGGAAGTGGACCAGTTTGTTTCACAGCAGCAAATTAAGGTGCTGGATAACGACTTGCCAGATAACGCCACGGATGAAGAGTTCAAAAAGTTCTTTGACGCCCACGAAGGTGACTGGGAAACCGCACTGGAAAATTTCAAGCTGAGTCTTGAAGGTATTGAAGAGAGTAAGGAAGACTCTGGCGAAGGTGACAAGGAAGACTCACCAGAACCAGCACCGGCACCAGCCCCTAAGAAAACCACGACTCGCACAACTAAAGCGAAGTCTTAAGGAACAACCATGTTAAGCGTCCCAAATAACGAAATGTTAATGCTGACCGAGTTTCAAATAGGTGACTACACCTATTTGCCGGACTTTGGGACCGTAAGTGTCTCCCTCAAGGACCAAGAGGGCGTTGAGGTACATTCGGTGGATGTACCTTTTGATGCTGATTACAGCATCCCTCAAGATATCCTGAAAGTCAGCAGCAGTGATATCTTGAGCTTTTTTAAGTTGACGGTTAAGTTCACTAGCGAAAATCGCCAACGTATTTATACGGATATTGTTCGGGTTCATATGGATTTTATGTTTACATCCACACCTTCTAATCTAAGGACCCTTATCGGGCTATACGAAGAAGAACTCCATGATAGTGAGATTGATTTTATTTACTCGTTCAATGAGCTGGTAAATGAACTTGGCCAAGGCCTACTTGAAGATACAAACGCTCGTATCAACAAGTTAATTTTGCTACATGAAGCTGTGCGCCACCTTCCTGCGTTAGGACTGAAAACGCTAAAGTCTAATGAAATTGACGACACTAAGAAGTCTCGACTATCAAATATTGATATAAAAGCCGTGCAGGACTCTATTACCTCTCAGTACTGGGCTCACAAATTAACGTTTGAGTCCGTGGCTGAATTCCCTCAAGCCCCACTACTTGAGTTTGTGAGCCGAACCGACCCATTCACAGGTGAGGACGCATGAATATCTTCACCCGATATACTTCGGGGAATCTTAATTTGGTTGCACGTACTACGCAGCCGAATGAGAGTTTTAGAAGTCTGGTACCCGTTAGGTCCTTGGTGCATATACCAAAGCGCTTCAGGGTTAAAGCAGGGGATATTATTCGTAAGAATGAACACACAGCCTTCCTACTGGCCGAACACCATGCCTACGGCCTAAATAACGTTTTCCTTGGATTGGCTATTAACGCTGAGGTTAATGTTACCTATTCTATTCGCGTCCGCCATCCTGTAACGGGGTTGGAGACCAATGGCTTTAGTACTGAAAGTGAAACCCTTTCCTGTGTACAGGAAATTGAAACCCCCACTGAGGTAAAAGGTCTTACGGTCTCACAGGAGGTCTTTTACTTTGGTTCTAAAATCCCCAAGGATGCCAAGATAAATGGCCGAACCGTAACTAAGGTTATGCCTGTTTCAGGAATTTACCGCGTAGAGGTGTAGGCCGTGTCGGTTACCGCTGATTTTCAAGCCCAGTTCGAAGCTCTAGTTACAGGTTTAACCGAAGGGGAAACCGCTTTTGTTCGAAGTGAGATAGAGTCGGCCACCGTTGCTTTTCTGAATAATGTTTTTACTTCTCTTGCTGCAATGATAAGCGCTATGTCGAAGGAGGCGGAGGTAATTGGCTACGCGCCGAATGCTTTTGGCTATGAGGGAACAAGTAAACGAATAACCTCACGATGGCAAATTCGCAAAAATATAGGCCTAGGTAAGAAGCCTTTAACTCAAGAGCCGATGTTGTTTAGGGGGCTCAGTGAGAAAAAAGGTAAGACTTCTCTAGTTCAGTTGCTAAGACGATTAGGCAGCAATAATGATGTTGGTGCAAAGCTTTATACGGGACTGGGGGGGCTTTCTTTGTCTCCGGTTGCTACGGGTTCCTCCGCTTTAAAGCCTGGGCTCAAGTTTTCAAAATGGGCGGGTAAAGCTTATAACCCTAGAACCCGAGAGTATGTGGCGTGGAAAGATGCCGTGATCCCTGCGGTAAATCATTACTTAAGACAAGGCGCGGTTAGAACCAATACAGGTGCAAGATTAGGTCCCAACTCTAGAGTCTCGGTTGAAGGAAGACGAGGCCAGATATCCGTACAACGTGCCTTGGTCGAGGGGTTGGCCAGTGCAGGTATCAACGTGAGTTTTCTATCTAAACTCAACAGCTTTCTAGGTGCTAAATCGGACTTTGATGAACTGGCCGATATACTTGAAACGTTAGGCTTAATTGACCAAAAGGAACGAAACAAGATAGGTCATTTGCATAAGTACAAGCATGCTATTTTGTTACCTTACTTTGGCGCCTTACTTTCTAGTACAGGAAAAAATTCTTTAACCTCTTACCTACAACGAGAAGGTGTCCTTTAAATGGCCCAGTATATAAATATCCAAGCCTCTCTACTTCGCTTCTGCAGTGATAATGCAAAGCTATTGCGTGCGCTTGTCGGAACTGAATTTAAGAGCCTCAACCTCGATGCCTTTTCCAATGAAGATGAGTTACCAGAAGGGGACTTTATTGGTATTGAGGATTTAGCAGTACAGTCGGGCACGGACGATATTCCGCTAGACACGCTTTCTGCGGCAGTAACAATTAGCACGGTATCTGACAGTAACAATATGCGACTAACCAAAGTCGTAGATCATATTTTTGAGTGTTTAAGGCCAACGAAAACCTTTACGCTTTTTGATGAAACTACAGGGGCTAGAAGGGGAAATATTACGTGTATGAATATGACCCAGATTCTTCCAGTTCAAGACGGAAAAAATTCTCGGGTTATTCAGTCGATAATTTTTCAAGCCTCAGCTTTAGATGAATCGACAAAATGAGTAAGTCCTAAGTCCTTCAAGCTTGCGCAAACAGCGATTTGAAAAGCTTGTTGACGGGTGTATAGTGTTCGTTGGCAGTACTGATCAAGACGATTCAAAACTTTTTTGGGTAGTCTTAAGGTAAAGCTTTTTGATGATGCCGACTTAGGAACAACACGCATATCGATTGGACTTAAGTTATTGTGTAAAAAGTGGTCTAATAAGACGCGCAACTTGTCCGCATCCGATTCACCTTCAATAGGTGCTCTGGCTGCGGTCACAAAAATGTTCGTGGGTGTGATGATTGAAATTGGTGTAAGTTTTGCCATGTTTCATCCTCCTTCAGCAAGGTATCAATAATAACCTAAAATTTGGAGATTGACGATGGCTGGTGAAGCTAAAACAACTGATTTTATGTTGGGTACTGCCACTGTAATGATTGGTAACCCAGAAGACCTCTATAAACTAAACCCAGAACAACATTCTGTGGGCCTAGTTAAGAATTTCACAATCGAAGCAACCAAGGAACGTTCTGACCTTACCCAAGGCCGAACTAACGATGTTGTTTTCACACTAACAACCGGTGCCACGACTCGAGGCACATTCGAAATGTACGAATACACTGAAAAGAACCTTGCTTACGCGTTGGGTCTAGACGGTGGGGAGTTGGTATCTCCTGAAGGTGATGCTCACGTAGTTAAGACTGCAGCTTCTTTCTCATCCGGTGCGGTATCCCTAGAACTCAATGATGGTACAGGACAGGATATTAAGGTAGGTAGCTGGGTTAGTGTTCGCGACCCTATCTCAGAAAATATTGTTTTAGGTACCGTAACAAATGTTTCAGGGCTTACAACGGGTACGGCAGAAACCGCTACTATAGAAGTAGAAGTACCTGACAGCACTATGGCTTGGGAAGTTCCGGCTGGCGCATATGTATCCCTAGTAACGGTACTTGATGTGGGCTCAACGGATGTTGACCGAGACTTTGCCGCTAAGGTTCAAGGCCAGCTAGCTAACGGTAAGTGGATCACACTTCTTATTCCTAAGATGCGTGTTTCTTCAGGTCTTACTATGGCATTTGGTACCGACAACTTCGGTAATACACCATTTGAGTTTACGCCACTTAAAGTTACACCTTCCGATACTTACTATGCACCTTTCAAAGGTACCTCTGGTAAGTTGGTTCATGACTCAGTACAAAGCGCATTGTCGTAAAAACCCTGGGTTTAAAAACTGTTTAGAAGGCCTCTTCGGAGGCCTTTTTTAAGGAAATTGACGATGAGTGATAACCCTTCTGTAACCTTTAACATCAGCGTTAACGGCGAAGATAAAGAAGTTTTCATGAGTTTTGCGCTACTCAATACCATCACAGGGTACTTTAGAAATGCGGAAGAACTCGAACAAATCCTCTTAAATTCCGACGTTCGAGCGAGTGTAATTACTGAACTCCTATCTGAAAGAAATGAGACGGGCCGAATAACCCAGAATTTCGATATTAATACAATGAAGGCAGACCCAGACCAAATACTGGACTTGCTGGAATGGGTATCGGAGCACGTTGAGACTTTTTTTATGAAGGCTCTACAAAGAGCCAAGCAACGAATGAAGAAGAAGCAGACCACTTAGAAGTCTTCAATTCTTGGTACCTAAAACTGTCGTTTGAAGAGCAGTTGTGTTTTGTTTTCGAAACGGTACCCAGCCAGCTACAGAAGATATTTTGGTCACATAGCAACCAAGATATCAAAGTTAAAACCAAGCTAACACTTGGATTAAAGACTGTCACAATGACCCAAGAGTATGTGACGTTATTGAATGCCGCAGGGACTATCTTCGGTAAAAAAGAAAGTGGTTCAGGCAAGCCCAGACGTAAAACTACGAGCACGGTACCAAAAGATGAAATAGAAGCTGAGGCCCGAGCAAGAGCCGTTTTTGGGTAACAATTAGGGGAAATTGACGATGGCCGGCAGCAATGCATCCAATACAATTAGAAATACCTTACTTAATTTTACCGTCGATCCTAAATCCAAAAAGGTAATCGAGGAACTAACTCGCGAGTTTGAAAAGCTAGAGCGGGTCACACAAGCCGCTAGTCAACAACTTCAAGCCAACATTAAGGCCATTAAGGACACCCCACAGGGGCGCTCTGAACTCGCCCAGAACGCTAAGAATGAAGTTAACACTCAGCGCAAAATCTTAAGTGAGAACCAAAAGAATGCGCGTGCGTTACTAGATCAAATTGCCTTAACCCTTGGGAAGGGACTCAACCCTCAACAGCAACAGCAATTAGTGAAAGGGCTGAATCAAGCCTTTGGGGAAATTACAGGCCGCTTCACTAAACAGGCCCAAGCGCAAGCCAAGAAACAAGCAAAGGACCTTGCTGACTATTACGACCTTCAATTTCGTAAGAACCCTACCGTTCCAAAAGGAAGCCAGCTCTATAAGTCTCGAGTAAACACGTTAAACGAAAGTGAATTGCGCACAGGGATTCAAAGGCAAAAGCTTTTACGTAGTGGAGCACAAAGTGCGCTTAACGATGCGATTCGCTTAGGGGATACCAGTCTTGAGAAGAAAGCTCAAAATGCGCTTAAGAAGCTTGAATCAGGCTTAGTCGCTGCGGAAGCAAGACTAAAGAAATTTACCGAGGCTTCTAAAAAAGCAGAAGTAGCGCAAGACACCCAAGCGCGAACCGTAAGACGAACCCTTAAATCTTACAATGATGATGAGTTTCGATTAAACCCTACCGTAGCTAAAGGGCAAAAGGTTAAAGCGTCTCAAATCTCTACGTTGAACCGAACTCAACTAGAGGACGCTATTGCTCGGAATAAGGTTTACGAGAATGCCGCCCGTAAAGCGCTGAAATCCAGTCTCGCGCCGGAGACGAGAAATAAAACGCTAGAGAATAACGCGGGTAAAGCGCTAAGAGAACTTGAAGAATCAACCAAGCTTGCCAAAGCACGATTAAAAGAATTCGCTGATGCTGCGGCCGAGGCCAAGCGTGCTGAAAAAGCAGCACAAAAAGCCCAGCGGCCCTCGACACAAGTAACCGAACAACAGCGTGTCGCTCGTCGTATTGAACAGATTAGACAATCGCAAACCAATCAGCGCTTAGATGGCGGAGCCCAGCTATTCAGAAACCAAGGGCAGTTACTCCGTAACTACGCTGTGATGGGCGCCGGTGTTGGTGGCCTTGCAACGTCCGCCACGTTTTCAACTGAGCTAGATAGACAGTTCAAACAACTACAATCCATTGTGAACCTCACCAATGAGGAAATGGAAGAGCTGTCTAAAAACCTTATTGATGTTTCTGAAAAAACTAAGTTTACAGCCACGGACGTCGCAGATGCGGCCATAACGCTTGGTCAGGCTGGCTTAGGTCAAAATGATATCCAGAATGCGATAGAGGGAGTTACGCTCTTTGCTACCGCGGTAGGTTCTGACTTAAAAAGTGCCGTTGACCTCGCCACATCAACATTAGGGGTATTTAATAAAGACAGTTCGCAGATGATCAACATAGTAGACAAAATGACTACGGCTGTGAACAGCTCAAAATTGAACCTTGATAAACTTGCCTTAGGTCTTCAGTACTCGGGTAACTTAGCGGCCCAGTCTAATGTGACGTTTGAAGAAACGGTCTCCGCACTTGGCGCAATGGCTAACTCGGGTATCCGAGCTGGTTCGACCCTTGGTACCGGCCTTCGACAAATTATTATATCCCTGCAGAAACCGTCAGAGTCTTTTACCGAGATTGTACACAACCTCGGGCTCTCAATGTCTGACCTAGATATTACGACTCACGGTTTGATACCAGTAATGAAAACGCTGGCCGAGAGTGGTTTTACTGTCCGTGATGCTATGGAAAGTATGGAAGTGCGTGCAGCATCTGCATACGGAGCTTTTGCAAATAACATTAGCGTAGCGGAAGACCTAAGCGAACAAATGCGTATTGGTGGTTCTGCGGCCCGTGCGAACGACACGCAGATGGAAGCATTAGCTAACCAGTTAGACCGTTTGGGCTCTATCAGTAAATCGATTGTCTACGAGTCAATGGAGCCACTACTAGACACCATTACCAAGCTTACTGAAAAGACCGCTGACTTTCTTTCAGTGGTAAGAGACCTCGGCCCCATTCTAAGCGCTTTAGCAGTACCGGCCTCGATACTAGGTGGCGTGCTGGCCACAAGGAGCGTTCTTCGTCTGGGCGCGGGGTTACTTGGCGGCGTGGATATGCTGACCGGAGGAAAAGGTAAAGGTAGCACAATCTCTAGGCTTGCTAAGGTTGCCACTGGTCGGGGATTAGGTACCGCGGCGGGGTTCGCCGCCCGTGCAATACCTGGGGTTGGCCTTGCTACTGCCGTAGGTACCGCGGGGGTTTATGGATATCAATATCTCGATGGCCGAGCCCGAGCTAATGACCGTGTTGATAGCACGCAAGCGGCCTTAAACCGTGGTACCTCTGAAACTAAGGTTTATGAAGACCAGCTTAAAAAAGTTGGGTCAGCTATTGATACGCTTATCTTAAAGCAAAATGACCTTACGAATAATGAGTCTCTTCAGCGCGAGATACGTCGTCTTAACGATGAGTTTCGCCAGCAAGGGTTGTACATCGATGATTCGATAGACAGCTACGACAAGCTTATTACCAAGATGAAGGAGTTTGAAGATGCTACTCGGGATGGAGTGGGGTACCTTCAGAACCAAAACCGGAATAACTTTGTTGATAACTCGGAAGCTAAATTAAATGAGTTATTTTCAATCGGCTTTTTCGATTCATCTGAACGCAGACTTCTAGCCGAAGAGAGGGGAACGGATGTTAGCGTCGGTAGCGGTAAAACCGCGACCCAACGTGGCCGTTTTGCAAGTCGAGGAAATGTTTATAGAAGTCTGATAGATACAGCGCTGCCGAATTTTGGGGATGATCTTGCGGGTATCAACGAGCTTATTCGCAACATCAACCCTCAAGAGGCCGGTGCTTATGGCCGTGCACAAGAGGCACGCACGCAAACACAAGCATTGCAAAGCCAGTTATTTAATATCCTAAATCAATCTCCGCAAGAACTAGATTCCCTAATGCAGCAATTTGGCCTATCCGGTGATGCACGGGATAAAGCCGAAGAGTATATAAACAACCTTGCTCAAGAAATGCTTAATCGAGCGAACACGTTGCTGGAAGTGGAGAACAACCAGAAACAATACGATTCGTTAGACCCGAGTATCAAAGAGGAAGAGCGAAAAATTTCCCAAGTGGTAATTAAGAATCGTCGCGAACTGTTAAATGATATCGCTGAGACCAGCGAGGAAATCAATGCATTAACAGAGAAAAACAAAGACTACGAGACCAGTGACTACTTAGGCACATTTAAGGACATAAACACACTGGTTCGTGACCAGATAAAAGCCTTGCTAGAAGATGAGAAAGAGGCCATTGCGGAATTAGAAGCGCAAGGGGTTTCTAACCCTAGACTTGTGCTTCAGGAACAAGGCTATTACCAAGCCGCAGGGGAAGCGAGAGGTAAGCTTGAGCGCTCACTACAATCGGCGGCGAAGGATGCTAGGCCGGATGCTAATTTATATTACCCCGCACGACTGGCGGAGTTAGATAAAGAGCTGGATGTACTTCGTGATCAACTTCGCCAAGTTACGGACCGAGAAACTTCAGATGAAATAAAAACTAAGCTCCAAGAACTAAACCTTGAGCGAGAGCGTGTGGCCAATGAGCAAGACACTCTCTTTGCGGCCATTGATGGTAACTCTCCTGTCTCTGTTGCTCAGCGAGACAGAGAGCTAAATGCTCGGGTTACCTTAGGGAACCAAGAATTCGATACGATACAAGCAAAGACCTTTGCAAGAAGTCGTCTCGAACGTTCTATTGGTGAACAACAAGACCTAGACGTTCGTGATTTTAAATTGCTTGGTGATGATGATGAGTTATCGCGTCTCTTAACTGATGTTATTGGTACGGAACAAGGTGAGATAAACAATGCTTTGGCCAAAGCACGGCAAGAAGCTGAAAAACTAAGAACCCAAGCGGAAGACACCCGCTATGAAGCCCAGCGCTATATTGATATCTCAAACAATGAAGGCTACACCGACGAAACCCGAGAGCGTGCCGCGGGTATTGCTAACGATATTGAGAGCCAAGCAGTACAACTAGAAAAAGAGGCGATCGCTTTAGAAGAACAAGCCGTTCGACAAGCGAAAGAAGCCTTAATGGATTTTGCTAATTATCTTCAAGAAACCATTGTTGATAACCCCGCGCTAACGGATGGCCGCTCTAAAGCGAAAACAAGAAAGTCTATTGAAGGAATTGAAGGGCAAAATATTAGTCTTGACTCTAATCTTGAGGACCTTTCACAAGCTTCTAAAGAAGCGGATCGTGGCCTACGGGAATTTAGAGACCAGATGGGGGACACGGTTCGAAAGATAAATCAGAGTATTTATGAAAGTGACCAGTTTCGCCAAACTCAAGCCGCGATTTATGGCACGCAGTATTCTCCTCTGGGGGAGCAAGGGGTTGATGAAACCTACGGAGGTCGAGGAGGCAAAGGTGTAGCTTCTCAGTTCGCTAACGCGGGTTCCTATATTGTTGATGAAGTTAATAGTAGTTACGAAAACTTTGACGTCTTGACCCAAATGACGATGGAAGCGACGGAAGCTGCTAAAGGTTTAGGTGATGCTTTTGGAGCAACGTTCGCGGATATCATTACAGGGGCCAGTGACTCAGAAGACGCATTCAGGTCATTAGGGGTAAGCATACTTACCGAAATGGCCAATATCGCGACCCGCGCTTTAGCTAACCAGTTAATAATGTCACTCTTCTCAGGTCTCGGCCTGATGGGTGGAGGTATGGGCGGCGGAATGGGTGGTTTCTTTGGTGGCGGGATGTTTACTGGGGGGCCAGTAATAGCCGGTAGTTATAAGACTGGGGGATTAATTACCAGTGGAATGTCTACTCGAGATTCAACCTATGCCAAAGTGAGTCGTGGTGAGTTTGTTCTTCGCAAAGCGGCAGTAGATGCTTTAGGCCTTGAGACGGTCAAAGCACTCAACTCTGCAGACCCTAATAGCGTCAAAGATAAAGAAATGATGAATAGCAATGCTACCCAGGCTATGTCTGCATCAAATAGTGAAGGCGGCGGCGTTGTTAATGTTTACGTGGTAAGTGAGAAGCAATTACCACCTATGGGACCAAACGATGTGAAAGCTATCATTGGTGATGATATCGCTAGAGACGGTGAACTTGCTTCACTGGTAGCACAGGTAGCAATGAGGACTAAATAATGTCATTGGAACAGTTTAATTTTATTTACCATAAGGTCTCTCATCGTTATAGGGACCGCTCAACTAAGTTGACCTTAGGTAATCAATGGGACTATGTAACTAAGCCTACGGCCCCTGTTAGCAGGATATTCACATTGAAATATTCAGTAATGAAATATTTTGAAAATCCCCAACTCCTAGGTCCAAAGGAACGTCGGTATAGTGCTGATCATTTGGATGAGTTTTACCAACGTCACGAAACTTGGAAAGAGTTTATTTTTCAACACCACAAATTCGGGAATGTCGTGGTAAGGTTTGACCAACCCCTTGAGCTACCGGAAGGTATTACAGGGGGGGATGGCGCTATTGAACCTTTTACTATTACGTTGCGTGAGGTAGGACTTTAATTGATAAAATATTTATTAATTAATTTAAACAATATTATTGACAATAAAATTGTGAGTCCGTAGTATTGACCTCGGTTAGTAGTCCATGTGGCTCCTAATTATCGTCAATTTCCAAATCAACGCCTCAGCCTTGCTGGGGTGTTCTGTTTTTGGGTGCTTGAAAAATATTCAATCTATTCCTCTTTTCGGTATACTAGGCGAAAATTGAGGGAAATTGACGATGAAAGAACTTTCACAAGAAATTCAGTCTCAACGGCATTCGCTGACCCCTGAAGACTTAACCACCTATTTAGAAATCATTATCGAAGACACCGATGGCCAGCCGGTTATTATTCGTCTTACGGATAGAGAAACCCGTGACTGGAATGGTTCAACATGGGTACATTCACCTTTTAAAGTCTCTGGGATAGCCAATAAATCCACCGGAGAGAAGAACCGTCCTAGCCTATCACTCCCCAACGAGGGGGGGCTATACAGTTATTATCTAAACCAAGGCTTGTTAGAAGATTCGGTGGTGACACGATACAAAGCACTTCCGCACGAAAAAGGTGGCTCTCTAACGTCTCGCCACGTTTTTTATGTTTCTCACCCTAGTAATATTAGCTCGTCTATTCTCACCCTTCAGTTAAGAAGGCTTTCTGACGGTAATAAAACTAAGTTTCCCCCACGCAGATATATCCAGCCTGAATTTAGTACGGTAATAATATGATCAAAGAATTAAACACCTTTTGCGGCCATATCTACGAACAGGGTATTCAAGACTGTTACACCCTAATTAGAGATTTTTATAAGACTCGTTACCAGATGGAATTGACGAATTACGCGAGGCCGAACAACTGGATTCAGGACCCTAATTTAGATTTCTTTTCTAGGCTGTTTGAAAGAGAGGGCTTTGAGGACACAAATAATTGTCCCCACAAAGTGAGGTTCGGTGATGTATTAATGATGCGAATTGTCGGAAGTGAAGTAGTCAACCACGTAGCTATCTACGTGGGACGACAAAAGATCCTTCATCATTTGCAAGGCCGTGTAAGTGAAATCGTTGACTATGACGATAAATGGCGTTTTCGTGTAGTTCGTGTAGTTAGACACCCAGAGATTCAAAAAACCACGGATGCTGTAGCCCTTCACAATCTGCATAAAGGTTTACCTATTCACCTGCGTGCCAAATTACGGAGTGCTAAAAGTGAAAAAGTTGAGTGATTTATGGAATGAGAAAGCCGAGCGCTGTGGCTTTATTCTAAAGTCAGGTGAAATTGTTGAAGTCGATAACATAGCTGAAGATCCCAAGAATGAGTTTGAAGTCTCAGAGTCAGATTTTGAAAAGTACTACGAGGACACCGTGGCCTCGTGGCATTCACATACCGATGATTTTTCAAATCTTAGCTTATCAGACTACTACACCTTTTTAGCTCTTCCAGAATGGGACCATTGGATAGTGTCGAAGTACAAAGTGGTTAAATTCTCGGTGAAGTCTGAATGTGTAATTTTAGAGGAGGTAGTCCCTCATGGTGACAATTAATCTCGTGGGGTTTGGGGATACTATCCCTAAGGTTATTAAAACCGTTGCGGCCAATTATAGGGAAGCCCTTGAAGCATTAAAACTGCAAGAGCCTTTTAATCCGCGTAAGGCTAAGGTTCGCTATGTTTGTGAGATAGAGGGAATTAACTCTACGTTAGACTTAGATGAGGCCGTTAATGAAGGGGTAATGACCCTAAGACGCAAGCAAACACTTAAAACACTAAAAGGTTTTCAAGGTAGTGGGGGTAGTAATGGGTGGGTAAAAATAGTAGTCGGTATTATCTTAATATCGATAGCTATTATAGCCCCACCAATTGCAGTGGGATTTACGGCTTTAGGCTCTGCGGGTATGGTAAGTGTTAATGTTTTATTAGCTAATATTGGTTTTGCCTTAATCGTAGGGGGACTAGCACAGGAGCTCATGCCCACCCCCGAGAACAATACTTCAGAAGAAACCAGCAATACCGCAACGTCTTACCCTAACACCATACGTTCAGGTACCCCCGTGGCGATGATTTTTGGGCGCCATAGGTTCGGTGGCCACTTGTTCCAGTTTAATATTGAAAGTGTCGGTAGGTCTTCTGCAGATATTAGAAATTTTACTAACGTTGTTTGGGATGAAGTTAGTGACAACCGACGAGATTCTTGGTCTACTCTATACTTCAATAGTGAGTCTCAGGAAGTAGGCCAAACTACTTGGACCCCAAGAGGGGGTCGAGAGATTGATGGTATAAGAAACCAACGAACACTTTAAAATCTGGATAAATTGACGATATTGGGGCTTAAGTGGCGCATAACACGTTCAAAGGCCGCGGAGGGGGTAGTAAACCCTCTAATGACGCGGACAACCTATTTTCTACAGACGCATTTGAATTCGTCCTTGGAGTATCCGAGGGACCGATAGGCGGCGTCGTGGGTGATACCCCAGAAGAAAAGCTTCGCAATATCTTCATTGACGATACACCAGTATTCAACAGCCTAAATCAAACTAACTTTGATAACGCCAGCTTAATGCTGCGTTTCGAGCAAGGTACTTTGATTTCAGCAAAAGACGACCCTGAAGAAGGCCAAACCCCTATATGGTTTGCTTTAGGGGGACAAAATATTATTCAGCAAGTTTCTGCGAACTTAGCGTATCTCGCGCCGGTGACACGAACTACGGTTACAACAGTGTCGGGGTTCGATGAGATTGAGTTACGTTTTACGGTATCCCAGTTAGTTCGCTACACTGATGATGGTTCAAAAACCCACCGAGCTAACTTTCGAATCGAGTATAAAAACCTACTGGATGATAACTGGGTTTCTAGCTCTATGGTTATTTCGGGTAAAACCACGGTCAGTCCTTTTATAAAAGTTCATAATATACGCCTCCCCAGAACTAAACCTAATGACCAGTTTGAGATTAGAGTTACCCGTTTGACTGAAGACTCTAATGAGGAAGAAATAGCGGCAATATCTTGGACTAGCTATGAACTGTTAACTAAATCTGGTGACGCCTACACCGAGAACGGTGTGGAATATAGCGACTCGGATTTAGAGTATCATCCTGGGCTTGCGATGATGCATGTGGTTGGGGTTCTTGGCCAGCAGCTCACAAATATCCCAAATGTCAGTGCCAATTATGACGGGATAAAGTGTTCAATACCCTCCAATTACGATCCTAAAGCCAAGACTTATGAAGAGAGCTCGGCGTGGGATGGTCAGTTTAAAGCTCAAAAGGCTACTACAGACAACCCATTTTGGATTGCTTATGAGCTGGTTACCAATCCTGTTTGGGGCATAGTAAAAGCAAACCCCCGCGTGAAGATTAATCGTTATACCGTTTATCGTATGGCGAAGTACGCGGATGGTTATGACTTTCAGACTAATGAAAAGAACTTAACCAACCCTATTACGGGACAGGAAAAGTTCCCTCGTTATACATTTAATGCGGTATTGACTGAGCCTCAAAATGGGTGGGACGTTCTTCGTTATGTCTTAGGTAGTGCTTTCGCTAGGCCGATTGAAGAAGACTCCGGCGAAATAAAATTTATAGCCGATTTGCCAAGCCTACCAGTTGCTTGGGTTACACCTGAAATGTGCATGACCGAAACGGACGGGTCTCCATTCTCGTATAATTTTTCGGCACTATCTGAGCGCCACAATGCTGTGACTTCAAGCTACATCGATGCCTCACTAGATTATGAACAACAGTACGTTGCCGAGATTCGTGATGAGGACTCTATCCTTAAATATGGGTTGAATACCCACGAGTTTGATGCAAAAGGCGCGACGGATATCTGGGAAGTAAAACGTAGAATGACGTTTTATATCTCTTCCGTAACGACAGAGACTAGAACGGTTTCTTTTTCCGCACCCCAATTAGGGATGGAATTTGAACCTATGGATATTATCAATATTGTGGACCCCGAGACAGGCCATGCGTATTCGGGAAGAGCGGTTAAGTTAGAGAGCAAAGCGGTCACACTTAGAGACCCCGTGTATTTCGATGAGGGCGGGACCTATAACGTAAAAGTTATGGGGAAATACGAAAACTTCGATTTCACAATGGATGTGCTCTCTTCAGACATTGGTAAACCTATTTACAGGTTGAAGCTAAAACAACCTATGCCGGACCTTGCACTATTTAATAAATATGCGCCGGTTGTGGTTTCAGCTTCAAGAAATGGCCAGCTTATAGGTCTCCCCAAGCCATGGCGCATTATCTCGGTAAATGAGAATGATAGCATCCCCGAGCTTTATGACTTCTTTTGTCAGGAAGTAAACCTCAACAAACACACGGATGCCGACAACCTTATTATTTCGGAAGCCCCTAAATACTCGTTTCTTCTGAGGCCGCAAGTTCGCAAAGTAAAAAACCTTCGGGTTGTTGATGAAGAGCATATTCAGGTTCGTGGTGTAGAGCAGATAAACTTATGGATTGGTTGGGAGCTAGAGGCCCCATTACCCCCTGGGGGTTATTTTGAGGTTCGCATTACGGAACAATCGGTTAATGGTCGAGAGTACACCACAAAAACCAACAACCTTTATTTCGAAATTCAGAACGTAAAGCTTGGGGATATTCAAATAGAGGTACGCAGTGCTCAAGGGGATAACGCCAGCCCTTGGACGGTTCTGCAATGGTCTACAACGATGGTTTCTGCGGAGGATTTGAGAGACGCGGGTATAACCCCAGAAATCGCTATTCGCTATGAGAACTACGCCTTAACTATTGACAGTAAAGTAATGTTTGACTTTGGCTCTACAGAAGTTAACCGCGTTAACTTACTTGAGACAAATGGTGTGTTGGGTATTCAGTTTAAGATATACGACGATGTGGACCCAGATAACCGCGTGCACCTTTTGACCAAGACCGCAAAGTCTTCGCTAATTATTCCTAAAAGCGAGTTCGAGGTTGCTGTTGAAGGTAAGGAACTGCCTTCTGATTTATATATTACAGCACGCGTTGTGGATCTTGTCGGAGGCTTTTACCCCGACCTGTTCCAAAGTCCCCTAGCATTCCAAGTAAGTAACCCAGCGCAAGAGATAACGAACTTAAGATATCAATACGTTTTCTCGGATGAAGACCCCCATTTGGTAACGTGGGATGATAACAACTATGGGTATGAAATTACGCTTTATAAGCCGGATGGCCAGAGCGCGATTTCTAGTTACAAGATATATGACAGTAGCCAAGTATTCGGGTTCTTACGAGCAGCCGAAGGCTATGTCGTAAAAGTTAAGGGTTTTACTAATACACTTAGCTACGGCAAGCCTAAGACGATAACGTTCACGGTTACCGCACCACCAACTCCACCCGAAGAACCAACCATCACTAACGAAGGCGGCATTATCACGCTCACGCCTCCGAAAGTTGATAAGACTTCTAGCTACTATGAGTTCAAATACCATAGTGAAAATGTGATCACAGAAGCAACGGACTATTCAAACGGTAGCACGATTACGCTCTACTCCTCTGCGGAGGGGCAAGTCTTCCACATTTGGTACCGCTTAGCCTCTAAAGAAGGTTTTGGGGCATGGGTACGTAAAGAGATTACGGCAACAGAAGCTTTCCAAGTAGACCTTGGGAGTGTTGTTGACCAAGTACTTAATTACGAAGGGGCAGACTGGGGTAAATCCTTAAGCGACAGCATTACACAAATGCTCGCGGATATGACTATCTGGGATGAAAGAACCACGGCTCTTGGTGAGACTTACGAAAACCTTATTCTTACCCAGTCGAGTCTTGATGATGCGAATAAGATAACGCAACTCGACGTTATTGCCTTACGAGGTAAGGTTGGAGACAAGACGGTTCAAACCCAGATTGTCGAAAATAATATCGTTCAGATTGGTTACGAGGACGACGACGGTAACTGGATTATGGGTGCGCCTCTGGCCCGTGCGTTCACGGAACTAAAAGTCGTGAATACTAGCGGGGATTCCGTCTCGGTTGTGAGCTATATGCAAGCTTTAGAAAATGCGATTGGGGGTCTTGAAGCCAGTTTTACGCTGGGTGTTGTTGACGAAACACAAAGCTTCACGGGCCTCGAAATTAGAGGCGGGAGCGATGTTAGCGCTATTAAGCTTTATATGGATAACCTAACGTTCTCCAATAAAGCGGGGAAAGATTTCTTCACCTACGACTCAGCATCAGAAAAGCTGGTAATGACTGCGGATGTTGAGGTTAGAGGAACGTTAGTTTCAACTCGAAAAGTTACGGTTACACCAAACGTAATGGAGATAGAGGACCCTAATGGATTTGGTCCCGACAACCTTTGGATATGGAAAGGCACACCCCTTCTTAACGGTTCAGAACCTAATTACGGTGCCTTAACCAAACAAAATGCTTCACTGGGATGGCGCGACTTAAACGGTAACGAATATTTTGGTGGGTCCGTCACCACAGGCCAGTTAATAAATGGTGGTGACACTACGTTATTAACCCTAAATCCTTCAATTGAAGTTGGCCCATTCACCACGAATGGGAACCCCAAAACCATAAACTGCAGTATTAGTTGGCGTGGCACTTACACATGGGATGAAGCTTGTCCTACGGACCAGAGCTTCGTTCCTGAAGCCACATTAATACTCGAGCGCAGTACTGGCGGCAGTGGGTGGGTTGAACTGCAACGTCAAGTTTTTAATGGGGATGTTAGCTACCGCGAGTTTGATGATTTCGAACATGGAGTAACAACATGCACAATGCATGAAATCTCAGGGGGCGCGTTTACCTTCACGGACACAAGTGACTCACTAGCAACATTCGCATACAGACTAAGAGTTGAAGGTCAACAGCGTGCTCTACTGCAACAATTTATCGACTCACAGCGTTTGAGCCTTGTTAGTGTAGAAGAGAGACCAGCCTAATGAGTTATATTAGAGATTTCACTTCCGTAACCGTAAACCAGAATCAAACTGTAGTTCAGATTAACGCAGGAGATTCAAACTTTTCCGTAAAAGAAAACAGTCAGCTCTTTATTGAAGGTTATACGGTACCAGTCACAGTATTAGAAAGTGATTCTAACGCTCGAACCTTAACACTGGATAAGCCGTGGCCCCATGCGAACGTTGACGGGGTTTCAGCCCGAGTCGTTCCACTGGGGGACCCTGACACGTATCTTACAGCGGTAGAGGCTAATCGTGCGGCTTATGAGGCGTTTGTAGAGGCTGCGGCGGGTTCAGGTTCGGGTTCGCCTGATGAAATCAACTGGTCTATTATTATCGACCCGCCAGCTACGGCTACACAATGGCCCACTTGGGTACAAGTACAGGGTGATATAAATGAAGTGCTCCCTGAGACAGCAAAGCGTTTCCCTAATTTCCCTGAGATTGGTGGAAAGGTTTCTGTTGAGCAGTTGCCCGATAATATCGACACGGACAATAAACGCACACAGGCCCTAAGCCCCCCAGTAAAACAAAATCAAAGCTTAACTCACATTCTTAGCGATTATCCAACGCTCAAGAAGACAGAGGTTTTACCCGAAGACTCACCTAATAATGAACCTCAAATTCGTTACGATGATGTGCGTGGATTGGTGCATGTCTCATTAACAGACAGATGGGTAACTATGCCTACGGTTATAGGTTCACGAAAGTTCGCTATTTTCCCGCGAGGAACATTTATACGCCTTAACTCTGCTTACTCAGGTAGCATCAAGCTTAGAGTTTACCCGATGGGTGCAGGCGGTAACGGTTTGCCTGGTAACCCTACTTTAGCTAATCACCAGTGGCATGAGTATGAAACTACGGTTACTGATTTATACAAAATAGGCGAGTTCAGTAGTGAATACTTTGAAGGAATTATTGACTACGTAGAACTCGATAACTCGTGGGCCACATTGGATGCAGACCATTCTTACTACCGCTCGTTAAATGGGTATTTTGATGTTGCTTTTGGTACATTAAAAAGTCCGTTTCAGACTTTCTACCAAAAAGCTGACGGTTACTGGTACAGCGAAGATATAACACCTCAAACGCCTAATTACATGGGCCTTAGCTGGACGCAAGATCCTAACAACTACCGCAACTATTCCGTAGATGACGCGTCAGGCTCTACCGATGCGCTTAGGTTCTTTGGCGATGACTACGATGAATACAGCTTTGAAATCATTCTAGTTGTTCACAGCATGAATAGGCACATGGCTGTCACTGTTTCTAATAGCGCTCCAAACATCGTTTATGAGGCGGAACCTTATCGTTTTCTTACTAACGCTGAACGCATTTATTTCAAAAGAAGAAACAACGGTATCACCGGAAGCATGACGGTTGAGTCGATAAAAATAAGGATACCTGTCAGTGAGTATTAATCGTTTATTTGATGTGAATTTAAAAACCGCCGCGGGTTGGACGCAAGGCGAAGAGTGGGCCGACTGCAACCCTGTTCAAGATATAAATGAAATATACCATCGAATTTATAGCGATAGTGAGGGCGAGAACCCTAATTATCGCATAGAGCGTGGCGATAATTTTTATATAGGCTCTCACCCTTCTGAAGTTCGTGACTGGATACCTAGAACTACGCCTTGGAATTTCGATATTGATGAAGCCACAGAAGGCGCATGGTTCTCGTTTTACTTTGGGTTGCAAGTTGGTGAAAGCGAAATAGACACGAGTTTAGATAATCATTCACCGTGGATTATAAATGCACCGGTTGAGTTTATTTTACTTAGCGCTGATTACCATCGTTTTTACAGCGTAAAACTTAAAGACTCACAAAACTTCTTAACACTTACCAAAGACAATCGAGGCACTGAAATACACGGTGCCATTTTAAGCAACGCGGGATTAATCGATACTCGGGGGTATCGAATGTTTGATTGGGTTTTGAGAAGTTTAACGTTTATTAAGACGTTATTAAAAGCGCTAGACATACCAATTGGTTCGAGCAATGTATCAATGCAAGGCTTTGACATTACCGGTTCTGGCGATATAGGTATTGCAGTAAGAGCGGGGCACTCTGAGATTGAAATCGTAGGCGGAAAGGTTATTAACGAAAATAACCTGTTTGCCGAAAACGCTACACCCTTTATTGGTGTTCACTTAGAGCAAGGTAGTGAAGCTATTGTTCGCTACGTAGAAACACAAGGTTTTAGTGATGAAGGCTTTAGGTTTGAATGCCCCGTAGATGTTAAAGGGTTAACGTCCAGTTATGACTGTAAAGGCATTCACTTTTCTGAAAACTCTACCGCTAGAGATTGCATGGTTTCATGGACGCGCAGAGTGCAGGGTGATGGTTTTGCCTACGAGTTTAAAAAAGACGGGGAATTAAATAACTGCGGATGCAACTTAGATGAAACCAGCGGGCTTGGTGTAATTGTTGGATATGACGGTTCTACTATTATCATCAATGGTGGTGACTATAAGGCATTAGCGCCTTTACCTTTTGTATACGCTCGTGGAGCTTGTACGTTTATTTTAAACAACGTTACCGTCAACGGTGAGCTGTATAATGAAACCGTAGTTTTAAGTGAAGGTGAAAGTTGGCGAGGTGTAAAAGCTACGGTAACCGATGACGTATTACCAGTATACGCAAATAAAACACTGTCGCTGCCGTACATGCACATACCTCAAATGGATAATGCGGTGTCAGTGCAGGGTGCTGAAAATGCTTTTTCTAGCCAGATTGATTTGCCTAGTGGGGCGAGAATCGTGCCTACAGGTGATGGCTCTTTAAGGTACATGCCTTTAGATAATTGGTTGCATTTAGACCCGGGTGAAGAAGCTATCGATTATTTCAGGTATAGCACTGAAAACTTTATCTATATGCACCGCTTCAAAATACTTCCTTCTCCTGAAGTAGGTGCAAAGGTAGTTCAACCCGATGGGTTTAGTGGGTCTGGTTGGTCTAAAAGTGGTGGTAACTATTATGCAAACAGTACAAGTAACCCTTTGAGCGCTAGCTACAACTTTGAAGCTGGTGAGGTTTACCAAATCTCATTGAAGTTAGTAGGTGTAGAAAGCGGATCAGTAACACCTAAGCTCGGCAGCGAAGTAGGCCAATACAGCCATAGTTTAGAAGGCACTGAAGTTTGGCTAATCCGTGCGCCAGCTAATGCTACCCAAGTTCAAATCACAGCCAGCGGCTACAAGGGTAACGTCCAAAATATCTACGTGCGTAAACTGTTAAGAACCGAAACGCCAGCAGTACCAGAGCTAAGTGCCACGGTTAACGGTAATGAAGTTAATCTGATGTTTGATGTACTACCTGTTACAAGACTTAAAGACTTGTATACCGCAGATATCTACTTGTCGGGTGTCCTTGAACAGAACGAGCGTGATGGTCATAGAAGCAATAACCCAACAGCCCATTATCTTGCTGAGAACGTAACAGTTCGAAACCGCAGGAATGGAATTAACCTTCGCGGTGCAGAGTCACTTGAAGTATACAAAATGGATTTTATTGGGGGTTATGAAGGTACTAACGAAACATGGCAAACAGCGGTGGCTGGCGATTTGTATGGACCTTTTGTTAAAGAGCAGCAACTGCATTTTTGTGATGTTGATTTATTGCTCGACTCAAATTTTGGCAATTACAACAGTCGATTTGGTAACTGTGATTGCTTCGTAGTCAATGGCGCGTACCACGGCGAAGACGCTTTCAAATACTCGGTTAATATCTACGGTTGCGATTTGAAAAACGGCTCTGACGCTGTAACCGACTTGAAAAAGCGTTCTGAAGTAAATCACTCGCGTTACGAAGGCGCTTGTAAAATGCTTCGTACTCACTCAAAAGGTTCAGCTACGGTTGCTAATACCGAGTTCGTTAGAACGTCTGGTGTGCGGGAAGTATTTTCACCAAGCCATTCTAGCCCCTACATAGAAATATGGAACTGCGCGGTAGATGGTGTTCGCTGCGTTAGTACAGACCAGCTTCAAAATCAGCCTAAAGGGTTCGGTACATATAGCACTTACAGTCCTGTAAGAATACGCGCAAAGCTTGTTCACGTTCTGAAAACTTACCCCACAATGAAAGACCTTTGCCGAGCAGCAATGACGGATATGGAATTTGAGGTATCAAACAATGGTGGTTCTAGTTGGTCTACTTTAGATGTTCCGAACGTTGGATTGCCTGGGGTTGTAGGTTGTTTCAAACGTTCACTTAATTTCACTTCAGGCACATACCAGATCAGATGCCGATGCCTAAACGGTGCGCTCATTGGAGCATGGTCTAACACAATTTCAATTACAGTATAGAGAGAAAAAAAAAATGGCGATTAAGAATTTTGAAGGCACAGACGGCACTTACTCAGGCGGTCAGGCGATAACAATAGGTAACTGGATACTTGAAAACGGTATTCTTAGAATAACTGGAAGCGCTCCTTCTGGTGACGCTCGTATCTTTTGGGAGTCTTCTAACGAAGGTACTCTCAGCATAGACTTAGAACGTACTCTATCTAGCGGATCTTACGCAGGTATTAATTTCAGAGGGTCAGATGAGGACAACTATTTCTCTTTAATAAATAGAGGGCAGGACAACCGATTACGCTTAATAAAAGTAGTTAACGGTACGGCAACTAACTTGTTTGATGAGTACCCCGCTGGTGTTAATCCTTCTGACCCTAGAAGTATGTCAGTAGTTATGGAAGCCGCAACAAACACGATTAAATGTTACCAGAACGGTGTTCAAATAGGTGGTGATATTGTTGATGACTTTAACGCTGATGCTACTTTAGCAGGTTTGCGTGTTGGTTCTTCTGATTGGTGGTTTGATGATTTCTCATTCCCTGATCCAACAGTAGCTGCTTCCAAGACTGTTACGTTTTCCTTGCATGAAGATATTCAAGGTCTAAGCGATGTTAACTACATTATTACGCCAAATCCTTTAGGCGACTCGATTACCAGCGGAACGTTAGACACTAGCGGAACAACTGTAACAATAGATTTGGACGCATTCCCGTCTTTAACAGCAGGTGACACCCTTCTAATGATAGCCACAGATAAGCAAGCGGCTGATGATAACACTGATGTCATCGCTTGGGATGCGTCAACGGTTGTAGGAGCGTAGTTATGAGTAATGCAGCACTTTGGAACGCAGGAGCATCCTCTTTTAACTACGTTGATAATACAGGGGGTGGGGATTTACCTACTGGCCCTGCGTTACCTGCACTAAGTTTGCCTCAATATATCACTGGCTTTAAACGTAAAATAAATAAGCTAGGTAAGCTTTTTGATAAACCAGCTTCTATGCCAGATGACGAGGAATTTTGGGTAAGGGTTTACAAAACCCAAGATATACCAAACTGGCCTAGCTTGATTTACCCGCTTATTGCCTATTCATCTTCAGACCACAGTACGGGTAATGGCGGTATTTATGTACGAGTGTGGAAAGCGGAGACAGGTCCGCTAACTAATGGTGGCTCTTGGTATGAGTGGCAAGAAGTTGCAAACGAATCGGTATTCGACCATATAACGCAAAAGACAAACCCTATTTACTACAAGTCTGTGCAGACTGAAACGCCACAGATGATAGTGGAAAATGGAAATGTTTATTTATGGTCACATGATGGAAGTGTGAGCGTAGACTCTTCTTACGGTGGCAACGTTCAAGCTACTACATTAGCAGTAGGCACGAACGGTATAGACTTCACTTACAGCAAGATAGTTAACCCTTACAACCCTAAACTGTTTTCAGGTAACGGGCATAGTGGCTATTTCGATTTAGGATTAAACACCAACCCAAACATTCCTTACAAATGGATTGCAAAGCAAACGAAAGGCGGTGGTTTTGACAATAGAGGGCCATCCGTTCACATTGTAGGCTCTAACACGTTAGACGCTGCTGAGTGGGATGAAATAGCCGACTTTGGTAGAATGCAAGGCCAGCTAAAGCAGTACAGTCCAGCAGGTAAAGAGGACTGGATATACATACCAGAAAACCCGCACAACCAAAAACGTGAAGGTGCGTATTGGCGTATTAAAGGTACTTTCAGACCCAACGTAGTAATTGGCGGTCAAGACGGAGGTTCAGTTCCTTGCGAACTTCTTGTAGATGACCATTTCAATGTGGTTGCTGCCCCTCACATCATGACTGAATTAGGCGTTGCTGGTTCATTTGATGATGATGCAATACAAAGCTTCCATGAGCTTGAGTACGAAGGCGTTACTTACGGTTTCTACAAGTCTATGCAAGCAGGAGTAAGTACTAGTTCTGTAGGTATATGTACCGTTACAGAAGAACTTTCTCAATGGGAAGTGTTCAACCCTCTAAGCTTGCGAACAGTAACGCAAACTGTTGATGCTGAAGGAGGCACTCTCTCAGGTGGGATGTCTTATTCTCCTAGCGCTTCCTACTACGAGTTTGAAGGTTTAGATTGTGTATCTCTGTTACTTGATGTAAACGAGTCTATTTCTTCTGCACTTTCAGATAATGAAATAGTGCTAGCTGATCACGATGTTATTGATATTAAGTTCAAGAATATCGGTAAAGACACGTCAGACGCTATGTTGGTAGAGTTTGGTATTACCGACAGTTTAGCTGCGCCTAGCACTCAAATTAATTACCGTTGGAATCCAAGAACTACAGCTACAACAAGCGGAGCTAGAGCCGAAAAAATGGCTATCGATGTTTTAGGTTCAAACAACGATGGTACTACTTTGTCACGCAATTACTTCGGTCAAAGCGGTGGCAGGAACAGCGATCGTGAACAAGATGAAGCAAGCCAAGCACGACACAACGTAGGTTTGCGTATCATACCTGCTCAAAATTTAGTTGTAGTTCTTGAAGGTGTAGCGGGTGAGGAACTTATAGACATTACTGGGTTTAACTACTACAACCCTGTAAAAGTGTTTGTTAAAGCAAAGCTAGATAGCTCACAAGGTGCTAATCCTGCAACAGCAGATGCTGCAGTTACTTTTGAACGTATTGAAACCGTAACTTATAGTGCAGACGCGGTAGAAGTACCAAATGCCCCAACCCTAACAACTAGCAAGTCTACTGACAGCATTACGCTAACAACTAATAACGTTAGTGGGGCAACGGAGTATAAGTATTTCTTGGATAACCAGCAAAATGAAACGGGTGTGTTTACAGGTTTAGAGCCAGAAACCGAATACACTGTTTATGCTCGTGCCGTTAACACGTTAGGAGATTCAGAGCCGAGCACTATTCAAACAGTTATCACCGATGCAGAGACTGCACAAAACCAACCACCAACCGTGGTCCTAGGCCCTAACCAGTCTGTCTCTTCTGGTGCGACGGTTCAGTTAGATGCCACACAAAGTACTGCTGGTTCTCATCCGATTGCCAGCTATGAATGGACTCAGACCGTGGGGGATACTGTCACGCTAGTATCTGGGACTACGGCCAGCCCGAGCTTCATCGCGCCAAGCGAGAATGACGCACAAACAATTACGTTTAGTGTCGTGGCCATCGACACTGAGGGAACCCGAAGCACAGCTAAAACGGTTTCAATTGCCGTGGCCGCGTTCAACTTCGACGGTAGTATTTTGGAGTTAATCGACTCGGTAGCTTTTGAGTTGATCACAGATGGTAACTTAATGATTTACCCTGGCAGAGCGAACCGTGAGATTATCAAGCTTCGCCCTAGTAGCGAGTTAGGTTTGGTAGTTGATGAGGATGGTTGTATAGACTTCGAAGCCCCAACTAACACCATTAGCAAGCTAGAAGTAATCATATATAACACTTCTGAAAAAGCGCGGATTGACTCAGACACCACCGCTATTGTTTTCGAAGGCTCAGAAGCCCATTGCCGCTTTGGAGACTTCCAACCTAAGAGCGCGAGAGAGCCTTTTGATGTTGCTGTAGTTCTCTACATTGAGGGTGATGGCAGAGGGGTTGTGGTGTACTCAACCAGTGAAGCGCTATCGACGCAGGGAGCCTCACCCATAAGCGCTTATGTGCAAGCTAACTTAGGTGCATAACTATCAATGGCCAAGGATGGCCATTGTTCATTTACAGTCTTGCTTAAGGGTAGTATGCTTGATTGAAAATTAGGCTAATTGACGATACTTAGGCGGCAAGATGGGCATACTCGATCCCTCTAAGCTCAATATAAAAGTTGAGCAAATTCCTACCGAAAGTGAAGTTATTAAAATCTTCAATGAACGACAGAAACTTGTCGCTCTATTTATCTGTTCGCCTCTGGCCGTTAAGAAAGGCCGATACACTTTTACTTCAGTGCTTCTAGACGTTAGTTATGAGGATAGTGTCTGCCAGATACTCAACTCATTTCTAGCTGCGGAAAAGAGTGGGGATTATCGCAAGTTCTTAAACTTCAAAACGCGGTCCTCCGATGTATCTTATTTTTCTATAAATACCCTTCGCTTAAAGCTCTCATACTTTGGCGTCTGGGTGCTAATTATCTTGAGTTCACTTGGTATTAATCTCGGTTTAATGAAGTATTTGGGGCACTAAGATGGACTCAACAACCTTGCTAGCACTCTTAGGGGTGATGGCCACTATTAGTGGTGTAGCGGTAACAATCGCGCTATTTATCATATCGGGAATAAAATCTGATATGAAAAGCGCACATGAAAGTTTTTCACAAAGTAATAAAAACCTGTGGGAAACCGTAAATAAAAACCACGCCACGGCAAACGCTTCTGCCACAAAAATCGCGGGAGAACTCGCGGCCTTTAAAGAGCACGTTGCATTGGCTCACCCTAGAGAAGAACGCGTTAACGAAAAGCTTGAATTCAACAAGCAACATATTGACCAAGCCCTCTCAGGTATAAATCACCGTCTTTCAAAACTGGAATCTGACCAAAGTATCGTCATTCAGCACATGACCCAGATCAGTAACCAGCAATCACAAACAATGTCCTATTTAAAAGAACTGGTTAAGAACAAAAATTTTGAGGCTAAAAATGGCTAACTACTCCGCAGACCCAAGAGTCCAAGCTTACGTCGCTCAAATTGTGAAACTAGAAGCGGGGTACGTAGATAACCCTCACGATAAAGGTGGGCCTACGAACTGGGGAATTACTGAAAAGGTTGCACGCGCTCACGGTTACACTGGCGCTATGAAAGATATGCCGCAATCCAAAGCCCGAGAAATCTACTTACAGACCTATTGGTTTGGCCCTCGTATCTCGGAGCTGGCTTCGGTAAGCCCTGACGTAGCGTGGGAGGTGTTTGAAGCTGGGGTAAATCTTGGTACCGGCACAGGGATTAAGTTCCTGCAGCGTGCGTTGAATGCCTTTAATAAGATGCAAACCATCTACATCGATATAAAGGTGGATGGGATATTTGGTAGCAAAACCCTTAAGGCCATGCAGCTTTACTTTGCTCATCGTAAAGCCTTGGCCGAACCTGTTCTTTTAAAAGCGCTCAATTGTTTACAAGGTGCTTATTATTTAGAACTGGCCGAATCCCGAGAGACAGACGAAACATTTGTCTTTGGTTGGATAAATAAGCGCATAGCGCTAAGAGATTGACGATAATTGGAGCTACAACATGAAAGCCGCATTAATACTTCTTTTTAGAAACTTTGGTGCCGCATTGCTGACACGACATATGGTTTTGTTCTTGTTAAAGCTTGCGGCTAAATTTACTGAAAACAAAATCGACGACAATGTTGTTGGTTTGATCAACGCAGGGTTCAAAAGTGATATCGAATCTATGCAGTGGTATATCGAAGCAATATCAAACGAGGTTGAAATCGAACTGAGGAAAAGGCGAGAGGCGGAGCTTTCCGAAAGCGAGGTGATTGGTGAACCCTCAACCCCTACACCAGACCCCAACCCAGAACCACCAGAACCACCAGAACCAACAAAACAAAAGTAACTAAACCCTAGAAACAAAAAAGCCACTCTAAGAGTGGCTTTTTTATGGGTTTCACTTAATTTGTGTCACGAAACTAAACTCGTGTCGTACTCGTGTCATTCTGTGTCCCTTTCGTGTCACCTTTCGGTACTGGTAAAAGGGGTAAGTTGTTGATTTGTCCCCTCTTTGTACCTTCTTGTTTGGTGGAGCTGGCGGGATTTGAACCCGCGTCCAGAAAATGTCTACCTTTGGTACTACATGCTTAGTTTGTCATTTATTTAACTGCTTGGAACTCCGACAA
>VAPC010431024.1_pt1 | contig 62881 bp, 53 predicted proteins | sample 3395121 | NCBI WGS metagenome assembly VAPC01 (sample SAMN08290434, study PRJNA428436) | hydrothermal vent metagenome | isolation source: Deep-sea hydrothermal vent chimney | place: Indian Ocean: Southwest Indian Ridge | depth 1711 m m
AGATAAGAAAACCGGATTTAAAACACGCTCGATCATGTGTGTTCCCCTTATACATAATAACGAGGTTATAGGCGTTCTCGAAGTGCTGAATAAAAAAACAGGTTCTTTTACCGCAGAGGAGGAAAAACTGCTTTATAGCCTTGCTGACCAGGCGGCAATATCAATCGCGCAAAGCAGGATATTTGAGAGCCGTCACAGCGATCTTATTCATATAACCGAAATACTTTTAGGCGCTCAGGACTATCATTGCCCTGATAAGAGAGGACATGCCAGAAGAGTTGCTAACTATGCGACCCTTATAGCAAAGAACATGGGCTTTTCTGAAACTGAACTGCGAAACCTATATCATGCGGCAATATTCCATGATATAGGTTTTCTTAAGATCCAGATTAGCGAACAGAAGGAAAAGGAACAGTTTTTAAAACATCCTCAGATAGGCTATGAAATGATAAGACCTATCTCTTTATGGCGTGAATCGGCTGATATTATTCTTGCCCACCACGAGAGATACGATGGATCCGGATATCCCATGGCAAAGAAAAAAGAAGAGATCCCCTTGGGAGCAAGGATCCTTCTGGTAGCTGATGTGTTTGATCTGCTCACAAGCAAATATTCTTACAGGGAAAAAATCGATTATGCATCTGCGATTACCGAGATCGAAACCCACTCCGGGACCCAGTTCGATCCGGAAGTTGTGAAGGTTTTTAAGACAGCCATTACAGATTCGAGCATTATCAGCGATTAATTTTATCTTTTTGCAGTCCTGCATCACTGCTTAAATCCACCCTAACGTCCTGTTTTTTAATATTTTATGCGTCTTTATTACTGTATCTTGACGAGAGGTATATGTACGAGTAGACTGTAAGAATGAGGGATAACCTGCAGGAACAGGAGAATAAAAAGTTTTTTAGAGATATCCGGCGCAATGTAAAAATATCATTTTTTGTTGCATCTTTAATCCCCATTTCACTTTTTGTATTTAACAATGTCAAGCTTATTCACCGCTCTCTTGAACTGCCTGTACAATTAGTGCTGCTACTGTCCCTTGCCCTTGTCATTTCCGTCCTCGGCCTTTTCCTCTTGACGAAAACGACTAACTCATCAATTGAAACCATACAGAGTTTTCACAACAGATTAAATACGCTCGTTGATATAACAAAGCACTTCAGGGAGACCCTTTATCTCGATGTGCTTCTGGAGAATATTGTTAAATCTGCGATGCAGCTTAATTCAGCTGAAACAGCCTCTCTTCTTCTGTATGACGAAGAGAAAAAACTGAGATTTAAGGTGCTTGTAGGGGAAATGGGACAGAAAATAAAAGATATGGCTGTTAAAAGCGGTGAGGGTATTTCCGGCTGGGTAGCAGATAACGGACGATCGGTTATAGTCAATGATGTAACAAAAGATGAGCGCTTTAACCCCGACTTTGACAGAGCGAGCGGGTTCAAAACAAAATCTATTATGAGTGCTCCGCTTATTTATAATAACGAAGTTATCGGTGTTATTGAGGTTCTGAATAAAAAGAACGGATTTTTTAATGTGGAAGACGAAAAACTGCTTCATAGTTTTGCTGACCAGGCGGCTATATCAATCGAACACACTACACTATTTGAAAAACAGAAAAGCGATATCATCCACATGACCGAAATCTTTGTCAGTGCGCAGGATTCCCACTCACCCGAAAAGAGAGGACATGTAAGGAGAGTAGCAAAGTATGCCAATATTATCGGAAAGAATATGGGGCTTACTGATACCGGACTTAAAAACCTTTATTATGCGGGACTTCTTCATGACGTAGGTTTTCTGAAAATTGTGGTTTACGATCCCGGGGAAGAAAGTGGCTTGAAAAGGGAAATATATATAAAACATCCCGAATTCGGTTATGAGATGGTTAAAGCTATTAACCTGTGGAAAGAGTCCGCGGATATAATTCTTTATCATCATGAGAAATATGACGGTACCGGTTATCCAGCCGGTAAAAAAGGTGAAGAAATCCCTCTTGGAGCGAGAATACTTTCGGTTTCAGAGGTTTTTGATGTGATTACAAGCAGGGCGTCTTATAGAGAAAAACTTGAATACTATTTAGCGATGGATGAAATCGATAAAAACGCCGGAACTCAGTTTGATCCGGAAGTAGTAAGGGTATTAAAATCTGTAATAAAAGAATCAGACCTGGATGACGAATGACTTAAAGTCAGTTTTTAGTTGTTAGGGTTTACGCTGACAGCCAATACCTGATACCCAGAGACTGAAAATTAACTTCCTGTGTTCAGAGCCTTTTTTATCCCTCTTATCGCCTGCCTTATTCTGTGTTCGTTCTCAACCAGTGCAAAGCGGATAAAACCTTCGCCCGCTTCTCCGAAACCGATTCCCGGAGAAACAGCAACATCACCCTCTTTAAGCAGGAACTTGGAGAATTCAAGAGAACCCATTTTTCTGAAAGCCTCTGGTATCTCAGCCCATACAAACATTGTTGCCTTTGGAGGTTCTACTGCCCAGCCTGCATTTTTGAGCCCATGGATAAGAACATTCCTGCGGTTTTCAATGGTATTCCTTATATTTTCAACACAGTCCTGGGGTCCTCTAAGGGCTATAATACTCGCGATCTGGATCGGCTGAAACATGCCATAGTCCAGATAACTCTTGATAATAGTGAGTGCCGACACAAGTTCTTTATTGCCTACACAAAACCCTACTCTCCAGCCCGCCATTGAGTAACTTTTTGTAAGGGAGAACATCTCCACTCCGACATCTTTAGCTCCCGGGACCTGTAGAAAACTCGGGGCTTTAAAGTTGTCAAATGTAAGGTCAGCATATGCAAAATCATGAATTACGATAATATTATGTTCTTTTGCGAAATCAACCACTCTGCGAAAGAAGTCAAGTTCTACACATTCAGTGGTCGGGTTATGTGGGAAATTTATCATCAGGAATTTAGGCCTTGGCCATGTTGATTTAAAGGCTTCCTCCATACTCGCAAAAAAGTCTTTGTTTTTCCCCGTAGGCACACTCCTTACGTCCCCTCCGGCCAGTATGACGCTGTATGGGTGGATCGGATATGCCGGGGCAGGTGTCAGAACGATATCTCCGGGCTCGACCATAGCGTAAACAAGATGCGACAGTCCTTCTTTTGAACCGATTGTAATAACCGCTTCTTTATCGTGATCAAGGTCAACATTATACCGTCTTTTGTACCATTCGCATATCGCAAGTCTTAATTGTGTTATACCCTTTGATGCGGAATACCTGTGATTTTTGGGGTTCTGAGCCGCTTCAATGAGCTTATCTACGATATGTTTAGGAGTAGGTAAATCAGGATTTCCCATCCCAAGGTCGATAATATCATGTCCTTGTCTCCTTGCTTCCATCTTGAGTTGATTTACAATAGCAAAGACATAAGGAGGCAATCGTTTTATTTTCTTGAATTCATACATAAAAACTCCTATGATAAATCAAAAATCAAACTTGAGGATTTTTTTAAATTTAAAAAAATAAATATCCTTAATTTTACATTTTGACTTTTAATTTTTTATTTTGTGATACATTTCCTCTGCATTCATTGAGCTTCTTGTAAGGGGTGATGAGGCGACTGCCTTAAACCCCATTTCAAGCCCTTTTATCCTGTACTGTTCAAATATCTCCGGTCTGATATATTCTACCACAGGGACATTTTCCTTTCCCGGTCTCAGGTACTGACCGATTGTCAAAAAGTCACATCCTGCTTCCCTCAGGTCTTTCATCAACGACATAACTTCGGATTTTTTTTCACTCAGACCAAGCATAAAACCTGACTTGGTCTTTATGTCGGGATAAAGAGTCCTGGCCGTTTCTAAAATATTGATTGAAGTGGTGTAGACTGCCTGCGGCCTCACTGACTCATAGAGTCGCGGCACTGTTTCAATATTATGGTTAAACACATCAGGCACTGCTTCAAGTACGGCACTTAATGCATTTATATCTCCATTGAAATCAGGGGTCAGCACCTCTATTTTTATTCCGGGTATTTTTTGTCTTACAGTCCGTATTGTTTGAGCGAATTGACCTGCTCCCCCATCAGGCAGGTCGTCTCTTGTAACTGAAGTTATTACTACAAACCCAAGTCCAAGAGCCAGGGCAGCGTCTGCGACTCTCTCTGGTTCGTCAGGTTCGGGCAGCAAAGGTCTTGAGGATACTTTGGCGGAGCTCAGTACTGCGCAGAAAGAGCAGTTCCTTGTGCACCTGTCTCCCAGTATCATAAAGGCAGCGGTGTTCTTTGAAAAACATTTTCCCTGATTAGGGCACCTTGCCTCTTCGCATACAGTGGAAACCATGTACTGTCTGAGTATTTTTTTTGTGCTGTGCCTGCCAGTCAGTTGTACCTTAATCCAGTCAGGATGACGCATTGCTGCTTGTCCCGTTAGAAGTTCTCATAATTTTTCAAATTGGGTTAACCCGTTTGAATTCCTTTAAAATCTTTTTGATAATGGTGTTGAAGTGTTTATTGAATGATGTCTGTCCCTTTAAATATGGAATGACACCGAGCACAGGGACTTTAGAGAGGTTCTCTATTATTGCAGGATTTGTTTTTTCAGAAAGCCCTTTTATAGTTTTAGCTGAGTAATTTATTATCACACCAAGAATACTTATTCCCCTGTTTTTTGCCGCACCTATTGTAAGGAGCGTATGGTTTATTGTGCCGAGCCCCGGTCTTGATACGATGATCAATGGCAGGCTTAGGTCTTTAATAAGGTCAAGGATTAGATATTTTTTGTAAACAGGAACCATAATGCCCCCTGTTCCTTCAACAACTATAATTTGATATTTATTAAGAAGATAATTGTAACAGGATATTATTTTTTTCTTTTTAATTGTGATCCCTTCAAGTTCTGCTGCAGCTGCGGAAGCCAGCGCATGTCTGAACCGGTAAGGATTTATTGTGTCAATCGATTCCTGTACCCCTGATGCCTGAATCAGTCTTAGAGTGTCTTCAGGAACCAGTCGGCTGTTTTTGATTTTACACCCGGTCTCAACCGGTTTCATTGGGCAGGCATTAATAGCTGATTTATTAAGGGTGGTTAGAATGCCGGCTGTAACAAAAGTCTTGCCGACGCCTGTGTCAGTTCCTGTTATAAAGATGCCTTTGTGCATTAATTAATCACCAGGTTTCTAATTGCAAAATCAACATTCAGCATTTCAAAATTTGCTTTAATATCCTGCTCTGCAAAAAATAAAACAATTTAAAATGATAATTGCTGATTGCTGATTGATAATTTTTATTTAAGTCTTTTAAGACAATCCAGTACAAAATCTATATCTTTATCAGTATGTGCTGCTGTAACTGAAAACCGTACTCTGCACTTTTCTTTTGGTACCGAAGGCGGTCTTATGGCGGGCGCGTATATTTTTTTCTTAAAGAGATAATTGCCGATTCTTAACGCGTTACTTACGTTTCCTGCCATCAAAGGGATTATAGGCGATTCTGAACTCAGTGTGTCATATCCAAGAGCATTAAGTCCCTGATACAGGCGCTGTCTGTTATGCCATAACCGCTTTCTTAAAGACAGAGATTCAGACTTTACCATATCGATCGATTTTACGCATGCTTCTGCTATTGCCGGGGGAAGCGATGTTGAGTAAATAAAACTCCTGGCATTATTTATCAGGAAATTTATCATTTCTTTTGAGCCCGCAGCAAATCCTCCAAAACAGCCGAATGCCTTGCTCAGGGTGCCCATTTGTATTATATTATCCGCTTTGATGCCAAAATGCTCCAGCCCTCCCCTGCCGGTTTTACCCAGTACTCCTGTTCCATGGGCATCATCTATCATAAGGTTTGCGTTATGCTCCCTGCAAAGAGAGGCTATTTCTTTCAGGGGTGCTATGTCGCCGTCCATGCTGAAGATAGTATCAGTAATCACAAGTTTCTTTTTCTTCGGTTTTCTGTTTGATAATGAACATGTTTTTAAGAGGGATTCCAGGTGGTTCAGGTCCTTATGTTTGTAGATGTTGATTTCAGCTTTTGAAAGCCTTGCGCCGTCAACAATACTTGCGTGGTTGAGTTCATCACTGAAAATGACAGTATCTGCTCCTGCTAAAGCAGGAATAATTCCGGTGTTTGCGGCGAAACCGGTGTTAAAGACAAGTGCTGCGGCTGTTTTTTTAAAACGCGCGATATGCTCCTCAAGTCTTTTATGAGGGGGATAAGTACCGCTCAGGAGTCTGGAAGCGCCGGTACCTAAGCCGTATTTTTTCAGGGCACTGACAGCTGACTTTATGATTTCCGGGTGTCCTGCAAGACCGAGATAATTGTTTGAGGAGAAATTTATATATTTTTTACCTTTTATAAGAATTTCTGATTCAGCGGATGGTTCAATACAGAGGAGTTCCCTGAGCAGTCCTTTTCCTTTAAGCTTTGCCTGCCCCCGCGTCCAGATTCGCTCCGAATCTGCGGGGGTGTTCTGATCACCAAATCCCCTCATCTTATCCAGGTCTTATCTTGCACCCTGCATGAGGCGGGCAAGTTCGCAGCGGTCTGTTATCTTTTTCTTAACTCGTAACTCGGTACGAATTCGTGCGAATCGATTCCGACCCGCAACTATCTTACACCCCTTCATTCTCTTCAGGTGCCCAGATGTATTTATGTATTTGAAGTTGAATCCTTACAGGCAGGTTATCTTTTAATACCCATGATGCAAGGGCTTTGGGCGACAATATGCCATATGCAGGGGACATGAGGATGTTCCCGGTCTTCTGAAAAAGGTTATGTTTACTTATCATGTTCTTTGCCCAAACATAATCAGACTTGTCTATAAGCACAAATTTTATTTCATCATTGTTTTTGATAAGGTCTAAATTTTTCAGGTTCATCCTCTCGTTCATCCCGCTTTTAGGGGTTTTTATATCCATGATTAAAGTAAGCCTTTTATCAAGGCACCCGATACAGATGGACCCGTTCGTTTCAACAAGTACATTGTATCCCTTATCAAGAAGGGTTTTCAGCATAGGCGGGGTTTCTTCCTGAAGCAGGGGCTCTCCGCCTGTAAATTCAACACAATTGACTCCATACTCTTCAATTTTTGAAATTATCTCCTTATCTGAAAGTTCTTTGCCGTGGTAATAAGCATAATTTGTATCACAGTAAGTACATCTTAGATTACAGCCGGCGAGCCTTATGAAAGTGCACGGAAGTCCGGCATATGTTGATTCTCCCTGAATGCTTTTAAATATTTCGTTTATTTTAAACATATTAAGCAGAGTCTGTGTTTTTATATTTAAGTGTTTTTATAAATGATTCAACCAGTTGAGGATCAAACTGTGTGCCCGCTCCTGCTTTTAATTCCTCGATAGCTTCCGAAACCGTAAGCTTATCCTTATAAGGCCGCGGTGATACCATGGCATGGAATGCCTCTGCTATCGCGAGGATGCGCGCGTGCAGTGGGATGTCATCACCTGAAATACCGGTAGGATACCCTTTACCGTCATAACGTTCGTGGTGATACAGGATAATAGGCAATACTTCCTCAATAAGGGGATATTTCTTAAGAACCATTTCCGCAAGTCCGGGGTGCGCCTTGATAACCTTTTTTTCTTCTTCGGTTAATTCACCAGGTTTATTGAGAAGTTTTTCAGGCACATGTATTGTACCGATATCGTGAAGGATGCTTGCGATTCTAAGGCTCTCGATGTCGCTTTCTTCAAGTTTTATCTCATTGGCGATCATTATCGCCAGCTTGGCTACCTCGACCGAATGACCTTTAGTGTAAGGTGTTCTTGAATCGACTATATGTGCGAGATTTTCTATAACCAGAGGCTCAGCATCAAAATGTTCACTCTCATCCCCGCGCTGGTAACCCTCTTCAAAACCGTATGAACGGTTTCTTCCGTGCTCTTTGGCAAAATACAGGGCCTTGTCAGCCATCTCTATAAGCTCTGTTTTCTCACGAGCATTTTCAGGGATTGAGGCAAAACCTATGCTGACGGTTACACGGGTTTTTTCGCCGTTAGGCAGTATGAAAGGAGTTTTTGCTATTCTCTCTCTGAGCCTCCCGGACAGGATCTTGGCCCCGTTAAAATTTGTCTCCGGCATAATTATGGCAAACTCCTCGCCGCCGTATCTGGCAGGAAAATCGGTTTTACGTATCTGATCTTCCATGATTGATGCGATTGACTTCAGCACTATATCGCCGGACTGATGACCATGCGTGTCATTAAAACTTTTAAAGTTATCAACATCCAGTATCAAAAGAGAAAGGTATCTGTTATACCGTTTACAGATTTCAACTTCTTCGGATAATCGTTCCTGAAAATGCCTGTGATTATTAATTCCGGTTAAACCGTCGGTTACAGCCAGATTTGTAATTTCTTCGTGCATTGAAATGGTCTGAAAAGCCTGAAAAGCAAAATTCATCAGCATGTCCTCATCTTCCTGATCAAAGGAGCCTTCCAGTTTGTCTGTTAACAGCATTATCCCTGACAGCTTATCGGACGAAATCAGAGGAACTGCAATCAAATCCTTAACTTCGAGGTTAAGCTCCGGGATTTTTATGCGTTCACCAGCATTACCTTCTTTGTTTGGTTTTTGAGACATTATCCTCATGGGAAACATATTTTCTAAAAGCTCTTTAAAAAAACCGTCAGGATTTAAACGAACCGAAGCAGGGTCCTGAATGTCTTCATTAGTAACATAGATTTTTGTGTTAAGAGATTCAGGGATGAAAGTAATAGCGGCACAGTGGCCTGCCTTAATAAGGTCTTTTGTCCTGTCCACGAAGTTTTTAAGGATATTCTCAAATTTGAACTCGGATGTGATATAACTCATAAGTTCGTTCAGGATTGCAAGTTCTCTCACAGCCCTCTGTCTTTTTGTTATAGCATTTTCAAGGCTGTCAACCTTTTCTTTATATTCATCTGCTACTTTATTCAGATTCTTTGCAAGGTCGGTAAGTTCGTCTGAACCTTCCAGCTCCATTTTTACTTCCTTTTCCCCCTTAATCAGATTATGAGTAAAGATGTTAAGCTCGCTTATAAGTTTAAAAATCCTGCTCATAAGCAGTCTTGTTATTAACATGCCGATGCCGGCCGTTAAAACAGCTATTATTATCAGGGCAAATACGCTTTGATGAAGTTTTTGGGGCAGCCACTCATAGTCACTGCCTGCAGAGGAGAAAAGATTATGTGTTGTAAAAATCAGAAGGAAAGAAATAGTTAAGATCGCAAGGAAGATTGTGAGAAATGTCAGATTCAGCCTGTCTTTAAGCTTCATTAAAATCTCTTTCTTTTTTTTCTTGTGGGAGACATACTATATTCTTATAGTTTATGATATAATTTTTAAAATGAAAAAGGAAGTTTTTTTTATTATCCTCAGCTTTTTTGCATTGTTTGCTTTTCCCCTTTCTTCCGGTGCCGACATAATAGTAATCAAGGCTCCCGGCGTAGTAAATCCTGTAATGTCAGAGTTCATAGCCAGCGGTATTGATGAGGCAGTCGCTGAGAAATCGGAAGTTCTTGTGATTGAGCTTGACACCCCCGGAGGACTCGATGCTTCCATGAGAGACATAGTAAAAAAAATAATCTCCAGTGAAGTCCCGGTGGTAGTGTTTGTATCTCCGAGCGGAGCGAGAGCGGCTTCTGCAGGAGTGTTTATAACTCTATCTGCCCATGTTTCTGCCATGTCGCCCGGTACAAATATAGGCGCTGCACATCCGGTGGGTCTGGGCGGGAAAATGGATGAGACCATGGCTGAGAAAGCGGAAAACGATGCCGCTGCCTATATAAAATCGATTGCTGAAAAAAGGGGCAGAAACTCTGAATGGGCTGAAAAAGCTGTAAGAGAAAGTGTCTCTATAACAGAGACCGAGGCTTTAAAACTGAATGTCATCGATGTTGTAGCTCATGATCTGGGATCACTGCTTAAAGCTATTGACGGCCGGACAGTTGAAATGTCAACGGGTGAAGCTGTATTAAAGACCAAAGGAATTAAAGTACGGCATAAAGAGATGGGACTCAGGTTCAGGATACTTGGACTGATAAGTGACCCTAATATCGCTTACATACTTCTTCTGCTCGGTTTTTACGGAATATTTTTTGAGCTTACAAATCCCGGGGCCTTATTCCCGGGAGTCTTTGGCGCTATATCGCTGATAATCGCTTTTTATTCGCTCCAGACCCTGCCTGTAAATTATGCTGGTCTTCTATTGATAATTTTGGCTATAATTCTTTTTATACTCGAGATCAAAGTTGTTTCCTACGGAGTGCTCACTATAGGAGGGATAATATCGATGATAATAGGTTCTCTTATGCTTTTTGAATCATCCCAGCCTTTTTTAAGGCTTTCCCTGTGGGTTATGCTGCCCGCTGTTATTTTTACAGCATTATTCTTCACCCTTATCGTAGCCCTTGCAGTCAGGGCTTACAGGCGGAAACCTGTAACCGGGATGGAAGGACTTGTAAACCTTGAGGGAGAAGCAAAAACAGATGTACATGAACAGGGCGGTCAGGTTTTTGTTCACGGGGAGATATGGGGTGCCTGGAGTGATGAACCCATAAAAACCGGAGAAAAAATTGTGGTAGAAAAAGTAGAAGCCCTGAAATTAAAAGTCCGGCCTGTAAAAGAATGATAATCGTTATTCGTTAGTTGTTCGATTAACTTATAACCAATAACTAATAACTTTTAACTAATAACTTTAATGTAAAGTCCCCCTTCTTTGTTTTCACAAAGAAAACAGGGGGGACAAGGGAGGGTAAAAATGCCTCAGCTAAGTCTCGGAGTTTTATTTTTTATAGGGTTGTTAGTCTATCTCTTATTCGGTGTTTTAAGGGTTCTTCGTGAGTACGAAAGGGGCGTAATCTTCAGGCTGGGCAGGCTGATACCGGTTAAGGGCCCGGGCCTGATAATAATATGGCCTGTAATTGATAAGCTTGTTAAAGTTGACCTCAGAACAGTTACAATGGATGTGCCTGCACAGGATGTCATCACAAGGGATAATATATCGGTCAAGGTAAATGCTGTTGTGTATTACAGGGTTGTTGATCCTACAAAGGCTATAACCGATGTTGAGGATTATCATTATGCAACTTCTCAGATGTCACAGACAACCCTGAGGAGCGTTCTTGGACAGAGCCAGCTTGACGACCTGCTTGCCAAGAGGGACGAGCTTAATGCTCAACTGCAGAAGATAATAGATGACCAGACAGAACCATGGGGCATAAAGGTAACTACTGTTGAAGTAAAGAATGTTGACCTGCCTTTAGAAATGCAGAGAGCGATTGCCAAGCAGGCAGAGGCAGAGCGTGAAAGAAGAGCAAAGATCATTCACGCTGAAGGGGAATTTCAGGCGTCCCAGAAGCTCGCTGACGCGGCGGCTATCATTGGGACCCAACCAGCGTCTCTGCAGTTAAGGTTTCTCCAGACCCTGACAGAGGTGGCAACAGAGAAGAACTCAACAATCATATTCCCTATTCCTATAGACCTCCTGGAGCCGTTTATTAAAAAAATGAAAAAGGAAGCTGAATAACAGTACGGTAGAATAAGTCAGGAAGACGGATATTGGTCACTGGTCATTAATGACAGTCAATAGTCAGTGGCTATGAACGATGAACTTTTATAAGGAGTTAAACATTTCAGAAAAAAAAAGAGACCCGTTAATCACAACGATTCAGCAGGCCAAACGTATTATAAAAATTGTAGTAGGGTTTACTACCTTGATTTTCGGCGCCATTCTTCTGCTCCTGCCCGGGCCCGGCCTTGCTGCCATAGTCTTTGGCCTTGCGATTCTTGGGACTGAATTTGTATGGGCAAAAAAATTAATGAAACGGTTTGGAGACGGCGCTAATAACATTAAGAATTCTATTTTTAATAATTCCTCTAAAGACAGTCACGAGTAACAAGTATCGAGTAACAAGTATCGAGTAACGGGTAACGGGTAACGAGTAACAAGTAACGAGTAACCCAATTTTTAATGATGAACTATGAACTGATTTTACGCGCTGATATCCATTTCACCTGTTAAAAGACTAGGTGAGCCGATTTTACCGTAAAACTTTAGATCGTTACCAACTTTCTCTACTCTTTTAAACAATTCAAGGATATTGCCCGCTATAATTGCTTCTTTTACAGGGTACAGGACTTTGCCGTTCTCTATCCAGAGGCCTGAAATACCTATTGAGAAGTCTCCTGATATGGGGTTAGCAGTGTGCACTCCCATAGCCTCCAGAATTAAAAGCCCTTTTGACATTGACTTTATTAATCCTCTATCCTCCCGACCTGACTCCTGACCTCTGACTCCTGCCTTATTTATATATAGATTGGTTGTATCTATGCCCGGGAGGCTTTTAAAACTCCTTCTTGCGGCATTGCCTGTTGATTGAGTCCCTTCCCTGTTTGCAGTGTAAGTATTATGGATAAAACCTGTGAGAATACCTTTAGAGACAAGTTCTTTTTTTGTGGCCGGGACCCCTTCATCATCAGCAGGCCTGGTGCCTATTCCCCACGGCATAAGTCCGTCGTCAGTAATACTTATTAAAGGACTTATAATTGATTTATTTACCTTGTCTGCAAGAAATGACCTCTTTTTCTGTACGGCTTCAGCTGACATTGAAGAGCTCAGGATTTCCAGAAAATCCGCGGCAACCGACGGTTCGAATATAACAGGGGCTTTGATCGCAGAGATCTTTTTTGCGCCGAGCAGGGCTAACGCTCTTTTTGATGCGCCCCTTGCTATTGATACAAAATCTACATCACTTAACTTCCTGCTGCTGGCAAAGTCCCAGCCCATCTGACTGTCCTGTCCATTAGTAGCAAGAGTATCCACATGTGCAGAAAGATAACTGCTTTTATATGAAATATTGACCCCCCTGGAATTTAAAATTGTTGTTTTACCGATGGCGAGTTCAATCTCTGCGGTCCTTACTTTTCTGATTTTTTTATCATAATCAAGAGATGTTCTTTCAAGCAGCAGGGCATTTCTAATAATGTCTTCCTCTTTTAAGTTCTCGATCTTTTCGTCAAGCACCAGCACATCTGAAGGAGGGGAATAATCAGGGATATCAACATATTTATCCGCATCTGTCCAGTCTGCTCCTTTTAAAGCGTTGTTTATTATGTCCTCTACCCCTCCCCGGTATGTGTTTGGTACGAATTCGGTGCGAACTTGCCTGCCTGCCTGCCGGTTGATTTTTACCGGACTTGTTGTAAAAGAAAATCCGAGTTTTTGTCTTTTAATGACTTTTAATGATATTCCAAACTCTCTGGATGATTCAAGAGCTTCTACTTTGCTGTCCTTTGCTTTAACAGAGAGCCTTTTTGCGGTTTTAATAAAGACCTCTGCTTTATCACACCCTTTTTTTATAACATTCTTAATGATGTCTTCAGCTAGAGAGAGAGCGTCCAATTCCTTCTCCTTTAATATTATGGAGGTTGAACCTCCATAATATTACTCTAATATCAGGTTTTTAAGTGTTTCTAAGGTTTTTTCTTCATTATTTTCTTTTAACCATGTTTCAGTGTGCTTTTTGTAGTTTTTTTCTCCCTGGAAAACATCTAAAAGAAATTCTCTATCGGTTATCGAAGGAAAGTTCTTAATACCAATGTAATCAGGGAAACTGCTCCATCTGTAATTTTTTAAAAATTCTATGGAGGTTGAACCTCCATAATTTAAGCTTAATGGATTTGTATGAATGTACTGCGGGAGATGAATAAAATGTACATCGTTATTTATAAGAACAGCTTTAAACCGTCCTTGAAACAATCCGCCTACCCGATCATATTTTTGATTGAAATACATTGTATAGCCAGTTCCAAATTTCTGCATAAATTTGACAATGCCGCCCTCCCTTTTTTGTCTTAAAAGTAAATGATAATGGTTTGGCATAAGTGTAAATAACAATATTTCGACTAATAGATTTCTTGGCTTCTTTTCTCTTTTTAAATGTCGAGATTCAACGTTCATTGTTTTTGGATTAAAATAATAATTTACATTTAATACAGGATCTTCATCATTAAATTCAAAAAGATTGTGAATGAATCTAAAGTAGTCATCATCATCTAAAAAGATAGTTCTTTTTTCCACTCCTCTATTGAAGATATGATAGACTTGCCCATCTGCAAACTTTGGTTTTCTCATCGGTTTTCATTTTAACACACAAATTACAAATTATGGAGGTTCAACCTCCATAATTGTCAGGGCACTGTTTTTACTCGAAATCCGCCAGTTAGTTTGGCGGATTTACATGCCGTAGGTATGCAAGTCCGTAACCCGGAGCTATGTAAGTAATTACATATTTTTGTGTAAAATGTTACACAAAAATGTTAAATAAAATCTGCTAACCTGTATTATATAAAGGATTTTTACTGGCACTGTAATTGCTTTAATATTAACGTGATGAACAAAGTAAGAGACAGATGTGGCTTTACCCTGGTTGAAGTTCTGATTGCAATATTGATTTTTTCTATTTCACTGTTTGTAATAGTGCCTCTTTTATTTACCTCTGTGTCTATTGATAAGGAAAGCTACCTTAAAGTGCAGGCGCAGAACATGCTTAACGAAAAAATGGACCAAATCCTTTCTGAGAACATAACAGCGGACGGAACAGACCCTGAAGTAAGCATTGACGGGTTTCCTTTTAACAGGAACTGGGCTATTGTGCCTGGTACCGGAAACCTTAGTAATATAACTGTCACCGTAACGTATATGTATAGAAAGTATGGTCAGGAGGATCCACTAAAAACTGTAAGAGCAGTTGTTGTGAGGGGGCTGTGATGACTGGTATTCGTAATAAAACCGGGACAACTTTAATAGAACTGATGGTTGCCATTGGTGTATTTGCTATTTTAATAGGTCTTTTATACCCTTCGTTCAGCTTCATGAACCGGCAGATATCTACTATAAACGATAAACAACTTCTTAGCGAAAGAGGCGCCCGCGTTATAAACTACCTTGCAGAAGAGATAAGGATGATAGGGTTTCTTACCGGCTCAACCCCTAATATCACGTACTGTGGAACAGCCAATACTAATGCTGTATCAAATACTAACGGAAACCCCTATGATACACTTACATTCTTAACGTCTGTCCCGATAGTGCCCACAGCCACGGATGAGCCTTTTTTTGAGCTTACAGCTGATGCTGCTATGGGCAGTAACAGTATAACATTGAATGTTATGCCCGCTGATGTATCCTCTAAATATATAGACATCGGCAGTATTGCTGCACATAATGCAAAGGCACTTATTACATTTGACACGCTTTCTCCTACAATCCTTCAGAGGGTGTATCAAATCGGCAGTTACGCTGGATCTACGTATACAGCTGGTCTTACCAATGTAGGTGGCATTCCCAATACCGGAAACCTGGTACAACAGCTTGTCACAGGCAGCAGAGTCTATGCTGTAAAGCGGAAAATGATTGATGTGAATACAGATAGCGGGGCCAGGAATCTTCGAATCGTGGGCTGGAATAAAAACTGCACCCAGACCGGTATAACAGAAAATGTTTACAGCTCTCTTGGCACGGGTAACGAGTATGGCGGAGTTGACGGGCTTCAGTTTGAATATACATTGAATGTAAACGGTGTTGTATCAAATGTAGACACAATAATCGACAATGACCTTCGGAATCTTACAGCTGTAACCATATGGGTGCTTTTAAGGGCCGGATTTCCGACAAGGGGTTTTGATAATGTTTCTACATATACGCTCGGGACAGTTGGCACTCCTATTACAGTCGGGCCATTTGGTGATGAATACAGGAGAGTGGTACTTACAAAAACCGTGGAGGTGAAGAACCTTGTTTTCTAACCGCATAATACATTCAATAAAAAAACAAATAATAAAAGATCAAAAAGGCGTAGCTCTGATCTCCGCACTTGGTCTTTCAATGGTTGTGCTTGTCGCGTCCCTTGGGCTTATACTCAGGCTGACAAACTTTTCGCAGAGTATTAGAAGCCAGTCCCAGAAGAACCAGACCTACTATACTGCTTATAGCGGCATTGAAGAGATGAGGGAATATTTCTGGAATCCACCGGTTGGAAGCAGCTGTATACCGCCGTTCTGGTGCGGATTTCTGGGACAGGATCTTAATACCGACACCTTTGGCAAAAACATCCCTGAATACTCTAACATTACAGTGGATATTACATGCCCTATAAGCCCTACGGAGGATATTACTTGCACAAACCCCAAGCTTGTTGTAGGCGGTTACGATACAGCTACTTATTATACCCTTCATCTGATGGATAACCATGACCTGGATCCCGGTGGCTTAGACTATACTTTTGACAATGATGAAGTTATTCTGATTCTTGCGACCGCTACTACTACGGATCCCTCGATTGCTGTGTCACAGATGGGGTCAAGTTTTGAGACCCGGACGTCTATTGAAGCAAATATCATATATGATGGCGGTGATGCCTCAGGGTATAAGATGGGAGGCCAGCTTGCAACCAGGGAGAGTAAAACTCAGGAAAGAGGTGTTGAATTTAGCCTGAGACAGGCATTTTAATGTCAAGGAGGCGAACGTTTATGAAGATTTATAGAAAATATTTAATTTGCATTGTAATAATTATAATGTTTTTATCAGGCTATGCAGTGGATGTTTTTGCAGGCTCAAAAACGTTCCCTGCGGGCTCGTTCGTTATTCCCCTTGAGCCGTGCTGGCAGCCTAACAATGACCCTGCCGTAGGCGCAGTTCCTGCGTACTGCGACACAGACAAAGTTGACCAGGGCGTGTTTCAGGCATATGGCATGGTCTATGACCTTTTACGGCTTGGTATGCCTGTTTACTGGGTTATAATGCCCGGAAAGACAGACCCTAATGACATTGATATGTCCATAGTAAAGACCGACATAGCTCCCATTGCTACAGTACATCACAGCACCGCGCTCTCAGATACGGGCAGTCTCGCGCAGATTGATTACATTGGAGGCCCGTTTGTTGTGGATATAAACGATATTACTCCTGACATAGAGACCCAGGCCAGGCAGATATTGGGTATCGCAGGAAGCGGCAATATATATACTCTGTCAAAAATTCACGAGATTAATTATGACTTTACTGCTGAGGTGGACAAAATACTTTCAGGAGTACCGCCCAAGGTTGCGGTTCTGGGTGAAGGAGCAACACAGGTGCTCCTTGACTACCTCATGGCATCAGGACTCGGTAACAGGGTCTTTGATATTTTCCAGCAGGTATCAACCCCGGATATTATAGGCGGCATACTGGATGACTTTCAGCTCATGTGGGCGCCCCACTGGATTATACAGGACGAGGTTGCTAACCCTGCGGACCGGGAAACTGTTATAGATAAAATACGTTATTTTCTTGAAACAGGCAACTCGGGTTTTTATGAGTGTGCCTCAATAGAAAGCCTTGAAGGCTCTTATGATGTGGGGAAAAACCAGGAAGTCCCGGGAGTGCTGGGAACCGGCTTTTTGATTGACGAGGCAGAAACACCTCCACGCATAGAAACAAACGGAATACCTAAAGACTTTCCATATTCACAGATCGTGTTTGAAGATCCGGACAATTTTCTTGTGCAGTGCGCAGGATTTGAGTACAGGACTACAGGAGGCCATGTGCATAATTACCGGCCTAACCAGGGTTCTGCGTTCGGCGGGATTTTGCCGGAACCTGACTATACCTATAACTCCAGTGTTACAAGGTTTGTACATGCTGATGATGATGAGCTTATAACAGGCTACCCGCCAGCGGGTTATGACTTTTATGTAGGCGGAAGAATAAACGGGGCGGCCACACAGGGTTATGTTTCCTATCTTGCAGGCCACAGGTATATTGAATGCACTGACAAGAACAGCCCCACTCCTTTCCAGAGGAGCTTGAGGATTGAGTTTAACCAGAACCTTTCCTCAGCAGCCGTGATAACTGTGGAGGTAGTGCATGCTAACTGCATTCCGGGGAGCACCTGTCCCAAAGCAGACTTTAACATGTCTTCCCAGACAGGAGGATTTGATTCAGACGACTGGGCTGCTGTGGATTTTGACAGCGCAGTTTTTATTTATAACCCTCTGATACCAAGTTATTATCTTGATGATGTGAAAATTGTTAACCGGTCATCGAGCGCTACTTCTATAATAGATGTAGTTATTACTTTTGGAAGCTCTCCTCCGACAGTTCCTGCCCCGCTTCTTACCAAAGTATCTGATACCACAACTGCCACTGCAGTAACTCTCTGCACTCCGAACAGTCCTTCTCCTGTTAATTGTCTGGGCGGCGGAGTTATTTCAAATGCAAAGACACTCAATAACACTTTTGATACTCCGCTGATTATCGGCACAACCATATATTTTGAGGCAGTGCATGCAGGCTGTTCCGTAAACAGCCAGCCGAGTGTGGGGGACGGCACCTGCCCTGTAGGCACATATCAGGTAGGCACAGGCGTCACTAATTCAGCGCAGGATGCAACAGTAAAGATTGACATGTCTTCAGCATCATATGATGCTGTCAGTAATAAACTTATCGGTATAATTGCTGATAACCTGACAGGCGGACAGATAACCATTGATATGTTTAATGTTGAATTTGCAGGCAACGGCCTGGCACAGCTTGCACTTGTAGAAGATGTAACCAATCCGCCTGCTGTAACCCTGTGCACTCCTAATATGACATCTGTGGCAAACTGCCCGCCGGTAGGAGGCCCGCCTCCGCCCGGTCCTGTTGTAATGAAAGAGCTGGAATTTGAGTTTAAAAAGATAGATGACGGTCCGGATCCTGATATTACTATTGAGGCAGTTCATGCAGACTGTACCGAAGGCAGCACCTGTCCTGTAGCTACGTATAATGCACCGCCGGGCCAGAGCGGCACGATTGCAAACGACGGGATAATAGAGATAGACCTGTCAGCCGCCAATCTTAATAGTTCTAAAAAACTCCAGAACGTTAGAATTCGCAACATTAGCGGTGTGGACAGGATAGTCACGCGGTTTAACATTGACTTCCCATCGCAATACTGGGACTCCAAAAAGAGCCAGTGGAAAGATAATGAGTTTAAAAAGATTAAAAATATAACTGACGGAGATGAACTGTGGAAAGGCAAACTGAAGAATCCGCCTGTAACAGTGGATTTAACTACAGTGCTTGATTTGAGCATATCAGGCGGAGGCGGAGGAGGCGGTGTCCCCGGTTCTCTTAACTTTGTGATTGATCCAAACGGAAGCGTTGGAAGCACTACCATCGATTTGGGCCCGCTGGTTACCGACTGCACCATAAACTGGAGCAAGTCAAACACATGCGGGATTAGATACGTGCTTAATACTCTCCTTGGACTTCAGTTTCAGGTCATACCAAACGAGTATTCAAAGACCCAGCCTATAGTCAAGGACGACATTGTATACAAGTCAACATTTGAATACCCCGGCTATAAAGGGCATCTCTATGCTATAGATGCTGTTTCAAAACCTGCGGTTGAATTATTTGATTTAGGTTCAAGCAGTTCCATGCCGGCGGCAGGCCAGTATAATCTGGGGGATCCAACTTCGACAAACCCGTGGAGATGGATATTTACAAATATCCCTGGCACAACAACAAAGCAGTCATTTCAACCGCTGGCTGCCGATCTGCTTACATTAAAGCCGCTTCTTTATGTTCCTGACTCGGCTACTATCAGCGATAATGAAGCAAGAGCCCTGATTTATGCCATCAGGGGAAGGGCAGAAACATCTGAGCTTGACCCATACGGGACAAGAGATATCTCCAAGAAGCTTGGAGGTATTGAGCACTCAACGCCTGCCGTAATCGCGCGTTCACCAAATATCAGGGACGTAGACGATAATATTCTAGACAGGGACAGGATAGTCTTTGCTGGAGGCCATGACGGCATGCTCCATGCATTTTATGTTGCTTCCTGGGACGCAATTAATGCTGAGTATGTACCCGGAGCCGGTAGGGAGATATGGGCCTACATACCTTCATCTTTACTGTCATCACTCAGAAACCAGACATTTACCGACTGCAACCCGGAAGACGACCCGCTTGACGAATGTAGTACTTTCCCCATTGCTGTGTCTGTTGATTCATCGCCTGCGGTAGGTGACTACTTCGTTGACATTGACGGTGACGGCGACAAGGAGTTCAGAACTATACTTATGGCAACAGCAATGATCAGGAATCCGGGTGACACAGTACAGGAGGTCAATCAGGGGATAGGCTTTGCGCTTGATGTGACTGACGTGTATAATCCGCAGGTATTGTGGGAGCGCACTTATGCGGGCACTATAACCCCTCCTGAACTTGACGGCATAACAAGGAACTATTACCCTTCAGCGAGTTTTTCAGGGGCTTATAAGACCGGAGAGGCATCTATCTTTGATATAAACATGGGTACTTCAAAAGGCTCTGCCATAGGAAGGGTCCAGATAGGTGTTGATTTAAAGACCTATATCTTCCTCACCTCAAAGTGGGTGAACCGCGTGCCTAACTCAGCTGGGGTAGATGTCTGGGGTTTAAGCGCTTATGCTCTCGATTTTAAGACAGGTGACATTAAATGGAGCACAAAGCTCATTTATGAAGGGACTGCCGCAGGGGTAAACGAGACCCCTCCAATGCCTGCGCTTATGGATATTGACAACAACGGTACTGACGATTATGTTATTTTCGGTGACATGCAGGGAAGGTTGTGGGCTCTGCGCACAAACGATGGGACTAACATTACAAACAGCACGCCTGCGTATGTTGTAACTGACGCATCCGATACTCCAACAGAGGCCCTTGAGCCTATCGGCGCCTCTGTCAGTATTTACAGGGAAGCTGTTGTCTTTGGAACAGGCGGCAGGGACAGTCTTGTTGGCGAATCAACCTATAACTACCGTATATTTGCTATAGGTATCACTTTCACAGGCGGTATAGAGCTATGGCCTGATCCCTTTGTGCTTAACCCGGGAGAAAAGGTCTGGGCCGCTCCGCTTATTGATCCGGACGGAGATATATACATTGCTACTGCCACCGGTTACACCGAGCTGGGACGGCCTGACCTTGTCAGGGACGCAAGCTCTGGCAGGCTCCTGCGGATGAATATTGATACACAACCTGAAGAAGGAGTGAACGTTGATGTAGTAGATGTAGGCGGCGCAGTGGTTGGAGGGATTGATATTGAGAACCGCCACGCATATGTGACCACGTTTGGGGGAGAGATCTTTCAGATAGGACCTGAGGATGACTTTTCACCGTCTTCTTTATTGATTAATCCATTCAAAACGCTCTGGTGGAGAAAATTGTGAGAAGAGACGGATTTACCCTTATAGAGTCATTGGTAGTATTAGGTATTATAGCTGTAGCTTTAGCTGTAACAGGGCCTGCTATTTTTGAAGTGCTCTCGCCTGAAAACAGGGTGAAGGCATCCCTCGGCACTCTTTACAGCGATATTGTATTTGCGCAGAACGAGGCCATGCGTCAGGGCACATACGGCATTACTTATGATGACCCCATAACCGGAACAGGAGGAGGCACTCTCAGGCAGAGAAAGGTCTTTTTAGTCTTTGAACCTCCTAATGAATACAGGATCTGGCGCTGGGAAGATCTCAACGGTAATAATGTTGTGGAACTCGGTGAATTTGCCCCTAACATGGCCGGAGGCGCTGACGCGCCTGTAAGGAGCGTTGAGATGGATTCACGGCTTTACTATGGATTTGATAATGACTCTGCGGGCAGTAATGATGTTGATGCGCGTGCTTGTGGAAACGAATCGGGTCAGCCGCAATTTGACATTACATACGTTACATACGGAACTACTGACCTTCCAACATGTGCTGATGAGAACTGTACGAGTATAACGACTGCCGACCTCAGGTATTTAGAGTTTAATGCTGATGGATTTACTGATACAGATTTTGAATCTAGTGAACCTTCAGGTGCTATATATATAACTAACGGAAAATACTCTTATGCTGTAAGCGGAAACAGGGCTGGTATCTTTAACATGTGCATGTGGAAGTGGGTTGCGGCAAATAACAACTGGGAATGGATTCCGATGCGTTAACCATGGACTGGAAAATCTTTTTAATTATATTTATACTGCTTTTTAGCTGTAGCAAAGGAGAAGACGGCATAAAGTCTGGAAAGCCGGAATCCGGTAAATCAGCTGCAGCTGACCTTAAGAAAGAAGTCTTAACCTCTTCAGATATTAAAAACTCTCCGCCGAGGATTGTATCATCAAAATTTCTGCCGCCTGTTCCAAAGAAAGGCGATTCGATTGAGGTAGAAGTAAAGGCTGAGGATAGCGACGGGGATATAATTTCGTTTGAATATGAATGGAGCCGGGGGGGTGTTGTTTTCCAGAGGGTGAGCGGTAATATTCTTGATACCGATCTTTCCAGGGGGGATAAGATTTTTGTAAAGATTACTCCTTATGATGGGCAGTCAGAGGGAACGCAGGTAGTCAGCTGGGTTGCGGTTGCCAATTCATATCCCGATATAAGCACTGAGCTGGTTGATGTCTTGATAAAAAAGGATAAATGTCAGGCGAAGGTTAATGCGTCTGATGCTGACGAAGATGAGCTGACTTATTTATTAAAAAATGCTCCTGAGGGAATGACAATTGACAGCAGAAGCGGTGTATTAAACTGGGACTTTAATCCCGGGGGGGGAGTCCTGCAGCATGAATTAACAGTATCTGTCAAAGACACTTTTGAGGCAGAGACTGAGCTTAGCATCTCTATAGAGGGCTGTTTTCCTGAAAATAAATGAGACGGTTTCTTTAAATTTGTTCTTTATTAAAGATTGTTGTTATTGTGTAAAATGAATGTTTTTTGGTAAAATAAAATATGAATAGAAGAGGGTTTACCCCGTTAGAGAAAGCTTATCCCGTTAGAGGACGTAGTTCTCTAACGGGGTTTACTTTAATAGAGCTTTTAATAACAATAGCCATTATAGGTATTCTGGCAGGAGTAGCGGTATCTTCTTATGTAGGATCGGCTAAAAAGGCCGCGCGTTCTGAAGCATATACAAACCTGGGCACTATAAGACTGCTTCAGGAAAATCATTTCGCTGAATTTCCGGCCGTAGGGTATGCTCCGGCAGGCGGCGGAACAGTTGATTACGAGGCCACTCCCGGAGTTGCTGATAATGGTTTAGAGGATGAATTGCCTGCTTTTCAGCCCGGAGGGTGCACAGGGTGTGCTTCTCCTTTTGGGTTAAATTTTACATTTGCTATCACCCAGAACGTGGCACTTGTTTCACCAGTCCCTGTCCCTTATGACGGGACAACAGCAGCCCAGACCCCCTGTTTTGTTGCTGTTGCTACCGGGGTTGCCAACACAAGGGTCGATGGTGATGTATTTGCCATAGACTGTAATAATATCGCAAATTTCAACTGATTATTCCTTAGCAGTTACAAATTCTTTTTAAGTAACGGTCTTCCTTTTTTCCATCAAAACTGTCTGGAGAACCCTTATGTTTAAGTGTAACAGGGCAGGAAAAATAACAGAATGTTACGAGCCTGCCGCAGGCAGCGGATTAAGAAACAAAGACAGTGACAGGATAAGAAATAGTTCAGGTATTTTTATAACGTTTAACGTTAAACGTTATATGTTAAATAATTATCAAAAGTAGAGAGTAACTGTACTGTCATTCAGATTTTAGTCATTTATTATTGTCCGTTTTCTGCCCTGACACTTCTGGACTAAGGAGGGTGGATTTCAATATTCGTATTTATAAGCTTTTCTCTATTGCAACTTTTTTCGAGATGACACATAATTTATTCAATGAAACGTTTCTCCCCTGTTAGAAATATCCGTGATGATTCTAACCGGGTCTATCCTGTTATCTTTCTAGTTTCAGCTTCAGTACTCATATTCGAAGTATCCATTACAAGACTTTTTTCCATATATCTTTCTTATCATTTTGCTTTTATGGTTATAAGTATAGCCATGCTAGGGATCGGTTCTGCCGGAACAGCGCTTTCAATATTCCCTTTGCTCAGGAACACATCTAACATAAGCATATATGCGATGCTTTCCGGGGCAACTATTGTTATGTCTTATATTGCCTCAAACTATATACCTTTTGATCCTGTTAAGCTTTCCTGGGACAATATGCAGATTTTTTATGTGGCTATGTACTGCCTTGTTTTAAGCATCCCGTTTTTCTTCGCAGGTATGCTGATAGCTTCGGCATTTTCAGTGCTGAGTGAAAAATCGGATCTTGTTTACGGCTCTGACCTTCTTGGAGCAGGGACAGGCTCTCTGGCGGTTCTACTCCTTTTAAATGTTAAAGGGCCTGAATACGCGATTCTTACGGCTTCTACAATATGTTTTATCGCGGCTCTGATTGCGGGCCGGCATGACTCCCGGCCGGCCGGTAAAAAGAGAGTATTGACCGCTCTTGTGCTTATAGCTGTTAACATGCTGATTTTAATTCTGCATCCCGGGTTCATCAATGTGAGAATATCGCCTTACAAAAATCTCCCCCTGTTTTTAAAATATCCCGGATCAGAGCATTTAAAGACTTATCACAACTCATATTCCCGCATAGATACTTTTAAGAGCCCGGCAGTAAGGTTTGCTCCCGGATTAAGTTTCACGTATCTTGAACCGCTTCCTGAACAGGTGGGGATTTCTACAGACGGAGGCGAGGTGAGCGCTGTTACAGATGCGCGAAACAAAGAGGCTTTAGCATTTCTTAAATATCTTCCTTCATCTCTTGCTTACGAAATTAAACATGCCGGTACCGGTCGTGTCCTTGTGCTTGAACCTGAGGCGGGACTGCAGGCGCTTATGGCCCGGTATTATGATTTTCAGTCTGTTCACAAAGTAGAGAGTAACCCGCTGTTGCTCGAAATAATACAGGGCGATTTTAAAGAATTCTCAGGGGAGATATTTGAACATGATACATGGTCAGGGCTTGGCAGGAGCCTGCTTCATGGGTTACGGGTTACGGGTCACGGGTCACGGGCTTACGATATTATTGATTTGCCCATGACCAATATATCTGTTACAGGTACATTCGGCATTTCCGAGGACTATAGATTTACAGTAGAGGCATTTAATGAATATCTTGGCGCGCTTAAGAATGACGGCCTTATGAGTATAAGCCTCTATATTATACCTCCGCCAAGGACCGAGTTCAGGATTTTGGGGACAGTTATCACCGCGTTAGAACAAACCGGGATAAAACATGTATCACAGCACATAACAGCTATAAGGAGCTGGGACAGCATAACAATGCTTTTTAAGAAAACACCTTTTAATCAGGAGGAAATTTTAAACATAAAAGAGTTTGCTAAACGCATGCGGTTTGACCTTGTGCATTATCCCGGCATTCAGGAGAGAGAGACAAACCAGTATGTCAGGATGCCCTCAAATGAATATTTTAGCGCCTTTAAAAGCATTATTAACTCTGAGACACGGCAGATGTTTTTTAATGATTATCTTTTTGATATTGAGCCGGTAGACGATGAAAACCCTTTTTTTAATTTTCATTTAAAGCTTGAAAATATTAAAGCAATTTATGAGCTTATGGGCCATAAGTGGCAGTATTTTATAGAAGAAGGGTATATGCTGCCGGTAGTTTTTATAGAGGTTCTTATATTGAGTGTTCTTATGATACTGCTTCCTGTATTTTATAAAACACGCTTTAAACAGTGCAAACAGTTTGAACTGTTTACACTGTTTTACTTTGCAATGCTCGGCGCCGGGTTTATGCTTGTTGAAGTTACGCTTATTCAAAAGAGCATTCTTTTACTTGAGAATTCCGCCTATTCAGTTGCAACAGTGCTTACGGCAATTCTTATAGGTTCAGGTATCGGCGGGCTTAACAGTTCAAAGTTTGCCATACAGAAAACCTGTTACCTCCTTCCTGTACTCACCGGTTTAATCCTTTTGTATAGTTTTGTATTCCCCGAGTTGTTAAACTATTTATCTCCTTATCCTTTGAAATTAAAGATCCTGATAACCTTTATTTCCCTGATTCCCCTGGGATATTTTATGGGTATACCCTTCCCCGCCGGGATAAAGATGCTTGGACAGGCGGATAAAATCCTGATTCCCTGGGCGTGGGCAATAAACGGATGTATGTCAGTACTGGCACCGATGCTGGCAATAATGCTGGCTATGGCGCTGGGATTTAAAACAGTCCTCTGGTTTGGTGCATCAGCATATCTTCTGGCGTTTTTTGCATTGAAAAAACTGATCCGGGAGTAAAAAAACAATGCATAATTTGTGCCAAAGGCTGTTGTAATCAGCTAACTTTTGATATAAAATAATATTTAGTTGCATGATTTAAGTATTAAGGAGGATGTAGAATGTTAAAACCATGCTGGGAGATCAAGAAATGCGGAAGACAAAAAGGCGGTGATAAAGTAGAAGAGTTAGGAATTTGTTCAGCCTATCCGGACCACGGACATTCATGCTGGATAATTGCAGGAACTTTTTGTAAGGGTGAAATTCAGGGTACATTTGCTCAGAAAGAAAAACTGTGTGTGATCTGTGAACTTTATAAACTCTACTCCACATCTTTTGGAGAAAAAAAGGAAGAATTCCAGAGGGAACACCCAGAAGAGTACGAGGAATGTGAGAATTTTTTCCAGGAGATGGACCAGGAAGAGATTAAGAAAAAATAGCGTATAAAAAATAGTGTAAGTGTCTGTGGTTAGTGTCACAAAGGCAGTGACAGTGCAAGTGATTAGTGTAAGAAAAGATTTTTACTGACACAGGCACTAAAAACTGACACTTATTAATTTTTGCTTTTTCTTACCTCTCCTACCATAGGAACGAAAGTTACTCCTCCCATCTGCGTTACTTCGAGCTGTCCTGCTTTTTTTGTGGCAAGGGTCAGGGTCTGGTAATAGAGTGTTCTTCCAAGAGGTATGATAAGCCGCCCCCCTTCTTTTAACTGTTTGATTAAAGGCGGGGCTATATGGTTTGCAGACGCTGTTATTATAATGACATCAAAAGGCGCGTGTTTCTGCCAGCCATAATATCCGTCCGCATTTTTTATATTGATATTTTTGTACCCGAGAGTTTTAAGCAGTTGCCCTGCTCTTTTAGCGAGGCCCTCTCTTATTTCGATTGTATAGACCTCACTGACAAGCTCTGCAAGGACCGCTGCCTGATAACCAGAACCTGTTCCGATTTCAAGCACTCTGTATGAAGGCTTGAGCTTTAAAGCCTCTGTCATCCATGCGACTATGTAAGGCTGGGAAATGGTCTGTCCCCCGCCTATAGGGAGCGGGTGGTCCCCGTATGCCCGCCTAATAAGGGATTTATCAACAAAGAGGTGTCTGGGGATTTTGGACATCGCATCAAGGACTTTTTTGTCCCTGATGCCTCTGCTTATGATCTGCTCTTTGACCATTTTTTTTCTCATAAGCACTGTGTTATCATCTGAGGCATGGGTATTTTCAGATTCAGGAGATAAATGGAAAATCGAGAATAATAATACAAGAATTATGAGCAGAAGTTTTTTCATTTATATGCCTTGAATTGAGTTTACCCCGTTAGAAGCTTGTGCTCCTAAGGTGCGGGCTAAGGCTTCTAACGGGGTTTATTTAATAATACAATATTTTAGGGATTAGAGGTTAGGGATCAGGTGTAAGGGATTACTAAAAAACAACTCGTATCTCGCAACGCGTAACACGCAACCTGCCTGGAGGTATTTGATATAACTGCAAAAAACCTTTTAGTATAATTGACAATATATTTTAGGCCTGTGAAATTCTTTAACTGACACAGACACTAAAAACTGACACTAAAACATGAACCAGCAAATTTATAACATTTCGTTTCTTGATCTTCTGTGGGCATTTATTCCTGTCTTTATCGTACTTGTGATATTTTTCCGCTGGTCTTTAGGTATATCCTCGGTTCTTCACGGTCTTTTCAGAATGTGTCTTCAGCTTGTACTGGTTGGTTATGTATTGAATTTTATATTTGATGCAAACCAGCCTTTGATAATTATAGGTGTCCTATGTGTAATGCTTGGCGCCGCAGGTATTATCGCTCTGAGACCGGTCAGGGAAAAGAGAAAGGGTCTGTACCTGAAGGCATTATTATCGATTTCCATAAGTGGAATTTTAACGCTGATTGTAGTTACGCAAGGAGTTATAAACCTTACCCCGTGGTATAAACCCCAGTATATTATCCCGCTTGCAGGGATGATTTTTGCAAATTCAATGAATGCTGTCAGTCTTGGGGCTGAACGGCTGGAAGTTGAACTGGCACGGGAAAATGACTACTTAAAAGCTCGCTCGGCAGCTTTTAGGGCTGCTCTTATACCTGTAACAAATTCGCTTTTTGCCGTAGGTATTGTGTCTCTGCCCGGCATGATGACCGGGCAGATCTTATCAGGGGTCTCCCCGCTTATAGCCGCCCGTTATCAGATTATGGTCATGTGTATGGTTTTTGGTTCTGCCGGTATCGCTGTTGCCCTATATATAAAATTTATCGGTAAAGATTATCATTTAAAATAAAATTTGAAATCCATTTGTTATTTCTTTAAAAGTAATCAATCACGAGCACGAGCAAGCTTCACTCGGTGGAGAGTTATGGAGAGCTTTTGTCAGTGAATATATATAACGTTTAACGTTAAACGTTATATAGTATAACAGAAGTAGAGGATATGCCCGCAAAATAAATTCTTTTTCTTGACTTTTATTCAATCTTGAAATAGGATTTATTTTATCCGCCTTCGCAGAAAACCACGGGTAAACCCGTGGATGCCCGTCCTCCGTAGAGATTGGGCTTCTGCTTTGGAGGATGGAAATGCAAAAAAGTGCTTCGACGAGATGTCACCGAAGGCGCAAGCTTCTCCATATTTCGGCGGATAACCTCGCCGAAGTTCCGACAGATGTCGGGACGTAGGCGGGTAATAAAAGATAACACGGGCCTGCCCGCCTTGAAGTGCCTGCCTGCCAGTTTGTTTGGCATGGTGGCGCGGCTTGCCAGAGGGTTTCCATTAAAGAAAGCATTTTTCAATTCCTTAAGTAAAAAATACGGTGTTGAAAAAGAGGTTTTAATGCAAAGAGAACAATGGAAGAGTCAGACGGGTTTTCTGTTTGCAGCAGTAGGTTCTGCAATAGGGCTTGGAAATATCTGGAGGTTCAGTTATCTTGCTTATGAGCATGGCGGTGGAGCGTTTCTGATCCCATATGTAACCGCTTTATTGACAGCGGGCATACCTCTTTTAATCCTTGAATTTGCAATCGGACATGAGCGTATAGGCTCTGCCCCGCTTGCATATGCAAAGATAGGCAGAAAGTGGGAATGGCTCGGCTGGTGGGCTGTGATATTTGTTATGTTCGGGATCGAGCTTTATTACACAGTTGTTATAGCATGGTGCATGAACTTTTTTGTCTACTCTTTCAGCCTTGGATGGGGAGATGATCCTAATGCATTTTTCTTCAAGGAATTCCTTTCGGTAAGCAGTTCTCCGTTTGAAATAGGCCGGATAAGGAGCCCTATCCTTGCAGCACTTATTATAGTGTGGTTTATTAACTGGGCAATCCTTTACAGAGGTGTTCAAAGAGGCGTAGAGCTTGCAAACAAGATATTCATGCCGTTCCTGTTCCTTTTGACCGCTGGCCTTGTTTTCTGGTCGCTTACGCTTAACGGTGCTGTTGTAGGTATAAAGGCATATCTTACCCCTGATCTTTCAAAGCTGTCTGATCCAAAGGTATGGATAGATGCCTACAGTCAGATATTTTTCACCCTGAGCCTCGGTTTTGGCATAATGATAGCCTATGCAAGCTATCTGCCGGCAAAGGCAAATATCACCAAAAGCGCCATTTATACCGTGCTTATAAACTGCGGTTATTCTTTATTTGCCGGTTTTGCGGTATTCTCTGTTCTTGGTTTTATGGCGACATCCCAAGGCAAGCCTATGTCTGAGGTTGTGTCCCAGAGCATAGGGCTGGCTTTTGTAGCCTACCCCAAGGCGGTCAGCCTGATGCCCGGCGGAAACCTGTTTGGAGCTATTTTCTTTCTCTGCCTTGTAGTTGCAGGTATATCCTCTTCAATCTCTATTGGAGAGGCATTTATTGCCGCTCTGGTAGATAAATTCGGGTTTAGAAGAAAGACGGTTGTAACAGTCATATGCGTGCTCGGTTTTCTCGGTTCAATAGTATTCACCACACAGGCAGGACTGCTGTGGCTCGATATAGTAGATCATTTCCTGACCCACTACGGACTTGTAGTAGTCGGAATTCTTGAGTGTATACTTGTAGGCTGGCTCTTTAAGCTTAAAATCTTAAGAGACCATGTAAACAAAATATCATCTATAAAGCTTGGCCTGTGGTGGGATATTCTTATTAAGTATTTTATTCCTATTACACTCGGGATGATCCTTGCCGGTGACCTTTACTCTGAGATAAAAAAGCCGTATGAAAACTATTCATGGTCAGCCCTTATCACAATCGGTGCAGACTGGGTACTGCTAAGCCTTCTTGCCGCCTTTATCATCGCATTAAGGCCGTGGAAGAAAGAGTTTCATGCCAAAGGAAGGTCAGAAGAGTAAGAAGAGATTATTTGTACGTATTCTTTATCCGGTCAATAACCGACAAAAACTTTTTAGTATTTGCCTTAATATCCCCTGATATGATGGCTGAAGCAACGGCTACAGCGTCAGCTCCGGTGTTAAGGACATCAGGGGCATTTCTAAGATTAATCCCGCCTATGGCAACAACAGGGATTTTAATCTGCTTTCTGATTTTTTTAACGGCATTAATTCCTTTAGGCTTTCCGGTGTCTTTTGTATCAGTATGAAAAACAGGGCCAAAGCCGATGTAATCAGCCCCTGCCCTCTGAGCGTCAAGCGCCTGTTTTACGCTGTGAGTTGATATCCCTATAATCTTATGCCTGCCTGCTATTTTTCTTGCTTCTTTTATGGGCATGTCGTCCTGCCCCAGATGAATGCCGTCTGCATTAACAGCAAGCGCTATATCTACATAATCATTAATAATCAGTGCTGATTTGTACTTTAAAGTGAGTTTTCTCAGGGATAGAGCCTCTTCGAATATTTTTTTCTTTGAGAAGTTTTTTTCTCTTAACTGAATTATTCTGATGCCCGATTCTAGCGCGTTTCTGACTATTTCAAAATGGCTGAGACCGGAGATTGTTCTGTCAGAAATGAGATATAATCTGCCTGATTTTACGAATAGATTTTGCAAGGCAATGGTTAAGTTTTTACTTCAGGATATTTTTTTCAAGGAAGCGGGTATTAAAATCACCGTTTAAAAAATTGGAGTCATTAAGAATCTTCAGGTAAAAAGGTATGGTTGTTTGAACCCCCTCGATAATAAATTCATTAAGCGCCCTGCGCATTCTCATAATGGCTTCTGTTCTGTTGCTGCCGTGGGTAATAAGTTTTCCGATAAGAGAGTCATAATGGGAAGGCACTACCCAGCCGGAATAAGCTGCTGTATCAACCCTGACACCGGGCCCTCCGGGAGTGATAAATGTTGTAATTTTACCCGGGGAGGGAATAAATTTATCAGGGTCCTCTGCGTTTATCCTGCATTCAATTCCGTGTCCTGAAAATTTTACATCAGCCTGTTTAAAATCGAGTGGTTGACCGGCGGCGAGTTTTATCTGTTCTTTTATTATGTCTATGCCGGTAACCATTTCTGTAACAGGATGTTCTACCTGAATCCTGGTATTTATTTCCATAAAATAAATATTACCATTGGAATCCACGATAAACTCGACTGTACCGGCATTTCTGTAATTCATGGCCTTAGCGGCCTTGACAGCAAGATCCCCGATTTTTTTTCTGAATTTGTGATTTGCAAAGGAATAAGGAGACTCTTCAATAAGCTTCTGGTGTCTGCGCTGGATAGAACAGTCTCTTTCCCCGAGGTGTACTACATTACCTTTGTTATCAGCAAGAACCTGAACTTCTATGTGTCTCATCTCTCGGATGTATTTTTCAATATAGAGTTCGTCTTTTCCAAATGCAGCAAGAGCTTCCCTCTTGGCCAGGTGGAAGGCATTGCCGATGTCTTTTTCATCGGTAACTATCCTCATCCCTTTACCGCCTCCTCCTGCTGAGGCTTTCAGGATAGAGGGGATACCTATTTTTTTTATTATTTTTAGCGCGGCCTCTTCATTTTCAACCGGACCGTCACTGCCCGGAACAACCGGAATGCCCTTGCGTTTCATGGTAAGCCGTGCTTTTGCCTTGTCACCGCCAAGACGTAAGTTTTCAGGTGATGGGCCTATAAATGTTATGCCTGAGGTCATGCAGGCTTCCTCAAAATTAGGATTTTCAGAGAGAAAGCCATAGCCAGGATGAATAGCCTCTGCGTCTGTTACTTCTGCAGCACTTATAATCGCAGGGATATTAAGATAGCTCTGGGAAGCAGCAGCTGGTCCGACACATACCGCTTCATCAGCCAGCTTTAAATGAAGTGAGTCTTTTTCTACTTCAGAATAAATAGCCACTGTCCTGATGCTGAGTTCCTGACATGCCCTGATTACTCTTACGGCTATTTCGCCTCTGTTGGCTATAAGAACCTTTTTAAAGAAAGTCATGGCAAAGGCTCTATAATAAAGAGAGGTTCTCCGTATTCTACAGGCTGCCCGTTTTGAACAAGTATATTTCCAACAACACCGTCTATATCGCTTTCAATCTCATTCATAAGCTTCATAGCTTCAACAATGCACAGTACCTGGCCTTTTGTGACATGTGTGCCGACCTCTACATACGGCGGAGACTCAGGTGATGGAGATCTGTGGAATATGCCGACAATAGGTGAAGTGATGGTTGTATGTGTATGGGTTTCTCCTATCTCGTTTTTTGTTTCTGCAGGAGCAGATGGTTGTGAAGGCGGAGTAACTTCAAATGAAGACAAAAACCGCTCTCTTTTTATTTTTAGTTTCACACCCTCTCTTTCTATCTGCAATTCCGAGATATCAGAGTCTTTCAAGAGTTCCATGAGTTTTTTAATTTCATCAAGTTCCATTATTTTACTCTCTCCACGTATTCTGACGTTCTTGTGTCAATTTTAATAATATCCCCTTCGTTTAGATGGAACGGGACTTTTACAGTCAGTCCTGTTTCCATGACTGCTGGTTTGCTTCCTCCGCTTGCGGTATCGCCCTTTACCCCGGGGTCTGTCTTTACGATTTTCAACTCAACAAAAATGGGTATCTCTACAGTCAGCGGATTTTGGCTGTAAAAAAGAATCTTTACTTCCATGGTCTCTTTTAAAAATTTTTTACTGTTACCGAGTTGTTCAAGACTAAGAGGAATCTGTTCGTAGCTTTCCATATCCATGAAATAACACATATCTTCCTGTGCATACAGGTACTGCATTGACTTCTCTTCAAGCTGAGGAGTATCCAGCTTTTCTCCACCTTTAAAGGTAGCCTCTATGGTGCTGCCGGTCTTAAGGTTTTTCATCTTGGTTCTTACTATAGCTCCTCCCCTGCCCATTTTAACGTGCTGGAAGTCGATAACTTCGTAAGGTGCCCCTTTATATTCTATTTTTGAACCTTTTCTGAATTCATTTGTACTGATCATTATTCTACTCCATGAAACTCAGTGTAAATTAAAAGCAGTGCCAGTGTAAGTGATTATTGTCTTAAAGGCAGTGACAGTGCATGTGATTAGTGTCAGTTAAAAGACTTTACTGACACAGACACTGAAAACTGACACTTTCTTGTTTTCTGACACAGGCACTGAAAACTGACACTTTTTTTATATTATCTTCAGTTCCCGGGGCAGGGTTGTTAATATCTCTGCGCCGTTTTTGTTTACAGCTACAATATCCTCAATTCTTGCGCCCCCGAGACCAGGCAGATAAATTCCCGGTTCAACAGTAAAGACCATACCTTCCTGTACAGGATGTTTGTACTGCCATGATATAAAAGGTCTTTCATGAACTTCAAGTCCTACCCCGTGGCCGGTACTATGACCGAAATAACGGTCGTATCCCTTTTTCTTAATAAAATTCCTTACAGTTCTGTCAATATTCGAAGCCTTTGTCCCCGGTTTTACGGATTCTATGGCTTTTCTTTGAGCATCAATTATTACAGAATAAATCTCAAGCTGTTTCACTGAATGGCTGCCTTTTATGGCAACCATCCTTGTCATATCCGAGTAGTAGCCTTCACTCTCACCTCCCCAGTCAAAAAGGATAATATCACCTTTTTTTATTACCCTGTTGGTTGGTTTTGCATGAGGGAGTGCTGATATTTGACCAGACGCTACTATAACCCCAAATGGCAATATTTTGCAACCCTCTTCCTTAAGCAGTCTTTCCAGCTGCAGAGCCAGTTTTTGCTCAGTAGTACCGGCTTTTATATGAGGCCGTAGTTTTCTGAAGGCGTTTTCAGCCCTGCGGACGGCAATTTTGATGTGAGACAGCTCTTCCCGTGATTTTATTATCCTGAGGTCCTCTATCGTATCTGTAAGAGCTTTGAGTTTTATGCCTTTTCCGGCCAGTTTTCTGTAAGTATGATAGTTAATGCTATAGCCTTCAAAACCGAGTTTTTTTATTCTGTGTTTTTTTACGATATTTTTTATTACATCTGTTTTTTCAGCTTTTTCAATTATAATTCTATAGCCTGTTATCTCTGATTTCGACTGTTCCTTATATCGAAAATCAGTGACAAATATTGAATTATTCTTTGTAATAATGATAAAACCGGAAGAGCCTGTAAATCCTGTAAGATAACGTACGTTGTTAAGGTTGGTGATCAGAATTCCGTCAACACCAAGTTTTAGGAGACGTTTTTTAAGAATGGTTTTTTTTTGCATTCACAATGTAAGCTGCTGCTCTCAAACCGAGCAGATAGCTCTGTGGCCCGAAACCTGAGATCTGTCCAATGGCTTCAGGAGCTATGAGGGATTTTTGCCTGAATTCTTCACGTTCGTGAATATTTGACAGGTGGACTTCAACTGCGGGTATGTTAACAGCAGCTATCGCATCCCTGATCGCTATGCTTGTGTGAGTATATGCTGCAGGATTGATTAAAATGGCGTTGTACTCTTTTGTATTTTGGATAAAATCAACGATTTCCCCCTCATGGTTTGACTGCTGTATTGCAAGGTTGATGCCGAGTTCTTTGGCAAGCTTTTTAAGAGAATCATTGATTTCATTTAAGGTCTGACCACCGTATATGTCAGTTTCTCTTGTGCCAAGAAGGTTAAGGTTTGGACCATGTATAACTAAAATTTTCATGAGCGCTCCCGGTTTTTAAATGTTTATGTATTACGATATATGTTTTAGTCATTATTATATTAAATTATTGAAATTTATTCCTTTTATCTTTTTGGAAAGGGCTGAATTACCGGCTTATTTTATCTTTACCCCGTTAGAAAGCCCCGTGGCAACAAGTCTGTCTGTCGGCGGACAGATCTTCTAATGGGGCTTATTCTCCTTGATTTTAATAAGCATCTCCAATTCTTTACACTTTTGAATTATTTTGTCATTACCGGGGTCTGAAGAAAGAAGTTCCTTATAAACGTTCATAGCTTTGTCATACTGTCCCTGGGTTACAAAAATATCGGCCATTGTTCCGGTAGACATGGATATCACAATTTTATCACTGCTTTTAGAGAGAGGTCCGGCTTTGTCTTTTATGTTGTCAGAGGGTTCTTCGGCATTAGATAAAGAATCAGGCGTACTATGCTTACCTTCAGACTGTTCCCTCCCGTTTTCTGTTCCCGCGGATTTCTCAGCATGCTCGGCCATAACTTTACGGAATTCCTTAAGTTCATTGCTGACAGTGTCCTCTGATACAGGGGTGAGTTTATCAGGAATTTCTATTCCAAGATCAACGCAGCTGACTTTTTCATGTATTTCATAAACAGGGGCTGCTTTGATTTTTTTTTCACGAGGACTTTTAGTATCTTTATCGGCGGCAGTCTTCTGAGAATCTAACAGGGTATTAATTGTACTGTGGGATAGCAGTTTTTTATGTGACCGGGTATCCGGAGGAAGAGCCGGTGAAGCCTTTGTTTCCTTCTCAGGCGGTGTAAGTGTTAGTATCATGGATATGGCATCTTCATCATTAGGGTTTAGTTTCAGGACAATCTCACATTCCTTGCGCGCCAGTTGAAATTCCTCCTGCTGATGGTAGATAACAACGAGCCTTTTGTGGGCAAAAAGATTATCAGGTATAATGCTCACTACTTTCTCGAATTCCTCACGTGCTTCCTGAAACATACCTTTGTTTAGATATATCTTGCCTAAAGACACGCGGGCGCTTGTGTAAGCAGGACGATTTTTAATGGCTTTATTTAAAACGTCTATGGCTTCGTAAATCATTCCCCTTTTTTTATATTCCTCTGCAAGCGGGATCAAGAGTGCTGATTGAGGGTTTTTTGCGACTTTTTTCCTTAATTTCTCTATTTCTTCATTAGTCATGATCTTTATATTTTTTTTAACTTGTCATCAGGATAAAAGTCAAGTTCATAGCGGTTTTGATACTTAGACGGCAAATAACTAAAAAGTCCGGGACCAGGTAAAGAGTAATGGAAAAATCAGTGCTTTCCCTTAATAAGCAGCAGCTTATTAAGGATTAAGTCACTGACCTCATCTTTTGTCATAAGCGGATAATCAACGGTTTCTTTCCTGTCGATCAGAGTTACGATATTAGTGGTGACGTCAAAACCAGCGCCCTTTTGAGTGATATCGTTAAGGACTATTAAGTCAAGATTTTTCTTTTTTAGTTTTTCTTTAGCTTTTTTAGTATCTTTTCCTGATTCTGCAGCAAAACCGATCAAAATGCGTTTACCCTTTTTTCTGCTGATTTTCTGAAGTATATCCGGTGTTTTTTTAAGACGCAATGTTATATTATCTGATTTTGAGATCTTGGATTTGCTTGTTGTTGATGGCGCAAAATCAGAAACAGCCGCAGACATAATAACGGATGATGATTTGCTCAGGTTTTTTAAAACGGCTTTTTCCATATCAATTGCCTTAACAGCAGGTATAAATTTAATGCCTTTGACGGGTTTCATTCCGGTAGGTCCGCTTATGAGTGTTACGTCAGCGCCTCTCCTGAGTGCCGCCGCTGCAATTGCAAAGCCCATCTTTCCTGATGATCGGTTTGAAATAAACCTTACAGGATCGATCGGTTCGTGTGTCGGACCCGCAGTTACTAAAATTTTATGACCTGTCAGGTCCTTCGGCGATAGTATTGACCTTGCGGCTTCCATGATGTCGGTAATCTCAGCCATCCGGCCTATTCCCTTTACCCCACACGCAAGGTCTCCGGTTTCCGGACCTACAACACTCATCCCTGTTTTTAAAAGTGTGTTAAGATTTTTTTTGAAAATCGAATTATTGTACATCTTGGTGTTCATTGAAGGCGCTATCAATACAGGACCGTCAAAAGCGAGAAGAATTGAACAGAGAAGGTTATCTGCGATTCCACATGCAATTTTACCAATGGTATTAGCTGTTGCAGGAGCTATGATTAGAAGGTGCGATTCGTTTACAAGGTTGATATGCCTTAGATGGCCCTCAAAAGGGTTTGTATGAACAGGGTTTCCTGAGACAGTTGAAAAAGTGAGCGGGGCAACAAACCGGCAGGCGGACTCTGTCATAACTACTGTAATATTTGCACCTGCATCTGCCAGCCTTCTTGTGAGTTCAACAGACTTGTATGCTGCGACACCGCCGGTGATACCGAGAAGGACGTTTTTCCCCTTGAGCACTATTTTGAGCCTTTTTCAGGAAAGATTTCCTCTATGGTTTTCCTGTCGGCTTTTTCCTCTTTTTCATTGAGATAGACCTTAAGGTCTTTTTCAAGTTCTGACAAATCTTCAGGCAGAGTTTCTTTCTGTTTTGCTTCGTCCATCATATCTTCATAAGTAAGTTTTTTAGCTTCTTCTTTTGCCTTAATAGCGGCTTCTCCGGTAAGTACGCCTATTTTGCCGGATATTACTTCTTCTAACGCTACAGTTGCCATCTTATGCGATTTAATGGGTACCAGCGGATGAGTGCTGCCCTGATACAAATCCCGAGCTCTTTTTACAACTGCTGATACCAGTCTGTATCGTCCGTCAATTTTTTCCTTGTCGAATTCAACCGGCAAAGAGATTAAGTTCATACTGCCTCCTTTTAAGGGACAAGCCCGGTATTTTATAAATTATTAGCTGTATAGCTTTTAATCTTTTAGCCTTTAAGCTCAGATTTTAATTTTTTTATAAGTTTTAAGTCAAGTCTTGATGTTTTAAGTCTGTTGGCTGTAATTATGCTCTCAAGCTCTCTAAGCGCTTTGTTGATATCAACATTAACAATAATGTGATCATAATTCTTATAATGTTTAATCTCTTCCTTCGCCCGTTTAAGTCTTTTTTTGATCTCAACGGTTACCTCAGATTTACGTCCCCTGAGTCTTTTTTCAAGGGTCTTCATGGAAGGAGGAAGTATAAAAATATAAACAGCATTTTTAAACCTTCGTTTTATCTGTGTGGCGCCCTGAGTATCTATATCGAGAATTATATCAAAACCCTTTTTGCCCGTTTCCATAAGTCTTTTGACAGATGTTCCATAAAGATTGCCGTGTACTACAGCCCATTCGGCAAACTCTCTTTTTTTAATCATGGCCTGGAATTTACGTTTGTTTATAAAGCTGTAGTGAATATTGTTAATTTCACCTTTTCTCGGTGGTCTTGTAGTATATGAAATAGAGTGCTTCAAGCGGGGGATAGAAGTGCCAGATTTCCTGTTGACTAATTTTTGGCAGAGAGTTGTTTTGCCGGCTCCTGATGGTGCGGAAATGATAAACAGTTCTCCGTCTCCCGGTAGTTTTCGAAGTGTTTTTAGATTTTCCTTCACTATCTTTTCGCTCTGATAAATCCGCCTTAGGCGGATAATAATCTTTGAGTAATGGTTTCTGTTTGAAGTGCAGAAAGAATTATATGGTCACTGTCAGTAATAATTATAGACCTTGTTTTGCGTCCCTGCGTGGCGTCAATCAGTTTCGCGCTTTCTCTGGCTTTTTCGCGAACTCTTTTAATAGGGGAAGACCCCGGGGTAACAATCGCTACTATCCTGGATGAAGCAACGACATTTCCGAAACCGATGTTTATCACCCCTGGAATTTTATGAGATTTCTTCATTGAGCTCCTCTCTGAACGAAGTAAAAAATCAAATATTAAAAATCAAAATTAACTGAACGGCTAATAATATATTTTAGAAAAACGGGAAAATCCTTATTTTTGAACTTTAATTTTTATTTTTTGATTTTTATTGTAGGTTCTGTGTCTGTTCCCTGATTTTTTCCAGCTCATGTTTCATCTCAACAATCAGTGTTGAAATACCGGCATCAGTAGATTTTGAACCTATTGTATTTAACTCTCTGTGTATTTCCTGTGAAAGAAAATCTAGTTTTTTGCCTATAATGGTTTCACTCTTCAGCATATTCTCCGCATGGCCAAGATGACTTTTTAACCTGACGATTTCCTCTGTAATATCCGATTTTTCCATCAGGATAGCAACTTCCTGGATTATACGGCTTTCATCAAGAAGTGTATTGCCTATAACGGTTTTTATTTTTTCGGTCAGCAATGTTCTTGAGTTTGCTATAAAATCTGCCCGTCTGTCTTCAACTTCAGACAGGTATGAATTTAATGACTGTATTCTTCCTGTAATATCACCTATAAGAGTGTTCCCTTCTTCTAAGCGCATTGCTCTCAATCCCTCAAGCGCAGTTTCAAGTGCTTTGCGAAAGCTTTGAATCTCAATCTCCGGCTCTTGCAGAGAAAATATTTCTTTCTGCATGGCGAGCAGGTTTATCCCGACATCGTCAGATATTGATAACTCCTTTTTTAAATCAACAAGTGCATCATAATATTCCCTGGCAAATGCCTTGTTTGCTTTTAATTTGACGTTATTACCTTCAGATTTAGATGTGAATATCTCGATGCGGCCGCGGTGAAAAGTTTCCTTCAAAAGTTTTCTGATCTCAGGCTCATAGTAATAGAGGTATGAGGGTACGTTAATCTGAATATAAAGATTCCTGTGGTTGGAAGAGCGGGCTTCTACCTTAAAGTCCCCTTCAGCTCCGCTACCGTAACCTGTCATTGATTGAATGGCCATAATATCAATAAAGTGTCAGTTTTTTGTGTCAGTGCCAGTAATCAGTGTCAGTATAAATAAGTGACAGTTGCTAGTGTCAGTGTCCCCGTAAATCCCGAAATATCGGGATTAGGACACGGGGCAGGCAGTAAAAATCCTTTAACTTACACTAACCACATACACTTACACTGCTTCTTCCTGGCACTAACCACATGCACTTACACTGCTTCTTATAGATTTAAAACTATAAAATACTCAAAGAGATAAGTCAATTAGCAAACTGGGGGTTTACAGAACATGGAAACAGACCCTTTAAAAATCATGTGTTCGGTTAAGAAGTAACAAGGACCTCTGCTTCTTCTTCAACGAATACCGTGGTATTCTTTTCAAGTACTACTTTGATTTTTTTAACAGCTTTAAACCTGCCCTTGAGTATCTCCTCAGAAAGGGGATCTTCGATATTTTTTTGAATAGCTCTTCTCATGGGTCTTGCCCCGTATGACGGCTGGTAATTTTTTAAAATCAGCCACTCGGCCACTTCATCGCTGAGTTCGACCGCAAGGTCTATATCAAGAAGCTGTTTGTTTAGTTCATCAACCAGGAGCGCTATGATTTTTTTAAGGTGCACTTTTTCAAGGTTATGAAAAACTATAGTCTCATCAACCCTGTTCAGAAATTCCGGATTAAAAGTTTTTTTCAGTTCTTCAAGAACACGACCTTTTACTTTTAAGTATTTATCTTCCCAGGTAGGTTGATGGAATCCAAGAGGAGTTGTATTTTCAGTAAACCTGGTCCCCAGATTTGAGGTCATTATTATTACGGTATTCTTAAAGTCAACTTTTCTTCCAAAATTATCAGTAAGTATACCCTCATCAAGTACCTGAAGCAGGATATTGAATACATCCGGATGTGCCTTTTCAATTTCGTCGAAAAGCACAACTGAATAAGGTCTTCTCCTTACAGTTTCCGTTAACTGACCGCCCTCGTCGTAGCCTACATATCCAGGAGGCGCGCCCGTAAGACGGGATACATTGAACCTTTCCATATATTCCGACATATCGATTTTAACAAGAGCACTTTCATCGTTAAAAAGAAATTCTGCAAGTGCTTTGGCGAGTTCTGTTTTTCCTACCCCTGTAGGACCGAGGAAGAAGAAAGAGCCTATGGGTCTTTTTTTAGTTTTAAAACCGGCCCTTGATCTTCTGATCGCTTTTGAAACGGCCCTGACAGATTCCTCCTGAGCTATGATCCTTTTGTGAAGCTCATCCTCCATGCGAAGAAGTTTTTCTGATTCTTTCTCTTCCAGTTTTGATAAAGGGATGCCTGTTATTTTTGAAACTGTGTAAGTAATATCATCATCGCTTATTGAAGGAATTTCTTTCTGCTGGTTCTGTCGCCATTTGTTGTGAAACTCGTCGTACAGGTGTTTAACCCTTTCCTCTTCCTTCTTGACATATGCACTTTTCTCAAAATCATGGAGTTTCGCGTAAAGGTTTTTTTCTTTGTTTAACCTCTTGACATCATTTTCTATTTCTTTGAGTTCCTGGGGCATGGTAAATCTTCTGAGTTTGATTCGGGCTCCTGATTCATCCATAACATCTATAGCCTTGTCAGGGAGGAATCTGTCTGTAATATACCTGTCGGAGAGAATTACACACGCATCAATAGCCTTTTTGCTGATTTTGACTTTGTGGTGGACTTCATATTTACTTTTCAGGCCGTCCAGTATTTTTATTGTCTCCTCTACCGTTGGAGGTTTAAGGAACAATGGCTGAAAACGTCTCTCAAGGGCACCGTCTTTCTCTATATATTTTCTGTATTCACTCGGAGTCGTAGCGCCTATGCATTGTAATTCACCCCTGGAAAGAGCAGGTTTAAGCATATTAGAGGCGTCTATAGATCCTTCTGCCGCTCCCGCGCCGATTAAGGTGTGAAGCTCATCAATAAAGAGTATTATATTAGAGGCCTGAGATATTTCTTTCATAACGAGCTTAAGCCTCTCCTCAAATTGACCCCTGTATTTTGTGCCGGCTATAAGGGATCCAAGGTCAAGGCTTATAATTCTTTTGTTAAAGAGATTTTCCGGTACATCCTCAGAGATAATTTTCTGGGCAAGACCCTCAACAATGGCGGTTTTTCCTACTCCTGACTCTCCAATAATGACAGGGTTGTTCTTTATCCTTCTGCCCAGTATCTGCAGCACCCTTTCAATCTCGGTCTCTCTGCCGATTACAGGATCAAGTTTGTTTTCTTTTGCCAGGGCAGTTAGATCTCTGCCAAATTCATCAAGTGCGGGGGTGTGCCCTTTTTTCTCTCTGACCGATGACTGCTGACCTCTAAGAGCTATATTAATAGTCAGTTGTCGTGCGCTTAAAAGATTTGCTCCAAGGCTGCGGAGTATTTTGCCGGCTATCCCCTCTTCTTCTCTTATTAAGCCTATCAGCAGGTGTTCACTTCCAATGTAGCTGTGTCCTAACAGACGCGCTTCTTCTACAGCCAGTTCAAGAACTTTTTTGGCTCTGGGGGTAAACGGTATATCTCCGAAAGTTGGAACGCTTGTGCCGGTAGGAAGGTTTCTTTCTACCTCAATCCTGAGCTCTTCAGCGGATAACCCCATTTTTTTCAGGATTATCATCGGCAGGCTTTCTTCTTCTTTTAAAATAGCCAGGAAAAGGTGTTCGGTTCCAAGATAATCATTCTGACGTTTTTCAGCCTCTTCCTTCGCATATATTATTACTTTTCTACCTCTTTCTGTAAATTTTTCAAACATTATATGCCTCTTAGTTAAATATATCCTTATCTACCATGTAATGTCAAGGCAACGGTGCACATTTTGAGGTTGTAAAATGGTGTAAATTTCAGGGGGGAACAGGAAATGAGACATAGGAAAGCGCCACAGATTTTAAAATTAATCAGGCATGTTTTTTTTTGCTATTTTTGTGTCATAAAAAAGCCCTTTGATCTCTTCCATAAATTCCTTTATATCCTTGAACTGTCTGTAGACTGATGCGAACCGAACATATGCTACCTCGTCCAGAGCCTTAAGGCCGTTCATTATATCTTCTCCTATCAGAGAACTCGGGATTTCTTTTTCTCCCGACTCCTGAAATTTTTTTTCGATTCTTTTTACGAAGGTTTCTATTGTATTAACGCCGATCGGTCTTTTTTCGCATGCCTTTTCGACGCCATGAAAAATTTTTTTCCGGTCAAAGGATTCTCTTCGGCCGTCTTTTTTGATGACAACAGGCAGGACTTCTTCGATCCTTTCGTAACTCGTAAAACGGCTCTCACATTTCAGGCATTCACGTCTTCTCCTGATAACATCACCATCTTTGCTAAGGCGTGAATCAATAACTTTATCTTCAATATGTCCGCAGAAAGGGCAGTTCATAATAATTATAAAGGTTACGGTTAAGGTTGTGATGCCCGCCCCGTACCGATACTGGTACAGGGCCCGTTTCGTAAAAAAAGGTTATGTAATTCGGTTTGTCTTTAACGTTACCATTATACGCTAAACGATACGGGCTTCCTAACCCTGACCTTATTCAACCGTTTTAACAATAGATTTTAGATCTCTATATCCTTATAAACCTGAAATTTTTCACACAGGTTTTTTACTTTTTCTCTGACCCGGTCTATTACGCTGTTATCAGCTGGATTGTCTATTATCCGGGAAATAAAATCAGCGATAAAAACCATTTCAGGCTCTTTCATTTTACGGCTTGTAACTATAGCAGTACCGATTCGGATACCGCTTGTTATGGTAGCAGGTTTAGTGTCGTAAGGAATTGAGTTCTTATTGACGGTTATGCCGGCAAGGTCAAGGGCTGTTTCAGCCTCTTTGCCGGTCATGGATTTTTTGGTAAGGTCAATGAGCATCAGGTGCGTGTCAGTGCCGTCAGAAATTATTTTGAATCCTTTGTTTATTAGCGCATCTGCCAGCTCTTTTGCATTCTTTACAATTTGAACCTGGTAGTCGATAAATTTTTGAGACTGAGCCTCTTTTAATGCGACTGCCTTTGCTGAGATAATGTGCATAAGGGGCCCTCCCTGTATGCCGGGAAAAACCATTTTGTCAATTGCAACTGCAAACTCGGCTTTACACATTATCATACCACCTCTCGGCCCTTTAAGTGTTTTATGAGTAGTAGTGGTAACAAAGTCAGCGTAAGGAACGGGTGATGGATGCATACCTGCGGCGATAAGACCGGCTATATGCGCGATATCGGCCAGCAAATAGGCATTAACTTCTCTGGCGATCTCTGAAAATCTTTTAAAATCAATAATCCTTGAATAAGAACTTGCACCTGCAATAATTATTTTTGGACGATGTTTCCTTGCAAGACGTCTTACCTTTTCATAGTCTATAAGTCCTGAGCTTTTATCGACACCGTAGAAAAATGCTTTGTAAAACAGGCCCGAGAAGTTAATTGACATTCCATGCGAAAGATGACCTCCGTGGTTAAGGTCCATTCCCAGTATTTTATCGCCGGGCTTAAGCATTGCGAATAAGACTGCCATGTTGGCCTGTGTACCTGAGTGGGGCTGGACATTTACGTGTTCAACACCAAAGAGTTCCCGGGCCCTTTTGATCGCCACGGACTCAACTATGTCAGCATATTCACAGCCGCCGTAATATCGCTTTTGAGGATACCCTTCGGCATACTTGTTAGTAAAGATTGAACCCTGTGCTTCAAGCACTGCCCTGCTCGCGTAATTTTCAGATGCGATAAGGACAATCTTGCTCTTCTCGCGTTCAATTTCCTTGATTACAGCTTCATATATTTCAGGATCTGCTTTTTTCAGTTCTTTCATATTCACCTGCTGGAAAAACCCTGTCTATGCAGGATGATGCCGGGACAATAATTCCTTTAATATCTTACAATGTCCATTAATCTTTTAGTCTATCTTCAATAAGCTTGATTTTGTCGAGTCTTTTCTGATGACGCCCTCCCTCAAAAGATGTAGTAAACCATGTCTTTATTATCTCTTTGGCGGTATTTTTGTCTATTATCCTGCCCGGCAGAATAAGCAGGTTAGCATTATTATGGAGCCTGCTCATTTTTGCAGAATAATTTTCACTACAGAGTGATGCCCTGACCCCGGGGAACTTGTTTGCTACAATAGACATTCCTATACCCGTTCCGCAAATAAGAATACCGCGGTCAAAATTTCCATTTGAGACCTCTTCAGATACTTTTTCCCCGAAATCCGGATAGTCAACGGATTCTTCAGTGGTTGTGCCGAAATCTCTCCATTCAATACCGAGTTCTTTCAGGACAGGGAGTATCTGGTTTTTAAGATCAACCCCGGCGTGGTCGTTTCCTAAAGCGACTTTCATTAGGACCTCTCTAAAAGATAGAATTTTTATGGCTGACACAACAAACATAATACCCCAAAAAGGAGAAAGACATTAAATAATTGAATGTTTGCTGAGTGGTAAAATCCGTTATAATTCCTTTATTTCTAGTAAGGTAAATTATATTATCAGCCCTATATGTGTAAGTCAAGGTGACAGCGGTTTTAACGGCAAATAATTTGACAAAGCCTCCTGTTAAGCAATAATATTATCGTAATCGCCTCTGATTAAATTTGTTTTACAGTTGTATGAAGATATTTTTATGAAAAAACTTATTGACGGAATTGAAAAACTGAAGGAGAGGTATCCTTATCCTGTTATTGCCATAGGGAATTTTGATGGTGTGCATCTTGGCCATCAAACTATTTTTAAGATGCTTGTTAAAAAAGCTGATCAAATGAACGGGACATCGATTGTGTGTACTTTCGAGCCCCACCCTCTCAGGATAATCGCACCTGAAAGGGCGCCTAAACTTCTTACGCCTTTTAAAGAGAAGATAAATCTGATAAAAGCTTCCGGTGTTGACATAGTCATTTGCGTGAATTTTACAAAAGAGTTTGCCCATATTAAAGCGGAAAATTTTGCAGAAGAGGTTCTTTGCAAAACCTTGGGCGCAAAAGAGATTTATATTGGTTCAAACTATCGCTTTGGAAAGGGGAGAAAAGGCTCCTCGGAACTTTTAAAGGAAATGGGAAAGGAGTGTGGATTTAAGGTATCAGTAATAGATGAGATTCAATTAAATGGGAGCTCAATAAGCAGTTCAAGGATAAGAACACTTATTGCCAGGGGCAGGATTGAAGAGGCTTCAAAGTTTTTGGGGAGAAATTATACAGTTATGGGTATTGTAATCGAAGGAGCGAAAAGAGGCAAAAGCCTCTTTAATACACCGACAGCCAATATAGCAACTTTTAATGAATTGCTCCCAAAAGACGGTGTTTACGCTGTTACGGTCGATCTGGACGGTAAAATTTATGGAGGGGCTGCAAATATAGGGTATAAACCGACTTTTGAAGAAAAAAAATTCAGTTTTGAAGTCCATATCCTCGGTTTTGACGGTAACCTTGTGGGGAAAACACTCAGAGTCGACTTTATTAAGAGGATCAGGGACGAGATTAAATTTTCGAGCGTTGATAATTTAAAACAACAGATGACAAAAGACATTAATGAAATAAAACTGGCATTGAATAAGATTATATAGTTGCTAAAAGTGTTTACAACGCCTATAAAGTCTTTTGCTGGTTTATTTAAAATATTGATCTTCCCTATTAAAGTTTTTTTGACCTTCCTATATCCCCATGCGAAAATCTATGATCCCTAAAGGGAACATCAATGTAAGGAAAATGGATTATTATTCGTTCACTAACCGCTCGCTAGTCATTGGACAGGTGAGAGATGGAAGCTGGAGGGTCAAGCCCCGTACAGGCTATTGCCTATGAGCTACGGGGCCAAGGAAATTAATTCGTGTCTGAAGACCGAAGGGATAAGTTTGAATTAATTTACCGCAGGCTGACCGAGCGAGACGTCCAGGAGATTTTCGATATGAAACAACCAGCCGGGCAGGCTGCTGCTAAAGTTTCTGCGACTTTGCATAAAGATAGTAAGCAGCCATTAGAATAATAATTACCACTGCGCTTACCCCTATCTCGTAGAGCTTTTCTATAGGATAATTTGTCATAAGAGAAGTTTGAGCTTCTATTAAGAGTATCCTTCTTATCGCGGCTATTATGCCTATGGCCAGAAACGGTCCCAGGATAAACTTCTGTTTCTTTAGAAAACGTATGACTGTCCATAATAGTTCCAGGATTATCAGGGCCAGGAGCACATCGTTTACCAGAGCTATAACAGACGAACGGCTGGGCTCCAATAAGTTGATAGTTGCGTAATATAGAATAAAACCGCATGCTATGAGCAGTAATAAGGCAGCTATTATATGAAAAAAAATATCGAGCTTTACAAGCAGTTTTCTAAATACTTCTGTTGCGGTGAGTTTATCCTGGTCCATGAATTATTTTATGTCAAAGTATTATTTGAATGCAATGCTTTTTAAAGTAGATTTATAGGATCAACATCCACATCAATTCTGATATTACGTATATCTTTTGTTTTTTTTAGAAATTCTGATACGGCATGTCTGAGATTTTTTGAGTTGCTGCCTTTTAATATTATATGCCATCTCCAGAGGTTCCTGATTTTTTCAACGGGCGCGGGCGCGGGTCCGAGAATTTCCACACCGTTAATGTTTATTTTATTAGTTTTTTCTGAAATTTTTTTAATAATCATTTTTGCGTTCTCCCTGGTTTTAAAACTCATAATGATTCTTATTAATTTGTCAAAAGGCGGATATGAGAGATCCTGTCTTAATGTAAGCTCGTTTTGGTAAAACCCCGTGTAATCGTGGTTTCTCACGTAGTTAAAAACATAATGTCCCGGCTCAAATGTCTGTATATATACATGCCCCGCCATATCACCCCTGCCCGCCCTGCCGGCAAGCTGGGTAAAAAGCTGGAACGTCCTTTCAGCCGACCTGAAATCCGGCAGGTTTAATGCAACATCCGCAAAGACAATTGCGGCAATTGTTACATCAGGGAAATCATGGCCCTTTGCGACCATCTGGGTTCCGAGCAGAACGTCTATTTTTTTTTCTTCCATTCCCTTTATTATTCTGTAGTGAGCGAGTTTTCTTTTTGTAGTATCCCTGTCCATTCTTTTGAGTGAAATCCCTGGAATCAGTTCCTGCAGTTCTTCTTCAACACGCTGGGTTCCGATGCCTATAAATTTTGTCCTGGTACCTTCACATTTTGGACAGAAATCGCGTGGAGTAAGGTATGAATTACAGTAATGACAATTCAATGTTTTTGTATCCTTGTGAAAAGTCAGAGTAATACTGCAGGCAGGGCATTTGTGTATATAACCGCAATCCGTACACATAAGAAACGGGGAGTACCCTCTTCTGTTAAGCATTATAAGAGACTGGTGGCCTCCTGCAATATTTTCATTCAGTGCCTTCAGGAGTTTATGTGAGAACGAATGGTATTTTTTGTCTTCTTTTGTCATATCTATTATTTCAACCGGAGGCAGTGGTTTTTTTTCTACTCTGTGCTTTAATTCAAGGTATGTGAGTTTGCCTTTTTGAGCATTGTAGAAGGATTCCATAGAGGGGGTTGCAGAGCCGAGAATAATTCTTATGCCCTGAACCTTTGCACGGGCCAGAGCAACGTCTCTTGCACTGTAACGTAATCCTTCAAATTGTTTGTAGGATGCATCATGCTCTTCATCTATGATAATAAGCCCCGGATTTTGAAAGGGGGCAAACACAGCGCTCCTGACACCCAGAACGACCTTTGCTTTTCCTTTTCTCATTTTCCACCACTGCGCTATTTTCTCTCCCTGTGAAAGACCGCTGTGAAAAACAGCTGTCTTATCTCCGAAGCGGCTCCTGAATCTGTCAATAATCTGGGATGTAAGCGCAATTTCCGGCACAAGCACAATAGCTTCTTTATCTTCAGGAAGCGATTCAATAGCCCTGATATAAACCTCTGTCTTGCCGCTTCCTGTTACTCCGTGAAGAAGGAAAGCTCCTGAACGGGCACCGGTAATTGAATTTAATGCTTTCATTTGTTCCACATTAAGATTCAATGTTTTGGATGGTTTAAGATCGGCACTGTAAGTAATCCTGCTTTTCCCGCTTTTTTTGTTTTCCAGGACAGCCGAGGGTATGGCATTTTTCAAAGCCAGTCCAGGTGTTGAAACATAATAATATCCAGCCCATTGAATAAGTTTAAGCATGTAAGCAGGGACAAGAGGTTCTGTGTCCAGAAGTGAATCGATATTTTTAAGCGTTATTTTTTTGTTTGATGGTGTTGCTTTGGTGAATTCAAAAACTATTCCGACTTTTTTTTCTTTTTTAAACGGCGCAAGCACGCGGGAACCAATTTTAATCTTTGAACTCATCTCGTCCGGGACCAGGTAGGTAAATGTACCGGCGTTTATGGGGAATAATATATCAACGAACATGGACAAGATATGAACCTCTCATTTTAAAATTGTCATTGCAAAACTATCAATGAAAAATATCCTTATAGGCAGTAACCTTAAATTGCTAATTGTTAATTTTGCAATTTGCATTTTTATTTTCTTCTAAGCCACCATTTTTCTATTTCAACTGAGAAAAACACGACAGATGATAGAGCGAGTGTCATAGAAAGCTCAGAGAGAGTGAGAGGGGCAGTTTTAAAAATGGGGTTTAAAAAAGGAATATATATTGTTGCCATCTGTAATGCAAAAGTCAGAGTAACGGCTCCGAGGAGCGGCCTGTTAGAGAATAAACCAATTTTAAACAGTGACTCTTTCTCTGACCTTATGGCAAGGACATGACCCATCTGGGAGAGGCAAAGGACTGTGAATACCATGGTCTGCCAATGTGCCTGCTCCCTGCCGCTCTGATAAGCCCACGCCTGCGAAAATATGGACACAGCTCCCATGAGAAGCCCTACCCATATCATATGAGTTGCCATACCATGTGCAAAGATACTCTCCTGTGGGTGTCGTGGTGGTCTCTTCATTATCCCTTTTTCCTCAGGCTCTACGGCTAATGCAAGACCTGGCAGTCCATCGGTTACAAGGTTGATCCAGAGGATATGAATAGGCAGAAGAGGAATGGGCAGGCCCAAAAAAGGAGCAAGAAAGATAGTCCATATCTCACCTGAATTGCTTGTCATGGTATAGCGTATAAATTTTCTTATATTATCAAATATTCGTCTACCTTCCTTAACAGCCTTAACAATAGTTGCAAAATTATCATCAAGCAGTATCATATGTGATGCTTCCTTTGAGACATCAGTGCCTGTTATGCCCATGGCTACGCCTATATCAGCTCTTTTAAGGGCTGGTGCGTCATTGACACCATCGCCTGTCATTGCAACGAACTCACCCTTGTCCTGAAGTGCTTTTACAATTTTTATTTTTTGCTCAGGTGCAACCCTGGCATACACTCTTATTTTTTCTACCTGTCTTTCAAACTCCTCCATAGAAAGCGCATCCAGTTCCTGCCCTGTAATTACTCCGTCATGCTCATCAATTATTCCAAGTCTACGTGCAATGTTTCTTGCCGTCAGCGGGTGGTCGCCGGTAATCATCACAGTCTTTATACCCGCAGCCTTACACAGGCTCACAGCGTCTTTTGCCTCTTCTCTTGGCGGATCCATCATCGCAACCAGACCAAGAAGAGTCAGGTTATCCTCAGAAGTGTCAGGAGCAGGTTCTTGCGGAGGAGCATCCCATTCTCTTACTGCAAATGCTAGAGTCCTTAATCCGTTGCCAGCCATTTTTTCATTAGCAGTATTAAAAGACTTGCGAATATTATCATTTAATTCTGTGATCTCACCCGATGAAGAGATCACAGTTGATGACCTTGCAATTATCGACTCAAAAGCGCCTTTAGTAAAAGAAACTATCCTGCCTTCCTGTGTCCTGTGAAAGGTGGTCATGCGTTTACGTCCTGAGTCAAAAGGTATTTCATTAATTCTTGGCAGTTCCGTTTCAATAGCCTGTTTATTAAATCCTGCTTTATCGGCAATTTCAAAAAGAGCGATTTCAGTTGGATCACCTATGACCCTGTTATCACTGTCAAATACAGCATCGTTGCTTAGTGCGATTGCTTTTAGAAGAGTGACAGGTTCTTTTTTCCCTAAATTCCGAATTCCGAAATCCGAAATCCGAAATAATTCTCCATGTATATAAATTTCCTCAACAGTCATTTTATTTAATGTAAGAGTACCTGTTTTATCGGAGCAGATATAAGTGACAGAACCGAGGGTTTCGACAGCAGGCAGTTTTCTGATCAGGGAATTCTGCCTGACCATTTTTTTTGCACCGATCGCAAGTGATATGGTTACAACTGCAGGAAGGGCCTCCGGGATAGCGGCGACAGCAAGGCTTACAGCAGTCAGAAACATTAAAAGTGGTGATTCACCTCTTAAAAGCCCTGTAATGAACACAATGGCACATATTGCGAGAACTGCAAGTCCAAGACGTTGACCAAACTTGGTCAGCCTTTTCTGAAGAGGAGTTTTTGATCCCTCTTCCTCCTGAAGCATGGTGGCTATCCTGCCCAGTTCTGTTTCCATACCGGTTAGAACTACAATGCCGGTACCCCTGCCGTATACAACAGTTGTGCCTTTATATGCCATATTTGTACGGTCACCCAGAGGGACTGATGCGTCAGGCAGAATCCCTGAAAGTTTTTCAGAAGGGACAGATTCTCCTGTAAGGGCCGCTTCTTCAGTTTTAAGCTGGACAGCATCGATTAGCCTGATATCAGCGGGAACTATCCTGCCGGCCTCAAGCATAACAATGTCTCCTGGCACGAGTTCTGATGCGGGGACAGATCCGGGTTTTGAATCCCTTATAGCTACCGCAGTCGGCGCAGCCATTTTCTTAAGCGCCTTCATGGCTTTTTCCGCACGGTATTCCTGTATAAAACCTATAATCGCATTCAGTATTACTATCACAATTATGGCGAGTGTATCTACCAATTCACCTATTACTCCAGAAACTACCGCAGCAGCAATTAGCACCATAATCATGAAATCTTTGAACTGATCCAGGAATATCATAAAGAGTGTTCTTTTCCTGACTTCTTTTAATGTGTTCGGACCATGGTCCTGAAGTCTTTTGCCGGCTTCTTCAGAGGAAAGCCCATTTTGTGAGGATTTTAAATGGAGGAAAACTTCTTTGATGTTTTTAATATGCCAATACATATTTTTATCTATGGTTTTAACATGAAATTATTTGACACTGAAGTTGGCTCTGTGCTAAAGTTTTAAACCTGTAAATCTGATTATCGCGATAAAAAACCTTTATTATAAAAGACTTTTTCTAGGCTATAATACTATACTATATTAGCTGTATATTTTTTGTTACGGTATGGGCTTCACGAATTCGAGCTGTATTTTTATCGGCCCGAAATCTCTCATTACGTAAAATTATTGGAGGTTTAATGCTCGCAGTATCTCCGGATAACGAAAAAACATTAAACAGGATTCTTGACAGACATAATGAGGAAGAAGGCAATATAATTTCGCTTCTGCAGAATATTCAGGATGCTTTCGGCTATATACCCGCAGAAGTTGTTGGCTGGTTTTCGGAGAAGACCGATATTCACGAAAGCCGTTTTTTCGGAATTATTACATTTTACTCCCAGTTCCACTTAAAACCCAGAGGTGAGAATCTTATAACAGCATGCTGCGGAACAGCCTGTCATGTTAAGGGCTCGGACCGGTTGATAAACGGTCTTTCAAGGGAGCTTAATCTCCCCGCAGGTGAGGACACCACAGAGGATGGGAAGTTCACACTTGAAAGGGTTGCTTGTGTAGGGGCGTGCAGTATCGCCCCGGTAGTCATAATAAATAAAAAAGTCTATGGTGAAACGACAATGAGCAAGTTTAAGAGGGCTATAAAAGATAAAAGATGAAGAAAGATATTAAAGTAAAAATCTGTATGGGTACAGGCGGCATTGCAGCAGGGGGCAATGAAGTCATGGAAGAATTCAACAAAGAACTCCATACCTCCGGAGTAGAGGCCTCTGTTGAAAAATTTTGTTCCCTTCATAAGGTTGGCTGCAGGGGTCTGTGCGCAAAGGATGTTCTGGTCGATGTAATTGTTGATGGTAACAAATCAACCTATCAGAATACGAAACCTGATATGGTTTCGAGGATTGTAGATGAGCATCTGGTAAACGGTAATCCTGTTGCAGACTGGCTGGCGGATGACGATTATTATAATTTTCACTCAAAGCAGACAAAAGTCGTTCTTTCCGACTGCGGTAATATAGATCCTGAAGATATAGAAGCATATATCGCGGTTGAAGGCTATGAAGCTGCAAAAAAGGTTCTTACCTCCTTAACTCCTGAAAAGACAATAGACATAATAAAAAGATCAGGGCTCAGAGGCCGCGGTGGTGCCGGTTTCCCGACCGGGGTTAAGTGGGAAATCTGCGGTAAGGTCAAATCAAAACAGAAATATATTATATGCAATGCAGACGAGGGTGACCCGGGTGCATTTATGGACAGGTCAGTAATTGAAGGTAATCCTCATGCTGTAATTGAGGGTATGATCGTTGGAGCTCATTCGATAGGCGCGACAAAAGGCTATGTGTATATCAGAGCTGAATATCCCCTTGCAGTGGAAAGGCTTGAAAAAGCACTGGTACAGGCAAGAGAAAAGAAACTGATCGGCAAAAATATTCTGGATTCAGGTTTAGACTTCGATATAAGAGTAAAACTCGGAGCAGGTGCTTTTGTGTGCGGTGAGGAGACAGCACTGATCGCTTCTATAGAGGGACAGAGAGGAATGCCCCGTGCCAAGCCGCCCTTCCCTGTGCACAGTGGTTTATGGGGTAATCCTACAGTAATAAACAATGTTGAAACTCTTGCGAATATCCCTTATATCATTAGAAAAGGCGCTGACTGGTTTGCATCGTACGGGACAGAAAAAAGCAAAGGCACAAAGGTTTTTGCGCTGACAGGCAAAGTGAAAAATACAGGTCTCATAGAAGTCCCCATGGGTATTTCCCTGAAAGAGATAATCTATGATATTGGCGGTGGACTGGCTAAAGACAGAAAACTGAAAGCTGTACAGACAGGTGGACCTTCAGGCGGATGTATACCCGCAGATATGGTTGATCTTAATGTGGATTTTGAGTCTCTTGCAAAGGTCGGTTCTATTGTCGGCTCAGGGGGCATGGTCGTGCTGGATGACACAGACTGCATGGTCAGTATCGCAAAATTTTTTCTTGAGTTCACACAGGCAGAATCATGCGGTAAATGTGTTCCTTGCAGGATCGGAACCAAAAGACTGCTGGAGATACTTGACAGGATAGCAGCCGGAAAAGGCAAAGAAGGAGATATTGAGCTTCTTAAGGATCTCGGTAATGATGTTAAGGCATCTTCACTCTGCGGTCTGGGACAGACCGCGCCTAATCCCATTCTGAGCACAATTAATTATTTTGCTGATGAGTATGAGGCCCATATAAAAGATTCAAAATGTCCTGCCGGCGTTTGCAAGGACCTGATTGAATATAGCATTATTGAGTCAGTCTGCACAGGATGCGGTGCTTGCAGGAGAGCCTGCCCCGCGGGTGCGATTACCGGTGAGAAAAAGAAACCGCATGCTCTGTCAACTGAATTGTGTATTAAGTGCGGGGCCTGCTTTGATGTATGTAAATTCAAGTCAGTGAAGAAGGAATAAAATAGAAAATAAGGGTTCGAGGATTCAAGGATTCGGGGGTTCAAGTGAAGGCAAAAAAATAATTATTTTATCCCTTGAATCCCAGACCCCTTGACCCCTTGAATCCAATGTATTAAGGATATTAAAATGATTAAACTCAAAATAAACGGTATTAAAACCTCTGTTCCAAAAGACATGTCTGTTCTTGAAGCTGTCAGGAAAAACGGTGTTTACATTCCTACACTATGTGATCATCCAAAACTTACTCCATACGGTGGATGCAGGCTCTGTATAGTGGAGATCAAGGGGATAAACAGGCCGGTCGCAGCCTGTACAACACCTGTAAACGACGGCATGGAGGTAGAAACATCAACCTCTAATCTGGAGAAATTAAGGAGAACTGTGCTTGAGCTCTTATTGTCTGACCATCCTAACGATTGTATGGTCTGTGAGAAAGCAGGGGATTGTACATTGCAGGAACTTGCTTATTTTTACGGATTAAAGGATAACAGATTTCCGGGGGAAAGAAGAGTTTATGCAAAGAGGGACGGCAATCCCTTAATTGAAAGGGACATGGAGAAGTGCATACTCTGTAATAGATGTGTGAGGGTATGTGACGAGGTTCAGGGTGTTTCGGCTATTGATATAGCGTACAGGGGATTTAAGTCCAAGGTTTGCCCTCCTTATGAGCGCGATCTTGACTGCGAGTTCTGCGGTCAATGTATAAGGGTATGCCCGACAGGGGCACTGACCGGTAAAAAGTGGTCACTCAAGGGCAGGCAGAAGGACATTAAGGATGTTGATACAATCTGCCCTTATTGCGGCTGCGGCTGCAGTCTTACGCTTAATGTTCGGAGGAATGAAATAGTCAGGGTTACTTCAAAACCATACACTTTAAACGAAGGATGGCTCTGCCCCAAGGGGACATTTGGTTATCATTTTGTCAATGATAAGGCAAGACTGACCAAGCCTCTTATAAAACAAAAAGGTGAGTTTAAAGAGGTGGAGTGGAGCAAAGCGCTCGATTTCGTAGCAAAGAAGCTCATAAAGATAAAGGAAAAACACGGGCCTGATTCTATAGCAGGGCTTGCTTCAGCCCGGTGCACAAATGAGGAAAATTACCTCTTTCAGAAATTCATGAGGGCAGCTGTAGGAACTAATAATGTTGACCATTGTGCACGTCTTTGACACAGCGCAACCGTGGCCGGTCTGGCCACAGTCTTTGGTTCAGGTGCAATGACGAATTCTATCGCTGAAGTAGAGAACAATGATGTTCTTTTTGTAATCGGTTCCAATACTACCGAAACACATCCAATTATCGGGCTCAGGATGAAAAAAGCGGTCAGAAAAGGTGCAAAGATAATTGTTGCAGACCCCAGAAGAATTAATCTGGTAAAGTTTGCGGATACCTGGCTGCAGCAAAAACCCGGAACTGATGTGGTGCTTCTTAGTTCAATGATGCACGTCATTTTGAAAAAGAATCTTGTTGATAAAAAGTTTATTAAAAGCAGAACAGAAGGATTTGAACCATTTAAAAAGAGTCTTGAGAAGTTCACGCCTGAATATGCTGAGAAGATTACGGATGTGCCTAAAGAGGATATAATCAAAAGCGCGCTTTTATACGCAAAAGCTAAAAGACCCGGTATTTATTATACAATGGGGATCACTCAGCATACACATGGGACTGATAATGTATTTGCCATAGCCAATCTCGCGCTTATGACCGGAAACCTGGGAATTGAAAGCACAGGGGTTAATCCCCTGAGAGGCCAGAATAATGTCCAGGGTTCAACGGATATGGGATGTATTCCCAATCAGTATCCAGGATATCAGAAGGTTGATGTAACCGCTATCAGGAATAAATTTCAAAATGCGTGGGGAGCCAAACTCTCTAAAGAACCCGGGCTGACAGCGACAGAGTCGATTGAAAAAACTGCAGAAGGGAAACTGAAGGCTATGTACATAATGGGAGAAAATCCGGCCCTTAGTGACCCTGACTTGAACTTTACGGTTAAAGCGTTAAAAAAACTGGACTTTCTTGTTGTTCAGGACATATTCCTTACGGAAACGGCAAAGCTTGCTGATGTGGTATTGCCTGCAGCCTCTTTTGCTGAAAAGAGTGGTACGTTTACCAATACTGAAAGAAGGGTTCAGCGTGTGAGAAAAGCTGTGGAGCCCCCGGGAGATGCAAAAGAAGATTCCTGGATTATCAGGGAATTAAGCGAAAGACTCTGTTATCCTATGAAATATAGTTACATTGATGAGGTGTTTCAGGAGATAGGGACCCTCTGGCAGGCGGTACAGGGAATGACTTACAGCAGGATCGGTAAAAGGGGAATTCAATGGCCCTGCCCCACCCTTGAACATCCCGGCACCCCTTATCTTTTTAAAGGTACTTTTCCAAGAGGAAAAGCTGCTTTTACTGTGTTAGAATACAAGCCATCCAGTGAACTGCCTGATAAGGAATATCCATTTATGCTTTCAACAGGAAGGCACCTGTTCCATTATCATACAGGCACGATGATAAGAAAGGGTGATGCCTTGAATAGTATTGCGCCGGAGGCTTATGTTGAATTAAATCATCAGGATGCAAAATTGTTAGGTGTAAAGGACAACGAAATGGTAAAAGTTTCTTCGCGAAGAGGTTCAATAGATATAAAAGTAAGGATTTCCAAAAGAGTTGGAAAAGACAGAGTGTTCATCCCGTTTCATTATAAAGAGGCTGCTGCCAACGTACTGACGAATAGAACCCTGGACCCGATAAGCAAAATACCTGAACTGAAAGTGTGCGCAGTCAAGATAGAGAAGTCAGTTTAAAAAGGCGACAAAATGGTTTAAACAGGTTAAGGTTAGGAAGCCCGTATCGTTTAGCGTATGACGGTTAAGTTAAAGATAAACCGAATTACATAACCTTTTCGAAACGGGCCCTGTATCAGTACAGGTATAGGACGGGCATCTCCTGCCGGCTGGCAGGTTACAATAACCGTAACCTTTACTAAAAAGAGGAGGCATTATGGTTAAACCTGGTTTATTAAAAAAACAGATTCTCCTTAAAGATTTGAAAAATACAGATCTGGCTAAAATAGCAAAAATTGCAAAGGAGCTGTCATTTAAAAAAGGAGAGTATCTTTTCAGGGAAAAGGAAGCGACAAAAGGACTTTATTTAATTCAATCCGGCAAAATAGAAATCTCCAAACTAACTACTGACGGCTGGAGACAGACTCTCGCTGTTCTAAAAGCCAGACACTTTTTAGGAGAGCTTTCCATAATTGAAAACAGACGGCACGAAGCAAGTGCGATAGCAATAGAAAATTCCGAAATTTTTTTGATTACAAAGAAGGACGTCGAAAATATGGAGAAAAAAGATGCAGCCCTGTTCTCAAGGATTATGAAACAACTTGTTTTGATTACGAGCAGGAACCTGAGACGTATGAATGAAAAATTCCTGAGTTCTTTAATCAGCTATTGAAATAACCGTTCAAGCAGTTCAAACAGTTTAAACCGTTTAAACCGTTTAAACGATTCAAACAAATATTTTATTTAAAAAGGAGGATTTGAAAAGATGCCGCTTGATCCAACGAAACATGCTGACTGGGAAATTGCCGAAGAAGCAGAAAAATCAATGGCGACGATCTATGAGATTGGAGAACGCCTGGGACTGACCAAAGATGAACTTTTACCGCAGGGACATTACATTGCAAAAATTGATTACAGGGCTGTTCTTGACCGCCTGAAAGACAAACCTAACGGCAAGTATATCGATGTTACCGCTATTACCCCAACACCTCTGGGTGAAGGGAAATCCACTTCAACAATGGGTCTTGTGCAGGGCTTTGGCAAGATCGGTAAGAACGTAAGCGCAGCGATAAGACAGCCTTCAGGAGGACCTACCATGAACATTAAAGGTTCTGCTGCCGGAGGCGGACTTGCGCAGTGCATCCCGTTAACTCCATTTTCTCTGGGTTTTACCGGTGATATTAATGCCATTATGAACGCACATAATCTTGCGATGGTTGCCCTTACTTCAAGGATGCAGCATGAGCGGAACTATACAGACGAGCAGCTTATGCGCCTTAGTAATATGGAAAGGCTCGATATCGATCCTACCAAGGTTGAGATGGGATGGATAATGGATTTCTGTGTTCAATCCTTAAGAAATATCATAATCGGTATTGACGGAGTAGGAGGTAATAAAGATGGTTTTATGATGAAATCAAAATTCGGGATCGCTGTTTCTTCAGAAGTCATGGCAATTCTTTCTGTTGCAACCAGCCTTAAGGACATGCGTGAGCGTATGGGCAGGATAGTTGTCGCATATAACAAAAAGGGCAATCCCATTACAACTGAGGACCTTCAGGTTGCAGGTGCAATGACAGCATGGATGGTTCAGGCCCTGAATCCGAGTCTGATGCAGACACTTGAAGGACAGCCTGTTATTGTTCATGCCGGTCCTTTTGCGAATATCGCTATCGGACAGAGTTCTATCATTGCTGACCAGATCGGTCTTAAACTGTCTGATTATCATGTAACAGAATCAGGGTTTGGTGCGGATATCGGTTTTGAAAAATTCTGGAACCTGAAATGCCGTTTCAGCAAACTCGTTCCTGACTGTGCAGTTGTTGTTGCTACGATCAGGGCACTTAAATGCCACGGTGGTGCACCGGTTCCTGTACCTGGAAAGCCTATGCCCGAAGAATACGGCTCTGAGAATGTCGGATGGGTTGAGAAAGGCTGTATCAACCTTATACACCATATTAAAAATGTCAGAAAAGCAGGGATCAGCCCGGTTGTATGTATTAATGCATTTTATACTGATACAGACGCTGAGATTGCAAAGGTTCGTGAGCTTGCAGAAGCAGCCGGCGCAAAGGTTGCCCTGTCAAGACATTGGGAAAAAGGCGGAGAAGGTGCTATAGAATTTGCTGAGACTGTTGCGGTTGCATGCGAGGAAAAGACGGATTTTAAGTTCCTTTATGAACTTGATCAGCCTGTTAAAGACCGTATCGAACTTATCGCAAAAGAGGTATACGGCGCTGACGGTGTTGAATACTCACCAGAAGCTAATATATCACTGGCCAGGATCCAGAAGGATCCCGAGCTTTCAAAATTAGGTCTATGCATGGTCAAAACTCATCTGTCTCTATCAGATAACCCTGCTCTTAAGGGTGTTCCTGTTGGATGGAAACTAAAGATCAGGGAAGTGCTGACATACGGTGGAGCCAGATTTATCGTTCCTGTGGCAGGAGCCATAAGTCTTATGCCGGGAACAGGCTCTAATCCTGCTTTTAGACGAGTTGAAGTGGATACTGAAACGGGCAAAGTCCAGGGAGTATTTTAATCAGTTGAGCATCACAGCCCCTGCTTATACAGGCAGGGGCTGTGATGTATTAAGTAAATTATTAAGTAATTGATGTTAACATTTTGTATTTAAACGTTTTCTCCGTATATTGTATTGAGGGTTATCTTTCAATGTTTGGCAGTCTCCCAAATATCTTAACGATTACAAGGATACTATTTTTGCCATTTTTTGCAGGTACTCTTATATATGGATATTATAGATTTTCTCTGATATTATTTTTAGCGGCAGCTGTTACAGACTTTCTTGACGGGTTTATTGCGAGGATACAAAAACAGACAACAGTTTTTGGAAGTATACTTGATCCTGTTGCAGATAAATTTTTCCTTTTAACATCTTTTATTATTATGGGTAATTACGGTTTGATCCCAAAATGGCTGACAATTACTGTAATAAGCAGAGATTTGATTATTGTAACAGGCTGGCTGATTCTGTATTTTGTCACGAATAAGACAAAAGTAGAACCGAGTTTTCTGGGTAAAATAGCAGTTGCCCTGCAGTTATTTCTAATCGGTATGGTGCTTTTAATTATTAATATAACTGGTGAAACTTTCAACTCCATATTTTTTATGACATTTGTAGCTGCTATAACAGCTGTTTCAGGACTCCATTATATTTTCAGGGGACTGAAAGCTGTAAATGCAGAGAACGTATAAAAGGTTTTCAGAAAATGAATCTCATAATTAGCAGTGTAACAGAAAACAGCGCAGCTCATGAATCAGGGATTGAAAAGGGAGATATCCTTTTAGAGGTTAACGGTCACCCGGTCAGGGATGTTATCGATTACATGTTCTATTCAAGAGAAGGATCTCTTAACCTTAAGGTTCAGAGGGCTAATAAGAACCTTATGATCAAGGTAAGAAAAAAAGAAAGGGGCGGTGTTGGGTTTGAAATAAAACCATTCAAAGTAAAGTCATGCAGAAATAAATGTATTTTCTGTTTTGTCAGCCAGCTTCCTAAAAAAATGAGGAAATCGCTTTACCTTAAAGATGAAGATTACAGGATGTCTTTCCTTTACGGCAACTATATAACTCTGACAAACCTTTCTTCCTCAGATAAAAAACGTATTATAGAGCAGAGGCTTAAACCCCTGTATGTTTCAGTGCATACTACGAACAATGAGTTGCGAAGAAAAATGCTCGGTAACCCCAAGGCCCCTGATATACTTAAAGAGATACAGGAATTAACTTCGCATAAGATAAAAATTCACGCGCAGATTGTGCTGTGTCCGGGATTAAATGACGGGGAAGAACTTACCAGAACCATTAAAGACCTCCAGAAGTTTTATCCTTATGTTGCTTCGATCGCTGTTGTGCCGGTTGGCCTGACGAAGCACAAAAAATCTAATGTAAAGCCCACTGAAAAATCTGACGCGATAAAAATTATTGAGAGCGTTAAACAGATAAGAAAGAGGTTTAAAAAACGTCATGGCGACCCCTTAGTGTTTCTTTCAGATGAATTTTATATTAAAGCCGATATTCCGTTTACGTCTCTTAAAGAATACGGGGATTTGCCGCAGTTGGAAAACGGTGTTGGACTGGTACCTGTTTTTCTCAGTTCTGCTAAAAAGCTAAAACTTCCGAAAAAAGTGGAACCCAGAAAAATCGTAACATTTACAGGCGTATCTTTCTTTCCTTTTCTTGAAGATTACGCAAAGAAATTAAATACGATTGAAGGTTTAGATCTGGAAGTTTTTAAAGTTGAAAATAAATTCTTTGGATCATCTGTCACAGTAACCGGACTTTTGTCAGGGAAGGATATTTTAAAGACAGTGGTAGGCAAGACTAAAGCTGATTGTTTGCTGGTGCCGAATGTTGTCCTGAGGGATGGAGATGACCTGTTTTTAGATAATATTACACTTAAAGATATGCAGGAGAGCCTGGGTATGCAGGTCATGCCTGTGGAGCCGACACCTGCAGGGCTTTTAAAGGGGATAAAACATGGATGTAACTGGGAAGACTAGGATAACAGGTATTTTCGGATATCCAATTGAACATACGCTTTCTCCGTTAATGCACAATGCTGCGTTTAAGGACCTTGCCCTTGATATGTTCTATATCGCTTTCAGTGTTGTCCCCTCAGAATTAACAGAAGCTGTAAGTGCAATTAAAGCTTTAAATTTGATGGGTGTTAACATAACGGTTCCCCATAAAGAGAATGTAATTCCCCTGCTCGATAAAGTTGATCAGGAAGCATCCTTTATTGGCGCGGTTAATACTATAGTTAATTCAGAGGGAATTCTGACAGGGTATAACACTGACGGAAGGGGGTTCATGAACTCGCTGTCAGAAAGAGAAATTTTAGTCGATGGTAAAGATATTCTCATTATAGGCGCCGGCGGTGCTTCAAGAGCAATAAGTTATTATTTAAGTGAAAAGGCAGCGAAGCTGTATTTGTTCGATATAGACAAACAAAAGGCTGAAAAGCTGTCTGCTGACCTGGGCAAACTTCGTGACAATATTGTTCTGATCAACGATGTAAAGGAAGCCGGGCAGCCCCATATAATTATAAACGCCACTCCCCTGGGGCTTAAGACTGAAGACCCCCTGCCCTTTGATCCCGGCCTTATCACTGCTGATATGACAGCATGCGACCTTGTTTATAAAAATACAGGATTCTTACAGGAGGCAGAAAAAAAAGGCGCTGTGACCATTGACGGCTCTGGTATGCTTCTGTGGCAGGGCATTCTTGCTTTTGAACTCTGGACAGGCAAAAGACCGCCCGTTGATATAATGCGCAAGGCGCTTATGTCAGGGATTGGCAGGTAAATTACTGGGGCGCTACGCCCCCATACCCCATAAGATCAATTTTCTTGTGGCGCTTCGCCCACACCCGAGTCGATTCGACCAAAGATTATATTTTTTAAATTTTGTGGGGAACCGCCTCACACGCGGGTTCATTCTTTTGCTCACCCAAAAGAACGGAACCAGGAAAAAGGTGCCCTCAAAAATTGATGTTTACTTACAGCAAACATCAATGTAAGGAAAAGG
>VAPC010127819.1_pt1 | contig 58666 bp, 53 predicted proteins | sample 3395121 | NCBI WGS metagenome assembly VAPC01 (sample SAMN08290434, study PRJNA428436) | hydrothermal vent metagenome | isolation source: Deep-sea hydrothermal vent chimney | place: Indian Ocean: Southwest Indian Ridge | depth 1711 m m
GCTTATGTGTTTTCAAGTCGACACCACAAAAAATATCGTGAAATTCCTTATCAATCATATAGTTTTAAACAACTCAGCCTGTTTTAACCGGACACTACTGACATTAAATAATTATTAAACATCCGGTGAAAGCCTTTTAGTTTATCGAAGAAGACCGACGAAAAAAGGCGCAGGGCACGAACCTTGCTTTTGTATCCAGACCCGGCCCATTCAGTAAACCTGGAATTAACTTTTTCCACATAATTATTGCGTTTTTTATATCAAAACGGCTGCATAGACATTTTCCAGCCTTTTGCATACAGCTTCCCAGGTATACTGATTTTTAATGAGAGTTTTTGCGGCAGAAGAAATAACTTCTCTATGGTCATCGTTTTTCAGGGCTTTCACGATAGTTGAAGCCAATTCATCTGTATCAGCAGTCTTAAACAGATATCCTGTTTCATTGTCTTTTATAATATTCTTATGCGCCGGAATATCAGAGGCTATAACCGGAACTCCGCATGCAATAGCCTCTAAAACAGCTTTGGACAGACCTTCAGAGTAAGAAGGCATTACCAGCAAATCGGCGGCCATATAATACCCGGCCATTTCACTGTATTTTATATTTCGAATAAGCTTTATATTTTTATCAAGTCCAAGATTTTTAACCATGGCTTTTACCGCGTCTTTAGTCGGGCCATCGCCAATTATAAACAGGCGGACATCAGGGTAAACACAAATAATTTTCTCCATCGCCTTTAACAGGTCAAACTCACCCTTTCTGCCATTTAACACCCCGACAAACAGTATCAGATACCTATAGCTGACTGAACGGTCGAGCCTGAGCTGCTTCCTGTCATAATGATTATTTCCGAACCTGCTGAGATTAACCCCGTTCAGAACGATCGATATTTTATCCGACATATCATATTCAGCTTCAATTTCATTTTTCAGCTCTTCGCTGACTACTGCCAGACTGTCTGAAAGCATAAAATATAGCTTTTCCATGAATAATTCTCTGCGGTTCTGCTTCAAAGAAGGAAGTCTTTTAACGTTATCTCCATTAAGAATCTCGCGAGGTATTTTAAAAATATCCTTCTTTTGAATCGCTCTGTGCTGCGCCCTGCGCACAATATGAACAGAGGTCACTATCGGTACTTTTAAAAAAAATATTTTTTTAAATACAAGGAGAACAATAGCTGACGCACCGTGATTATGGACAACGTCATACTTTTCGTGCAAAAGAAGCGAGATAAATTTCAGGGCCGCGAAAAAACTGAACAGCAGATCCCTCCTGACCTTTATACGATAGACTTTAAAGGGCAGTTTTTCGTCAAGAACTTTACACCCACTGGTATATTTTGTAATTACTGTTAATTCATGGCCAGAGTCAGCCTGTGCCATTGACAGTTCATATGGTCCGGGGCCAAGTCCCTGCCATGGAGGCGGGAAAACAGATGTGATTCTACAGATTTTCAAGGTAATCTGAATGCTGTATGGTTATTGGACTGCTATCAAATTGAATTTAATTTCTTGGCTACAATCCAATACATGGTGCAAAAATATTGGAGGTAATTGCCTGAGACAGACTGGAGGATTTTGTCAATAAATAAAATCCTTTTTATTAAGGGAAAATTATAATATCTTGCAATAGGTTTAAATCCGGTTTTTTCAAGCAAGCTGCTAATACTTTCAGCACTGAGACCATAGAGATGTGTACTATGGTCTTTAAAATAGTCTTCTTTTATCAATCTAACCAGCGTTTTTTCAATTGGTACGGCTAAAATAAGATTTCTGTCCGGCATTAATACTCTATTGATTTCCCGCAATAAATGAATGGGAGAATCAACGTGTTCAATTACATGAGAACAAAATACGGAGCGGAAAAAACTATCTATAAACGGCAGTCTTTGATTTATGTCGGCACATATTACCTTTAGACCTTTTGACCTCGCTATAGAAATATTTTCCTCTGACACATCGACACCTATAGACCCTTCAGGGAATTTCTCAAGATATTCTCCTGTGCCTATTCCAATGTCCAGTGTTTTGCCAACAATGTAAGGCTGAACATAACGAAATGTAGGCGTTACTCTGCAGGGTGCCTTTCGATGTAAATATTGAAACGCTGTTTGATTGTGTTTAATCACTTATCATGACCTATCGATTCAAGCAATTTGAAGGAGACATTCGGTTCTGCTTTTAATTCACGTAGGAATCTTTGCACCATTTCGAGTTTTTCTGAAGAATCAAATACCCGCTGATGCAAATTACAGCCGATAAAATCAAAGTATTTTTTACATCGTTAACTGCTGTATCTGGTTCTGATGATACTTTTCATGGTAGAGAGATTTCTTTTTATTCTGATAGTAAAACGGTTATCATCACTTCCTGATAAAATCCTCAGCAGCCAAAATACGGTTGTTCTGACTGCGTAATCAAAAACTTTTATGATCCTGAAAATTTCAAAATCTCTTTTACTGTAATACTTACTGATAAAATAGAAAAAATCTTTTTCAACGGTTTCTGCCATGGCGCTGCCGAATCTTTTATATTCAAGACCCTTTTTGCTGTAAATATTTTCTGGCGTCTGTATTTCATAATGGATTATTCTGGCTGACGAAAGATAGACTATATCCCAGCCGGCCAGTCTGGCCCTGTAACAGATATCATTATTTGAATAGGCATAAACAAAATTTTCATCAAACAGGCCGGTTTTCGCTAAAACCTTTTTTCTTATGGCGTAACAGGCCCAGACTGTTTCAGTGCAACTGTTTTGCGTATGATCCCATCTGTCCAGCATTCCTGATTTTGATTCGACTGATTTTAAAAAGTATTTTAAAAAACCGAGAACTGATTTTTTCAGCGCAGTTCCTATGGTCGGGTTTTTAATACTGCTCGGGACGAAAGTATTATCAGGGTAAATCTGATTCGCACCGATAATCCCGACCTCCTGATGATTGTCCAGGAATGAGACCATTTCTTCAAGGCTGTTTTTAATAAACAAAATATCCGGATGTGAAACAAGGAAATACTCGCCTTTACCTTTTTGCATATATTTGTTAAGTGCTTCAGGATAGTGTTTTTTGTTGTCAAGGCTGAAGACCGCCACTTCCGGGAAATTATCTTCTATCATTTCCTTTGAACCGTCTTCGGAGAACCTGTCAATAACAATAATTTCTATTTTGAATTTCACACTGTTTCTGTAAATTGAGCCTATACATTTACCCAGCAATTCCCTGGTATTAAAATTAACTATAAAAACAGTGAGCTTTACATTATTCATGATTTTCCCCTTTGCAAAAAACAGTCAGATTAGGATAAAAATGGATTGACGCAATGTTTTTGTCAAAATATGACGGCAGTCTCCGGGGTATATATCTGTGATTCAGTCCATCTATTGAATTTTTAAATAATGAAATCATAGTCCCGGGATCGCTTAAATCTTCACTATTCCCTCCATATTTGGGTGAGTATGATGTCTGTATATCCTCTATAGCGTAAATGCCTCTTTCTTTTAAATATGGGAACAAACTAAAAAATGAAGTTTTTACATGCTTGTTAATATGGCTGCCGTCGTCTATGATTATGTCTATTGGTCCAATTTCAATGGCCACTTTTTTAAGGAATTCTGGATCGTTCTGGCTCCCCCTAAAAATTTTAATCCTTTTGTCTTCATGAAAACTTTTATCATATATGTCAATTGCGTAAACCATGCTTTTAGGAAAATACTTTTGCCATGTTCTGAGTGAACCCCCTCCATCTTTAGGGTTTTTATAACCCCCGACTCCTATTTCGAGTATATTTAACTTTTTCAGCCTGAGAGGGTCAAAAAAGTTCTGATAGTGCTGTGTGTAGCCGTGAGACCACTTGTCTGTTTCGTATATCATTGAGAGTATTTTCAAATTATGAAACCCCGGCAAAAACATCAGAATAAACTGTAAGATTTTTCTGATCCGCTGTTTTTGCTTTACAGATAAATTATTCCTGATCGCTTCCTGCATATTTCTTGTTTTTATCAGCATGGAAAGCCTCTTTTTCTGAAATCTTCCGGTGTTATTCCGGGATATGACACTGAAATATTTTGAATGTCTTAACGATTATGTATGACTCAGCACCGTGAAATACCGGTTATGCTTTGAGGGACACTGTATTGTCATTATGCTGTAAGCAGCTGCCGTTGAGACTCGCAATGTCTTCAAGGCGCTTAAAAGAAATATCCTGCTCTTCTTTAAGTTCAACAAGAAACCTTTGAATAATATTGAGTTTTTCAGGAGAATCAAAAACCCAGTGATGAAGATTACAACCGATACAATCAAAGTATTTTTTACATCTTTTATACCGTGAATTGATAGATTCAAAAGATTTTACTTTTCTTGATTTATAATTCTCTACAACACTTAAACCGACCGAGATTTCTGAAATCTCTAACCCTGGCTGGCTAAAACAGCTCTTTCTGTGATAGGAAACCGGTTTGCCAAGCATAACGTTCAGATTCAGAAACTGTCCCATCTTAACAAACGTTCGGGCATGTAATTTCGGACTAACAGCTCCTGAGAAGACCTTAAAACCGAGCTCATCACATATCTGTTTCGTATGACTGTTATATTTATTCCAGGGCGGAATAAAACAGCACGGGACATTCCCAAAATACTCTTTTATCAGCTCCCGTCCTGCATTGATATCTTCTCTCTGGGTCTCATAAGTCCGGTTATTCCCGAATTCACCGCATCCATAATCAACATGACGGTAACCGTGCTGGTCAATCCCTATTAAGTGAGGAAATACTGTTTTTACCGTCTTAAGCCAGTTAACAGTCGGTTCGTTTACCTCTCCCGGCACGACCCCGTAACTGACCGGAACTTTTTCTTTAATAAAGATGTCTGTCAGGTTTATTAATTCAGGAGAGACAGACCCGTTTGAATATAAACCAACATCGTCATTACGGAAAAAGATTATCTTATTGCGTTTCATCGGATTGCTCCAGATATAAATCATGGTACTGTTTTGCTATTTTCGGCCATGAATATTTTTCAGCAACTGTTCTCAGTACCGCTTTCCTTACCTCTTTAAGCCGTCCCCGGTCCTCAATCACAGAGTTAATCCTGAGGGCAATTTTTTCAGGGTCCTGTTCGCCGGCAATAAATCCGTTGATATTATCAGAGATGACATCCAGCGCACCCGGAGTGGGAGTAGACATGACCGGACAGCCGCACGCCATGGATTCGAGAATAACCATGCCGAAAATCTCCTTTGTGCTGAAAAGCAGGGTCAGATCAGATTTTGAATAATAATGCCGCATTTGAGAGTTGGGTACACTTTTCAGCAGTACAACTTTACCAGTCAGGTTATACTGATTAATGTAATTCAATATTCTGAATTCTTCCGGACCTGAGCCTATAATTGTCAGCCTCGCCCTGCTGTTTATGCTATTCAGGCGCTGAAATACATCAAGCAAAAAACTATAATTTTTACGCGGTATCAGGCTTCCAACCGCCAGTAATTCGTAAGTCCCGGTATGTTTTGCTTTTTCCGGGTAGAATGTTGAAATATTCACGCCTATCGGGATGACGCGAACTTTCTGGAAATTCTTTTTTTTCAGGTATTGCCGGGCTCTGTTAGTCTTGCATACGGCCGTACAGTATGTAAATCTGAGGAGAGGGTTTGCAAACAAATCATAAATCATCATCAGCAATCTGGTTAATCTTTTATTGCTGTAGGCGTACACTCCCTGATAAATAATCAAACGTGTCCTGTGAAACAGAGCGTAAACAGCGGCTGACAGGGTGCTGAGAGTAAAATCGTCCGAACTCTGAACAAAGTCATAGTTTCCTTTTTTAAGCTGCTTCCACAGACCATTCATAACGGGCTGTCTTAACCTGGTTTTCATTAACTGAGAAAGAAGCGGGAGTCTGTAAATATTCAGGCCGTCTATTATTGTTTCAGCGGCAAGATGATCGCTGCTTCTCATTAAGGTAATAATATCAACCTGAATTCCCGGCTTTACAAGCTCAACTGCCAGGTTGATCTGCTGGCTCTGATAGTAAGTCAGGTCCTCAGCAGTAGAAATATAAGGTGAGACCATGGCTATTTTCATGTTTTATCGAAGCACCATAAAAAACGGCTGCTGAATCTAAAGCTGCCGGAATCAGCCTTGTTTTAGTGAGTTAACCGGTTTTAAATTCTTTTTCTCCCCCTGCACAGCCATATCTCTGAATGCCTGGGCAAGCCCTAATAATATAAACCAGTATTTTGTAGAATATACATTATTATAAAAAAGCGCTTCTGACATCATTACAACAAGACTTATTCCAATTGTAATAACAAGCAGTTCATTTTCAGATTCCTGAAGTTTTATAAATAGTTTTCTCGCTTTATTCAAACTGAGAAAAGCGTATGCAAGAGCCATTAAAAACATGGCGCCGCCTAAAATTCCGATCTCCCCGAAAACCTGCAGATAGCCGTTATGGGCTGGTTTAGGCTTAAAATAGAACCCCTCAAAATATACATATTGACTGTAATTATCAGGACCGACACCGAGCAGTGGATAGTTCTTTATCATGTCCAGCCCGGCCTTGACAGCAGCCATCCTGCCCTCGTCACCTTCTAAAATCCCCGGACTTTCACGCAAAAACCGGATTTTCACATTATTAAAAACCTCATCTGGCAGTACCATTACCGTTAAAAGACCAATTAGTACAACGTAAACTAACATTTTTCTGTTCAATAACTTTTTAGATAAATAAAACCATAAAAACACCCCGACCAGTAAACCTATCAATCCGCCTCTTGAGACGCTCAGCAAGACCAGTGAGATAAAAAAAACCGCTATCCCTATAAATAAGAGCCTGCTTCCGGATTTCCTTTCTGTCGATATAGAATAGAACAGCAAAGGCATCGTAACAACAATATATTCTGAGATTGTATTGCCTGAAAGGAATATTATTGAGCCTTCTTCAATTACCAAACGCTGTGCCCCTGTTTTATGAAATATGCCCACAACAAAAACCGCGCATAACAGATATACGTACCATCTCGTAAATCGTGAGATATCCTGAATATCCCTCAGCAAATACCTTACGATTACATATGTGGCAATATTTACATACAGGACCTGATGATGATAAGAAAATGTTTCATTATTGTTGATAACACCTGATGCAAAAAAAGGCAGAATAAACAGGAACAGGTACCAGTTATTGCTGAATGGTATTTGTTCCCTGGACACGATACATTTCCCGACATAAAACAGAAATATCAGAGGCGCCAGAAGTTTGGCAACGCCTATCATGGACAGCTGTGTATAGTAGCCGAAATAAGTCAATCCTAAAATTAAAATAACGGCAAATGCCGGATCTCTCAACGAAAAGATCAGGACTAAAGGGGCCAGGATTAATACAATCCCCAGTTTAGGACTGCCAATCATGTTATCAGCCATTACATACATTGCGAGCCCGATAATCAGAACGCCTATAACAGCGTAGATTTTACCGTGTCCAACATAATTAACAGTTCTCATCATATTCTCCCAAAGAAGTTCGAGACCATTCCTGCTATGTCAAAACATCCTCGTATATATCTTCTAAACGCTGAATTTGACGCCCCAAAGCAAAATGTTTTTCAGCATGAAGGCGGGCATTAGACCCCAGATGATTCCATTCGCTCCGGTTGGTTATAAGATAATTCATCATTTCAACCAGCGAATCTACACTGCCTTCCTCAGCCAAAAGCCCTGTCTGCCGGTGTATTATCGCATTTGAAATTGCTCCGACAGGAGTACTGATCACCGGCATGCCGGAAGCCTGAGCATTTTGTATCACAACAGGCAGACCGTCTTCGTCACCATCACCCGCCTGAACCGCAGACAGTACAAAGATATGGTGATTTTGAAGCAGTGGAGTAAAAACCGAATAGAAATCCGCCTGTTCTGAACTTATGATAATACCGACTTTATCTTCAATGCCGTTTAGAGAAATAAATGTTCTTATTTTATTTTCAAGATGCCCAAAGCCGATTATAGTAAGCTCAATATCAGGGTAATGCCCCAATAGCCGTTTAAAGGCCCTCAGAAGGACAAAATATCCTTTCTTTTCAACAAAACGCGCAGCAACCAAAAACTTGACTGTTTTTGACATGACATCACGCGGTATGTACGGGAATTGCAAAAGGTCTATACCAATATCCCAGACAGAAATTCTGGATGAATCGCAGCCGGCAAGCACAAAACGCTCTTTAATTTTTTCACCCTGTACAATTATCCTGTCAGCAATCTCAAAGAGTTTCATATATATCTCTTTTTGATTCCGGAAATCCGCACTGGCGTCTTTCCCGTAGAAAGATACCACCAGAGGCAGAGCAGGCTTTCTCTCAGCAGCAGCCAGAATAGCTCCCATGACCCCAAAGTGTGCGTGAATTAAGGAGCATCCTGATTTTAGTGCCTGTTTTTCAAACCAGCCTGCGTGCCAGGTTGGTCTCCATCGCCGTGTCCCTCTATGCCATATGCCTCTCGGAGTTTTTGGATTGCTGTACATATAATGTATTACCGGTGTATTGAGACTTTCCGGATAAAAACGTTCACATAAAACTACAGGGCTGAAATATTTACATTGTGTTATCTGGTTGTAGACAAACTCGTTGGATTTTGGCAGGTAGTTCCAGACTATATGAGCGACTTTTTGCTTTTTCATATTCATTACTGTAAAAGGTAGTGGTTGTAACTTTTTGAAGCAATGAAAGCAGTTACTGCCATACGCTTAATTAAGAACAAGTTTTTTTGTTTCCTCTACAGCGGTTCCAGGAGTTTTCCAGTAGTAGTCGTGATATCTGCGGTAATAAGAGACGGTTTTGGCAATCCCTTCAGTTAATGAGACTTTTGGTTCCCAGTTAAGCATTGCGCGGGCTTTATTAATATCCGCGACATAGTTTCCGGTCTCTATCCTTTCATAGTTATCAGGCCAGGGGATGTGCTCAATAGTGCCCTTGCCTACAGTTTTAATGACAGTTTTAGCCATTTCAAGGAAGGTGGCTGGTATGCCTGAACCGACATTAAACGCTTCTCCTGCTACGTCTTCTGCGATGCCTGCCTGCAGAAAAACCTCAACAATATCACCTACATATATGTAATCCCGTATTTGCTGTCCGTCTCCGAATATCCGTATAGGTTTGCCGGTTTCTGCGAGTTTGATGAAATGATTAACAATACCGTATTTTGAGTGTTTCATTTGATGCCGCGGGCCGTAAGGATTGGAAATTCGAAGAGATACTGTTTCAATACCATGAACTCTGTAGTAGAAATTATAATAGCTTTCGCCTGTAACTTTGTGAACCCCGTAAATGGTAAGCGGATACATTGTGTGTGACTCGTTTACCGGGTTGCTTTTTATGTGTCCGTACTGCATGCGTGAACCGGCAAACAGGAGCCGTGCTTCAGGATTATTAATTCTGCACGCTTCGAGAAAGTTCAAATGTCCCCTGCAATTGATGTCAAGGTCAAGAAGAGGCTCTTTCTGGCTGTCAGTGTAACTAACCTGGGCCGCTAAATTGAAAATAACATTCTGTCCCCGCACAAGCTGGTTCATTGCGTTTATATCACGGATATCCGCAAAATTCACTTTCAGGCGGTCAGCAGCAGGGCTGATATTGAAAAGGTTTCCGCCGTAAAGCGGCAAAAGCGCATCCACAATAGTTACGTAAGCGCCAAGCTCAACAAGACGCAGTGCAAGATTGCTTCCGATCAGGCCCAGCCCACCGGTTATCAGGACTTTTCGTCCTGAATATCCTGATAAAACATCAGGCTGCCGTAAGGTGTGAATTGGTATTTTTTTCAATTTAAGCCCTCCTTTTTTCATTAATCAGTACGTATACTGAAATAATTGTTTTATATTACTTTTCTAAGGCAGGCTCGCATACCGTGCCTGACCTGGAACGCATAAACGCCTGCCATTTCGGATAGAACTTAATTCCTTTGACAACTGTATCTGTAATGTTTTTCATGTTCTGCGCTCTTAAGACAGTCGGATCCCATGCAGGATCATCAAAATTTCCCTCAAATGTGCCCTTAAAAGTGGCGGCAATCGCGGTCAGTTTTTCTTTGTTGTCAGGACGGTGATTCTTCAGAATATCGTTTATCTGTGCTTTCATGGACTGATAACTGCCGCATCTATACACCCCTTTGAATATTGAATAAAAAGAGACTCCCAGCTGAAGAACAGGGACACCATATAAAAACGCTTCCCATCCCGCTGTGCTGGACAGTACAACCACCAGCTTTGACGAATTTATCAAATCATGAGAATCTAGTGATACGTCCATGAATTTAAGGTTTGGGAACCTCTGTAGGAAATCCCTGTAAAAAGAAGGCGGAAGCCTTTTCTGGTGAATATGCTGAATATGCTCCTTCACATAGACTGTATAATCAGGGGGAACACATATGCAAAGGTTTTCAATTAAAGCATACTGATTTTTATAGTAAGGACTCCTGATTAAGGTTGACGCTTCAGGCTGATACTGAACAGGGAAGAATATTATTTTATCTTCCTTGTCAATCTGTGAAAAAGTCCTGCTTAATTTCTGGTTGTAGCCTAACGCTCTAATTTTTCGGTTAAATTTTCCGGCCATCAGAAAAGGGTTGGTTAAACATTGATTTGCTGCAGATTTTATCCTGTGTATTCTCCCATTGCCTTTCTGGACAGAGTTTTTTGAAAAATTCGTAAAATATGAAGGCTTAATTTTGTGTTTTTTAAAGTTTTGCAGAAATTCCTCCGCCTTGTCTGACTGATCCCTTTTTATCCCGGTTTTTTTGTAAAGATAGTAGTAATAGGTTATTAGCTCTTTTATGCCTTTGTCAGGCTCAAAACAGAAAAAGATACGGTCATCAATACGCGAAAGATTAATGTATATTGTCGGAATCTCTTTGCTCTTGCATAACTGGTATGCGGTCATATCGAGTGCTGAAGCAGGTATGTCTCCTATAAAAAGATCCGGGCTTTCATATGTAATAGTGTCATCCACAGTTTTTATCATTGAAGCAATATCCACAATACCTCCGGGGAAATATGTTGACACATGTTTTTCCGCAGCTAATATTTGTCCGAAATCAAAGTTCACATATTTCTGTCCCAGGCCTGCAAGGTACTGTTTTGCATCTTTTTCACTGTTAAAAAACTGATCTTCAATAAATAAAACATTCCGGTTATGTTTTCCGCTGACATAACCGGACATATTCTTTTTAAACTCCAGAGAGATAGCCAACCATGACTTAATAACATCTCTGTCTATTAACCGGTCTAAAACAGGGGATAAAACCTGGTATCTTCCGATATTGATTACTGTCAATGCTTTCATATATTCTGTAAAGTTATTCGGCCGTTAAAGCGGTTATTTGATGTCCTGACCTTTATTGATATATTAAAAAAAGCTGCTGTATCTGCTGACTTTGTTTTTTTTCAGCGCTATATATATATTTTCGGAGGACATGCGAATGTTCTCAAGAAATGTCCTTAAACTGTCAAAACCAAAGCCATACCCGGAAGCTACCGGCCCTTTAGCGACTTTTATAACCTTGAACCCGGCAGATTCAAACTCTTTTAACCATTTTTTTTCTTTCCAGGCTAAAAATTCCTTAATATTGCTTTCACTGATTCCATGAGGGGTTGGCCACAAAAGCCTCCTGATATAACCATACCGCTTATGAAACACTGTTTTAAGGTTATTGCCCGTTCTTTCAACGGGTGCGGTTTCAGGATTCTCAACTGCCCGGTTTTTCATATTGAATAACTTTGCTCTGATAAACTCTCCGGGAGAGTCTGCCTCAGTTAAATCACTGAGCTTTGTCATAAAAAGATTCGGATAAAACAGTAGCATCCGTGAAATTCCAAAGAACCGGTTTGGCATAATATGAATTGTTACTCCGTCATCTTTCAGGACTTTATGTATGCCTTTTAACGCGGTTTCAGGGTGAGGAAGATGCTCCAGGAGGTTTGAAGAAAAAACAAAGTCAAACTGTCTCTCTTCAAACAGTAAATCAATCGCCTCTGCATCACAAATCCTGTACTCTATGTCTTTAGTGCAGTTTTTTCTAAGTCTCTCCTGATTATAATCAGTGGATATTAAATAATTTGTGTGCTCTGCAAGTATTTCGCTTTGGAAACCGTCTCCAGCTCCAAGTTCCAGGGCACTTCCAAAAATTTTTCCCCGGGGACATTTTTGGAAAACTATTTCCAGCTCTCTCTTTCTCAATTCGTGCAGATAGGGGGTCCATTCAGATTTGATCTTCATTCCTTTATTGATTTTCCTCCCCGGCTTTTTTCGCAACGAACATATATCCGAATGGCGTTGTTTTACTAAAATTACATCCTGAATCTACGGATTTTGCTGAATAAGATAAATATTTTTCCAGACACCGGATATATGTCTTAACGGCCCTTATCAGAAGATGATTTATCCTGCTGAAAATTCTGTGACCGTATGCGAAATGACGCCGGTAATCTACTTCTGCACAATGTAGAAAATCCCCCGCTAAAGTCAGCGAATTCCCCCACCTGGCAAACCTGCTGAAGACAAAATTGTGTTTTTTGAAAAGTTCAGTTAACCCGAATTCCGTGTATCTATAAAAGTCATATTTGGCCTGATGAATAGCGGCTAAGAAAGGGACAGTAACAATGACAATCCCCTCAGGCCTTAAAATTCTTCTTATGTTTAAAAGCAGACCATCAGGATCGGCAATATGCTCTAAAACGTTAGAAAGCAGGATCACATCAAAACAATTGTCGTTAAATGGGAGTTTTTTTGTGCAGTCCGCACAAACATCAGTACCCTTGTATGGATAAATATCTACTGAGACATTTGGGAAACGATCTACCAATTTTGAAAAATACAGCTTTCCTGAACCAATATCAAGTATTTCACTTTCCGGTGCAATAGAGGATAGAACAGATTCTATAAATTTAAAATTTGTTTTTCTCCAGGGTGTCCAGTATCTCTCATCAGAAGGATTACGTCTTGCTAATGACGGCTGGACGTCAGGATGGACTTCTCCAAAAAAATACGTTCCATTCCGGTATTTGACATTAAGTTGCGAAAATTGCCGCCCGGCGGCAACCGCTTTGAAATCCGCACCAACTCCATGCTCGAGACATGCGATCTTTGACTGAATATATGCTGTTTTTTCCATTTTAAAGGCAGAGTGAACTGTCATCTGTTATTCTCGTGAAACTTCTGCACATACCAGCGCTCAAAATCACCGGGTTCCTGTTTATGTCTCCGGGGTTTATCTTCCTTGTCAGCGAAAAATTCATCTGTAGCGATTCGCGCGCCGGGGAACTTTAAGGAATAGTATTCATCCGTAAACACATACCCTCCCACAGACAGGCGCTCCCATATAAACGGCAGGGCGGCTTTATAGCTTAAATACAGGTCACAATCAAGGAGAGCACACATTATTTTCTCAGGCAGACGCTGTTCGCTGTTCATAGTTTCACCGAACGAACCCGGCATAAGGTGTATGTTCTTAAGTTCAAGCAGATCGATCTTGCGCCGGACATCCTCTATTGTTACGTCTGTGAAATCCCCGGATAAAGAAATATTCGAAGCTGACATATTCCCCTTGATATAAAGCGCTCTCAGTTTCATGTTCTTCCGGATCCTGGAGTAATGATCTTCAGTTATTACTCCATCCTTCAAAAGACCTTCAAATTTTAAAATGTCGTCGTTTTTATGGTATATAGGTGGAAAACCCTGAAAGCTGTCAAACCCGTAAACCTGCTTTTCCGAACCGAGTTCCTTAAGAAGAAGACCGGTCGCCAGCAGAGAGCGGCCCCTGAACACACCAGCCTCACATATATCTCCTTCTATGCAATCGTGGTGCTCGATAATATAATCAAAATAATGGCGTAATTGCCCGGGTTTTTTATAGTTGTATATGCCAAGTACATTGAACTCCCAGTCTTCTTTTAATCTCATGAATCACCTCCGGTAATTGAAACATCCCTCAGAATCTATTTAACACCGTTAACAATCCAGAGAGGTTTGTTCCCTTTAATTACACGTCTGAAATTTTCCACGCAGTTTTTCACAGCCGTAACATACGCATCATGTGTTGAACCTGCCATGTGCGGTGTTGCCACCACATGGGAGTGCGAAAGAAGCGGGTCACCCGGCCTGGTAGGCTCTTCCTTATATACATCCAGACCGGCTCCCCATATCTCTCCATTGTTTAATGCGGTTAAAAGGGCATCATTGTCCACTATCTGAGCCCTGGAAACATTGACCAGCACTGCCGAGTTTTGCATAATGCTGAATTCCTGCCGGCTGATCATTCCGGCAGTCGACTCATTAAGATGTACGTGAAGACTGATGATATCTGATGTGGAAAGCAGTGTGTTTAGATCGCAATACTGTGCTCCATGTGCCTGCTCTGTTTCAGGGGCTGCGCGCACAGGGTCGTAATAGAGGATTTTCATTCCAAAAGAAGCAGCGCGTTTGGCTACTTCCCTGCCGATGTTGCCAAGTCCGATAATCCCCAGTGTTTTTCTATATAAGAGGAACATATCTGTTCCGTGGCTGTTACCTGCCCATTTCCCTTCAATTGTTCTTAGATGGCTGTCAGGCAGCCACTTATAAACAGCGAGCATAAGCATTATTGTATGTTCGGCAACAGATATTGCATTGGCCCCTCCGTTATTGGCTACTGGAATTGCAAATCTGGCCGCGCCTTTAACATTAAATTTGTCATAACCTGAACTCCAGAGCTGCATAAGCTTTATATGGTCTGCGCACCTGAATACGGCTTCGGACAGGTAGCGTCCCGGGGCAAAGAGAACGACCTCTGCCATCTTCATTTTCCGGCACTTTTCCTTATCAGGAATTGAATAGGTCATACTGTCCATGACAAACTCATCAGAAGGGATGCTGTTCAGGACAAGCTGCCTGAGGTTCTCCGGGATACGCTCCTCATACACATATAATAATTTACAGCGGCTATCGCTCATGGTCGTACACCAGGCACGTAAAACGGGAATGGTTGATTTTCGGGTATGAATTACGAAGCAGTACTATATCTGCCCGGTATTCATTAAATACTCGGTTAATTTAAAATCGAACAATGTATCTATACTTATCATTTCACTCTCAATCACAAGCGCACCGGTCTTTTGCCCTTTGATTGTCTTCTGCTCCAGAATACATTCTCTGGTCATTACGTAAGCCACACCGTTTCTGTAATACAGCGGGTCAAGGTCCTGGCGGGCGATAACAAGACTGCTTTTGCTATCGTAATATTCAACATGATTGTTTATAACGCACAACTGTTTCAACGGGTGGTATTTAGAGTCTGTCCTGGAAACTGTCCACACAGAGTCCAATTGCTCATTTACCAGTTTTTTTACTGCACTTAATACATGTTCCGGTTTCCTCATAGGCGAGGTGGGCTGAAGCATAATTATAATCCTGTAATCCGTTCCATCAATCCTTTCGGTCTCTTTAAGCGCGTGGTGAATAACATCCCAGTCAGCAACCCTGTCCCCGGAAAGTTCCGCAGGCCTCATAAAAGGAACGTCAAGCCCTGACTCACCGGCAATCTTTGCAATCTCTGCATTGTCTGTAGAAACAACCGCCCTGTCAATGACAGGTATTTGTTTCACCAGATGCCCTACTCTTGCTACTAAAGGAACGCCGAGCACAGGTTGGATATTCTTTAAAGGGACACCTTTGCTTCCTCCACGGGCAGGTACAACAGCAAGAATCTTTTTTCCATTAAACATATTAACCTCTCACTTGATGTTCCCTTCGGAAACTTGAATATAAGGAATTAATCATATTCGCCCGCTATACGCCTGCCTGCCGGCAGGCTCGCTATTCATTCTAATCAGCGGCATAAACCGTATCCCTGTTAGTCCAGTTTATAAACGGCTCTATCCCGGTAAAATCCCTTGCCCTGTAATATGGAACAGACACAAAGTTAGAGGTCTCATGCACCATCCCGACAAACCTGCAGCCGCACTGAGCCGCTGCTTCAAGATCGCGGTGGTCATCCCCTATAAACAGCATATCCTCATTAATTATTTCCTCAAATTTCAAGGTCTTCCTCAGATTTTCAATCTTTGTACACGGGCGTCCGAACACACCGCGAAAATAACCGCCCCACCCACGGCGTGAAACAATCCTTCTAAGCGGCGCCTGAGGCGTTGCCGAATTAATGTAAAGAGCATAGTGCCCGGCCAGCCGGGGAAGAATTTTCGATACTCCTTTGATCTCACTGCATGATACCGCATATTCCTCACATATCTTATTGTACTGCCCGGTATAATGCTGAAGCATAACTTCTCTGTCACAGCCTTTATACAGAAATCCATTTACAGAAAGCTCATCGATAATGTGCCCGATAATCTGATAGCGGTCACCGCCGTATTTCTTAACCAGGACCTTTTTAATAATCTGTTCAGTACTGCCAATCGGCGAAAATATCATAAAATACGCATTTCGCTTTATGACGTTAGAGTCTATCAGAACACCGTCAAAGTCAAAAACAATACATTTGACCATTTTTGCCTCTTAAACGACCCTACAGCTGGTAGCGTCCCCACTGGTTGACAACTGTTTTTCTTTGATCTCTCCGTAATGTATTGATAGTCTTGTCTTCGTAAAAAGAATCATTGTTAAAATGCGTGGTTGAGATTTCTTCAAAGACCGCTCCGGTATCTGTCCAGAACTCATGCCATACACCCTGCTGAACAAGCTGGATATCTCCCGGATAAAGCCCGTGCTTTCTGCCCTCTATATCCAGATTGAGTTTGCCGTACAGCACCTGAAAGGTCTCTTCTTTCTTTTTGTGATAATGACCTGGGTGCTTCTGGTTGGGCATCAGAATAATCAGCTTCTTACAGTAGTTCCGGTTAATGCAGGTAATTATCGTGGCCCCTGTTTTTGCAAATTCGGAGATTCCATAATGGTGAGAAAACTCTGTTTCAAAATCAGTGCTCAGGGCTATACGGGCCTCATTCAACATCCCTTTAATTGTATGGACGGCTGTGACAAGGTGGTGATTATTCGAATGCCCGGGTATTTTAAGTGATTTCATCATCAGAGGCATATCCCTTTCCAGATCCTCTTTTAATATTATCCCTTCAAGCCAGTTCCCTGAACTTTGCTGTCCCGCGGTAAACGGCATGGCGAAATACACATCATCACGGCTTATCCTGGCACCCTTCTTAAGTGAATGTCTGGTATAGACCCCCCTCTGCAGCGACATCAATGAAGAGATTTCCTCCGGAGCCGACGGTGTCCTCTCATGTGAACCGCACAGTATGCGCGCCCTTTGAGCTGCCCGTATCCAGCGGTCAATCTGCTTTGGGGTCGAAGAGTACGCATTTAACTTTATATTTTCTGTTTCAACTCCCACATGTCTTTCTAATATCTCTGCGCCCTTGGAAACAGCTGTTGTTACAGGAACAAGGTTATCAGGTTTTTCATGAGTAGAAAATCCGATAACTTTTTGCGGATATCTGTTGCGCAGATTGTCTATCCGGTTCAACTGGAACATCTCCTCAGGTGTAGGATAGACGGCTACACAATGCATAATAGCGAACTGAACGCGCCGATGATCAAAAAAACTCACAAGATCGTCGATCTCTTTTTCGGTCAGGCCGGCAGTCGAAAAAATCACAGGTTTATTGCATTCGGCAATACTCTCGATAAGAGGCCAGTCTCTTGCCGAACAACTGGCTATCTTGATTATTTTAAGATCAAGTTCCATTATCATGTCCACAGACTTTTCGTCGAATGGAGTGCTCATTGTAATCAGGCCGTTTTTCCTGACCTCATCAGTCATGATCTTAAAGTCTTTTTGTGAGAGACGTGTCGAGAGAAATCTCGGGATATGTTTGTTCGGGCTGTTTTCCATGTGAGCAGGATGAATAAAAGTATCCAGATCGCGGAATTGGAATTTAAGCGCCCCCCTGATACTGTTTTTGCCGGCAACCTTTCCAATTTCCCGGATTATTCTCAGGCCATGCTCAACACTGCCCTGATGATTGTTCGCCATATCAAAGACAAAAAGCTTTTTAAAATCAAATTCTCCTTTCATCGGACCAGGACCTCCTTGTATAAATAAATCAGTTTTTTTAAGCCTGGATACTGAGTGCTTCTGTAGTGAACCCCTTACTGTAGTCAATTTTAACCATACGTTTTTTTTGTTCCGAATAATGGGCTGCTGCTACAACAAGCATGGTGTCCAAACCGCGTTCAAGTTTAATCCCCGATGGGTCGGTACTGTTGTGTATCTGTGAATCAATATGTTTCAGTTCTTCAATAAAATCATCAGGCCGTTTTTTCAAAACAGAATGAACTTCTTCCTGTTTGCCGGGACTGATGTGCAGAACAGCATCCCCTTCGGGATTGTAGCCGTTCACCCACTCTAAAACCCCTTTTGTTCCCTGAATCCTGGCTTTCTTGCGGGAGGGCCTTGTTACAACATCCTGCACCACACGCCCTATCAAACCGTTTTCTGTCTTTAGGTGCATCAGGCATAAGTTGTCATAATCTGCCCTGCCCTCCCTTATATATCTCATAGTCGCATTTACTTCACTCACCCGCCCCGCTCCTGCCGCATGAGCAAAATGCTGCCACAAGTTAACAGCATGAGAATGTTCACCGCTGGCTCCTCCACCTGACTGCCAGAAGCCCAGATAAGTATCTTCCGGACCCTTCAGCCATGGGTGCGCTTTAAATATTCCTTCCCAATGCTCCCTGAACTCTACATCAATTGTCTGGACCTCCCCGATGGCATTAGCCCTGATCAATTCTTCTGTTTTCAGGGATGCCTTTCCAAGAACATGATCATAGCCGGCAAATATTTTAGAAACAGAATGTTGTGAAAGCTGATGAAGTTCCTGTGCAAATTTTAAAGACGGGGTGCATATTGGCTTCTCTATAAGTATGGCTTGAGGTTCTTCCTCAAGGGCCTTAAGCGCAAGAGGGAGATGAGATTCGGGAGGTGTGCCGATACATATAAGGTCAAAATCTCCCTCAGGCGCGCTATTGCAGCTGTACAGTCTTATGGCTTCATCCCATTGCCCATACCTGGAAGGATAAATATTGTTTTTCATGCGCTCGAGCGCCTCATCACTTATATCACAAACCAAAACATCCCATCCCAGGTGCCGTGAGGCATACGCAAGGTGATTACCGATTGATCCTGCACCGTAAATTTTTACCCGCTTCATGTTAACCTGTCTTTTCTGTTTTTTTTAACGAAATGAATAAAGGGTTTTTCAGCTAAAAGTGGTTTAATGACCGCCGGCTGGCATAGAGGACTGCTCTGCTGTTGATTACAGGGATTCAATTAGTGCATGTTATGCTCTGTTTTATCATATCCGCTATAGCCAGGGAACGCTTGCTGTCAATTTTATAAATGAATTTCTCAACAATTTTATCTCTTGCATTACGCGTCTCAACAGAACGTCTGCGGTCAGCCCTGTTAAGGAGATAATATTCAATACTGTTCATTAAAATGCCGGGAGAAACAGCTAGATGATAGGCAGACGTGTTTTTATCCACATCAAGCATATTGATCAGTTGATGCTCTTCTGCCTCGGCCCAATGAGGCACAATAATGGGAATATCCGTAGCCATCATTTCAACTATCGAGGTGGTGTTATAGCCGACTGCCAGGACTGCTTTATTCACTATTTCAGCAAATGATATATTATGTTCAACTGATACATATTCTAACAGACCATATTTCCTGAGCATCTTTTCTGTCTCTTTTTTATCACTAATATCCCTGGTCTTAACCATAAACCGGATATTACTGCTTGACGACAGCCCTGAAGCAGCCCTTGCAAATGAGCACAGCATATCACGCCACAGACTGTGAGCATTGAAAAATTTGTGTTTAAAGGTAAAAAGAACTGCCCATTTTTCCGCTCTGTTCATTTTGCTTTTCCCCATACAGTTAATGGAATCAAGCAGAGAATCGCTTCTGGCAATGCCCGTAACGATAATATCTCTGGCATTAGATACGCCTGACAATATCAATGCTTTCTTTTTTCTCTCGCATAATACCGCTATTTTATCTCCCCTGAACTTTAATTTTGTATTTTTATAGTATGAAAATATGTGGTTAAAATGGCTTTCTGACTGAATCCCCTCCTTGCAAAGCGCTATAAAGGGTGTTTTGTTCAGTTTCCCGGCTTCGACCCAAGCCTGATCATAGGCATAATCAATATTTGCAGATATCATCGCGTCAAATTTCAACCACTTCTTAAGCGCTGGAAACACCTTGTTACACGCATTTTGGAGGATGCCTTTCAGCCTCAGTTCCTCCGCTGAATTGAATGTGTGATACTCCATCTGGTCTTTCATATATACAGGCAGAAAGGCAGAGAAAAATGCTCCATATACAAACATCGGGAAAAACAAAATATCGATATCAGTCCTTTTTGCTATTTCTGCCAGATCTTTTTCGAAAGTTTCCCTGTCAAACGCTAAAACTCTGTGTGTCTTGCTGCCGCGCTGCTGAGCTTTCAACACTCTGCTTAAGGTATACATTTTGATGGAGAAAAAAATTAATACAGCACTCATAATGTCAAGTTCCTTCTTATGCAAAAAACCGAACAGCCCTGACAGACTTCTCCTGCAAAACCAGTACACTCTGCTTAAAGAGATGCCTTTTCTTATGCTGCATGTATCTGAGAGTATCACCTTACTTATTAACCTCCTGAAAGCTCACCTGCGACTCGAAAATTCTTTTAAAGGTATTGCTGTCATTCAGTAAAATTGAAAGTTTTCCGCTCTCTGTTATTTCCCCGTTTTCAAGGACCAGTATCCTGTCAGCCTGCCTTATCGAAGCCAGCCTGTGAGCTATTACTATCATTGTTCTTCCCCTGCGGACATCATCCATGGCTTCCTGAATATACATTTCTGATTCAGAGTCCAGTGAGCTCGTATATTCATCGAGTATGATGATCTCCGGGTCCTGCAATATCAGTCTTGAGAGGGCCAGCCTCTGTTTCTGCCCGCCTGACAGGCGTATGCCCCTGTCGCCAATTATGGTTCTATAGCCGTCCGGCATTTCAGCAATAAACATGTTAGAACGGGTTTTACTGACCGCAGATTCCACATCGCTCATAGTCACCCTTCCATTCAAACCATATGTCAGGTTATTAAATACCGTGTCATTAAAAAGGAATGTTTCCTGGGTCAGAAAACCTATTTTCGAACGGAGACTTTTTAAGTCATATTCTTTTATTGAAACACCGTCGATACGAATCTCTCCTGATGTCGGGTCCTTTAGTCTCGGAATAAGATCGACCAGTGTGGATTTGCCCGCTCCTGAGGATCCGACAATTGCTGTAAAACTCTCACACGGTATTCTGACGGATATATCTTTGAGTACTCCGCTCTTTCCTGAATATTGGTCATAAGAAAAACCGACCCTGTCGAATACAATGTCGTGTTTCAGCCTGCTGAACTTAACCGGACCGCTATGAATCAGCCTTAAAGCCTCCGCATCCTTTATTGTTTTCCTGACATACTCAAGGCTGGATGTATTGGCATTGATTGCCTGAAGAGTTATGTTGAAAGTCTTAATATGAGGAGAAAGCCGTAATAATACAAAGAGCAATATCCCAACACTCGCAAGGTTCATTGAAAAAAATTCTACCGCAACATATAAGATAAGAAAAATAGAGAAAATCGCGGATGGTTCAACTATTGTCATTATTTTTACTCCCGCGGTCTCCGCTTTAGTCATGTAAGTTGAAAGTTTATTAATTATCATTCCCACTTTCTCAGAATCGTTTTTTTCCTGAAAACGCATTTTGATCAATCTTATCCCGTAGAGTTTATCCCCTATCTGTTTATACATATTCTTATTGTGCTCTGATATTTTCGCGCTGTACTGTTTTGAAAGCCTTATAAGAGGACGGGTCAGCAGAAATATCAAGGTAAAACCTATAACAGCGATAACGGTCAACAAGGGTGAGAGCAGAAAAAGTAAAACAGTATACATGACCACAAGGACAATGGAAGATACCAGGTCCATTGATTTGGATATTGCGTTTCCGCCCCGCTGAGCTTCAACCGTGAGAGCGCTTATCAGGTTGCCCTGGCCGTATTTTACGAAAAAGTCCAGGTCAGTCCTTAAGAATTTGCTGACGCCTTCACTGCGAATTCTTTCGATCGCCTTATTGCGAATCCTGATCGAACAGGATTGGCCCATATAATAAAAAAACTGCCTTAAAAGAATCGGGATGAACGCCAGTGAAAGCAAAGTAACAAGGTTGAGCGGAAGGCTGAGATACTCTGTGACAGCAACTATCGCTTTCCACACCGATGTAAGTTCATTCTGCTGCTTTATATCAGTCCCTTCGCTGACATACTGAAGAACAGGCATGAGCATGCTTATTCCGCCGAATTCTGCAAGCGCGTACAGGCAGACAAAAAATACCATTACAGATGCATCCAGCTTGCTCACTTTAAGTGAGTTAAACGCGTTGTCAATTTTTTTTATAAGATTTTTAATCATTTTAATAGAGTCAAAAGATTTTTAGATTACAGCCGCGGGTACCCATTAAGATTTTTATTTATTAATCCCAGAAGAATTTCGTCCGTCCTGGCGTTATTTACAGCCCATTGCTCTTTCAAGAGGCCTTCTTTCTCAAAACCATTCTTAATAAAAGCTTTAGCAGAACCATAGTTTTCAGAGTAACATCCGGCCCTTAATTTATGAAGGTTCAAAGTCCCGAAGGCGTATCTGACAATGAGTGCAATGGCTTCAGTAGCCAGACCTTTCCCCCAATAATCCCGCTCCCCTATCAGCAGACTTATATCGGCAAAACCATGAATCCGGTTAACAGGACCAAGTTTAATATTGCCGATATGCCGGTCATTCTCTTTCAGGCATATGGCCAGAAAAATCTCGTCATCTTTCCCGTCCATTTTTTCAACATACTTTTTAATGTTTTCGATCGACTGTGGAGAATAGCGTGTCTCTAAATACCGGTTTACTTCGGGGTCGTTCAGCCAGCGGTAATAATGTTCGTTCACATCGCTGAGACGGACCTCTCTTAAATATATTTTTTTGCCTTCCATAAAACACATCTGCTTTTTACCCACTGATCAGACCCTCTCCGTCATAATCCGCCCTGAATATCAAAGCCTCTTCCAGAATATTCAAAGGTGTATAAAATCTCTGTCCGCTATATACGCTTTGCTCCATTTTTTCTCCGTTTTCTCCTGTTATCTTTTGGATAATTATTGAGCCGTCCTTTGATGCCACATAAACACCTGAATCATTAACTCTATATATCAGCCCTTTCTGGAAGGGATGGAAAGGCCCGTCATTATACTCAACTCTGACATCTTTTAACCTTACTTTCGCCCGGGCAAGATAAGTTGATGCTCCCGGGTACGGATCATCAAAGGCATTTATAAACAAAGCGATATCCTCTGAGGACCAGGACCAGTCAATCCATCCATGCTTTAAAGTGTTTAACCTGGGGAAATACATTGAAAAATTTTCAGCAACCTGTGATAAGGAGAAAACCTTTCCATCACCTATTTCATTCATGAACTCAGTCAAAAATGACAGCTCCTCTTTAACCGAAAAGTCAAAATAATCTTTCGGCTTTTTAGCAGAGGCCGGAAATAAATATTCTCTGGTTTTGATTATTTCACCGGAATCACAAACTCCCTGCCGCATCTGTTCATTAATAAGCTGAATGTTGCATGCCCCCATCCTGCTCTTCCTGAGAATCTGCCAGGTATAATGAGCACCACCCCTGTTTTGAGGCAGCCTGATGCCCATGAAATCCAGGAGTTTATTGTTGAACCGGTCAATATTTTCTTTTGAAAATGTCCAGACTTCTCCAAAGCCTATGGCTAAAGTTTCATCTGAGAAATTATTTATAAAACTATCGAAGCTGTTTATATCATCAGGATCATGATAGTCAAGAGATGCTTTTAAAAGTAAATTTTCAAATGTCTGCCCGGAGAGAACAGGTTCATTTAAGTAACGTTTGCTGGTGAATACCCGCACCTTAAAGGAATTTTGTTTTAAATACTTCGCGAATTCATAAACAATACGTCCGCCGCCCATCAAAAACACACTTGAAATTCTGCCAAAGTTAATCATGCGGACGCTCTCCATTATTGCAATGCTTCAGATTTACCTCTGACCCCTCAACCAGCCCTGCCTCTGCAAACTGATGCATATACTTATGAATGTCAAAGAAATCCAGTGACGATATCTCGGCTAAATCCAGAATCGAATGTGAGCCATTTACATTGAACAGGAGAATGTTGTTATATTTTTGGAAATTTTCAGGCTCTTTAATACTGTCGAAATAAAGGCGTCTCCGGCTGAGACATGGTTGAAGTCTGTTAGTGTAACCGGGGACCCAGTCGTTCTCCAGAATCTGTATAAATGTTTTGCATATTTCAAGGGCTTCATTAAGATAGCGGCTTTTGATTACTGCCGGGGTGTCATCACTTGTGTGATACTCCTTAAACGGATACCTTTGCAAACTGACTCCCGGGATGTTAATGCCCGGCCACGCATATACCCTTTCATCGTTTCCATATCCCCTGAAAAAATCGAGTTCTTTAAACGAAACCCCGGTTTTTTTCATCGCAGTACGCAGAACCCTTTCTATATAAACATCTTTTGTGCGTGCTTTTTTCAGGCACCATTCATCGCCCGCTCCAAGCGTTTCCAGGTTGAGCATAGCGATAGTATTGCGCACTTTTTCAGGATTTTTGTATGCAAAGAACAGGGTCCCGAACATCTCGGGAGTAAGGAGCATCTGGTATGAATATTGACGTTCAGGAATACTCTCCAGATACCGCATAAGTTCAATTGCAACGACACAGCCGCTCAGGTCGTCATTGCATAATTCATCGATATGAGCGCAAATACAGACAGTTTCAGGCCGTTTCCCTTTAAGAAAATATTCTCCGGCTTTCATGCTCCCGGCACTGCAATCAGTCTCGATTTTAATGTGATATTTCCCATCGGGAAGGTTAACCCATCTGCTGTATGGGAGCGTTATCCCCCAGTCCACAAGCTGGTAGTCATACGCATTACGGTGTTCAAACGCAAATGAATCAGGTCTGTCAGGCCTTACGCTTAAGTGCTTTGATATTTCTTCCTTGCTGAACCAGCCGTCAACAGGTTCGCTGTAAGGAGCGACGAACAGATGCGTTTCGTCAATAGACGCAATTATTGAACCATGCCGGTCTTTCATAAATCCCTGTTTAACGCTCCATTTGCACGGTACGACCCAGTCCTCATACTCGAATCCTGAAGGGTATTCGTGTAAGACGATATCCGGCAATTCCCGTTTAATGATTTCAAATGTCTTATCCAGGCCAGGTGAATTAACCATACGCGGAAGAGGATATATCTCCTCTATTAAAGAGAGCATTCGTGATGCGCGTTTATCTGATATCTTGCCCGAAATCATATCCGGTCTTTTTGGTGAAGTAAAATCCGGCGGTCAAACAACATCGATAAATAATGGGGCGACTTTTGTCATGTATGCAGGCGGACAGGAATACCAGCGTTTTTTATCTGAGATCTGGTCTGCATAGGGTTCTCGTCTTTAAAACAAAAGTAAGTTCCTGCTGAAACGGCATCTGCCTGTCCCTTTATAAATCCTTCAATAAAATGGCTGGTCAATCCGCAGCCGCCTGAGGTTATGACAGGAACGGTAACATTTTCAGCCACCCGGCGCGTTATCTCAATGTCCAGTCCCCTGCGTGTGCCGTCCCGGTCTATTGATGTCAGGAGTATTTCACCTGCTCCCCGCTTTTCTCCTTCGACCGCCCATTCTACCGGGTCAAGAGAAGTCTCAGCCTTTCCTCCCCTTACCCAAACGCTATACCTGCCATCATCTTTTTTTCTGCTGTCGATACTAAGAACAACACACTGTGCACCAAACATATCTGATGCCCTGTTTATCAAACCGGGATTTTCAACCGCAGCGGTATTAATGCTCACTTTATCCGCACCGTTTGAAAGCAGCTTTCTGAAATCTTCGATACATCGCACTCCTCCTCCTACCGTAAACGGCATAAAAATCTCTTCAGCGGCTTTCCTTATCACATCTGTAAAAGGTTCCCTGTTTTCCGAGGAAGCGTCAAGATCAAGAAATATTAATTCATCAGCAGCCTGAGCTTCATATATCTTCGCCTGAGAGACCGGTTCCCCTATTTCTACTGCTCCGTTAAACTGAATCGTGGTAACCAGCACCATACGGGTGATACCTCCAAAACTACGGGCCCTCATCTGGAGCTTTGGGATGAGACGTCTTTTCAGCATTGAAACTTCACGGGTTCCATTTTAAAAAATTGTCAAGAATCCTTAAACCAAAATCCTGGCTTTTTTCAGGATGAAACTGTGTGGCAAAAATATTGTCCTTGCGGACCGCTGCCGTGACTGTGCCTCCGTAGTCGCATGTAGCGTCTATGACGTCGTCGCGAAAACATTCCATGCTGAATGAATGGACAAAATAAAAATCGGGCTCTGCCAGCAGACCTGAGAAGAGACGGCTCTCCTGCCGGTAAATGACTTTATTCCAGCCTGTCTGAGGCACGCGCAGCAAGGTATCTGAGGGTTTCAGAGGTACTACAACGGCATCCAGCCATGCAAGTCCTTCATGGTCACCACCCTCGCAACTCCTGCGGGCCATGACCTGCATACCAAGACAGATACCGAATACCGGTTTACCCCTGAGAATAACATGTTCTTTGAGTGCATCTACAAAACCTCTTTCCCTCAAGTTAGTAATACAGTTCTTAAAAGCTCCGACCCCGGGCAGTACAATCCGTTCGACATCCTTAAGTTCTTCAGGCCTGCTACAGATTTTAACTGTCGCCCCTACTGTCTCCAGAGCATGGAAAACCGATAACAGATTCCCCATGCCGTAATCTATTATTCCGACCATTATTGTCTCTATATGGCGATCCTGCTCAGGTGGCTGTTCCGGCTTCGCCAGCTTTCAAGCAGAGTCAGGGCAGTTTCCCGGTTCATCGCGCCGTTTCCCGGCCACTTGTCAAAGTCATGCATTTTACTGCCCAAACCCGTTTTCATTGAATCATGATTGTTGGGTGACACACAGTGGCTCATTGCAATTTCAAGGAACTCTTCTTCTTTTAATCCAACGTACCTGAGAAAAAGATCAAGACTTGGGGGGCGTTTACCTTCATATTCCTTTATTATTCCGAGAGCCTCCTCCCTGTTAATGCGGTGGTTGCGAATATCAAGGGATGTCAGATGCGCGGGCCTTGTGTATCCTCTTTTTATGTACTTCAGATAATCACGCACACCCTGCAGGTAACACTCTATTTTTTCGTACTCATAACCGGGTGGCACATTTTCCACTTCATCGCCTTTCCAGCCTAATTCCTTTTCAATAATCTCAGACTGTTTTTTTGCATCCCAGGGGATAAATGACCCCAGGCATACCGAACGATAATTGATTTTTCGGAGTTCCTTGAGGGAAGGGTATCTGAATGGGTTCAGGTCCCTTTCATTAACATCGCCTCTTAAACGAACAAACATATCCTCTGCTGAAATACCAAGATTTATGTAGCGGTTAAACCGCTTCTCGTCAACTTCCTCTGGCTGGTCATAGCTGTAATATGAAGTATACTCAGCAGATGGTTCGCCCCAGAAAACCAATGGGATCCGGTATCGAATAGCTACCCACATAGGATATGCAAAAATCCCTGTGTGGCAGTGCCAGCAGAAATCACCTTTTTCGAGAAAACTATGGAGCATCAACTGCTGCACGACTTTCCAGTTCGGCGTAAATACATGGATATCGACACCAAGCCTGCGTATAACACGGGCAGTATTCTCCAGGAGATTGGACCGTAAAAAGCCGTGATCGAAACGGACCAGCAAAGGCTTTAGCCCAAACTCTTTGACAAGATAATAAAGCGTCCATGTGCTGTCCTTACCTCCGCTGAAAGGCAGTATACAGTCATAATCATATTTACCACGATACTTCTCGATTAACCTGCTGAGGTCTCTCTTTTTGGCATCCCAGTCTATAGCTGTCAGTTTATATTCATGCTGACGGCAGATATTGCAGACCCCGTCTTCATCGAAAACAATCGTCTCATGCGTTTCCGGCATAACACATCGTGTGCAACGCTTCATTTCAGTTCCCTCCCTGATTACTCGAAATATATTCCCACCTGAGCGGCATCCCGCGCTTTATATTGACCAGAGCCCTGCGGCCTATGATTTCCCTGAGAAATTTGGGCGGCAGACCGAATCCGGGCCTTATACATCTCACATTTTCATCACTGAATACCTCACCGACTTTTATATCCTTGACCACAAAAAGAGATTTTCTGAATATTCTGCTCTCGGTTTCTTTAGGCTCTGTTTTATGATTCAAAGGCCCGAGCGCTTTCTCAACTGTCCTTAAAGCCTCAACCATCGACCTAAACTCATCAGGTTCAAGAGAAAAAGCTGAATCCGGCCCGGAAATGTTCCTTGACAGGGTAAAATGCTTCTCTATAATGGAAGCGCCCAAAGCAACCGATGCCACTGACACCGCCGTGCCGAGTGTGTGATCTGACAGTCCTACAGGCACTTTAAAAGTACTTTCAAAAAGCGGGATTATATTCAGGTACATTTCCTCGGGCGGCGCAGGATAGGCACTCGTGCATTTAAGGAGAGCTATATTTCTTGCTCCTGACATTTTTGCTGTTTTTACAGCATCTGAAATCTCTCTTATAGACGCCATTCCCGTAGACATTATAATAGGCCTTTTCTTGGATGCAATGTACTCAATCAGAGGGATATCCACTATCTCAAATGATGCTATCTTATACGCCGGGACATTCATCTCTTCGAGAAAATCAACTGATGTTTTATCAAAGGGTGTTGAAAAGAGTATTAAATCCATGTCGTCTGCGATATCCTTCAGTCTTGGCTGCCATTCCCATGGGGTATATGCCTTTTTATAAAGGTTGTAAAGGGTTTCGCCTTTCCAGATCGTTTTGTTCAATCTGAAGTATTCATTATTTTCATTGATAGTCAAAGTATCAGGAGTATATGTCTGCAGTTTAACAGCGTCCGCGCCGCACTCTTTAGCAGCACGAATTATGCGCACAGCCTCGTCAAAATCGCGGTTATGGTTGGCTGACATTTCAGCAATGATGAAAGTCGGCTGGCCAATGCCGATCTTTCTCCCTGCTATCTCAAAACTTCTGTCTACGAGAGTTTTCATCCTGAAGTGGCAAGTCTGCCCATGAGGACACTTACAGGGGTATCCCACCCTTTCTCCTGAATAAAGGGCGCAAACTGCTGACTATCTTTTTTGTAGTGAAGAGTGCCTCCCTGCGCCTGTTTTTTAGGCTCTATTTTGCCTTCTTTAACCTCTTCCCAGTTCTCTTTAAACATCTTCTGTATTTCCATATGGAGTTTTTCATATGAAGTCTTCAGTGTTTCCCTGCTTTCGTCAAAAAATACTTCTTTCTGCAAAAGAATATCGCCCGTATCTATACCATTATCTATGCGGTGTATCGTAACCCCGTTTGGAGTATTCTCGAGGATACTCCAGACATTCGGGAATGCTCCTTTATTCCATGGCAGATAAGACACATGAAGGTTAAAAGCCCCTCTGCCGGGGATGCTCAGAATATCATTTTTTATGATGTACCTGTAGTTATAGCTGATAATAATATCGGGATTGTATTTCACTACCGACTCCTTATCTATTTTTTTATCGGTAAAAAAGACTTCTTCTCCCTGGGCCCTGAGCCATTCAGAGAGCTGTCTTGAAGCATCAGCGCCTAAAAACAAGACCTTCATAGTTGTTCGTCCAGGTCTTTTTAAAACCTTAACAACTCTGCCTGCTCCATTGCCATCAACCATTTCCCTGCCTTTAATGCTCATTGATTCCCTTCTGGCAGAGTTCTCTATTAAATCCTCCAGGGCAGTCTTGATACTGTTTTCTGATACGTTTTCATACCAGCCGAGGTTTAATACAGCCTCTTTTTTTTCCATAGCCTCTGCTATTTTTGTTTGATTTCCGGCAAGAACAATTACAATCCCCGGCAGACCGGCACAGCATCTTTCCCATGTAGAGGTACCGCAGGCTCCGATGCCAAGATCAGCAGAAGCCATGAGTTCTGCCATGTTCTCTACTCCGGTAAAACATTTAGTCCCGGATATTTGTACAGCCAGAGATTTAATGTCATAGGTATGAGGATTTTCAGCGCCAATAACCACATCTGTATAAATATCCGGACGATTGAGCATCTGAACCGCTCTAAGCGCCTTGCAGGTTTCATTACTTTGATCCACCCCGCCCATAAATACCAGGATCTTCTTAACCACGCTTCTATCTCTTCTGAGGTTTGCCCTCATTTCCGGAAATTGGGGCCTGAGCAGTGTGTATTCAGGTCCCAATAAACGGATGCAGTGACCCGGCAGCAGCTTCTTACAGAGACTTTCATCAGCACCGTAGTTCTGGTCCAGGAATATATTGCAGTAATGCTGTCTGCAGGCAAGATCGTCAATGACCATGATTTTCCTGACATACTCTTTTAAATTCGATTCCCAGGAAATATCAATTTTATAATGGTCCACTACTAACCAGTCAGGCTTTTCCCCGAAGTCCTCCAGAATTTTACGGGTCAGCTCTCTGTCGGTTCCCGGGCCGATCCCTTCGGGTAAACTATGAACCTTATAGCCTTTGTCCGCTATGAATTTATTTAAATTTCCTTTTTCTTTACGGCAGACAAACTCTGTGCTGGCACCGTTACGTCTCAGTTCATCCGCAAGCGTTAAACAGCGAAACACATGTCCAGTACCCGCAGAAACTGACGCATCTGTGCGAATAATAATATTCATCTTATTCTGAATAAAGGAACGATCGGTTCGGTTCTCAGGTACTTGTACAGGTTTCTTTTTGTTACAACATCTTTAATAATCCCAAAGATGTCGGAATAAACTGCTAAAAGCCCTGAAATATCTTTATCAGTATGGGCATAGCTCATATTATGAGTGCCGATCATCAGAATTCCCCTTGCAAATACCTCCTGCAGAAAAATGGTTTTCAACTCCCAGAGAGTATAAAAGTCTGTGTTACTGAACTCCAGGAAAGACCAGCACTCTTTTCCACTGACAGACAGAATATTTTCAAGCTCATATTTTTCAATAAGCCTTCTGACCCCCTGCTTCACTTTTTTCCCCTGATCCCACAATGTTTCAATCACCGGCTCCCTTTGTAATTTGGCAAGGGTAGCCATGGCTGCGGCAAGCGATAATGTTTCACCGCCGTAAGTAAATGAGTAGAATACTTCCTCCATCAGCTTCATGATATCTGCTCTGCCTGTAACCGCTGATAATGGATAACCGTTTGCCAGTCCCTTTCCGAAAGTTGCAATGTCGGGGATAACATTAAAATATTCCTGAGCCCCTCCTTTTGAATATCTGAAACCAGTAATAGTCTCGTCGAAAATAAAGAGCGCCCCGTTTTTGTGAGTCAGGTCTCTGACTTTTTCCAGGAAACCGTTTTCAGGTTCTTCTGTATTCATCGGTTCCATTATCACAGCGGCAACCTCTCCACGATATTGACGGAAAATCTTCTGCAGGGAATATATGTTGTTGTAGGTAAAAGTGTGGGTCAAATCTCTCGTTGACTGCGGTACGCCCAGAGCCCTGCTGGTAGAGCCGATATACCAGTCCTGCCAGCCATGATACCCGCATACAGCAACATGGTCCCTTTTCTTATATGCCCTTGCAAGCCTGATCGCTGCAGCAGTGGCATCTGAACCGTTTTTCCCAAACCGCACCATCTCTGCGCACGGTACCATTTTCACTATTTCTTCAGCCACGCTGATTTCCAGTTCGTGTGATAAACTGAAAATTGTACCCTCTTCAAGCTGTGTCCTGACAGCCGAGATAATATCAGGGTCATTATAGCCGAGGGTTATGGCAGCCAGTGCGTTGACAAAATCAATATATTCATTATTATCTACATCCCAGACATGAGAACCCCTGGCCTTTTTGATAAAGCTGGGGGATACTCCATATGGATACTGTCTGTTGCTTTTACTGAAGGTTTGAGCCCCGAGCGGTATTGTCTTTAATGCCCTTTTAAGCATCTGCTGTGAGCATCTGTAACGCTCTGTATATACACTTTCCATAATGCGAGACCAAGCCGGGCTACATTTTTTGCCGGATCAACCTGTCTGCTTCAAGTGATTTCTTCAGGCCTTCATTTCTTAAGCTTTTTTTGTTCAACAGATTCACTTCGGGATTTGCCTCAAGATAATTAAGAACATCCATGAAGCCAAATTTATTGTTTGCGGGATAGAGGACGTTATATATATGCCGTACAAATTCCAGATCGTCCGGATTATCCACTACCCATCGCAATTCGGACAGATCTTCTTTATGTTCAACATTTTTTGCTTTAAAAACTGAACCACCTTTAAAATCCGAGTTTTTCCATATATACGGTGTTACATGCTCTCTTTCAGAGAGCAGTTCTGCCGTATGCCAGGCTTTTTCAAGGGCCGCCAATGAAAATACTTCTGTATCGAGTCCGTCTGGAAATGTGGGGTTTAATGTATTGGACACATAATCAGCACTGCCGTTTAAAAAATCTTCAATAACAGCGTCAATCACTTCAGGGTCATGCAGTGGACAGTCCCCGGTCAGCCTTACAATTGCATCCGCTTTTTTCTCAAGTGCACATGAATAAAACCTGTCCAGCACATCATCCAGACTGCCCTGAAAAATCTGGAAACCCGTTTCCTCTACCCGCTCCCGAAGTATCCCATCCGACGGCTCTATTGAAATTGCCAGAACAAGTTCGTCTATCTTTTTAGCCCTGCTCACTCTTTCAAGCATATGTATAATAAGGGGCTTACCCTGCGCCTCTTTAAGCACTTTACCCGGAAACCGGGAAGAAGACATTCTTGCCTGCACAATTGCGAGTATCAATCCAATGCTCCTTTAAGACATTTTTTACGCCCTTCGGCAGAAGATTTTTTGGCTGCCAGGGCAACCCGCAGCACTTTCGCTCCTTCAGAGACCGGATTCATAGTTTCTCGTCTATGTTTTAGACAATCAAAAAAATATTCAATCTCATCCATATACATCCGGTTTATTTCCCATCCTTCAGGCTCCCAGTATATCTTCCATTTTTTCACATTGGCGTCGTACCATCTAACAGTTTTCTCATTAAAATTCCAGAAAATAGAGCCTGCTTCACCCACAATCTGACAGCCGCGATTATAGGTCTGCTGAATATAGTCCATGTGAATTTCAGAAATTTCACCGCTATTATGCCTGCAAATGATCGCAGCAATCTCCTCTGCATTAATGCCCAGGAAACCCGCATTGTCAGCAATACAGGTTACTTCCTTAATGTCTCCGGCACACCAGTGAGCAAGGTCTATTTCATGGATACAGTCCAGTATGCAGCCACCTCCCATCCCGGCCTCCGCGCTGTAACTCTCCCTGTAGTTCCGGTCTTTGCGCCACTCAGGCATAAAAGAACCTGTATAGAAATGAGAAAACAGAATTCTACCAATCGCCCTTTCCTTTAAAAGTAATTTAACTCTGGACGGTCCGGGATGAAACCTCATATTACATCCGATCATTGTTATCAGACCCTTTTGCTTGACCAAAGCTATCAGATCATTCACTCGATTGAAGTTATGAGAAAGGGGTTTTTCTATGAACAAATCCATATCCCTTTGAGCAGCCTCCAGCGCTATATCGAGATGAAAAGATGTCGGTGATGTTATGAACACAATTGACGGTCCGTTATCCAATATCCGGTCAAGGCTTTTAAAGGCTTTCCCGCCAGTTCTTTCGGCCATGGATTGCGACAATGCAGTATCTGAATCAAAGAATACCAGGTCTTTGACACCGAGATTTTTCAGGTTTTCCGCGTGCCGTCTGCCGATTGAACCGCAGCCGATAACCGCTGCTTTTATATTATTCTTAGTCTCCATCGTGAGGACCGGCCTCAGGAAACCTGCTTATCCGCCGGACGAATCAACAACCCTGTTAACAGTCTTTATAATATATTCAACATCTGGATCACTCATATTATGAGAAAGAGGAAGGGAAATTATCCTTTCATAGGCTTCTTCCGCCACTGGACAAAGCCCGGGGCCGGTATTAAAATTCATACGATAAAAAGGGTGCAGATGAACAGGTATATAATGGACATTCACCCTCACTCCTTTGCGCGTAAGGTTCCTGAATATTTCTGTCCTGTCCTTTGTAAGTCCTTCAAGGTTCAGCTTAACTACATATAGATGGTACGCATGTGAAACCTCCGGGTTAACACCAAGTCCATTTATATGCGGAGAATCTGCAAATGCCTCATCATACCTTTTAGCTATTTCCTGTCTCCTGGATATCAACCCGGGCAGTTTTTTAAGCTGGCTTAATCCCAGTGCACACTGAAAATCTGTAATCCGATAGTTAAAACCAAGGGTGGTCATCTCATAAAACCATGACGCCTTCTGTTTACGCTGTTGAAAGCTGGAATTGATTCCATGGTTTCTGAAAATTCTCATTCTTTTAGCGAGTGCTTCATCATCTGTTGTAATCATACCGCCCTCTCCGGTTGTAATATGCTTAACCGGATGGAAGCTGAATATATTCAGCTTCGCCAGAGAGCCGACCTTACGGCCCTTATATTTTCCACCGAGAGAATGGCAGGCATCTGATACAGATGTAATATCATTGAATTCAGCGACTTGCTCCAGACTTTCATAATCACAGGGATGACCTGTGTAATCTACAGCGATAACAGCCCTGGTCCTCGGCGAAACAGACCTTGCCGCCTTAACAGGATCGATTAAAAGCGTATCACTGTCCACATCACAGAACACAGGAGTGCCGCCCTGAAATACTACGCTGTTGGCAGTGGCTGCAAAGGTCATGGCAGGCACTATAACCTCGTCACCGGGTGATATCCCGAGCGCAAACATGGCGGTGTGAAGAGCGGCTGTGCCGCTGCTGACCGCAACGGCATATTTTGCATTAACATCATTTGCAAAAGCATCTTCAAATTCCGGCACTTTTGGGCCTGTAGTCAGCCAGTCTGATTTCAGAACATCTATTACAGATGAAATGTCTTTCTCATCTATATATTGATGGCTGTATTGTGAAGTCCTCATAAATTTTCAATCATCTTTCTCAGGTCATCTGTTGTTAACCACCAGGTGTTTGTTCCTGAATTGTATTCAAAATCTTTTTTTACCGGTTTCCCGCCGTTCTTACTGAAACGGCGTCCAAAAAACCTGAAGTCAGGCTGAATTAAATAATGATTTTTGTACTCAAGGGTCATTCTTGAATCATCCACCGGCACCATTATCTCATGCAGCTTTTCGCCAGGCCGAATACCGATAATTTCAGTACGGCTCTCCGGTAAAATTGCTTTTGCAAGATCAACTATTTTCATGCTTGGGATTTTAGGGATAAATAACTCCCCGCCAACCATGTGATCAAGACATTTCAGAACAAAATCAACTCCTCGCTCCAGCGTTATCCAGAAACGTGTCATACGCCTGTCTGTAATTGTAAAAACCCCCTTTTCTCTCTGCTTAAGAAAAAACGGAATTACACTGCCCCTGCTACCGACCACATTGCCGTAACGCACAACGCTGAATACTGAACCGTCATCTCCTACATAAGAGTTGCCGGCTATGAATAATTTATCTGAACATAATTTTGTTGCACCATAAAGGTTTATGGGGTTTGCAGCTTTGTCCGTACTTAATGCAATAACCTTTTTAACACCCTGGTCAATAGCAGCATTAATAATATTTTCAGCTCCCAGGATATTAGTTTTCACCACTTCAAAAGGGTTATACTCGGCGGCTGGTACCTGCTTTAAGGCAGCCGCATGAATTACATAGTCAACATCACGAAACGCACGATATAGCCTGTCTTTATCTCTAATATCACCGATAAAGTAGCGCATGCATGGATACTTTTTATCTGAAAAAACCTGCGCCATTTCAAATTGTTTAAGTTCATCACGACTAAAAATAATAACTTTTTTAGGCCTGTATCTTTTTAATATAACCTCTGTGCATTTTCTTCCGAATGAACCGGTGCCGCCGGTAATTAATATTGATTTGTTATTCAGCATTTCAAGCGCCTTGCAGGATTAAAGGGTCCCTGCCATATGTGAAGAAAGCCGGGCATGATGCCCTATCTTCTCCGGAGTTAACTCATAATTGTTCTTGATGGCTTTGAATCTCCTGCAGCATCTGATGTGATGAACAATTCAAGTGCTTTGTTCACGATACACCTGGTCAGGTAGGAAAAACAGCCTTCTTTCAGGCAATAGCTGGAGCCTGACCTTTCTTCAGTATAACGACAGTTATGACAGGTTTTAAGAAGCATTCTTTCTATAGTGCAAGCGGACTTCGTCCCTCTCACTCCCATAAACACAAAACTAAAAAGTTAAAAGTAGCGAGCCTGCCTGCCGATAGGCAGGTAGAGAATCTGCAGGTTCCTGATTTTTATTTTTCTTGCTGCTCTCTACCCGCTACTTCTGCTCATAATCAATCCGTGTCAACATAATCTATATCAACGATACATCTTACTGATGATTCAATAGCGTCAACCGATATCACCAGGGTCGTATTTTTTTTCCTTTTTTCCAGGATATAGCCTTCAAGTCCCTTTAGAGGTCCCTTTTTGATTACAATTCTGTCACCTTTATTTAAATAGGGGTAAGGGTCTATTTTAATCCTGTTTTCAATCATGATCCTCAATGAATTTATAACTGAATCCTCTACAGCTATGTATTGATCATTAAAATGAACCACACAGACCACTCCTTTTTGAGAAAGCACTTTTACTCTGTTATTTAAGGAAAATTTTGCAAAGCAATAACTTTTAAAAAACGGGGCCTCAATCTGTTTTACCCTGTCAACCCAGCTTCTCCTGAGAGTAATCTTGGGGGTGAATGCTTCTACTCCCTTTTTAAGCAATTCACTCTCTACAAATTTTTCGTGTCGGGACCTCGTATAGAGCGCAAACCATTTATCTGCCACTTCAGGCGCTTGAAGACTATCAGCTATTATTGTCCGGTCTCTGTCCCGGATTTTAAGCGGATCAGCTGTTATTATCATGTTTTTCTCTCATATTTTTTATTTCCTTTTTGGCAATACGCACCGCAAAAGGATCAGGATTCTTCAGGCTGAGGACTGCCTGCCACATTGTCCCTGCTTCGGTTTTTTTGCCCAGACTCTGATAAAGTCTTGCCAAACTGAAATAAGTCCAGCAGTTGTGAGGATTTGATGCAGATGCTTTCTTCAGGATTTCAATCGATACCCCCGTCAGACATTTTGCAAAATACCTGTGCAATTCAAGACGTGTTTCCGTAAATTGTTTCATTTTTCCCCCAACGCCCTTTTGGCAATTTGATTTACCTCTGGATTTGGATTTTCCAGGTTAAGAATTGCACGCCACATTTCTTTTGCTTCAGTTTCTCTGTCCTGGTTCTGATATATTTCAGCCAGGCCAACATAAGGCCATATGTTCTCCTTGTCCAGGTTCAGCGCTATCTTAAAGTGCTTAACTGCTAATCCCTGCTTTTTAATTTTTTCATAGCTCTTTCCAAGCCAGTAATATGTTGCGCTGTCCCGTGAACCAAGCTCTATAGCCTTGTGAAACGCTTTCACCGCATCATCATTCTTTCTCAGCTTATAATAGATCCGGGCTGCTAAAAGGTAAGTCTTTACGTCATGTTTGTCTGAATTGATTTTCTCAGAGATTTTTGCAAGAACGATTTTATCCTCTTTAATCGTTCTTTCTGACAAACCCTTCTTGTTAAAATAGTTCCTTAATGCAAAGCGGCCCTCAGCTGTATCCGGGACTATATCAGACAGCGAATCATAATCCCCCGTTATCCGGTAATAAGCTTCAAGCGCTTCATCACTTAATCTGGCCTCCAGGGCAACTGCTCTTCTATATTCAGACACTCCCTTCTTAATATCCGCTTCAGTTAAGCGGTTAAAAAGCCAGATCGCATAAGCACGATAGCGGTATGGATTATTCGGATCAAGACTGATCGCTTTTTGAAAATGCATGTGAGCTGAATCCGTATACCGATTCACTGATGCCCGCAGCAGGCCGGCAAGTTGACCATATGTCCAGGCAAGAGATTGATGGTATTTGCTGTTTGTAGGATTAAGTTCAACGGCTTTTCTGAATTTCCCAAGCGCATATTCTGTATCGCCCACTGTATGCCGCTTTAAATACAATTTGCCTAGCTGATAATGATAAAGAGCGTTTGCAGGGTCAAGCCGCACTGCCATTTCCATATTTCTTATTTCATTTTTTGTGTTAAGTGCATAATAGTCTGCCAGCGCTGGACGAATAACAGCTGCAACAAAAATAACCGCTAATAACAGAATGGGGGCATAGTGAATAAGACGCTTGTGGCCAAATTCGTATGTCCTGCGCTGCACATAATGCTTATAATTCAAAAGTGATAAAAGCAGGGATAGAATAATCACAGTTAAAATAGCGGTAGCCGGGATATGGAGATTAAAATCAGCAAAAGAGTGGACAAGTATACTAGTTAAAGAACCCAGAATACCAATACATAAACCTGTAATGTAAAGATCGTTGCGCTTATAAAAACGACTCAGTAGTCCGGCAGCGAACCACAAACCGCTGATTACGAAAAGGGAGAAGCCGGCAACACCTATTTCAGAGAGAAGCTCCAGAAAGTCATTATGAGCATACATAAAGATGTGTGGCAGTCTCTCCATCTGGTATTTGGGGAATATGTAACTGAATGTCCCCAGACCTGTGCCGAACACCGGGTAATCTTTTACTATTTCAAGGGTTCCGTTCCAGACAGGCAGTCTGCCGCCAAAGTATAGTGATGTGATTTCAACCTTTATGCTCATAATTCTTTCAAGCACAGGGGTTGCTCCAATCCATGCAACGGCCGAAACAACAAAAACTACAGCAATGGACAGGATCCACCTTTTTCTCTTAATGGATTTTCTTGTAAATAACAATACCGACATACATGAAAGAGACGCTATGAAACTGAACATACCTCCCCGTGACATAGTAAAAAATAAAGCGGCGCTCATAACAATTGCGCAGAAAAAAAACAGGAATTGCCTGGCATAAGCCATATCCAGCGGCACATAGCCCTGATGTCTTATCAAAAGAAACCCGAAAGCCAGGGGTATGATCATCCCTAAATAACCTGCATAGTGGTCTGGATTTATAATACCGCGCGGAGCTTCAGCCCCAAAGTACCTCATCAGGAAAAAGATAGCCATCAAAAAACCCACAGCTATTATGATCGATAATATCCGGTTAATCTGCTGTCTGGTTTTAATCGTATGCACAGCAACAAGAAAAATTACGGCATATGAAATTATTTTCAGAAGTTCGGTTCTGGTCGCCCAGGGGTAAACAGACCCCGGCAGAAGAATGAGAGATGAGGGATGGGGAATAAAAGAAAAGATTAACTGCATGGAAACATAAACAATAAAAAGTATGGCAAAAGAAATCACAGGATTGCGGTCGATTTCAAACCTGCCGTTTGCGATCATCTTAAAAACCCATAGAAGAAGCATTAAAACTGAAACCACCTCAAAGACAGCGACAGACCATGGTTCAACAGCACCATAAGCAAAGGGGGTAAATATCAACAAAAATATGAGGCAATATTCGATCAGCCTGCCGCTTATCGTTCTTTGTGAATCTTCCCGGTCATATATTTTATGCTGCATGTTTTTTCGTCCGCTCACAGTTCCTCTGCTATATCTTTAAGGTTTTCCATAAGCTCCTTCATTTCTTTATGCTGTTTGTTGGAAAAACTCAATAACTCCAGGCCTCTAATCGTAGTCCTTAACCTATCGCCCTTTTCGTTTTCTATGCCCAGCAAATCATCTAAATTGCTTCTCCTGAAACGACGGTGCCCGCCCGGAGTGCGAAAAGCTCTGATTTTTCCTTTTTTCTCCCAGTTTCGCAAAGTTAATGTAAAAACCCCGAGATATCTAGCCGCCCTGGATATCGAAAATATTTCGTCTTCCATTATGTTCATCCTTTGTTGAGTTTTTTTAATTTAGTGTTTTTGAATGTTCCTATCCCTGCGCTGCATGTTTTCGCCTTACTTGCTGACATCCTCCGAATAGTATCTGTAGTACTTATATGAATAATAATCACTATGGTGTGTCCTTAAATCATTCAGCACTACCCCCAGAACATTTGTTTTTGTATTTGCCAGTTTTTCCTTGACCCTTAATGTTATTGGAACATGAGCCTTACCGCTTCTGACCACATGTACTGAACCATCGACCATTTCTGCCAGAGCAACAGCATCTGTAACACTTGCGACTGGAGGAGTATCAAACAGCACAAGATCATATTGTTCTTTTGCATCGCGTATAAATTGCTTCATTCTGACCGAGCTGATGATTTCAGCAGGATTATTCGGGTTTTTGCCTGCTGTAACGACATGCAGATTTTCGATCCCTGTATCTTTAGCAATCGAATCCAGACTCGCATTTCTTAACAAATAGTCACTTAAGCCGGAACTCCTTTCAAATACAAAAATATTATGGAGCTGAGGCTTCCGCATATCGGCATCTACCACTAAAACCCTGCTCCCTTTTTGGGAAAAGGCTATAGCTAAATTAGTACATGTCATTGTTTTGCCTGCCTTGGGTTCTGCACTCGTTACAACCAGCGCAGAACTCGTATCTTTTGGGATCAAATAAAGAATTTCAGTACGGACATCCCTGTATGCCTCTGCTGCAGGGGACCGCGGCTGAAGATTTACCACCTTATTCTTCTTCTGTTCATTTTTGTCCATAATTTCCGGGATACCTCCCATAAAATTGGATTCCAGAATATCCCTGACATCCTGAGGTGATTTAATGGTTGTATCCAAATAGTCAACAAAAAATCCCAGACCGACCCCCATCACAAGACCGATCACTATTGACAACATCATATTCATCGGCAGGTTAGGTTTTACCGGCGCTAACGATACTTCTGCCTTGTTAATAACACTGATATTATTGACGTTTAGTGTGCTTGACAGATCAATCTCCTTTTGACGCACCATAAGAGTTTCATACATGCGTTTATTGGTCTGAACCTCTCTTTCAAGAGCCATGTACTCCATTGTTTTGTAACCATCATTAATATCTTCCAGCCCGTGAATCTTGTTTCTTAGCGATTTTATCTGGGCCTTCAGCTCAATTATTTTCGGATGACTGTTGGTATACCGCTGGGAATAATTTTCAAGCAAAGCATGCAGTCGAACATAATCAGCTCTCACATCTTCATTGGCAGTCCCCCCCGTTGTCCAGGGCAGAATTTTGATATTATGCTGTTTTCTATATTTTGAGAGCGCCAGTTCAGCTTCTCTAAGTTTTTCCCTTTGCTCATATATCTTTTTTGAGAGCCATTCCACTGCGTTGTTGGCAGCTGAAGTATTCCCTTCGAGGTTCTGCCTGATATACACATCTGCCACAGTATTGGCAATCTTTGCCGACATAACAGGATCCGGGTCTTCAGCACGTATTTCAACTAATTGACTCTTACTGACCGGCAATACTTTTATCGCATCATAAAGTCTTTTAACAAAATTGATTTTTGCAGGGGTGTCACTATTTTTCAGGCCGAGAAAACCGGATGCTTTCCCTAAAAAATTTTTCAGGATCGTCGAATTTATAGATACCAAGAATTCTTCCACCGGACTGCTTTCTTTAATCGTATTACTCTGCTTTAAATTGAGTATTTCAGCTACTCTTTTCAAGAGCAGATGGCCCTTGATCAGCTTATACTGCGTCTCATAATACTCTTTATAGGCATGGTAGTCTCCAGGACCCATTGGAGTAACTTCCTGTACCGAGATAACCTTGGGGCTTTTCTGCTCTATAAGGAGTGTAGTTGTAGCGGAATAAATCGGAATCTGTTTAAGTGTTCCGATAAGTCCAACCACAAAGACCACAATAAAAACGGTAATTATGATCCAGCGCCGGCGCATTATGATTTGAAAATAATCCTGAAGATGAGGCTGGTTTTGCATGATCTTTACCCCTTTTCTTTAATTAATACGTATTAACATTAATTTGAAAAACCCTTCTGCATGCCTACGGGACGTAAACCTGCCGATAGGCAGGGATTATCACAGCTTTGTCTGCGAAAATCTGTTTTTCTATCTGCTACCATCTGCATTCTTTTTACCCAGTTTTATCAGCAATTATCAGAATTTAAATTTTTCAAAAAAAATAATAAGTACTGCTTCAAAACAGGCTCTCCGGCACAAAAACAATATCGCCCCGTTTAAGCAGTACATCCTCTGTCTGATCCTTGCTTTTACTGATATCTGCCACTTTTACCGTAAATGCTTTCTTTTCACCCTCCTCAACACGCATAACTTTAACCTTATTCCTGCTGGCAAACTTGGTGAATCCCCCAGCCATACTGATAGCCTCGAGCACGGTAATTCCTTCCTTTAAGGGGTAAGAATCCGGTTTTTTTACCTGGCCTGTTATGGTAATAGTGCTCTCCGGCACAAAAACAATATCGCCCCTCTGTAATTCAATATCCTGTGAACTATCCCCTTTCCTGCTTATATCAGCTACCCTTACTGTGATAATCTTCTTTTCATTGTTTTCCATTCGCATGATTTTGACTTCGTTTTGTGCGGCCATCACTGTAAATCCTTTTGCAAGGCTTATCGCTTTCATTACCGTCAGGTGTCCTTTTAAAGGATATGAATCCGGTTTGTTGACCTGGCCTGATACTGTAATAGTGCTGTACTCTTCAATAAAAACCGTTACCTGGGGGCTTTTAAGATATTTCCTGAATTTCTCCTTTAATCTGCCTTCCAGTTCCGATACTGTAAGCCCTTCAGCACTGATCTCGCCTAAAAGAGGAAGAGAGATATATCCGCTGGAGGAAATCCTTACTTTCCTGTTAAGTTCATCTTCCCTGTAAACAGTAACTTCAAGGACATCTTCCGGACCCAGACGGTATTCCTGTGCATAGACAACTGCGCAGATAGAGCAGGACAGGAATAACACGGCCCAACCAATGCTTCTAACAGCAAACCTCCAAAAATACCGGAACTTTTTCATCTATAACAATCCTCCTCTGAAAAAAGCAGCGAGTAGCAAGTAGCGAGAAAACTGAAAGGTAAAATCCTGAAATCTCTCTACGCTCTGCATTCTACTTTTTTATATTTCAGAATGTTACTGATACCTGCGCAAATACCCTATGGTCGTCATAATCAAAAACATCAAAGTTTGAACTGCGCTGTTTAAATTCATATCCCGCGCTTAAAAAGCACCATTCCCGGATTTCGTATTTAGCACCGGCAGTTATTCCCCACAATGAATCCTTTCTTTTATCGGTCTTTGTGCCTTCTATTGTCTCATCCGGATACCGGTTATACTGGAGAAAAGTACCGCCGTTAAACCATAGGCGGTCTGAATACTGATGGTCCAGCTTAATTGCGATATTATTTACTTCGAAATAGCTGTTAGTGGAATAGGAGGATTCCTGCGATGTCCTCTCGGCTGACAGGTTCACTACAGTTCTTTCCGGAGTAACATCGTATTGAATGTTTCCAAACAGTGCAAAACCCGTAAAATCATCTTTATCCCTTTCGTCATATTTTGCCTGCCGATATCCGGCTTTTACCGTTCCCGTCACTTTCGGCCAAAGAGCCCCTACCGCTCCCAACCGGCCCTGATGATATTTTGAGTCGCTGTTAGTTACGTTATCATCGTACGAAATGACGCCGTAATTATATTCAGCAAAGACAGATGTCTTAGGGAACGTCTGGTAAAAAACAGTACCGGTAAACATGTTATCTGTCTTATCAAGATTATCAAGGTCATCATAGTCATCTGTTATCAGCCTGTAACCGCCTTCCAGTCTTAACTTGTTTCTGTCATAAGCGATGATTGAATCAAAGGTATTTCTGTACCTTTTATCAAGGGTGGTTCTTTCGGAGTCTGGCTGATCAGCGGTTTTCTGAAACTCATCTTCCAGCTTCAGACTGAAGTCATTGGTAAATACCAGATCAAGCAATCCCCTGGCTGTATGATCGACCCTGCTGGGTTCTTCGTTATCCCAGTACTCAATAATATCTGCCTGATATGACACCTGCAGCAGAAAGTCTTCTTCTTTTTCCGGAACAAGCGGGACCCTCAATTCAAACCCTAAAGCAATATCAGTGATAAAATCATCATTTTCATTCTCTGATTCGAGGAATATGTTAGAGTCATATGTCTGATTAACAGAAGCAAATGGATGGACCTCAATAGCGCCTATCCTTATATTTGATTTCTGCCCGGTAAATACCGTGCCTGTAAAAAAAATAAGAACCAAAAGTACTGCCAGTATTAAGCTAAAAAAACTCTTTTCCCTTCTTGCTGAAAATGACATTGTGCTTCCTCCTTATGGTCTGAACGGACTTGCTTCAGTCCTTTCTGGTTCAGCGGGTTCTTCCCGTATTGAAATTTCTCTTGTTTTTGCAGGAAACGTTGCGATTTCACCCATAGCACAACCCGGTGTATTGATCGTCGCTCCTTCAGGCGCTGTTTTGATCTTTCCATCGATCGCCGTAACCTTGATCTCTCCGCTTTGAGAGCTGACATATACAGTTCTGGTTTCTGCGTCTGCGCTTATTCTTGCGGCCGCGCGCTCTGACACAGAAGATTTAACGCAGGCTGTTACAGTTTCTATAATTCCCCTGACACCTATAACCTCCGCGACCCCTGTTGTCTTGTTCAGTCCGACCTGAACGTGCTGATTAGCTCTGAGCAGGACAGTTGTGTTTCCGGCAGCAACATCTATTTCGCCCGCATTTACTCTAAAATCCGCCATAGCGGTTCCCTGTTCAATAAAAACCGTAATCCAGTCACCTGCTTTGACTGTAGCTACAGAGTTCCCCGCAACTACCTGAACAAATCCCTCTGCTATCGCAACGTCCATACTCCCGCCTAAAATCTCAATAGTTGCGCCTGACGGTATATCAGGAAGGCTCTCTCCAGCCATAACAGTTGAGACATTGCCGTCCGGGTTTGTAATTCTGATAGAGTCGGTACGGTTAAAAACTATATCCTCAGCATTTACTGTTTGATAAAATGCCGTAAGGATAAAAAACAGAATAAGACCCCCTGAAAATATTTTTTGTCTCATTTAACTAACCCCCTTTTTTTCTTCTGTCCTGTTTGCCAACATATTGTTTGTTTACCTTTTTTGTGTATGCCCTTATACGAGCGGGTTCACTCATGGAGTGTTTTACGCTGCACCAGCTGTCCAATCTTTTATGAACATCTTCCAGATCAAAGGGCTTTCTGATAACATCAATAGCCCCTGAATCGAGAGATTTTTTTAAGTTATCAGCAGTACCGTATCCCGTTATAATTATTATTCCAGTGCCTGAAGAGTACTGAAGCACCTGCTTTAACCTTTGACAGGTTTCAATGCCGTCCAGGCCCGGCATTTTTATATCGAGGAATATTAAATCCGGTTTTATTGTCTTTGCATAGGAGATTGCACTCTGTCCGTTTCCGATTGATACTGTAACATGCCCCTTTGCCTCAAAATATGTGCAAAGCACATCCCTGACAACCTCTTCATCATCTACGACCATAATAACTCTGGATCTTGACATATCAGGCTCTCCCCATTCTCAATTTATAAGGTTCCCTATCATTATCATCAGGCTTCGTACCCCGTGTTTTACCTGTCAGCAATTTATTTCATCCAGTTTTCTTTTATATTCGTCTGTTTTCGTTTCTTCACTTACACTATTTCTTACTTCGAGCCATGCCTGTATCCTGAGGTGCACGTCATTAAGGTCAAAGGGTTTTTTAATAACATCAATGGCGCCTTTGTTAAAAGATTCCTCTACGTTTTCAGGTGTGCCATAACCGGTTATGATAATAATTCCTGTGCGTGGGGATGATTTCAGAGCCTGCTTTAACTTGCCGCAGGTTTCAATTCCGTCTATCCCGGGCATCTTGATATCGAGCAAAACAACATCAGGTTTTATCGTTTCCGTGAACTTAACAGCGCTCTGTCCATTTTTTAGCGCAACGGTTTGATAGCCCTTATTTTCCAGAAAGGTGCACAAAACATCTCTGATAACTTCCTCGTCATCAATTATCATTATAAGTTTTGTGTTTGACATAGAGCCTCAGTTTTTAAGTTCAATTGATCACCTGATTTATTTAAAAGTTATTTTTATCTGCACTCTATTCATTCAAATGCTCAAGGATAATAATACTTAATATTATTAAATAGCTTACTATGTATAGGGTTTTTCTAAATTAAACGATATTAAAAGATAATATAATACTGAATATCATATTATCTACGCATTGTCAAGCTAAAAATATAATATAATATAATATTTTATCAGGATGTCTTTTTTTGGTTAGAAGTGGATTTTAAGAGATACTGTAAGGTTGAAGGCTGAGTTCAAGAAACAGGATGGTTCAATTTAGAAATACACGATAAAAACCTTTGCTTTTAATGTGTTAAAGCACTCTGTCTTTCTGTAATTTTTATTAATTATCAAAATTTATCCTTGATACCGTCTAATCCTGATGCGTAATGTAGATTTCATTAAATACAGGGGCAAGTTCCTTAAAAGCATTTAAAACATCTATGTCAAAATGTTCAGGCATTGTTCTGCCGTCTCCTTCTGTTATGACTTTAAAAACTTCCCGATGAACAAGCGATGATTTATAAGGCCTTTTACTCATAAGCGCATCGTATTGGTCGCAAATGTTCACTATCCTTCCTTCGATCGGGATATCCTCGCCTCTTAACCCTTTAGGGTAACCTGAACCGTCCCATCTTTCATGATGATTCAGCGCAATTGAAGCAGCCATCTGAATAACATGATTTGTCGAGCCCGAGAGCATCTTCTCCCCTATAGTTGTGTGCGTCTTTATAATCTCAAATTCTTCTGTTGTCAGGGACCCTGATTTCAGTAATATCTCATCCTGTATGCCGATCTTCCCAATGTCATGGAGTGCACTTGTATAAGTAATTGCCTCTATAAAATAGACCGGCATTTCCATATACTCAGCGATCTTGTTTGAAAACAGTCCGATCCTGGAGATGTGAGCTCCGGTGTCTGTATCCCTGAATTCAGCGATTGTTGTCAATCGTTTTATAACCTCCCTGCTAAGTTCAACTACTTCCTGAGTTTTCGTTCTCACTATGTCCTCAAGTGTATGAGTGTAATTACTCTCCATAAGAACAAGTTTATTATGACTGACTGCCTTTTCTATTGTATGCAGAAGTTGCTCAGGCTTATAAGGCTTTGGTATAAAATCAAACGCACCGCTCTTTACCGCACCTATAGCAAGGTCAATATCTGTATATGCAGTCATTAAAATTACGGGGATTTTGGAATTAAAAGAGTGTATCTTCTTAAGCAGTTCAAGCCCTGAACCTCCCGGCATTCTTATATCTGTCAAAATAATATCAGCCATGTTATCCCTCAGTTTTTTCATTGCATCGGCAGCATTGTTGCAGGTGGAAATCGAGTAGTCATATTCATTCAGAATCAATGAAACTGACTCAAGTATATAAGGGTCATCATCAACAATAAGTATGCTTCCTTTACTTTTCGGGGTCAATTAACCAGCACCTCCCGTACTTTCTGCAGAAGATCCTGCGGTGAAACTGGTTTTGAAATGAAATTAAGCCCTTCTTCAAAGATTCCTCTTACATAAATACTGTCACGTGGATAGCCGCTTATAAAAAGAGCTCTGATATCCGGACGAATATCACGTATTTGCAGGTAGACCTCTATACCGTTTAGCTTCGGCATTACAACATCAAGAAGAGCAAGCTGTATTTTGTCCTTGTCCTGTCTAAATTTCTCTATTGCTTCTTTCCCGTCCGAAGCCTCTATAACCTTATAACCGAATTCCTTAAGCACTGTCTTTATGTTTTCCCTTACCCCTGCCTCATCCTCTGCCACCAGAACTGTTTCTGCTCCTCCGATTAGACCGGCAACATCTATATTTTCTTTTTTCTCAACCGCCTGCTCAACTATCGGGATATATACATTGACTGTCGTGCCCTTACCCTGTTCACTCAGGATATTTACATACCCGCCATATTTTTTAATTATCTCGTACACTATTGAAAGTCCAAGGCCTATGCCTTTTCCGACTTCTTTGGTAGTAAAAAAAAGTTTAAATACTTTTTCCCTTGTCTTCTCATCCATGCCTGTACCGGAATCAGATAAAGAAATAAGAGCGTATTTGCCCTCTTTGCCATAGCCATGGGTATTTATAAAATCACTGTTTATCTCCACCTGTTTTGTCTCAATTGTCAAAAGTCCGCCGTCAGGCATTGCGTCACTCGCATTATTTGAAATATTAATTAAAACCTGTTCCATTTGCCCGTTGTCCGCCATTACTGTTAAATCGATATCCGAATACAAAGTTTTAAGCCTGACCTTACTGTTTATAATCCTTGATATAATTTCTTCTGCTTTTCTAACACTCTCGTTTACATCCACGGTCTCCAGCTCAATCATGTGCCCTTTGCTTAAAGCAAAGAGATTTTTGGTAAGACCTGTTGCCCTCTCTATTAATATAAGCATCTGGTTGATATTGTGAACCAAAGGACTCTTCTTTTTAATCTTCATCTGTAGAATATTTCCATACCCTGCCAGAGCAGTAAAGATATTGTTATAGTCGTGAGCCACTCCTCTTGCAAGCTGACCCAAAGCCTCCATTTTATGCAGCCGGATAAGCTGAGTCTCAAGATTCTTGCGCTCGGTAATGTCTTCACCTATAGATGTTATTCCGATAATTTCCCCGTCAGTGCCATACAAGTGTGAAATATTCCATGAAATTAATCTTTTTTTGCCTGTTCTGGTTTTAATTTCGTTTTCATAGTGGATACTAACCTCATGTTTAGAAATATTATTATGATGCATCTGCTTGATTTCATCTCTTGTTCCGTCGGGAACAAAAATATCAAACCAGTCCTCGCCCAATATTTCTTTATGCGTCCATCCGGTCAGACTTAAAAGAAAGTTGTTGGCATAAGTTATGACCCCTTCTGTATCAAACTGAACTGCTATTAAATGCAAATTTTCCAGGGTTTCGCGAAAACGTCTCACCGACTCTTTAAGCCCCCGTTCAGTTTTTTTGCTGTTTGTGATGTCAAAAATATAGTGTACGTACAGGTTTTCGGTAAAAGGAACCCATATCCCCTTATAATATGTACCTTCATATTCAACTTCTACACTTCTCGGTTTGTTGTCAGACCATACTTCTGGAGCAAGGCAAAAAGGACAGGCGCTGTCTCTTTTTGTACATGTCCTGAAGCATGTTTCGCCTGTAACAGCGCCGATTTTTCTTGCAGCTTCATTGCTGGCAACTATTACTCTTGTCCCTTTTTTCAAAATCATGGCTATACAGGGTATATTGTCCAGAAGAACATTGCGCAAATATGATTCCTTTTGCAGCAATAGCTCCATTTGCTTGCGCGCAGCAATCTCTTTATTTAAGCTGTTAAACGCTGAGGCGGTTTTTTTAAAGTTATTTGTCATTTGGCTATAATCGGCTGATAAGCGACCGTCATTGCAGAATACAGCAAACTCTTTATAAGGGGTTCTTTCTTACAAAAACGAGCGTAAGGCAATTAGACAGGAAAATACTTTTAATTTATTAAACCTCCTAAACCGCTGCCAAGGTGCCAGGTTACTTTTTCTGTGTACTTAAGTGATCTTGAAAGCTCATCCTTGATATCTCTTACTTCAAACCATATGTTTATCCGCTGGTTTACGTCCTCAAGATCAAACGGTTTTTTAATAACATCAATAGCGCCTGAGCTGAATGCTTTCTCAACATTTTCTTTGGTTCCGTAACCGGTGATCATTATTATTCCTGTGCCGGGAGATGACTTCAAAAGCTGTCTTAACTTTTTGCAGGCTGTAATCCCGTCCAATCCCGGCATTCTTATATCCATAAGGACTACATCGGGCTTTTCTTTCTCGGCGCGGGTAATAGCGCTCTGTCCATCTGAAAGGGCCAGAGTTTTATGCCCTTTTCTCTCAAGAAATGAACATAAAACATCCCTTATAACTTCTTCGTCATCCACTACCATAATAAAATTCTGCTTTGACATTTTATTGCGCCTTAATTTTTTATCTTCAACCGGTTATATTTTTCAACTTTAAAAAAACCTTTACAATTTCCGGGTCGAAATGTGTGCCGGCAAGGGAATGGATATTGTTAAGCGCATCTTCCTTTGAACATGCACGACGGTATGGACGGTTTGAGCACGATGCATCAAATACATCTGCCAGCGCAAAGATTCTTGCAGAAAGCGGAATGTCTTTACCTTTAAGTCCTCTTGGATATCCGGTGCCGTCCCACTTCTCATGATGACAGTAAGGTATGTCAAGAGCAGGCCGCAAGTATTCTATAGGATATAACATCTCGTAAGCATACTCAGGATGACGCTTCATTATTTTCCATTCTTCATCTGTTAAAGGCCCTGGTTTCAGAAATATCCTGTCAGGTATGCCCATCTTGCCTATGTCATGCAGGAGCGCGCCTCTTTTAATGTTCACAAGTTCTTCCTGTTTTATCCCTATTTCATGGGCTAATTCAAGTGTCATGTTCGTAACCCGTTGTGTGTGTCCCTCGGTTTCTTTGTCACGCAGATCCATCGCGCGTGACCAGCCTTCTATAGTTTTGTCATAGGCAAGAAAAAGCTCAATATTAGTATGATGAATCCTCTCAAGCAAAGATGCATTGTCAATAGCAATTGCTGCCTGATTGGCAATGGTCTCAAGAAATTCCAGCCATTCAGGATCTGAGTGGAAAGGAGCACGGTTGAAAAGTTCCAAAACCCCGCTTACCTGACCTTTTGCGATAAGAGGTACTGCAAAATATACCTTAAAGTCCTCTGCAGCAAATTCACTGGAAGGTATGAAGCAATCAGGTTCATTTTTGAGATCAGGGATAGTTACAGTACATCGGTTAATTGCAGCGCGTCCGGCATGGCTTTCGCCCAATTTCAGACTTGTATGCCTTGGCACACTGGTGCGAAAACCTCTACTGACTACGTATTCCAGCATCCTGGTATGCTCATTTAAAAGCAGCACAGAGGCAGCGTCTATCCCGAGTTGTGTAGTAACCTGATCAAGTATAATATCAAGGGTAACACGCAGGTCGATACTTCCGGTAATGGCCCTTTCGGTCGAGCGCAGTGTGTTCAGACGTCTGAGCTGAAGCTGAATTTTTTTTTCTGCCTTCTCACGCTCGGCAACCTGCTCTTCCAGTCTTCCAACAGTTTCTGAAAGTTCAATAGTACGTGCCTTAACTCTCTGCTCAAGTTCGTTGTGGGCCCGCTGCAATTTTTCCTCCATCTGTTTGCGCTCTGTAATGTCTACTACAATACTGCTGATTGCCTGAATTTCACCGTCAGTTCCGCGAATTGGACTGACCGAGGCATAAGCCCAGAAAAAGCTGCCATCCTTTCTGACATAACGATTTTCAATGCTATAAGATCGGATATTATTGTTAACAAGCATCTCCATTTTCTTTCTGCTGGGCTCAATATCTTCCGGATAGGTAATATCCAGAACTGTTCTCTGCGCTAATTCCTCCGGGGTATAGCCAAAGGCCTCAACAGTTCTGGAGTTGAAAAGAGTGAAGCCTCCACCTGTGTCTGTAAGTGATATGCAAAAATCAGCGCTATCAAAAATCCCCCTGAAACGTTCTTCGCTTTCCCGAAGCGCTTCCTGTGCATTGGCTAATTCCTTATCTTTAGCTAACTCTGCTATAGCCCTTTTTATTACATGGGGGAGTATATCTTGCAAACCATGGTCTTTTACCATGTAATCCCTGGCGCCCATTTTCATCATTTCGACAGCTATATTTTCACTCCCTTTCCCGGTCACGATAATGAAAGGAATGTCAACCTTTCTCCTGGCCAATTGCTTAATAACATCCTTGCCCGTCATATCAGGCAGCATATAATCCAGTGTCATTAATGTGTATGGATTCTCCATTATTTTAGTAACGGCCTGCGTGCCTGAAAAAGCACTATCAGTCAGAAACCCTTCATACTGCAGAGCCTTTTGCATTTGACTGTTTAAACTTTTACTGTCCTCAACAACAAGAATTGTTGGCATGGAGTCTTTTTTGCTCTCTTCAGCGCTTTGTTTTATTTCGGCTAAATTCATTGGGCTGCTCTCTTACACTTTTAGTGCCGGGGATATAATTTCAGAGTTTTTTGGTCTCTTTTACTTTAAAAGGCGGGATTATTTCTTAAAAAAACGCGTAAAGACAATTAAGGAAAAAATATTTTTAATTTATTAAGCCTCTTAAACCACTGCCAAGGTACCAGGTTACTTTTTCTGTGTACAGCAGTGATCTTGAAAGCTCATCCTCGACATTTCTTACTTCAAACCATATGTTTATCCGCTGGTTTACGTCCTCAAGATCAAACGGTTTTTTAATAACATCAATAGCGCCTGAGCTGAATGCTTTTTTAACATTTTTTTCGGTTCCGTAACCGCTGATCATTATTATTCCTGTGCCGGGAGTGAACTGCCAAATCCGTCTTAACATTCGGCAGGCCGTAATCCCGTCCAATCCCGGCATTTTTATATCCATAAGGATTACATCGGGCTTTTCTTTCTCGGCGCGGGTAATAGCGCTCTGTCCATCTGAAAGAGCAAGCGTTTTATGACCTTTTTTCTCAAGAAAAGAACATAAAACATCCCTGATAACTTCTTCGTCATCCACTACCATAACAAAATGCTGATTTGACATTTTATTGTCTCCTTTAACATCCATAATTATAAATACATATGAAATTTCTGTTCATGCTATACCTGGTGAGTTATCCAGATATTGTTTCAGGGCTTTTTCTACTATATGCCTTCTATATGTTTCCTGATCCTGTCTTCCCATCTCTTTGTTAAGTCTCCAGCTTACTTTTGCCAGATACACAAGTGAGCGTACAGTACCGCTGTCAATTTTCCTGACCTGAAACCAGGTATCGATCCGGCTGTCAATATCTTCCAGATCAAACGGTTTTTTAATAACATCAATAGCGCCTGAGCTGAATGCCTTATCCATATTACGGCGTGAATCATGGCCGGTAATCATCATTATTCCTGTGTAAGGAGAGGAGTGCCACATTTGTCTCAACCTCTGGCAGGCAGTAATCCCGTCCAATCCCGGCATTTTAATATCCATAAGAACTACATCTGGTTTTTCCTTCCCGGCACTTGTAATAGCGCTTTGTCCATCTGAAAATGCCAGGGTCCTATACCCCTTTTTTTCAAAAAAAATACATAAAACATCTCTGACAACTTTTTTATCGTCCACAACCATGATAAGTTTTGATGCAGATCTAAGCATAATACCTCTCTCCCTGATATTTTTGATTTCTTATTGACCTCTCATTTTTAAAATTGATCTTCCCTGCAGCAAGACCGCGGGGAACCTGCCCGCCTGCCGGCAGGTACGCTCGCTATCCATTTAATGTTCCCTGCGGAAACCTAATGTAAGGAAAAACTTATCATTATCATATTCTCTCACTTCCGTTCGTTATCCATTGATCTTCCCTGTGACAAGACCACAGGAAATCCTGAACGTTTAGTGAACAATAGTGAGCGAATACTAATAAACAGATAATTTCCCTGCGTTGTGTTACCAGAGGTAACACTAATGTTAGGATTTTTTTTCATTACATTCACTCACTCAACCCCGCGGTAAAACTGCGGGGATTACGCCTGCCTGCCGGCAGGCAGGCTCGCTATTCATTTAATTAATCCTTGTTCTATGCTGTTGTTCTTTTGCAATGCCTTTTGCAATGCCTTTTGCAATCAGATACTTGCTTACTTTTTTTGTATATTCCTTTAAACGTAAAACATCATCTTCAATACTGCATTTGTCAAACCATGTGCTTATCCGGTATCTGACATCATCAAGGTCAAAAGGCTTTTTAATAACATCTATAGCGCCTTTATTGAGTGATTCTTCCACATTTCCTGGAGATGCGTAGCCGGATATAATCATCACCCCTGTACGTGGAGATATAGGTGGTATCAGATTTAAAATATAGCAGGTTTCAAATCCGTTCAAACCGGGCATTTTTATATCAAGAAGCACTAAATCGGGTTTGTTCTTCTCAGCATAGGAAATAGCGTTCTCTCCTGTGTTCATCGCTACTGTTTTATACCCCTCTTTCTGAAGAAAAGAACATAACATGTCTCTGATAATCTCTTCATCATCAACAACCATTATCTGTTTTGACTCAGACATATCGACTCAACTTCCTGATTCAGTATTTTACAGCGTGTTACCAGGCAAAGCTTCGCCCTCTTACACACATATCAGCCCCTGTTAGGAAAAAACTTCTAACATCCTAACACTGACTTCTGTCACAGCCATGTTCACATTTGAAATCAATACTCACATGGCTTTCAAACAGCAGATTATCCTGCTCACTGCACCGTTTCTGAACCAGAAACCGGAAACATCCAATGACCGGAGAAATAATAATCATAAGCAAAAGCGCTTAAAACAGATGTTTTTATCCTGATTTTCCAGCATTTTTTCTTATCACATCTTTTATACAGCTGCTGAGTGTTTGAATGTCAACAGGTTTGGCTATAAAGCACCTCCCCCCTATTTCATTGATTGATTTAATACCGACTTCCTTTTTGGTCACAACAGCGGTCAGGAATACTACGGGTATTTCACTTGTTGCAGGGTCATTGAGTAAAATTTCAGCAACTTCAGGACCGGATATCTGAGGCATATTAACATCGAGCAGAATTAAATCCGGTTTTTTCTCTCTGGCCAATCCTATCCCTTCTTCACCACGTGTAGCTGTAAATACTTCAAATTCACCTGTCTGCTCCAGATTTTTTTCTGTAAAGAAACAAAAGTCTTTCTCATCATCAATTAAAAGTATCCTGTTTTTTTGTGCCATCTTGCCACTCCTTTTTTAATTGCTTATGCTTTTGGGGTTGATAGTAATTTTATGATAAATTTCGTTCCTTTATTTGCTTCACTCTTCACATTTATAGTTCCTTTATTTCTGTCTAATATCATGCGTACGATACTTAAGCCCAGACCTGTTCCCTTGCCCGGCTCTTTAGTAGTAAAAAAAGGATCAAATATCTTTGATAATATATCGGGGGGAATCCCTTTCCCTGTGTCTGCAACCTCAACGATGACGTTCTTCCCGGCTTTCTTTGACTTTTGTTCCGGATATATATTCAACATAAGCCGGCCGCCATCAGGCATCGCATCGATTGAATTTGAGCACAGATTAAAAAATGCCTGCCTAAGCATGACGGGATCGGCTCTGCAGCTGATATCTTTTTCAGAGTAATCTTTTGTTATACTGATATTTTTAAAATCAGCCTGATTTTTAATCAGGGACACTGCCTCATCCATCAGCTTACAAACATTTATCGTAGTCAAATCAAGTTTGGACACACGTGAGAATTTCAAAAAATCGATAATAATATTATTTGACCTGTTGACTGACTCGGTTATCCTCTCTATAGCATTTCTTGTAATATCATCCGCTTTATCAGCCAGATTACTCTTGAGGAATTCCACCCCGCTCAGGATAATCCCCAGGGGGTTCCTTATTTCATGAGCAATATCAAATACCAGCTTGCCTACGGCTGCCATTTTTTCTGTCTGTATAAGCTGGTTTTGAGTTTTATTTAATTCAGCGATAGTGTTCTCAAGATCTTTTACCTTATCCTGCAGCTGACTGTACAACCGGTAATTTTCAATCACTTCCCCAGCCTGGTTAGCCAGCAGTGAAAGTAGTGCTTTTTCTCTTTCAGTGAAATTTTCACCTGAGATTTTGTCTGTTATATTAATTACACCTACAACATTTTTCTGCAGTGATTTAATCTGAAGAAGAAAGCTGATGAATGATTTAGTCTTATATTCTGATTTGTTTTTTCTCCTGAATCTGTTGTCCTGTTCAATATCAGTAACCAGAAGGGGTTTTCCGTCCTTGACCACTTTGCCGCAGATGCTTTCATCAAACTTTATTCTTGTGTTTTTTATTATTTCATCGCTTAACCCGCGCGCCGCTTTTATGCTGAACTCTCTGGTTTTATCATCAAGCAGCAGGATAGAGCCTCTTTTTGCTTTAACTATTTTAAGGGCTGAATCTAATATCTTTTCCAGGACTGAATTTAAGCTTGTAGCAGAAGTAGTCGCTGTCGCCTTGCTTATTTCAAAAAGCGTCATCAATTCACTCAGTTCAATATGCCCTATGGCAAATTTTTGTTTATCAAGGCATTTGCTTACTGTTGATGCCATTTCCTGCACATTAAAAGGTTTGCATATATAATCAAATGCTCCCAGTTTTATCGCTTCAACTGCTGACTCAACAGCGGGATAGCCGGTAATAACGATTACCTCTATGTGAGGGTTGGTCTTTTTTATTTCTCTAAGGACATCCAGGCCGTTTGTTTCAGGCATTTTTAAATCTGTAATCAGAAGGTTAAAGAAATCACTTTTTATTTTTTTGAGTACAGCATTACCATCTTTGGCTGTCTCAATAGCATATTTCTTCTTGTCCAGTGTCCTGCTTAACAGCTGACGGACAGTCAGTTCATCATCAGCGACTAAAATCTTTAACTTTTCCATAATAATCTGTTAATGTCTGATCTCAGTAAAAACTGAATTAAGCAAGGAGACTACGCTATAATATAATAATCTAAGCCATATTTATATATATTTGTCGATATAGTGCTATTTATTATAATATTAGCGAATATTGGCCTTGCTGTCAAGTGAAAAAACATAATCTTTTATAATTTTTTATCAGATATTATATCTTTGATATGACAGTAGCGTAGTGCTCCTGGCCTGATAACACTTAAAAGAGGGCGCGCGCATTAATCCTTTATAAAGTAAAGACAACAGGGATCTCGGGATACATAGGGTATTAATTTTTTTTAGCTCAACTAAGCCGGATCAATCAGGTTGATCCGGTAAAATGTAATTTTACTTGCCGTCTTTCTTTGTGTGGCATACAAAGCAGCCGATGCCGTCTGAACCGCCTCCGCCTGCTATTACTTCAGCATAATTCCACCTTAGGCTATCCTCATAAGGACTCGCATGGGCCCTGTGACAGGAAAGACACATCACAATATGCTTTCCACTGCTGGCAGAAACTAAAGCACTCGAATTGCCCGGGATAACAATTTTTGCAAGCGGCACTTCAATACTATATGAATTTGAATTCTCAGAATTATAATCAGCAAATTCACCTGTTCCGGGCAATGCTATATCTACAGGATGCCTTAACCAGACTGAATTGGCACCAACATCATTACCGCCCGGACCATGAAAGCCTCCATGACACTCTGCGCAAAACCCGCTGATTGTATTTCCGCCTGGAGATACCTTAGTGCTTTCAGTGCCTCTGTCAACAGCTCCTTTATATTCATTATGGTCTGCTGAATCAGCTGTCCGCTCCCAGTCTGAATCTTCACCGCCCTTAACACCGAGAAGAAAGCGATAACTCGTTCCAACAGAGTTCCCCTGGGCAGACTCGTCTATAGAGCCGAATTTAAGAGCAGAGTCTTTTGCATGATGGCTGCCTGCTATTGCCTCAAGTTCGTTCTGTTTTGTTCTATCGCCGTGACAGCCGAACTTACCGGCACATGTAAATTTAGCGCTGGTAAAACCTCCCCCAGACTGGGAAAACTCATCACCGGGTGGAAAGTTTTTACCGCTAAAATTATCATCTGCTTGTCCAAGACCTATAATATTATGGCCCCGAGACATATTGTTCCCGTTTACCCCTGCCTTATCCCCGCTTAGATAAGCAAAATTACCGCCTGCCAGGTCAGCACTGCCTGAATGCCTTACCTGAGGAGCACCTGTTACGGGGTCAATGCTTTCAGAAATGCCCTGGGCATGGCAGCCTATGCAAGGACTGCCTCCCTTGGTCCTTAGCAGGATTGATCCTGAACCGTCTACGCTGCCTGCTTTCCCGTCCTGACTGTTATGCATTATATGACAGTTTGCACAGGGACCGCTTACTTCTGCAAATAATGGTAATTGAAATATCATCATAAAAATAGTTAAGGGTATTAATAATGTATTTACTCTAATTATTTTTTTCATTTTCTCTCCCCTCATCTCAGTTTCACCATTTATCAGAATGAGCATTTTTTATGCCATTATTTTGACACTAGGAATAGTCTTTAATTTCGAATGGTTAGCTGATTAGAGGATATGGTTTTGAGAGGCTTACAGTTAAACTTTTTGACAAAATTGACATTTTTTGTTCATAATATTATACGATGAGATGCTTTAGTGTACTTTAAATGAACTTAGAATATAATATAATATATTATTTTATATAATATATTATCAAATTTTATACGATTTTGGCAATTAAGTGTCAGAAATTAGAGCCAGGGTATCAGGGGTTAGGACTGGCTTGTCCGCTCTATGAGTCAAGTCATAGACCAGTCAGTTTGGCGGGTTACGGTTTAAGACAAAAACAACAACAGATTGTTGCGGGTTGCGGGTTACGGGCTTGCAAACCAGTCAGTTTGGCGGATTAAGAAAAGAATAAAAGACAGTTACAATATGCGGGCCTGCATACCTGCGGTATGTAAAC